>Ga0272441_10006654_pt1 | contig 19217 bp, 18 predicted proteins | sample SSMProp6N_FD_193582 | JGI IMG/M metagenome (GOLD analysis project Ga0272441, IMG submission 193582) | Marine sediment archaeal communities from Little Sippewissett salt marsh, Falmouth, MA, United States - SSM-Prop-6N | ecosystem: Environmental > Aquatic > Marine > Wetlands > Sediment ... | reverse complement strand
AAGATCGACGTGGCGGACCATGAGCTGGAAGTGGAGTTCCGCATCCCGAGGCCAGAGACGCCTAGGGGAGATGATCGCGGAGTTCTAGGTACGGTGACGTCTGGTACGCCTTACTGGACGGGTTTTGAACCCGGCTGCTTGGGTTCTCCGTACGATGCCGACTAGTACGCCCACGGTACCTGGAACCTATTACATGGTCTTCCTGCGGTCACGGGACTCTGCAGCGGGTAGCTGATCCAAGGCACGGCACATGCGTAGACGCGTCGGTAGGAGGTGCCTGAGAAAGGGACGTAGCACCGAGGCAGACTGATTTCTTCCATGGTCCAGCGCTGCAGGTGGATTGGTTCATGGATCTGTCAAGGGGGCAGATCACACTGTGCAATTGCGCACGCTGCGTAAAGCGCCGCCGCGGAGATCAGCCTCGGTGCGGCCGGAGCAGCTGGGTCAAATCAAACCCGGCGTTGACATAGCTCGTGCGTTGGACTTGCGCGGTCCCGAGCCCTGTGCACCCGAGATGAGGCGGGAATCAGCCCTAGCCTCTGCAAGTGTCGGATGTGGAGCGACGACGGTCAGGGTCAGCCGTCCCAGTCCCACCCGATCCACAGGTGGGGGTTGAGCCCAAAGACCTCTATGTGGCCCTTCTCACCTTTCGGAATCCAGAGAAGCCCGTCATGGGCACATAAACCCCAGCTCCCCAGGCCAAGGAAGGTAGATGGGATGTGGAATGACTCGATCTCTGTCCCCGTCATCTGATCCACCCGCGTGAAGTAGGGATCGCAGTTCGGCCCATGCCACGCGATCCAGAGGGCAGTCCCATCATGTGCCAGATCCCCCATGGACGATGAGCGGGAGAACTGGAACCATTGAAGTACTTCACCCGTGCCCTGGCAAATCCCAGAGACCATGCGCTCGTATCTAGAGGTGTTTAGGATGGTCCACAGCTGCGCACCGTCATAAGCCAAACCTTCATCCCCGGGGACTGCGCATGCGCCAAGAAGTTGCCCAGTGTCCGGGTCGATTTCGTAGGCGGTATCCTGATACAGGCTACTCACCCAGAGCGACGAGCCGTCATAGGCCAGATAGCCACCCCGTATCCCGGGGAGGGGTAAGCTTCGGACTACTCCGTGATCCACGGGATTGACAAACCAGAGATGGGAGTTGGTCGATACACAGAGCGTTTCTCCTACGAAAGCAACACCCCGCGGGAAACCGATCTCGCTCTCGGAGTGAGCGGTCACTACACGCTTCGTTATCGGGCACGCTGTCAGGCTGTCCGATGCGGAGAGCCCATCATCGTCCCAGACAGTCAGCGTGACGTCCACAGGCCCGGGCAAAGCGAACTCATGAAACGCTTGTAGAGCTACCTCGGCGTACCTCGTGCGTGGGAAGTCCTCCAGCACCAGCTCGCCATCGACTTCAAGAACCCAGTGGGTGACAAGGCCATCACCATCTCCGCAACTGAATCGAACGTATCCGGATGCGGGGGCTTCAAGTAAGCATGTGGGGTTCGGAGCGACGTAGTACTCAAAGATCACGGGAGGAGTGCCCGCCTCTGAAACCATGATAGTCATGACGGAAAGAGCATCACTGCCATAGTCATCACTGACATTGAGAGTGACTTGAAAGGCACCGGAGTGCTCATAGGTGTGAAGTGGCCTAGCACCCCTTCCGGTTCCACCATCTCCGAACTCCCAGTACCAGAAGACAATCTCTCCGTCCTCGTCGGCTGAAGTGGAGGCATCGAACTGAACCGTGAGCGGCGCACGGCCCGAAGCTGGTGCTGCTGTGAAGTGTGCCTCGGGTGAAGCGTTAGGCGCTTCCACTGCTGGGCTGGTTGGCTCTGTGCACTGGATGGTCCTGGACGCTCTGGAGATACTACCTGAGTTATCAGTCACTTCCAGAGTCACGGTGTAACTTCCGGGTATGGAGTACATGTGAGTGACGATCGGTCCAGCTGCGGTGCTCCCGTCGCCAAATGCCCACTGGAAATAGCTTATCGTGCCGTCTGTATCAGCTGACGCGGTGGCATCCAAGACGACACTCAAAGGTGCTTCTCCAGCAAGGGGGGTGACAACAAAGCGCGCTTCTGGAGAGCAGTTGGTGGCACCCGGCACAGATTCGGTTGGCATTCCGACGACGATCCTTGCGGTAGCGGTCGCGGTGTGCCCTTCGCTGTCAGTGACTGCCAAGATGACCGTGTATCTGCCCGACACGTTGTACGTGTGCGATACGCTCTTGCCCGTGGCGGAGTGACCATCACCCAGGGTCCAGAGGTACTGGGTTGTTCTGCCGTCCGCGTCGGTTGGCCCGCTGGCTGCAAAGGATACAGTGAGTGGGGCGTCTCCTGAAGTGGGTGTAGCCGAGAGCCTAGCAATGGACATGCTGTCGGGCGGCGAAGGATCTGGATCGCGAACTGCTGGAGTCAAGGTCACTTCTGTGTCGGCAGTGTCGCAAGCTCCCGAGTCATCGGTGATAGTCAATCTTACCACTAAGGTTTGCGGTTCCGTCACGTTGTATACATGGGTGAGAGTCACTCCAGTCCCATTCTGGCCGTCACCGAAGTCCCATCGATAGGACACGATGCTGCCGTCCGGATCCCGCGAGAGGGATGCATCGACCGCGATTGACTCCCCCGACAGACTCCAGGAGAAAGTGGCAACAGGAATGGCATTGTAGAGCGCGCAACCTGCGATGCAGAGGCATCCCACAACCATCGCTAGTGAGGAAGCCGCAACGCGCGATCTAGCTCTACGAAGACAGGTACGCAAGAGGATCACCACTCCTCCAGGATCGTCTTGCGAGAGCCGGCTTCCGAGTAGGACGCGTACCTCTTCGACGGACCAGATGCGTCCAGTGCCTGCAAGGGACACATGGCCGCTGGAGGGGACCCTCTGAAACCGGTCCAGGTACACCGCTAGGATTCAGGGGTGAAGGTCACCGATGGACGAAGGAGTGTCGGCGAGGAAGCAATGCCGACCTGTGGAGGTTGTCGCCAAGGTCCGAGAGGCAGAAGTGTTGTGGAGAAGGTCTAAAGGTCTCCGAGGCCATCAAGCAGCTAGGCATTGATGAGGTTGTCTACCAGGTCATGGTCACCATACCCATAGACTTCTGGATGAGGTTCGCGACTCAACTCCGGTAACGCGCATGTGCCCGATTTGCCGAGTGGCGTGAAGTGCAGTAATCGCTCTGCCGCCAGCTCATGTTGGGGCACTCACCGGTGGCCCTCAAACCTGGGTCCGATCCAAGCACGGTGTCGAGACTGAGGCCAACTCGCGCTTGGCGGGGCGCGTCAGCGGTCCTGCGGTGCTCGATGGGGCTGCCGGAAACGGTTGCGGATCACTTGCGCCGGGTTTGTGGTAGAGTGACACATGGGCGGATTCCGGAAGTTCCTAGAGCGTAATCGGACACTCATCGAAATCGGCTCGGGACTGCTGGTGACCGTAGCCCTCGGTGTTGTCACCGTCTTCATCTCACATCAGGCCAATCGTATTGCAGGGATCGAAGCGCGCATTCTCGAAGCGCAGACGGAGCTTCTGGAGCTGCCGTTTCAAGCTGACCTCAGATTGAGTCCTGTCGACGACTTGAGAACTCGCTTGTCTCCAGAAGGGAGAACTGGGCATGCGGAGTTGGAGGTCTTGAATGTCGGCGGTGAGGTCTATGACTTGAGCCTCAGACTCGCGGACGAGCATCTGCTGATCTGGCTCACCTTTGGGAGTAGTGTCCTACCCGCGGGCCTCATGATTCTCCCATCGAGTTACTTCTGTGGTGAGCCAACAGGCCAGACGACGGGTCTTGTCTGTCGGGTTGGGCCTTGTCCGGAGGTGCAGGATCTTCTGGAAACGGGGTTCTTCGAGTGGTGCAGCGACGTCGAGGGGCTGCTCCCTGATCGCCTTACGAGCGTCAGAGTGTCCTGGCTCGCCGAACTCAGCTTCATGTACGACTCGCGGCTCTCAGAGGGGAACATGAGTGTTTTCCACGTCTCCATCCGGGACGGAAGGGTTAGATCCGCCCAGAGGGGCGATTTGTGGCTTGAGGAGTTGACCTACTTCGACCCACTGTACCTGCGTGCAGGGATAGATCGGGAGTATAGCCTGGAGCACGGGATTATGGGTCCTGATGGCAGAGCTTCAGGAGTACTCGGGATGAGTGCGGAGCAGTTCAGGGACTTCGTGGCCAGTCTTCTCTCGCCTGCTGCGCCTTGATGTCACGCGTCCCATTGATGCCGTGAAGGGTGTACGCAGTTGCTTCTCCAGTGTCTCCGCTGCTGAGCGTGACGCCACGAAGCGGCTTCTGGAGGTACGGTACTGTAATGGTGTTGCGGAAGCATGTCTTCTGGGAGCCGTGCTGGGCGAGGGCATCCCGGAACCCCTCAGCGCTTGTGGCCCGCCCCCCTTCCAGGTCAAGTCAGAATGTCGGAAACCGCGCTTCTCGGACTCGCGATCCTGCGCTAACGCCCAGCAGCTCTGCAACGTAGACTGCCGGTGCCCGGGTTCCTAGACTGGAATGCTGTCGCATGTCGCTGTGCTCGACCCGGCACCGCTCGATGACCCGCCTTGCCTCCTCCAGGCTCTCGAACCAGTGCATGCTCAGGCACTCGTCCCGCAGTCTGCCATTGAACCTCTCGATGAGTCCGTTGCCCATGGGGCGACCCGGTGCGATGGAGTCCAGTATGATCCTTGTTCCGCACGCCTGTTCTCCGAATCGTGCGCCAGAGGCTTCCGGGCTTCTGGAGCAAGCATCGGAACCATACTCCCCAGCAATCATCCCGCGATGAGCAGACCATGGCTCTGAAGATGCTGATCTCGAGCTGCGAGCCCAGGGATGGAACGGTCGCTCGCCGCTCCCGGAAGCTGTTGGTTCTTGTGGCCGGTGGGAACGAAACCGGTTACTAGTACGCCTTGATGGGCGAGCTCTGGCCCCACGGCGCGGGTTCTCCGTTCGCTGACGCCCGACGTGCCAATACACCTGTCCTGCGGATATGTCGGCCTCCGGAGATCCCGACGTGGTTCGCAAGGCAGGGGCAATCCCATCCGCTGGCCTCCCATTCAGCTCCGTTGACAGACGTAGTGTCAAATGAATAGTATTAGAGTGGGCATCGGCGAACACGTGGGGAGAGTCTGACGCGCAAGTCGTGTTAGGAGGGGGGAGATGGAGGGGAGTGAATGGCTAGAGGCCATCAAGGAACTCAGCCCGGTACTAGGCATCATGGCGGTAGTCGCTGGCGCCCTCATCACGGGCTGGTTCCAGGCTAGGGTGTCTCGTGCTCAGTCTGCTAAGGCCCACGAATCGCAACTCGAGGTGCTCAAGGAGTCACATCGTCACAGCCTCGAGATTCTAACGCTGCAGCAGAAGCGCGAAGAGGACCAGAGAGTTCGCCAGTTCGCCGAAGCTGACAGAGCAGACCGACTTGTGGTCATCGAGTACGTTGATCTGCTTCTCCCGCGCCTCACAGACGTCGCATCCATCTACTACCTTGCCTCCGACAACCGCAATGCGGAAGAGCTTCGGAGGTATCAGACCCTCCAACGCTACATGCAGGAGAGTGAGATCGATGAGGCTCATCCGGAGAAGAACCTGGGCCTTAGGATGGCCTTCCTTATGTTCCAGCTCACTTCGGCCATGAAGATCGCTCTGAGCGCACGCTGGACGAGACCCCTAACCGAAGAACAGCGGACTTTCTTGTCCCACTGGGAGTCGGACATCGAGCCGATTATCTGTTCAGGGCGCTATCCGGGTAAGGAACTTCTCTATCGAGAACAGATAGAAATCATCAACGCAGAGATGCTTGTAACCTCGTCGGCTACGAGCATAACGCGCCCTTTGAATTGGAGGGAGTTCTGTCGGAAGCATCGGTCCGGGAGAGCTTTCCAGGACCTCGCGGAGTTGGTGGCGGACAAGCTTCGATTCACCTTTGATGAGACGAACAGCCTGCCGCCGAGGAGGGCCATGCAATGCAGGCTAGCGATCATGGCCCTCTATCTGATCCAGCTCAGCAAGGAAGTGGAGAACAGCAGCTGGAACCGAAGAGAGGATGCCTTGTGGCGAGTCGCCACGGAGTGGTTCAAGTGGGAGCGTGAGCATGGGCAATCACCAAGCTGGTTTGTGTTCCAGTTCGGTGATGTTGAGGCTCGACTCTAATCATGCGGACCATTGACCAGCTGGCGCGGAAGCTGCCTTGCTCCGATCTCAGCCCTTCGCATCTACGAGCGCTGACTAGCGTCGCTTGCGAAGCACTCCAGGGAGCAGCCAGGAGGGCCCTCCGCTCCTCACATGGCCCCCTATCTTCTCGGACACTATCCGCCAGCAACGTTTCGCGGTTGCATTGGCTTAAAACGGAGTAACAATCCACCTATCAGGGTGAGAAGGGGGCGTAACTCTTGGAACTCACGATTGAATGCCCACAGTGTCATCATCAGTTCGGCCTCTCCGACGCTCTTGTGGCGAAGCTCCGAGAGGAGATCGCAGCCGAGACACGTGAGCAAGCGCGAGACGCGTTCGGCAAGGAGAAAGCCGATCTTCTGGCGCAGTTGGAGGAGAAGGCCTCGCAGCTCAGGAAAGCGCAGGATGCTGAGCTGAAGCTGAGGAAGCGCCAGCGTGAGCTGCAGGCCAGAGCTGACAGCATCGATCTCGAAATCGAACGGAGGCTCGATGAGGAGAGAACGCAGATTGAGAAGGGGGTGCTGGCAAGACTCGAAGAAGAGCATCGCCTCAAAGACGCACAGAAGGAGCAGTTTATTAAGAGGCTCCAGTCGCAGATAGAGGATCTGAAACGAAGGGCCGAGCAGGGCCCGCAGCAGGCTCAGGGTGATGCTGCTGAGGCTCAACTCGAGGATCTGCTTCGTGCGGAGTTCCCCTTCGACCAGATAGCTCCAGTTGGCACCGGGGTGCGGGGAGCCGATGTCATCCAGACGGTGCTATCGGAAATGGGCGATGAGTGCGGCTCCATCATCTGGGAGTCGAAGGACACGAAACACTGGAACCATGCTTGGATCAGCAAGCTGAAAGACGACCAGCTCGAAGCGAAGGCCGACATCGCCGTGATCGTGTCAACAGCGCTGCCGGATGACGTGACCACTCTGACTTATCAGAATTCAGTTTGGATTGCGAGTTTCCAGTGTGTGGTCGGGCTTGCCACTTCTCTCCGTGCGAATCTGATTCAGGTTCATCGTGCCCAGACTGCTTCCGCAGGGAAGGAAGAGAAGGTGGAGCTCCTCTACAACTACCTCGCAGGAACGGAGTTCAAGCAGAGAGTCGAGGCAATGGCTGAAGCCTTCACCTCCATGCAAAAGGATCTCGCAAGCGAAAGGCGGGCAATGGAGCGCGCCTGGGCGAAACGGACCAAGCAGATCGACCGCTTCGTGAAGAACGTCGCAGGTATGTACGGCGATGTGCAGGGCATTATCGGTGCTGCAGTGCCCGACCTCCCGCAGCTAGGGTTGCCGACGGATGAAGAGATGAGCGCTCTCGCAGAGGGTCGCGACTAGGCTGCCCAGTACCGTAGCGGTGAAGCCAGCAATGGCTACTGCCCCGGGCTTACCTAGCTCTCTTGTGGATGAGAGCCATTGGCTCCCTTTAGAGCGGCTTGCACTGCGGCCGCGGTCAGCGGCCGATCATAGCGCCAGGTTATTAGCCGAACTCCGTTCTGCTTGCACTTGCGCGCCTTCCGGGCGTCAAGTCTCCTGAGATGCCTATGAGCCGCTACCCCGCCGAAGAACTCGATTGGTTCGAAGTGCTGTTGGCCTTGGTACTCGAATGCGAGACGTGCAGCCGGTACGTAGATGTCGAGGTGCTGGGGCCTTAGCCAGACTGGACTCGCATGGTGCTCTGCGTCAGGAAAGAGCCGATGCACGATCTCGTACAAGCGCATCTCGGATACCCAGCCCTCTCCTATCCGCGGGAGACCGTGCTGTTCTCTGAGCCGATTCTCGCCTTCTCGGAGTACCTCCTGGACAGCTTCGAGGAAGGGATTGCCGAGGCTCTCTCCCCGGAGATGTCGCACGAGGTCAACTTCGTATAGACGCAGCCCTTCGATTGCATGCTCGCGCCCTGTGTATCGCAGACGTGCCAGTCCGTAGTTGGATTTCTCAATCTCCGACATGGATGTGGCGGCCCGGAAGTCCGGCTTTCTGGTACCTCTGCGGCCTCTCCAGGTCCAGCCAGTGTGCCGATACGCATCGACGGAGCCGAGCGTCAGCCCTTGTGATAGGATGTTGTCTTCGACAAAGGCTTCAGAGTAGGCAACCCAGAAGTCGTGGTACTTGGGATCCTCCGCCCTCTCGAATCGATTGCAGAAGGCGACCTGGTCGGGGTAGTAGTCGAAAATCCTACCCTCAGGGCACATCCCGTACTTCTCGCCGAACGACGCGGGGGTGAACCTCGTGGTTGTGTCGCGCTCCAACTCGCCATTTTCTAGCCGTACAGATTGGCGAACTCCCTCCTGCCTTGCCTTGACGACCCCGTCCATGGTGGGGGCCTCATGTCGGAGGATCTCGATGAGGCGCCCAATTCGCTCGCCCCGGAGCCGGATCTCGTCGTCAAGACACGAAACGTACTCCGCCAAGCACTCTCGTACCAGCTCACTGCGAGATGCAGGCGGAAGGAAGTAGAGGACATCGCGCCCTTCAAGCTCTTCGTTCGCAAGCCGCTTCAGATAGAGAAGCTCAGGTGTGAGAACGCCGTACTGCTTGCGATCGAGAAACCCGTAGTACTCACTGATGGCGCCCAGAAGGTCTCCTGCGGAGATGCACTCGCGGATGCTGCGGAGGCGAGGGTGTACTTCAGCAGGCGTCCGCGTCGCTTCCACGAGCCTGCTGAAGTCCTCACTCCACCGTGCCAAGAGGCCTTCCTTCTGGAGTCTCTCTCTAGCACGAGTCATGTCGTGTTGGATAGGCGACATGATATGCCTATCAATGTAATCGGCGGCTGCGACGCAGTCCACGCCCAAGCTGGAGGTGAGGGTCCTGCACGCTTTGGCAACCCTCAAACGCTTCGCCTCCGAGGCGTACGCATATCTGTACTCGCCACTCTTGCGGCACGCGGCGCATACAGAGAGTGCGTCAGCGCCCAGGACTTTCGGGTTCGGCAGCTTCGTGGCAAGATTAAAGAGCAGTGCAAGCAGGTCGAGATCTTCGCCATGGACAACCACTGTGTGCCATCTGCTATCGTCCGACCCATGATCGAATCTCCGAAGAGCAAGCTCTGCGAGCCCCATTGCCTGAGGGTAGAACCTGCTGCGTCGTGAGCTGCCGAAGTGCAGGCGGAAGGAATCCGGGAACCGTGTCGCAAGCTCCGAGAGGTCGAATCCGGGGACTCCGTCGATGTCAGTGCTCATCTTGCCGTATCCGCTCTAAGCAGCCTGAACTGGCTGTTCCGCCCGTGGAGCCAATCCGCTCCTCCATGAGTCGCACCCACCTCTAGTAGGACTCTGAGCGATTCCGGTGAGGACACTGTGATGGTGGGGACATGCGTTGCAGCTTTGCGGACGCCTGGCGCATGACCTCCAACAGCATCAGCATCATGCCGCCCATCTTTGCCCCCCGTGGACTGGTCAGGCGCTTCTCTGCGAGCTCCAGGACCTCAGTGGCTGGGAGTCTGGATAGGGCAAGGGCAGCTCGCGAGCGCAGGTCGTCGGGCGTGGCGGAATCAGCCACCACGTCAATGAGTGGCTGGACGGCATCGTCCGAGCCGATGCGCCCGAGCGCATCGGCAGCTGCCCAGCGTACGTAATCCGGCATGGAAGAGTCAGCTAAGGCAGTGATGAGGGGCGTGACGGCCTCGCTCGAAGCGACCCCCGAGAGGACATCGGCAGCTGCCGTTCGCAGGTCGTCGGGCGTGGCGGAATCAGCCAACACGTCGATGAGTGGCTGGACGGCCTCGTCCGAGCCGATCCGCTCGAGAGCAAAGGCGGCTTGGCAGCGCACGTAGTGGTGCGTGGTACGCTCAGCGAGGATGCTGATGAGTGGTTGAATGGCCTCATCCGAGCCAATTCCCCCGAGGGCATTGGCAATTCGCTCTCGTATGTCGTTGGGCGCGTCGGAGTCAGCCAAGGCAGTGGTGAGGGTCGCGACGGCCTTGTCCGAGCCGATCCGCGCGAGGGCGTCGGCAGCTGCCCAGCGCACTCCGACGGGCGTGGCGGAGTCATCGAACACTTCGATGAGGAGTGCGACGGCCTTGTCCGAGTCGATCCGCGCGAGGGCATCGGCAGCTGCCGAGCGCACATTGCCGGGCGCGTCGGAGTCAGCCAAGGCAGTGGTGAGGGCCGCGACAGCCGTGTCCGAGCCGATCTTCCCGAGGGCATCGGCAGCTCGCAGTCGCACCTCTCCGGGCGCGTTGGAGTCAGTCAAGGCAGTGATGAGGGGTGCGACAGGCGTGTCCGAGCCGATTTTCCCGAGGGCATCGGCAGCTGCCGAGCGCACGGCGGCGTCGGAGTCAGCCAAGGCAGTGGTGAGGGCCGCGACAGCCTTGTCCGAGCCGATCGACCCGAGGGCATCGGCAGCTGCCGAGCGCACGTTGTCGGGCGCGCCAGAGTCAGCCAACGCAGTGGTGAGAGTCGCGACGGCCGTGTCCGAGCCGATCGGCCCGACGCAATTGGCAGCTGCCGAGCGCACGTTGCCGGGTGCGTCGGAGTCAGCCAAGGCAGTGGTGAGGGTCGCGACGGCCTTGTCAGAGCCGATCTTCTCGAGGGCATCGGCAGCTTGCCAGCGCACGTCGGCGTCGGAGTCAGCCAAGGCATCCATGAGGGCCGCGACAGCCGTGTCCGAGCCGATCTTCCCGAGGGCATAGGCAGGTCGCAGTCGCACCTGTCCGGGCGCGTCGGAGTCTGCCATGACATTGATGAGGTGCGCGGCAGCCTTGTCAGAGCCGATCTTCCCGAGGGCATAGGCAGCTCGCCCTCGCACGGCGTCATGCGTGGCGGAGTCTGCCAGGCCATCGAGGAGGGTCTGGACGGCCATGCCATGACCCCACTCTTCGAGGTAGGCAATCGCGCGGCGGGAGTTTGCCTGCATCAGGTTCCCAAGCGCGTCGATGACGGCAGCCTCGGCCTGCGGCGCTGGTACCTTGCTCTCATGGAGGCATCTTGCAGCTAGACCGAGGTGGGAGCTCCAGACCACACGAGACGCTGTCGGTTGCTGTGGAAGAAGCTCGCCGACAAGACCCTCAAGCTGGTGGCTATCGTCTAGCAGACCAGCCAGGAACTGCACGGGCTCCTCCCAATCGGGGTGAAACAGGAAGCTCCGTATTCCCTTCACCCCTCGTCTCCCCATTACCTCCAAGAGATGCTCGGCGGCAAGGTACTCCTGAATGGAGCGATGTCGGAAGACGCAACGGTCCGTAAGCTCAATGAGATGCAGCACGTGCTGCAAGCTCGCGAGTCGCGAGAGCTGCATGGCTCCAAGGATCTCCTCTCCAACGCTTCGGGGGAACGATCCGAAGTGCCTCCGGCAAAGCGTCCCGAGCGCGAGAGTCTGTAGCAGCTGCAAAGCGCTTCGTGGTGGCGCTGGGTTCAGGATTCGGCGATCCTGGTGCCGTTCCAGGAGAGATCGCAGGATGTAGCGATACGTTTCAGCTCGATTCTTCGGCCGTGCTTTGCTCTCGTGGTCCGTCTCGCGGGCAACTCTCATGAGCGAGCCGATTATCGGGATGCCGGTCAGCTCTGTCGGCAGCTCCTCGGTCCACGGTGTCGTCGGCAGATCTGAGAAGTAGGCGGCACGCAGGCGGGTGTCAAAGGCTCGGAGCTCGACGACTTCGAATCCCCGTAGCTTCTGGCAGTGGCCAAGCCACTCAGACGGACGGTAGGTGACGACAACGCTGTCTCGACGTCCCTCCAGGCTGTTGAGGAGCCCGACAATGTGTTGCGGATCTGTGATCTGGTCAAGAGCATCGATGAGAAGGAGCAGCGCGCCATCCCTCATCAGTCCACTCGCGATCGTGTCGAGCTGAGGGTCCCGAACCTTGAGTCCGCCGCTCGTGCAACCACTGCGCAGAAGTGAGACGAGCGATTCATGCAACCCGTGGCCGGCGTAGTACGCGGCTTCGTCTGGAGGGAAGAAGATAGGTACTCTGGAGCAAGTAGCCCATGCAGCGGTAGCTCTGAGAAATATCTCCCGCAGCAGTGTGGACTTCCCAAGCCCTGTGTCGGAGACCACCCCAATCCGTCGAGGTGGCCTCCCGGTGAGAAGGCCACGAAGCACAAGATCATCTACGCCGTATTCATTCGTCGGCGTGAGAAGATCTGCTGGCACGGGACGCAAGCCAGCGGGCGGCTCCGGCTCGGCCCTATCGACTGCCCTCCTCACAATGGCCGGCTCGACATACGGTGCGCCAGCCAGGTCCGTTTCGTGCGCTGCAGACACCTGCGATTGCGCGATATCCAGGTATTGCTCAATGCAGCGGCGATGCTTCCCTGGCGGGACCGCGCTATCAAGGCTTCTGATGGTCTTCCGGGCGAGGGCCTCTCTGAGGTGCGGGAAGGCTTCGGCGCACTGATCCGTTAGGACATCGACGAGCTCTTCCACCGCTTCTGCCTGTCGGCCAGCTATCTCGCGGGGGAGTGTTCCAGCGCGGCTCCAGATGGCTTCGAGGCGCCGGCTCAGTAGGGAGATGTCGATCGGACTCGAGTCCGAGGGGTCGAAGAGGGTCGCCCAAAGATGCTCGATCACGATGTCGTCTGTGATGAACGCCTCATCGACTGCTCCAGCGCCCTCAGTCAGGAACCCAGAAGCACGCAGGCAAGAGAGCGCCTGGACGAGAGCTGACTGAAGATCGCCCTTTGCCTTCTCATCCCGCAGAGCCCGCTCGACTGGCGCAAGGAAATGGCTGATCGCACCTCCGGTCAAGCGATCCAGTACCCGGCTCGCGGCGCTGAACACTCCTGGAGGCAGCCAGTCGGGTCGTGTAGTCATTGTGAGCGTCGTTGAGCGTAACATCATCTGTCCGCAGGGCCAAGTGCGACGACTCCTCTCGTCGGTATATAAGTCGCCAGTTGCGAGTGCATCCGCCGAAGGAGCTGCCGCCTTCTGCCATCTCAGTGATGGCGAAGGCTCTCAGCAGTCGGCATGAACAGGCGAAGCGGGCAGCGCGTGTTTGCGTGGTGGAGGCACATTAGGCAGAGCGCGGGCCAGCGCTCTGGTCCGGGCCTAAGCGAGCTCGTCGCGACTGGCCCGCGATTCGCAGGCAGCGCTGGAGCGGCGTATGGTCGGCACTGCAGAGAAGCTTTCGTACACTCCGCTCGAGTGTCACCGCTGCGTGGTGTGAGACGCCGGCAATGGGGTGAGCGCTCCGCGAGTGGTGTCGGCAAAGCGCGGCAACCAACGCCGTGCTCACCGATGGTGTCGAATCGTTGAGTGGTTCAGGGGGCGCCAATGGGAAGAGACGGGCCGCCGCGCGATTCAAGCGTAGTGCGCTGAGTAGTCCACAGCGCTCGTGCTTCGCCGAGCAAGGAGCAGGCAAGCAGTACCGAACGAGCGCGCCGCCAGTGACGGCTCGCGCTGAGCGATACATGGCGCAGGGGTTGCGAGAAGTTATGATGTCAGGAAATGAGAGGCGATTGGCCGCAGTGGCGCTACGCGAATGACTACCCGACCTATCTCCGGAAGAAGTATCGCAAGGACCTCTGCTATCCCGTGAATCACTGCACGAGCTATCACGAGGCCTTCTTCCGCAGCTCGGCGGCTCAGGCGAAGTTGCAGGAGGCTGGGGGAGCGTACCGCGCAATGCTCGATCTTGTCTTTGCCGACCACGTTGACCAGGAGTTCCCTCTCATGGATGTCGCGCGAGCGATCAAAGACGTCGTGCGGGGCAATGAGGATCTTGATCGCGAGAGGTTCCTGAGGGGCGCCGAGTACCTTGCGGAGATGGATCGGAGGTATCGCGAAGGGCCCCTCCGCTTAGAGGTCCTCGAGACACGAGTGCGCCCGCGTCCTTGCGGGAAGGGCAACGTGGACGTCATTGAGGTGAAGGCATCCGATGGGGCTGACATGCCGGATCTCCTGAGCAGGTTGCCAAGTGGGACACGGCACTCAGCAAGTGTAGACCAGGAGAGGCGATCGCCGCATCTCGAGGCGACAGCTGTAGTGAAGGCAGATGCGGCAAGAGGACCCGTTGGTGTGGTCAGGAGATGGATGACGAGCTGCATTCCCTCGTGGACCTTCTCGAGCAGTCTCCTGCGGACGTTCGTCGAGTACTGGGATGAGGATCAGATCTTCATCCAGGTGGGGGTCTGTCACTCGAGGATGTGCGAGAAGCTCTATGTGAAGAACAAGTACTCCCCTGGCGTTCAGAAGTACTGCAGCAAGAAGTGTCGTCAGGAGGAGTACCTGGCACGCAGGCGGGAAGAGACGGCGTAGGCGGCAATCCGCCTCTGCCAGGGTGTCTGAGACGAGGGTCTTGATGTGATCCGGTCAAGTGCAGCGATTCCTGCAACACTCGTCCGTAACGGGAGGGGGTGCTCCGGGCACTAGCGACAGATCTTGGTGCCACCCGCCGCCGGGCGCGGAACCGACAGCCGATACATCCACACGGTGTCGCCCGCTACGCGGACGGGCACGAGTGCAACCCGATAGCCATGGCGGAAGTGGCAAGTGGACAAACAGTGCTTCTCCGGATCGCCAAGGACGGCGGTGTCGGGGATGGCGCATTCCGTCTTCTCTTCGTGCTCTTCGCCTCCAGGACGGGAGTGATGGTAAGGGACATCCCCATTCACCAGCTGGCGGTGATGCTCGGGAAGAGCATGCGTACAGTCACCGAGCGTCTCGCGGAGCTCAAGAGACATGGCCTCATCGTGCAGCGCCAGCGAGGCCACGGACTACCAGCAGTCTACATCCTCCGCTGTCTTGTCGGATCGAGTCACAGTCGCTTGCCAGAAGAAGGGACGCGGCATCCTTCTCGGCCTAGTACAGATATACACACAGCGGGTGCGAATCCCCCCAGCAGGGGGGATTCGCACCCTTCACAGTCTCCCGCCGTAGCCTGTGCAGACTCCTGCGTGTCAGTTGATGTCGCTCCTGGTCGCTCCGCTCTCTCCCCCATCCCAGTTCCTGTTCGGGCGCTCATCTCTCTTGGGCGGTTGAGGCCTCAAGCCGTGTCTCTCATCCGTGGGCGTGATCCAGGCCTCTCGCCCCTGGCAGTCGTTCTAGGGAATAGATTCCTCATCAACATCGTTGGCAGGGATCCTGGAGCAGAGGAGTTCGGCGCAGAGTTGGAGAAGTTCGTGCGCGGTCACGGGCTGGATGGAGAGCAGGTGAGGGACGCACTCGGGCGCGACATCGCTGGTCGCAGTGAGAGCCATGCTCTCTCCCTTAGGCAGGATCCCGTTGCCACGTTGGAGTCAGAGGTGTATCGGCGCTTCTATGGTTCGGCGGGAGTGTGCGATGCCACGTAGAGGGCTTCGGATCGGGAGTGATCCATCTCTTCTGCCCGTCGAGAAGGAAACGTGTCTACACCTCCTTGGCGGCGCCGCGATGGCGGATGTACACACGATGCACCCGACAGCGATTCGCGGCTTCCTCGCTCAGCCGGAGTTCGTGGTTACGCAGCTGGTTACAGCATCTGTGTCTGGCCGGGACACCGTCGTTGGCCTGAGAGGTCTCCTCCCTCTTGGCTGCTTGAAGGTCGGGGCTGCTCGGAAAGATGGGCGCCTGTCACGCGTGTTCTCCCGTCGAGGTGGCCGGCAGCAGCTTACGGCGCTGTGTCGGCACGACGCATCGCAGATGCGGGAAGGGCCATCTGGCGGTGTCGCCGGTGCCTAGCAGAGGTGCTACATCTGCGGCGACAGGGGCCCTCCGACGTGCGTCATCAGGACGCGTACACCTTGCGGCGACGGACGCCACAGGAGTCACGCGCCAGGAGGTGCACCTACGAAGTCTTCTTCTCTCCGTGCCCGACGATGAGCTGTCTGCTGCCTTGGGCAATCTCGCGGATGTGCTCGAGATCCTGTGGGAGTGGAAGCAGGAAGCTGCGGGGCTTGATGCAAGCGACCTGCCCGTTTGAGGAAGCCCGCAGCGCTTGACGCACCGTGCATGCCGCTTCTACATTCAGCGATGGTGTCCCATTCATGACCGCAAAGAGAGTTGTCGCGTACATCCGTGTTTCCACAGAGGAGCAAGCCCGAGAGGGGACATCGATCGAATCGCAGCGGGAAGTGCTCAGGTCGTACGCTGATCGCCGGGGACTGGAGATCGTGAGGGAGTTCGTTGGCCAAGAGTCGGCGTACCATCCAGGGCGGCCGGTGTTCGGTGCGATGCTGTCATCCCTCAAGGGGCGCACTGACATCCATGGCGTGCTCTTCTACAAGATCGACCGCATTGCCAGGAACCTTCTCGACTACGCGAACCTGGAAGCGATGGAGAACGTTAGCATCTTCTCCGCAACTGAAGACCTTCCGGACAACGCGACGGGCAAGCTTGTGGCGACGATTCTCGCCGGCACGGCGCGTCTCTACAGCGAGCAACTCAGCGAACGCGCGAAGCTGGCGCAGCGGGCGAAGCTTGAGAGAGGCGAACTGCCCACCTTGGCCCCGTTTGGGTATTGCAATGACAGGCTTAGACACTGCGTAGTCCCCGATTCAGGGCGAGCACACCTTGTCGTGGAGCTCTTCGAACGATACGCGGACAGCGAGCTCCCGCTCTCGCAGATGGTCCTATGGGCACGGGATCGTGGCATTCGGACTCGTCGCGGAGGCTTCTTCAGAAAGAGCACTCTCCACAAGCTACTCACCAATCCATTCTACTACGGCGTCATCGACTGGCGTGGGGTGCTGTACCGAGGCTCGCACCAACCGATCATATCCAAGGCCCTCTTCGGAAGGGTTAAGGAGAAGCTTGCAGCAAGCAGTCGTCCCGCGTCGAGACGCAGCTTCCCCTATCGTGGATTGCTTCAGTGCGGGTACTGCGGCTGCAAGATCACCGCCGGCAGGCACAAGAGCTACACGTACTATCACTGCACGAATGGCCGTGGGAAGTGCGAACAGCCATGGGTTCGGCAGGAGCGACTGAGTGAGAGGCTTCTGTCCATCGTCTCCGCCCTCTACCTGACGCAGGAAGAGGTAGCGACGCTGCTCGATCTGCTGAGGCGTGACCGGAGCAGGCGGCGAGATGATTGCGCCAAGCGCTTGGCATGTCTTGACGACGAGGAACGCACGATCTCTCGGAGGCGGGATGCAGCCTACATCGACAAGCTGGATGGGAAGATCACCGAGGAGCGCTGGGTCGAAGTAGAACAGATGCTCTCGCGCCAGGCAGACTGCATTGAGAGTCAAAGGCAGCGTCTCGCGGATCGGGGCGGACCAGACTTGGATGATGCCAGGGCATGTCTTGAACTGCTACATCAAGCACCTGAACTGTACTTGCGCCAGGATGACGAAGGAAGAGCTCGACTGCTACGGAAGCTGGTGTTGAACTGTAACATCTGGGGGCAAACGCTAGAGCCCATCTACAGGAGACCATTCGATCTGGTTCCCGTCGGGAAGCAAACCGGCAACTGGTACGCCTGACGTCACTGTACATAGAACCTTTCAAGCGGCATTCGCGGTCCGACTCCGATAGCGCTCGCACCTCGAGCTAGAGATTGCCGCAAAGCACGGTGTAGGCCGATTCCGTCCGGATCCTACTGCTGAGAGCGGACCGGTGCAGTGGGGCCCGTCATAACGACATCACCGACCTCACGCCCCTCGCTGGGCTCACCCAGCTGACAGAGTTAGATGTCAGCGAGAACCCCCTTGACCTCTCTGAAGGCTTCTCAGCGATGGATGTCATCCACATGCTGAAAAGGATCGGGCGTGGAACTGAGAGGGCCTTTCTAGCCGCCCCTGATCGACTGAGAGGCCGCTATTCCTCTCTCACGCCTCAACCGAGCCTCTCCCCGGTCGAATGCAGCTAGCCAGCCCTCCGCCTGTAAACAGTACTGTGGAACTCGACAGACTAGGGACTTGAACGCCCGCGCCTAGGAGTGCCCTCTACAAGGCTACTTCATGTCGGCTTTGACACTGTGTCTGGGCGGGCTCCAGGCGTGACGGTCAATCGGCCATCTGTGGCTGGTCGATCTCGGTCAGCTCGTTAACGCCCCCCTTGACACCGCTTACCAGGATGCCGTATATAGTGAGAGTAGGCGACAGATGCTCTGTCGCCGTGTTCTTGATTCAGGGCACCGTCCCTCCGGACTCTGGAGGGACGTTTTCTTTCGATCGGGAGAGAGTCGTCCGGAAACGGAGGTGGACCATGCTGGCAGGCAAACACCCAGCCGAGAGGAGTTGCCAACTCGCGGCCAACACTAGAAGGGAGTTCCTTGGGCAAGCATTGCGGCATCTAGACATAGTGGGTGCCCCGGTGATGTCGCGCTGTTGCGCCATTGGTAGAACCCTAGTGTTTCCCAGGCCAGGAGTATCGGGTTCGGATGGGAGGGCATGATGGACAAGATCGGGAGTCTCTGGCCGGATACGATCGACGCCGGGTCCGTAAGGGCCCCGTTTAGCATCCTTCGGGAGCAAGCACGAGCTCTCGACGATCTCATGGAGTCCCGTGTCAAGGCCTCGGTGATGAGCTTCCGCTTTGATCCTGATGATGCAAGGCCGTTTCAGTACTCCCTGTCCCTTCGCAGCGTGACGCCGTCAGGCTCCCCCGTTGATGGCCTTCGCTACGCTGTGCTGACCGTTCTCCACGGCGTGGATCCGTATCCCCTGGAGGTTCGCCCCCCAAGCCAAGTGGTCGAATCCGAAGCCGAGCTTCTGGAGCTGTTGCGGGAGGTGCTCGGAGGCCCGGACGTCCGGAGTGCTCTTCGCATCCTCGCGTCCAGCAGCGCCCCTGAGGTCTACTGCCAGCGGGTGGTCCCGGACGACTACTACCTTGCTCCACTACGCACCCCGGAGCGGATCCTCCAGGAACAGGGTTGGGCGCTACGGAAGCTGACGGACGACTTGCTGCGGGGCGTCGTGCGGGCGGAGTACGGGGCGACGGACCCTCCGTACGGGCGCTTCCGGTTTGGGATGTATCTACAGCCGTGCAGCCGAGAGGGCTTCCTCCCCTCACTGGACTACAAGGTCATGGAGATCGAGCACGGCCTGAGGCTCTATCCCGTCACCGTCCGGCCCGGAGAGATGACATTCAACTCGGAGGAGGACTTCGTCGAGTTCGTGCGCCAGGAACTCGCCTCAGAAGACGTCAGGAACGCGGTGCGTATAGTCGCATCCTATACACGGGAATCGCCAGTCACTGAGCTCTGATTAC
>Ga0272441_10006652_pt1 | contig 19220 bp, 18 predicted proteins | sample SSMProp6N_FD_193582 | JGI IMG/M metagenome (GOLD analysis project Ga0272441, IMG submission 193582) | Marine sediment archaeal communities from Little Sippewissett salt marsh, Falmouth, MA, United States - SSM-Prop-6N | ecosystem: Environmental > Aquatic > Marine > Wetlands > Sediment ... | reverse complement strand
GATCAATGAGCCAACTTTCACTGGCTGTGTGACCGTGGCTCGCCCAGTCGCCAATATAAAGATGATTGACGGCAAGGAACAAGACGACAAGATCGTTACAGTTAGCACCACGGACCCCTTCTATAAGCACATCAAGAGCCTAGATGATCTGCCCCGCAGCGTCATCGATGAGTTGACATACTTTTATAATAACTACAAGCGAGCCGAGGGAAAGGTAACCGAGGTCCTCAAATGGGAGGACGCAGACGCGGCGAAGGAAATCATTACATGGGCTCAAGGACAGTATAAGGAAACAGAAGAAGGGTAGCTAGAGGTTACATACCCCAAGTGCTTAGTTGGTGAACCAGAATATCGTTGCCCTCGATTTTTACCTCATAAGAGTTCAGGTCATCAGTCTTGACCCTGAATATCATCATCTTTGGTCCCTTCACATTTTTACCGCTGGTTACATCGAACTCTGCGCTGTTTTTTGGGCATGTGACAACTTTACCCTTGAGGGTCCCAGTGGATAGGTCTGCTTGGTCATTACTGCACTTGTTATCGATGGCGTAGAATTTTCCATCCACGTTAGCGATTAGTATCTCTATCTCTTTGATTTTTACCTTCATCATCTTTCCAGGAAGGATATCGGTGGTTTCTGCTACTTTTGTGAAGGATCGTTCGTGGCTACTCAAATAGAATCAGTCTCAAACCATGAGAGTCGATGCATCAATATATACTGTCTTATTTTAATAATCAGAGAATCCTAAATATTCCCGAATTTTCAGTGTTTTACCTGTTCGCGAGCGCGAGGGAAATGCAGATGGTTATTCATCTATACTAGCAAGAACAATAGCAGAAAAAGGTGCCATATGAATGGCTATGGGAATAGAGCCAAGGCACAGATAATACAGGGGCTTGAAGCAGTGATGATTCATTTTTAACTATCATAAACAGTATATTCTTGATTGATATGAAGGAAGGACATCTAGATAGTTATGGGTATAAGATTCATTATGTCCACTGGGAAGGAGAAGGACCCAGAATACTCTTGATCCACAGCATGGGAATGGATGCCCACAGCATGGACAAAATGGCAGAATCACTCAAAGATACCCACAATATACTCAGCCTCACCATACTGGGACATGGAGACAGCGACTCCCCCACAACCCAGCTACCATTAAATGAGCACGCCGAGATCATCAGGAACTGCTACATGCAGCTAGGCTTCTACCCCAGTGTCTTGATCGGGCACAGCGTAGGTGGGATGATGGGCATGATACTTACAGCAGAGCACTCTGAGGAGTACAAGGGATTGGTGCTAGTTGATATCGCGCCTTTCGAGTTAACAGGTAGATCCAGTAGACCTCAACCACCAGATTACTTCGATAATGAGGAAAAGGCTAAGGAATGGATGGCTGAGAGATACCCCGGATTCACGGATTACTATGTGGAAAACAGGCTCAAGTATGCATTCACGGAAAAGGATGGCAAGCTCTGGCTCAAGCCAAGGGGAGACTCGGTGCGTAGTGGATTGATGATTGATCTCTGGCCATATGTGGAGTGGATACAGTGCCCGGTGCTTCTTTTGATGGGAGTTGATAGTGATCTGGTTACCCCAGAGACACGTGAGCGCATGGAGAAGACTGTATCTGAGATTGAAGCCGTTGTAGTCGAGGGAACAGGTCACATGATCCCTCAAGACGTACCAGAGCGATTCGAGGAACTCATCAGAGGCTTCTTGAAGAAAGCATACCACTAAGGGGGGGGTCACCCAAGATAACCCCTAAATCAACCTTATTTTACTAAATAATCAATAAAATGGGTTTTTTCTGATCAAATCATATACAAAAGGGTACATGAAATCCGGTAAATCATGCAGCTATTCACGTAAACCCCAGCCATTCCCATCCGGATCATAAAAGTTGGCAAACCTTCCCCAAAGAGTATCAAAAATAGGATCAATTTTCACACCCTTACTAGAAAGCTCCTTGTGCTTAGCTTCAATATCATCTACCTTGAGAATCAAACCGTGAATGCTCCCAGCAGGCATCTCTGGGAACCAGTTAACCAGAGTGATATTCGTCTCACCACCCAAAGATAATTCAAGCCACCTCATACCCTCACCGAACATATTATCCCTGACTTTGGTGAATCCAATCTTTTCATAGAATTCTAATGCTGTATCCTGATCACTCACTGGAATGGAGACGAGTTCTAATCGCATAATAATGAAAACAGAAAAGAGATAGAAAAAGGATTACTCCAAGGGAGCCTGGAAGACACCGTAACCGGGTTTCCCGACTACCTGTCCAGTCTCATAGATTACCTCACCACGTACAAGGGTCATTACCGGCATTCCCTTGCCTTTCATGTCCTCGTATGGGGTTATCTTTTGGATGGTTTGGAGGTTCTCTCCTTTGATGTGGAAGGGCATATCCATGTCACAGATAACTATGTCCGCGTCAGCATCCAGCATCAAGTCTCCCTTCCGTGGATACAATCCATTAATCTGGGCAGGATTAGTACTGAACACCTCAACGAGACGCTCAAGGCTCATCTTATCATTATTCACAGCGTCTAGCATCAAAGGTAAAGTAGTCTCAATAACTACTCCACCGCTTGGAGCATCAAATATATTATCGAAGCCCCTGTCCTTCTCCTCCTTGGTATAAGGAGCATGATCACTGGCAAGAACATCGATGGTCCCATCGTTCAGTCCCTCCCAGAGCCTCACCTGATCCTCCTTGGAACGAAGAGGTGGATCAACCTTAGCATAAGGTCCACGCTCCTCCATGGTCTCCCGTGTAAACAATAGATAATTGGTGCTGGTCTCGCCTGTCACCATCTGACCCATGGATTGAGCCCACTCAAGAATATCAACACCACCACCAGCACTCATATGACAGATATGCAGATGCACATCAGTCTCAGCAGCCAAGGTAACAGTCCTCATAATAGCCTCAATCTCACAGATATCAGGTCTGAAATCGCAATGAGCCAAGGGATCAGTCCTTCCTGAAGCTATAGCCTCCTCCATGAACTTGTCCACCATGACCCCGTTCTCAGCGTGCACAAGTAATGGTCTATCAAGCTCCCCAAGAAGCTGCATATGCTTAAACAACGTATAATCGCTTGCCGCTAGCTCCTTGAACCGCGCGATAAGGAAGCTTTTGAATGCAGTAGCACCGGCATCTGCTACTGCTATTATATCCTCTTTGGGCACCTCACCGGCGCCACCGATGAAACCGAAATCAACAAGGCTCTTCTTATCAAGGATCGCCTGCTTTTCCTTGAAAGCCTCAAGGGTAACTATTGCGGGTACAGTATTGGGCATATCAATAACAGTTGTAACACCACCAGCTGCAGCGGCTCTTGTCCCTGACTCAAAGTTCTCCCTTTCAGGGAACCCGGGATCACGGAGATGAACATGCATATCAATCATACCAGGAAGAACAACCTTGCCCGATGCATCAATAACACTGTCTGCCTCAGGCTCGCTGCTCTTCATTATCCCGATAATCTTTCCACCATCAATAACGATAGAGGACTGGGTTATACCGCTTGGAAGCACGGTCAACCCGTTCTTAATAACAACGTCTACTGTCAAAGTATATCTATAGGGCTATACATGGCTCAGAGATTAATAGGTTTTCAGAAAATAAATTAGAGGGGGATAATGATCTCGGGTTGGAGGGAACGAGACCTGATATGAGTAGTACCATCAATGCATGACAGCTTACCAGAGAACTCCTTGAAAGAATCAAAGACCGTATCTGGAATAGGGTTGACACCGAAGCCCTCCATCAAGATCAGGGTCAATCCCACATCCTCACCACCAGTAACCCCATGACCAATCTCATAACCAAGGAAAAAGGTAAGATCCTTCTGATCAACGCCACCCACGATAATACCCCTAACACCAATCTTCACAGCCTTACGAAGGGCATCCAGAGTAACCACGCTACCCCCAACGAGTATCTTACCACCATACTCAGGTAATATCTCCGTGCTTGTTAATGGGATATCCCCTGATTCTACTGCCACCTCCAAGATACCATGGGCTTCTCCACTCACACCAAAAACACCATTAAGACGGTATCCTTGTGTCTCGACCACTGCGCCCTCATCTGGATAGATGTCAACTACCTTGCCGGGGAGATGGGAAAAGACCTCAACGGGTACCGGATGACCTCTAATCATCATACGACCAGTACTGGATGAAAAAGCCATGATCACGCCATCAATCGGTGACCTAGCCATCCTCGTCTGGCGCCCAAAGAAGCTGCGGGCGATAGCCACCACCTCATCCTTCTCAACGGTCTCTCCTTCATGTTTCACGATATGATTCTTCACATCATCTGGGTTGACATTGAGGCTCCTGTATAGGCGTAATTCATGGATATCCTGACTGGGCACTGTACCAGCGGCGATCAATGTATCTGGCTCTACCTGCTGACCTTGTTTTACCATGACCTCGCCGGTTGTTGGAATCCTCCGTTCCTTGGTGATTGTCACGGTTTCCATTACTCACTCCTCCCTAGTGCCTCTATGGGCAATAGTTTGATTGGCTGTCTAGATTTCTCCATGGGTCTCCCACGGGTATCAACGATGAGCCCAAGCTTTCCAGCTCTAACCACCTTTTTTACAACCTTACCACGACCAGAGCCTAGGTCTAACCGGTTGGGAATAAGATTGAGCTCGATACTATCCATATCCTTTAGTGGAATCAGGGTTAGCTCTCCATAGCTGAAGGAATGGGATACCTTGACTTCTTGGAGGTTGGTGAACTCCATCCTGAGTGCTTCCTGACTATCAGTGAGGATTCCGCTGGGTGCTATGCTGGTACCGATGAACTGAAGCCCATGCTTAGGGTACAAGTCTAGTGAGGTCTCCTTATCGTGATCCAGCATGTTACCAAGTGGAGCAGCCATATTATCCGGATCCAGATAGAGGTCTGTGATGCCTTCTGGTTGAACCGCGTCCATCAGTATCATCAAGGAGTTCTCCATAGTCTGGTCACTGAATGCATCACCCTTCCCCACCACTACCTGAGTCTTCATCATATTGAGTAGAGTAGGCTCAAGGGCTTGATCAAACATATCGCTGAGAGTTCTCTCAGTGATAACACCCTTCAAACGAGAGGCGATCACTTTATGACCCTCAACTCCCAGCCTGATGGCTTCACGAGCCACAGCTGCTTGGATCTGTTGCTCTTCACTGGATAGATTCTGAGGTGGTTTGATCATCATATTGCCTATGATGTTCCTGACAGACCGTTCATCCATCATGGCTGGGAGCCATCGAAGCACCTTGTCTATTCCAGCCTCTTTCACAATATTGCTGATACCATAAGTCAATCCTATCCCAGCGTTCAGGGACCGGTTGAAGACACCATTATAAACCGAGTAGATATCAGTGGTATCCCCCCCAATATCCGCCGCAATCAGGTTAACACCATTTTGCAGAGCATACTCATACAGCATTTTACCCACCATTGCTTGGGATGGGACTATTCTCTCATCTGTCCAAGTCGCCAGCTTTGGATAGCCAGGGCTATGAATTATTACGTGCTCCATGTAGGCATCGTAGATTGATTCTCTTGCGGGTCCGAGGTTTTCCTTGTTGATGAGGGGTCTGACGTTCTCCACCATCTTGAGCGCATATCCGTTCTCACTCAAAATTTCATTTACATTTTCCTGTACCGAGACGTTCCCAGCGTAGATCAATGGGAGACTATAATCTGCCCCATATCTTGGCTTTATATCGCTCTTCTGGATTATCTCAGCCATCTCGATAACCTGACTGGTAGCCCCACCATCGGTTCCACCACTCATCAATAGGATGTCCGGCTTCATGGAACGCATCGCTGCAACCTTCTTGTACTCTGGGCGTCTATCGTCCTTGCTGAAAGTATCAATAAGAAGGGCTCCTGCGCCTAGAGCTGCTCTTTGGGCAGATTCACCGCTGATATTACCAATTACCCCGGTTATGACCATGTGTAGACCGCCACTTGCGTTGCTGCTGCAGAGAAGCTTGAAATCTGGTTTGATTTTTTCACCTGTTAATATATCGACTGATTTTCCTTGTTCTATCTTCCTGATAGCATCTTTCACCCCTTCTGTGACGTCTAGAGTTGGTTCATCTACTGTTGTCTGGGTTACTGCTATGGTGGTTACTGATTGGTCTTGGATTAGAATTGCTTTGGTTGTGTTATGAGCGATGTCTATGAGAAGATATGATTCCTTTTTGCTCATATACTATCAATAGTGGCTAAACCTAGGGATATATAGAATAAACGTTTTAATGTTAAAATACAGTTTTTATATTCAAACCAATATTTTAATAACAATGGAGACTGAAACCAAAAAACCCCACATAAAAGAGATCACCAGATCAGGCTTCAAACTACTCGAAGACGAGACACGAAGAAGAATAGTATTCATGCTCCGAGACGAGTCCCTAAACGTCAAGGAAATCGCCAAACGACTCCAACTAACCCCTCAGAACATCTACCACCATGTAAACAAGCTGCAAGAAGAGGGAATAATACAACTCAACTATGAGCAACGAAAAAGGCACCTCGTAGAAAGCTACTACTCAGTACCTGCAGACACATATCTATACACGGATGACAGGATAACGGAGACCAGCACAAGACGTTACTTGGATCTCCTCTTTGGTCTACAAGAACTGGGAATCCCCATCAAGCCCAACCTCGAAACAGCTGTACTGCTAGAAGGTATCCAAGAAGACTATCAAAACAGCATCAATGACCCAGAAAACACGTATGAGGTATGCGAGAAATGCAGCTACTCAGGCTTCTTTATGAAATTAGGCCCTATGAACCCATTGATGTTGAACCGAATCTATTGGTACGCCAACCTCATCAGGATGAACGACTCGGAGTTTGAGGAATCAATAGAAAAAATGAGAAGACTGAGGAGCTTCCTCAGAGAAGAGGCTACCAAGTAACCCTATAGGGCATCTGGTTCAAGCACTTTACCCCATTCTCAGTAACAAGAATAATGTCCTCTATGTGCCCTCGGTAATCGGTTTTTGGGTCTCGTCTGTTTGGCTCGTAGGTTAAGGTCATTCCGGGTTTGAGTGGTTGATCATCGGTCTCTATTGGCCCGAAGCTCGGTGAGTAGGGCATGGTATAGTCATGTACATCTAATCCGATCTGGTGTCCTGTTCTCACTGTTTCTTTGAAGCCTAGTTCCCTGTTGAGTTTATTTGCGTGGTCGAGTACCTGATTTCCTGTCATGCCGGGTTTGATGCCATTTATACCATCGACTTGTGCCTGCATGGCTCTATCCATGTAGTCTTCTGTGGCTTTCTCCCATGTTACATGCCAGTTACGACCCATATCGCTGCAGTAACCTGTCTTGAGTCTTACTCCTACGTCTAGGCTAAGAGCATCTCCATGCTTTAGGAAATCTGTATTGTTTCCCTTGATAAAGCCGATGCTGCTATCGAAGCTGTACTCATAAGCCCCTAGCTCAATCATGTTGGCGTCCAGCTCACGCTTCATATCAGCAACATTCCTACCGGGACTTGTCTCCTCGATGAGTAAGTGGAAGGCTGCCTCTGTTATTTCGATGGCTCTGCATATCTCCTCGATCTCGTATTCATCTTTGATGCTTCTCAGCTTGAACACGATATCACTGATATCTCGGTCAGGAGAAGGCGTTATTCCCAGCTCTGATGTGATCCTGTACCACATCTGGGCGCTAATAGTCGAGATATCAAAACAGAGCTTATCCTTGCTATACTTCTTGAGCGCCTCTAGTGTCCCCTTGATATGATGACCTTTCTCCTGCTTTATGGCGATAACCTCATTGAACTCCCCCGATGCCCTTACCCTTGGTGCTCCCCAGTGGGGCATCACAAGGGTGGTATCCCCGTTGTGGTCCATAATGAAGGTCTGATGCTCGTCCCCAAGGGCGTGGGGCATAACATAGATGGTGTTACTAGGATTTTGTCTTATAACCTCGTTGAAAAAGACGACAGCCTCATAGCCCCTTTTCTGGGCTTCCTTCATGATGGAGTCGCGTCTCCTTTTGATAGAGTCATTCTGATTCATAGAATATCAGGGAGAAACAAGGGGAATTAAGGATATGACGTTTACCCTCAGACTCAATGGTTTTTTATCAAGTCTAGCTATTTCTTCAATGTGAGCCAAGAGAGCAATACGTCTACGATCAGATTAACCGTGGTCTTCGCGGTGGTTATTATATTCGCTTGGTATTTGATAGTTAATTTTGTTCAGCCCAATCCTCCTGAGATTATTTATCTCAACGAGACAGAGGTCAGTACACTCCTCGATGATACTGTGAGTGTTAAGCTAAACCAGTATCACCAGATCCCATTAGAGGTAGAAAAAGGAGACATTCTCAACACGAGTATCAAGGTATTGCGTGGGGGCCATATTGATTATTTTATTTTGGAGGAGGATCGTTTGGAGATGCTTATTGAGGCTCTTGAGGGCAGTAATAACAGGTTTGAGAGCTATGAGAGAGGCAAGGGATTGAACATCACGGAAAAGAGCTCAGAGTTCATAATCGTGAACGATGACAACTGGTTCCTCTTAATCAATAACTTTGGGCACATCCAGAATGGTGCGGTGCCATCATCGGATGTTATGGTTGAGGTTATAATCGAGAAGATAGGTATCGCAGAGACTGGTGGGTTTTCGATTACCTCTTAAACCTCTGGGGTGCTCTCATTTGTATGCTTGATATTGGCAGTGGCTCGGTGTTGCTCCTTCACCACTGGGACACAGATGGAATATGCTCGGCTTCTTTGATATTGGACCATTTGCAGCGGGAGGATATTGTTTCTTGGACGCCTCCATTAGGAATTTTCTACCTGACTGATGAGCATATCAAGATGGCACAAGGATACCACAATGTAATCATCTGTGATATGGCGTTACCAGCATCAAATGTTCGAGAGATAGCCGAGAAAACAAGCGTAACCATGATCGACCACCACCATCAAGACCCGATTGAAGGAATAGATCACATCAACCCTGTAGCATGGGGGGCAAGCGGAGATGATTATCCATCGAATACATGGGTGATCAAAGAACATCTCGATCTCCCAGTTTCATTAAAGATAGTATTGGGGTTCGTGGGGGATAGGGAACAGAAAATCAAGGATAACCCCCCATTCTGGGAGATTCTCTGCGGCTTCATGGCCGAGGAGGGGATCGAGTTTGAAGAGTTACTTGAACTCGTCTATAGGATTGATTCCAGTTACAAGGTGGGAGACAGGGAATCAGTAATGCAAGCCCCCCACCAACTCACAACATACAACAACAAAGAGGATATCTTAGGAAACAAGGAATGGGAAAACAACCTAACCAAACTAGAAGAGAAGCTGGAAAAAGTACTCAGCGAGCCCCCTGAAGAGATTGATGGCGTCCAAGTGAAGAGGCTCCACACTCCCTACGCGATAATTAGTCAGGTAACCAGAAGACTGGCATGGGGAACAGGAAAAGATACAGTTGTGGTCAATACCGGTTTCTTTGAGGATCATGATCAGCTCTATAGCAGGAGTAACCGTGTTGACATGCATCATCTGATTGAACAGGCTAAAGAATACGGATACAATGCCGGCGGGAAAAAAGACGTAATTGGTGCAATAATCCCAAAACAGGAAACAGAGAAATTCCTAAAGGAAACAATAAAATATATAAAGAAAAAAAGAAGGGATTAGACCCTCTTCACGATACGACCAGGCGTAGCACCAGTGTGCATACCCTTCTCAACAACAGCCACACCATTGACAACGACATACTCAATGCCCTTGGGGTGCTGACGAGGCTCAACAGGAGTACCTGTCACCTCTAGTTTGTCGAAATCGAACACAGTGATATCAGCATAGCTACCGGGAGTAATTGTTCCTAATCCTTTGAGGTTGTGATGCTCAGCGGCTGCAGTGCTAATCTTGTAGATTGCTTCCTCCAATGTGAAAACCTTGATTTCTTTCACCATCTTGTTGATGAATCCGGGGAAGGCTCCGAAAGCATTTCTACCGGGTTTCCTGTATGGGGGTCGCTCCATCTCATAGGTCTTGTTGAAGACGGATTGATCGAGGCTCAGGCTGCCCACCTTGTGCTGGAACATCAATGCCCTGTATGGTTTCCACGGGAAGTTACCTGTATCGGCGGTACCAGCAGCATAACCCATAGCGTCTGGATCCTCACAGATGAGGTCGAACCATGTATCTAGTTGCTGGGCTTGGCGCTCGGCTGCTACCTGAGCTACGTTCTTTCCTACAAGCGACTCATTCTTGTGGCGGCTGATCCATATGTTCTCCGCCCACTGTGGGTTGGTGTTCGGGTTATATGCAAGCCTGATGAACCATTTGCCGCTCTGTAGCGCCTCTTTGATCTCCTCACGGTAATCTGGGACTTTTAACCATTCGGCGAATTTTTCTCGGCTTCCACATTCCTTGAGCCATGGGGTCAGTATGCTGCTGAGGTAAGGCATGATATCGAATCCGCCCCTAAGGAACCATGGCATGCTATCGAAGCTGATGTCCAGTCCTTCCTCGAGAGCCTCATCGAAGAACTTGAGAGTTGCACGGATATTGTGCTCCTCTAAGTACTCGTTGCCCTCTGGTACCAGTCTCCAACCGGGGGTAAGGTGAGCGATATTTGTCCTAACCCCAGTAACCCTACATGTATTGATTGACTCCAAGAGCCCGTCTACCTTGTTGCTCCGGGTATCTCCGAATTTTACCTGACGCCTCCTACCTGTTCTTCTCCAGTGGGGAGCATAAACGGTATTCTCATACTCTTTGAGCACCGAGACGCATTCATTTATCTCGTCCATGGTTGCCTGAACACCAGGGTCATAGTCTAGCCCTGTGCTCATTCCGATGGCTCCTTCCTCCATGGCTTGACGGATGAGCTGCTTCATTTCTTCCAGTTCTTCTTTATTGCTGTGACGTTTGAAATCATTGCCCATGACCTTGTACCTGATGGTTCCCTGACCCACGAGGGGGGCAGCGTTCATTGAAACCCCCTTTTCCTCAACTTTCTTGAACCAGCCGCCCAGAGTTTCCCAGTCAACGGTCCAGCCATAATATTTCTGCATGATCTCATTGACTCGCTCCTTGGGAAACAGACTCTTTTTTGGATAGTATTTGTGGGGCTCGAGGTCATCGATATACTGTGCGGCGATACCAGGGAGTCCCATGTAGTCGCCATAGGGTCCTTGACTTCCACCGCATTCGCCGCCAACAAAGGTGGTTACACCCTGCATGATATAGCTCTCTGCTTTGGGGAAGAAGAGTAGGGTCGTGTCACCGTGGCTGTGGGCGTCTATCCAGCCGGGGCTCGCGTACAACCCCTTGGCGTCCACGGTTTTAACTGCGTCTCCTTTTACCTCACCGAGGGCTGCTATCTTGTCGCCTTTGACGGCTATTGATCCTTTGTATGCTTTTTTCCCGCTTCCATCGATGATGGATGCGTCCTTGATTATTACATCATATTCTTCGGTCACTTGATTCACCAAGTATTGAGGCATATACTGTCTAGGATGTATAAAAATCGAAGTGGACGCGATGCCCATTTAAATCTATAAAACGCTCAAAGTAGTATGAGATCTGGTAGTTTCGAGCTTTTTACAGGTAATTTGATTGTGGGTGATGGTCGAGTCCTCGAGAATATTCATTTGGGAGTAGTTGATGGGATAATCAAAGAAGTTAGCCATAAGCCATTGGAGCAACAGTATTCTGAGTCCTTTGATTTCTCAGGGGAAACTGTGATGCCCGGACTTGTCGATGCTCATGTTCACATAAGATACGATCCATTTGGAGACCCTGAGCAGAGATCAGACGAGTATCAGGCTTTACGGGGAGTAGAAAACGCGCGAAAATCCCTGAGATGTGGGGTTACCAGTCTCGGGGACGCTGGAGCAGTTAGAAATGTCGCTTTTGCTGTGCGAAACGCCATCAATAACGGTGTAACCGTAGGTCCGAGGCTCTTTGTCTCTGGTGAGATGATTACTATTACAGGGGGGAGGAGCAAGGTTCCCGGTGAACGTCTTGAGGTGAATGGTGAAGATAGTGCTCGGGAGGCGGCTAGGAGGTTACTGATGTATCATGGGGCTGATTTCATCAAGCTTGGTGCCACTGGAGCTATATCTAGCGCTCATACGGGTCCAAGGCATCCTCAGCTTACTGTGGATGAGATGAGGGCATGCGCTGAGGAGGCGCATAACTGTGGTAAGATGGTTCACAGCCACTGTTATGGGGAGAAGGGTATCAGTAAGAGTCTGGAGGCTGGGTCTGATGTAATTGTCCATGGGCAGACCCTCACAGAGGGGCATCTCAAGTATATGAAGGAGAATAACCTCATACTACTGCCGACATTGAAGGTGTTCTGCAATCACGGAGAACACTATGGAGAAGGAGGTTCCCATGATAGGATCGTTTCTACTGGTATATGGGATGAGACCGAGCCCAACTTTAGACGGGCGTTAAAGGAGGGATTGACTATCGCTATGGGCACCGACGCTGGGATGCCTGATAATGGTTTCAGGGATAATTATCGAGACTTGGAGTATATGGTGGAGTGGGGCATGACGCCCAGTCAAGCAGTTACTGCAGGTACCTTGAATGCCGCCAAGAGCCTATCTATAGAGGATAGATTAGGTACAGTCGAGGTTGGTAAGTTAGCGGATTTGATTGTTCTCGGTAGTAACCCATTGGATGATATCAAAAACATTGGGAATAATCTTAAGAAGATCATATTGAATGGTGTTTTCCTCTAGGATAATCAAAACTAATTTACCCCACCCATCAACACATGTGAGCCATGAAGAAATCTACCGTCGACCTCATACTACTTGGTGTGGCACACAGCCTAAACCACAGCCTGTTTCTTGTGCTACCACCGTTAATGACCACTATTGCAGAGGACCTGAACACTAGTTTTGGCACCATTGGGATAATCTCAACCATAACTTTCCTCACATACGGCACAGGGGCACTGATCGGTGGACCACTCAGCGATAGGATAGGCAACCTGAAAGTGGCCCAGATAAGCATAGGTCTCGGTGGATTGATGTCAGTAATATTCCTCTTCGCCAATAACGTGTTAATTTTTGGGGTTGGAATGTTCCTGATGGCATTATGGGCTAGTTTCTATCATCCAACAGCGAATGGTTTGATAGCCAAGGCTTTCCCAGAAAACACTGGGGGCAGCATGGGGGTTCACAATGCAGCAGGTAATTTTGGTCAAGTGTTTACACCTACAGTAGCGTTCTTCCTTGGTGTGACTTTCAGTTGGCGTATTAGTTTCGTCTTCTTTGGGGTAATGTCTGTGTTGACTGCGGTTCTCTTGAATCGTATCGAGGTAAACGAGGGCTCAATGGAGAGGAATATGACTGGGTATCTGGAGTTTCTCAAAACCCCGGGGCTATGGATAGTTTTATTCTACAACATCATCGTGGGTTCACTGTTTAGATCGGTTGATCTATTCTTCCCAAGCTTCCTGAGCACAGAGAAACTGTACACAGGTGGATTAGCAGCGATAGCCAACAGCATGATACTATTCTTCGGTGTGATAGGTCAGCTCGCAGGAGGAAGGGGCAGCGACAAGTATGGGAGTCAGAGAGTATTGCTTATTACTACTGCTGGGATGGTTTTGAGTCTTGTATTATTGATGGTTTTGCCGACAAATATCGCTGTACCACTCTTCGTGTTCCTCTATGGGATATCCATGTTTGGTCACCAGCCAACAGTGACCAATCTTGTGAGTAAGTTGAGCCCTAGAAACATGATGGGTCTAGCATATGGGGTGATGTTTTTCAGCGCCTTTGGAGTAGGAAGCATCAGCACCTCTTTGACTGGTTGGCTTGCTGACAATTATAGTCTTACAACAGCGTTTTGGGTGAATACCGGGTTCTCAATCGTATTATTGTTGATTAGCGTGGTAATTTATCTGAGGATCAAGGAGTAACCCGGGTCAGATAACTCAAGATCCCGATCATGGTCTTGGCGTCCTCTATCTCGTTGCTCTCTACTTTCTCAAGAACCTCACTGATGCTATACGTCTGGACCTCGATATCCTCATCATCCTCAGGATTAGACTCTAGCTGGGTTAGTCCATCAGCCAAGTAAAAGTATAATATCTCGTTGCTGTACCCGGGGACCATGTAGCACTGGAATAATCGGCTCCATGCGCTTGCAGCGTAGCCTGTTTCCTCTTGGAGTTCACGGACTGCGCACTGGTATGGGTCTTCGCCTTCCTCTAGTGTACCAGCAGGGATTTCAAGCAGATATTTCCCTGTCGCGTACCGGTATTGTTTGATTAGCACTATCTCGTCCTCGTCTACTGCGATGATAGCTACCGCGCCCGGGTGTTTGACTATGTTTCTATCTGTTTCCCGTCCATTGGGTAGTCTAACTTTGTCGTGGTAGAAGCTAAAGCTCTTGCCTTTCTGGATTAATTCGCTTGAGATGGTCTCTTCCATGCAGAAAGAGCCAGACAGATAGGATAAAAGGGTTAGTAGTGGCTCTTGCGCCAATAGTTCTCTGTGAGGTCATAGAGGCTGGATGAGTCTACTCGTCCAAGGGCTAGTTCAAGTTGTTCTTGGGCGTCCTCCAGTATCTTGTACTCGTCCACTGTCTTTACCTCGCGTCCCTGCATCAATATCTCACCATCCACGATGACTGTATCCACATCATTACCGTTAGCGAAGTAGGTAACCTTGTCCACAGGCATGTTCAATGGATAGAAATGAGGCTTATTCAAGTCAACCAATATGATATCCGCCGTCTTACCCTTCTCTAGGCTGCCAAGCTGATCATCCAGTCTGAACGCCTTGGCTCCATCAATGGTGGTCATCTCCAGTATCTTGCCCGGTGGGAGCACGTTACTGTCCCTGAAGTGGCGTCCGTGGTACCGTTTGCACTGGAACATGTGCCTGAACATATCGAAGGATCGGTCAGGTGCGCCTGCGTCGCTTGCCATTACGACGTTTGCTCCGGCTTCGATTAGTTCTGTTACTGGGCATCGTCCTATCATGCTGGCTACTGCGCTGGGGCTGTGAGATATGTTGGTGCCTGTCTCAGCGCAGAGCTGGATCTCCTCCTCAAGCAGTTCTGTTGAGTGGTTATAGACGCATTCTGGTCCCGACATGTCGAGTTGTTCGTGACAGAACTTGATGGTGCTCGTATTATGCCCATCCATGGTAAGCATCAGGTCATGTTTTCTCCGCAACGCATTGGCTAGTCCCGCTACATATTTGAGGTGCTCAAGCTCCTCTCCCACTATGGGTTTCCGTTCGGGGTGTGGAGTTGGAAACATCATTGCCATGTTAATTCTATTATTGGCTCTGCCATGGTTCTCATGTATGACCTCCTCACAGATCTGTAGCTGTTTCTCGACGGATACAGGGTATTCATGTTTCTGGTCTCCATGCCACTCAGCAAACTTGTTTGGATATGGTGGTCTTCTTGGCCCAACAGCAAGATAGGTTCTTATGCCTATTTTCTCTGCCTCGTCACAGTGCTTAGCAGCATACTTGGGGTCGTCTACCCTCATGATGCTGTCTCCTCCACCGAAGAAAGTGATGCCTGTGGTGGTTCCGAATTTGAGTCGTTCAAGGTTTAGTAGGGCTGCGTCTGCTGCCCAGTATTCCTCTGTTGAGCCCTCAGCGTAGATATCGTTGCAGGCTTTGTACCATGTCTCGTTGTGCATACCTAGTGTTCGTAGTAGGCTGTGTCCTGCGTGGGCGTGACCATCGAAGAGCCCGGGGAGAACAGCCATCTTCGCTGCGTCGATGATTATGTCTGCGTCATATGCTTTCACGATCTCACTGTTCTCGCCAACGTCCAGTATCCTGTCTTTTTCGATGGCTACTGCGCCATCCATGAGAACTCTTCGGTGCTGGTCTACGGTAATGACCATGCCGTTTTTGATGAGAATATCTGCCAAATTAATCAATAGAATACAGGGTTGAGAGGTAAAATAGTATACGGTTAAGCGCTTAGATCCAGTAATGCTACTGGTTCTCCATTCAGGTAATAGACTCTAGGCGTGTTCATGTGAAGATGATTCAATAGGCTATAGGTCATCCATCCGGCGGTCTCGGCTGTCTTGCTGATAGTGTTCTCGCCTTCCCTTCCTATGATCTCTACAATTGTGCCTTTCTCGGCTCTCACATTCTCAAGATCAACTAGATAGTGGTTGAGGCTCACTGAGCCGAGACTGGACTTGTAGACTCCATCGACAAGGATTCTACCCACGTTAGCCATCTCACGTGGGATACCATCATAAAAACCAGCGTGGATGGTGCCGATTCTCATGTCTTTGGGCGCTATGAATTTACCCCAGTAAGTTACTCCTTCACCTCGTCCAACGGTCTTGACGAATTCTATTCTTGCCTTGAGACTGAGCGCTTGTTTGAGGTCTACAGGTACTTTGAGGTCTTTTTTCTCCGGGTAGACACCGTAGAGGCTCATACCGGGTCTCACCAAGTCAAGCCATCCCGATGGGTTGTGGAATGTGGCGTCTGTACTGGACATGCTTCTTATGGGTATGTTGATGTCCTTGGTGCGTAGCTTTGCATCAACTGCTAGTAGTTTGTTGAGCATCTCCCCGTCCATCTCAGGGTTCTGCTGGAAGGTGGAAAAGAAACCAATCACCTCAACATGCTCAAGGTTGTGGACATATTCGATATACTCTGCTGCCTCACTGTGTCTTACCCCGATCCTGTTAAGCCCGGTATCAACCTTGATGAATACCTGAGCTTGTTTGCCCATTTTTTCTGCTGCTTTGTCTAGTTTGTCAGCGTCTTCATGTGTGTATATGGTCTGTGTGATTCCAAGCTCAACCACCAAGTCATACTGTTCAGGGGTGAAGAGCACATCCATGTTGAGAATATTCAACCCCAGACCGGCGTTCCTGATCTTTACAGCCTCATATAGCTTGGCTACCATGCACCATTCTACACCCTGTGATTCAAGGTATGCTGTCACTGGGATGAGCCCATGTCCATACGCGTTGTTTTTTACCACAGCCATAATGGGCACTCCCACGTGCCTCTTGAGCTCCTCAAGGTTATGTCCCAGATTATCTAGGTCGATCTCTATCCAGCTGCTAAAGCCTCGCATTTTTTGTTTTATTTGGTCTGGTGTGGGTTGATTCTCAAAGTAGGGGGTCATCTTATTCGGAGTTTATTGGGTTGTTTGGTTGAAAAAATTATGGTTAAACTGGAACCCGTTTTGTTTTATATGTGGCATAAAGTGTTGTGCTTGTCTTATATGGAGTAAAATGTTCTAAATAACAAGTGTTTTATCCTCAGAATCAACTGAATCAATGGTCATTATGATTAGAAGAGCATTGATCATGGGAGCGGCTGGAAGAGACTTCCACAACTTTAACACATTCTTCAGGGATAACCCAGATTACAGGGTGGTAGCCTTTACAGCAGCCCAGATCAGCGAACTTGATACAACATCAGGTGTAGAAAAAAGAGTATACCCACCTGAGCTTGCTGGTAAATCATACCCTCATGGGATCAACATATACTCTGAGGAGAAATTGGAGGAGCTCATAAAGGAGCTTGAGGTAGATGATGTCTTCTTCAGCTACAGCGATGTCTCAGCGAGGTACCTGCATGATGAAGCAGCCAGAGTACAGGCAGCCGGTGCTTCTTTCGTTCTACTCGGACCAAATGATACCATGATAACACCGACAAAGCCCCTCATCAGCATCTGTGCATCGAGAACAGGCAGCGGTAAGAGCCCGATGTCTCGTTGGCTGATAATAACCCTAAAAGAGATGGGGTATAAAGTGGTGGTTATCAGGCACCCCATGCCTTATGGGGACCTTGTGAAGCAGAGGCTCCAGCGGTTTGAGACATATGCTGATTTGGATCTGCATGAGTGTACCGTTGAGGAGAGAGAGGATTATGAGCCTCACCTAGATAATGGGGTAATCGTCTATTCAGGCGTGGATTACCAGGACATCATCAACGCTGCTGAGAAGGAGGCAGATATAGTGGTCTGGGACGGTGGGAATAATGATTTCCCCTTCTATAAGCCATCAAAGCATATCGTGATCGTTGACCCCCACCGCGTTGGACACGAGTTATACTATTACCCTGGGGAGACCAATGTTAGGATGGCAGACATCGTTATCGTGAGCAAGGTTAACACAGCAAAACCAGAGGATGTAAAGCAGATCAAGAAAAATGTAAGGGAGATCAACCCAGATGCAGTGATAATCGATGCGAATATCGTGATCACAGCAGAGGACGAGAGCAAGCTAACCGGAAAGAAAGTACTGGTAATCGAGGATGGACCCACACTGACTCATGGCGAGATGAAGTTCGGAGCAGCCACCATCAAGGCAAAGGAGATGGGTGCCATCATCGTTGATCCAAAGCCTTACGCGAAGGGTACTATCAAGGAGGTTTATGATCTCTGGCCACATCTGGGTGAGCTTCTTCCCGCAGTAGGTTATAGTGAGCATCAGATGAAGGAGCTTGAGGAGTCTATTAACGCGGTTCCATGTGACATTGTGTTGATGGGTACACCAACTGATCTACGCAGATATCTTGATGTAGATAAGCCTGTTCTCAGAGTTAAGTACGAGTACAGCGAGGTTGAGCCGGGTTCACTTATAGCGGAGCTTGAGAAGGCTCTCCCCTAGCCTATATGCTTAGACCGCCGGGTAGGGTTTCCTGTATCTCTATGGTGTAGCCCTCTATGTCTTTGAACATGAACACCCTGACTCTGAGTCTTTCGGACTCGTGAACAAGGTTCTCTAGCTCCATTCCAGCGTCTGTTAGTTTCTTGTGCCATTCGTCAGCGCTCGCGACATTCAAGCATAGGATTACGGGTTTGATGTTGTTGGCTTTATGGTACCCGTGGGCTCCATCTACTAATCCGACGTAGGATCCTTCTCTTATCTTGTATATTTTGCTCCAGCCTTGGTCTACCTCCATGTTGAGTCCCATGATGTCCTCGTAGAATCGTTGGGCTCTTGGTAGGTCTCGGTAGTATAGCCATGTGATGACTCCTCTTACTTCTTCGCTCATAATGGTTCAGGGGATGTGGGTCTATTTAATTAGTGTTAGTCAGGGATTCCTCCGGTGTTTTGCATAGATTGAGTTCTATTCTGGGTGGTTCTGGGGCTGGTTTCCCTGAAAAGAGGTTGGTTTTAAGTTATTCGTGTTACCCCCCCCCTCCCCCCTTCTTCTTTGTTCATT
>Ga0272441_10006651_pt1 | contig 19221 bp, 20 predicted proteins | sample SSMProp6N_FD_193582 | JGI IMG/M metagenome (GOLD analysis project Ga0272441, IMG submission 193582) | Marine sediment archaeal communities from Little Sippewissett salt marsh, Falmouth, MA, United States - SSM-Prop-6N | ecosystem: Environmental > Aquatic > Marine > Wetlands > Sediment ... | reverse complement strand
TCATCGAATTCTGCGACCGCTGGCGCGAGGCCGGCGCGAGCCCCGTCGTCCGGCCCTTCAACGACTACGCGGGCCAACTCCCCGATCGGAGTGTGATCCACCTCACGCTCGCGCGGCGCATCGCGTGCGTCAAGCTCGCGCGCGAGATGCTCGTCCTCGCCGACGGCACGGTGCCCGTCTGCCGGCAGGACTTCGCCGCGCGCGAGGCGCTCGGGAACGTGCGCGAGACGCCGCTGGGCGCTCTCTGGCGCGGCGAGCGGATCGAGGTATTGCGCGCCGCGCATCGCGAGGCGCGGTTTGACGCCTTCAATCTTTGCCCGACGTGCTGGCACTGGGACTGCCTGTAAATTTCGGATTGCGAATCGCCGCCGGGACGGGTACAAGTAGCACCGGGCGAGACACGGCAGGAGGTCCATGATGGCCTTCAAGATCAAGGGCAGCCGCATCGTCGTGACCGGGGGCACCGGCTCGGTGGGCCGGGCGATCGTCCGCCGGCTCCTGGAGCTCGAGGCTCGGACCGTGCGCGTCCTGAGCCGGGACGAGTCGAAGCAGTTCGAGATGGGGCTCGAGTTCGCCGAGGAGGAGGCGCGCCTGCGTTACCTCGTCGGCGACGTGCGCGACCGGCGGCGCCTCGCGCGCGCGCTCAACGGGGCGGATGCGGTGATCCACACCGCCGCGCTCAAGCACGTACCCAGCTGCGAGTACAATCCGTATGAAGCGGTCCAGACCAACGTCCTGGGCGTGCAGAACATCATCGAGGCGGCGATCCGCTGCGGCGTGAAGCGCGTCGTGAACCTCTCGACCGACAAGGCCGCGATGCCCGACAACACCATGGGCGCGAGCAAGCTCCTCGGCGAGAAACTCATCACCGCGGGCAACTACCAGAACGCCGCCGCCGGCAGCCTCTTCGCCTCGACGCGCTTCGGCAACGTGCTCGGCAGCCGCGGGAGCGTGCTCACCGTCGTGCGCGAGCTGGTTACCGAAGGCAAGCCCGTCCCGATCACCGACCCGGCGATGACCCGCTTCGTGCTGACGCCGAAGGGCGCGGTCGATCTCGTGCTCGACGCGCTCACGAACATGCTCGGCGGCGAGGTCTTCGTGCGCAAGATGCCGGTCGTTAAGCTCGGCGACCTCATCGAGGTCTACGCCGAATGCGTCGCGCGCGAGCTCGGCCGCGACCCGGCCTCGGTCGAGTTCAAGACCATCGGCTTCCGCCCGGGCGAGACCCTGTACGAAGACCTCGTCACCGAGGAGGAGGGCAAGCGGACGCTCGAGACCGAGACCGACTACGTCGTCCTGCCCGCCTTCCGCTTCCGCCGCGTCGAGTACAAGCACCCGGGCGCGAAGGAGGCGAAGATCACCGGCTACAATTCGCACCAGCAGACGCCGCTCACGCGGGACGAGGTCCGCGCGTTCCTCGCCGACGGCGGGCTGGTGAAGGGGTAGGGGAGGGCCCCATGCGCGCGCTCGTGACGGGAGGCTGCGGGTTCATCGGCCGCTGGGTCGTGGCCGAGCTCCTCGGCCGCGGGCACGAGGTGCTCGTCATCGACGACCTCTCCAACGGCAGCGAGGAGAACCTCGCCGAGTTCAAGGGCAACGCGAAGCTCCTCAACGTGGTCGTCGGTGACGTGAGCGACGAGTCCAAGGCCGCGCCGCTGGTAGAGAAGGCGGACGTGGTGCTCCACCTCGCCGCGCGCATCAACGTGCAGGACTCGATCGACGACCCGCGCGACACCTTCGAGAGCGATGTGGCCGGCACCTTCGAGCTCCTCGAGATGGCGCGGCGGCGCAAGGTGCGGTTCCTCTACATGTCCACGTGCATGGTCTACGCCCGGGCGACGACGGGGGCGATCCGCGAGGACCACCCCACCCTTCCGGCCTCGCCCTACGCGGCGAGCAAGCTCGCGGCCGAGGCGCTGACGGTCAGCTACGCGCACGCCTACGGCCTCGCCGCGACCGTGGTGCGGCCGTTCAACACCTACGGCCCCTTCCAGAAGGCGACGGGCGAAGGCGGCGTGGTCTCGATCTTCTGCGCGCGCGCGCTCGCGCCCGAGGGCAGGATCCAGATCTACGGCGACGGCACGCAGACGCGCGACCTCGTCTACGCCTCCGACTGCGCGCGCTTCACGGTCGAGGCCGCGCTCTCGGACCGCGCCGTGGGCGAGGTCCTCAACGCGGGCACCGGGAAGGACGTCTCGGTCAACGACCTCGCGGCCATGATCCAGCCCGACGCCGCGCGCATCGAGCACGTGCCGCACATCCACCCGCAGAGCGAGGTCATGAAGCTCCAGGCCGACGCGGCCAAGGCCGAGCGCCTTCTCGGGTGGAAGCCGGAGGTCCCGCTCGAGGAGGGCATCGAGCGCGTCAAGACGTGGCTCGCCTCGAAGGACACCGCATGACCGAAAAGCTCGCCATCGACGGCGGCGCGCCCGTGCGCGATTCGTTCCTGCCCTACGCCCGGCAGTCGATCGACAAAGCCGACCGCGCGGCCGTGCTGCGCGTGCTGGGGTCGGACTGGCTCACGACGGGGCCCGAGGTCGCGCGCTTCGAGGAGGCGCTCGCCGCGCGCGCGGGCGCCCGGCACGCGGTCGCGGTCTCCAGCGGCACGGCCGCGCTGCACCTCCTCTACCTCGCCGCGGGGCTCAAGGAGGGCGACGAGGTCGTCACGAGCCCGCTCACCTTCGCGGCGACCGCGAACGCGGCGCTCTACTGCGGCGCGCGCCCCGTCTTCGCGGACACCGACGACTCGCTGGATCTCGACCCGGACTCGGTCGAGAAAACCATCACGAAAAAGACGCGCGCGATCACGGCCGTGCACCTCACCGGTCGCCTGTGCGACATGGACCGGCTGCGCGAGGTCGCGAAGAAGCACAAGCTCCTTCTCCTCGAGGACGCGGCGCACGCGCTCGGCGGCGCGTGGAAGGGGCAGCCCGCCGGGTCGCTCGGCGATGCGGCGATTTTCAGCTTCCACCCGGTGAAGCACGTCACGACGTGCGAGGGCGGCGCGGTCGTGACCAATGACAGAAACCTCGCCGGGCGCGTGCGGCGCCTGCGCAATCACGGGATGGATATCTCCGGCCGCGAGCGGCACGGCTCGGCCGCCTCGTGGCGGTACGATCTCACGGAACTCGGGTACAACTACCGATTGCCGGACCTCGCCTGCGCGCTGGGAAGCTCGCAGCTCGCGAAACTCGATGGTTTTCTCGCGCGACGGCGCGAGATCGCCGCGCGCTACGACGAGGCGTTCGGCGGCGACGCGCGGCTGCGCCTGCCGGTCGAGCCGGAAGGGTCCGCGAATGCGTGGCATCTGTACATTGTACGCCTCGCGCTCGAGCGGCTCACCGCGAACCGCGACGGGGTCTTCGCGGCCCTGCGCGCCGAGAACATCGGCGCGAGCGTGCACTATCCCCTCGTCTACGAGCACACGGTCTACAAGAAGCTGGGGTACAAGGCCGGCGCGTGCCCGCGCGCGGAGCGTGCGGCCGCGGAGATATTGTCCCTGCCCCTCTGGCCCGGCATGACCGACGCGGACGCCAAGGACGTGGTCCGCGCCGTGCGCAAGGTGCTCGATGCCTACGGAAAACCCTGACCGGGTCGGCATCCGCGAGAACCTTTCGCGACTCCTGATCGGCTTCGCGGCCGGATGCGTCGCCTTCGCCGCGTGCTTGCTGCTTCTCGACATCGGAGCGTCTGTCGTTCAGGAACCGGACGACATGTACGGCCGGGTCGTGATATGGGGACTGTCTACGAGGACCGCCTTCATACTCGCGGATCTTGCAGCGGCCGCGGCCGCAGGGGTGATAGTTCTGCTTCTGTCGCGGCGACATATTCGCATATTGGATTCCTGGTGGACCGTAGCGATCCTCACACTGGCCGTGGCGGCCGGAGCGTTCGGCTGCGTGGCTCGCGCGATTTACCTGTTGGGATTCAAGTGGCCCTGGATGTGCTTCTGAGCCGCGCCTATTCCTCGCCCGGCACGACCTCGATGGAGAGATGGTCGGTGAGGCGCATGAGCTCGAAGAGCGAGAGCGCCTTCTCGCCCACGCGGATCGTCAGGTGTAGGCCGCGCTCGGAGGCGCGCAGGTGCGTGGCCACGATCATGCCCACGGTCGTGCTCGAGACCGTGACGAGGGGCGAGAGGTCGATCACGAGGTCCTTGTGCCCGGCCTCGAGGAACTCGCGCGTGACCCGCCGGAACTCGGTGATGTCCCTAGTGCCCAGATCGCTCCGCATAACGAGCGTGTTGTCTTGAATCTCGAATTGAGCCATCGAGCTCCCCCCTGCCCTCGAAAGCGAGCGCTATGGTACGCCACGCGCCCGCCGCCGTCAAGTAAGTTTGCGCCCACCCCTTGCTTTTCCCCGGGCACTCGGCTAGAGTGTCCGCCGCGAGGGCGAGATGTCACGAGGAAGACGACTCCTGGCGCTGATCCTGGCGCTCGGTGCGCCTTCGGGCGCGGCCGAAAGCGGCGGCGCATCGGTCGAGGCGCGCCTACCCTTCGGCACGCGCTACCGGCCGGGCCGGCCCTTTCCGGCCGAGGTCCGCGCGCGCGCGGGCGCGGAGCGCGCCGAGGCGGTCGAGATCGCCGACGGCGGCCACGCCTACCGCGTGCGACTCGCGCTCGCGCCGGGCGCCTCGGGCCGAGTGCCCCTCTGGGCCGTGCTGGGCGACGACCCGACCGGCGCGCGCGTGCGCCTGCTCGGGAAGGACGGGAGAGTCCTCGTCGAGCGACCGCTGGAGAGCTTCCCCCGACCGCTCGCGCCGGACGAGCGGCTCGTCGTGATCGTGACGCGCCGGGGCGGGATGTGGCCGCGCCTGCCCGCGCCCTCAACCATTCGCGCGGTCGCCGCGCGCGTGGATCCGGCAGACCTCCCCGAGCGCGCCTGCGCCTGGGCGGGCGCGGACCTCGTCGTGGTCGAGGACCTGCCGACGGGAAGCCCCAAGGCGATCACGGCGCTCGGCGAGTGGCTGCGCGCGGGCGGGCGCGTCATCCTTGCAAGCCCGGAAGCGGCCGCGCGCGCGGGGACGACGGTCCTGCCCGGAGAAAACTGGGCGAGTGCGCCGTGGGAGGAGATCAAGGGGGCGGGCGCGCGCGACGGGGACGTGCTCGCGTGGCTCGCCGAGGGCAAGCCGGCGGCCTTTCGCTTCCGCCGCGCCTTCGGCGAGGGCGTCGTGCTGCGATTCGACTACGCGACGCTGACGGGGAGGACGCTCTCCTCCTCGCGCGCGCGGCGCGCGGCGGTGCGCGCGTTCAAGCTGATGCTCTCCGAGTCGGAACCGGGGAACGACCCGCGCATCGACCCGGCGCTCTACGCGGCCATGCCTGACCCGTGGGACCGGCTCCCGCGGGCAAGCGCGGCCGCGCGGACCGCTCTCGTGCTTCTCGTCGCGGTTCTTGCGATTCTTGCGGTCGTGTGGCGCTCGCGCAGGCGCGTTCGCGCGCTGCTCTTGGCGGGCGCCGGCTTCGCGCTCGCGGGGGCCGCCTTCGTCGCGCTCGCCCTGCCGCGCGCAGAGGCGGCGGTGGGGGTCTTCGAGACGGTGGATCTCTCTCGTGAGATGGACAGCCGCGGCGAGGTCTTCGCGCTCGTTCGCAGCGCAGGACGGCGCGTGCGCGCGGAATGCACCTCTCGTCTGGGTGCGCCGCGCGTCGTTGCTCCTTCGGCCGATCGCCTACGGGCGTGGGACTACGTCGTGAACACGGATTTGAACACAATCGCAGGGCCTGGCTTGGCGTGCGGTGAGGCGCTCATCTTCGCGGCCGGGCCAAGGATGCGACCGCTTCCGCCCTTCGGGCTCATGTATGGCGAAGGCTGGTCCGCTCTCGAGAAGCCGCTCGTTCGGTGGAGGCGCGGCGGCGGAGCGGCAGGGAAAGCCTGCTCCCTGGAGGCGCTGCTTCCCTCCCTGCCGGAAGCGCTTCTGTGCGGAAACGCCCTTCGTTCGTATCGGCTCGGGGTGGGATTTCTTCCGCCAAAGGAGCAGCCGTGACCCCCTTCGAGATCATCCCCGCGGTGGACCTGCGCGGCGGGCGCGTGGTTCGCCTGGTCGAGGGTCGGCCCGAGAACGAGACCGATTACGCTCTCGCCCCGGCCGAGGCAGCCGCGCGCTGGGCGCACGAGGGCGCGAAGCGCCTGCACGTCGTGGACCTCGACGCCGCATTCAGCGGAGAGCGGGAGAACCTCCCGGCCGTGCGCGCGATCGCCGGCATGCTTGAGATTCCCTTCGAGGTCGGCGGCGGCGTGCGGTCAGTCGAAGCCGCGCGCATGCTCCTCGACGCGGGCGCGCAGTGGGTCGTCGTCGGGACCGCGGCCGCGGCCGAGGGAGACGTCTTCGGCGCCATGGCCGAGGCGCTGCCGAGGCGCGTCATCCTGGGGCTCGACACGCGCGACGGGTGCGTCGCGGTGAAGGGCTGGACCGAGGTGACCGCGCTCGCCGCGGACGAGCTCCTCGCGCGGCTTGATGGATTGCCGCTCGCGGGGATGATCCACACGGACATCGCGCGCGACGGCCGGCTCGTGGGCGCGAATGTCAAAGCAACCGAAGAAGTGGTGAAATCGAGCCCGTGGCCGGTCATTGCCTCGGGCGGCGTGTCGTCGGTCGAGGACATCGCGCGTTTGAAGAAAGCGGGCGCCGCGGGCGCGATCATCGGAAAGGCGCTCTACGATGGACAGCTCGCGCTCGCGGACGCGCTCGCAGCGGCGGAGGGATGAAATGATCTGCCCGCGCTGCAGCCGCGCGATGCGCCAGTCGCGACGGAGTCACCACAAGAAGCGCAAGTGGATCTGCGCGCACTGCGGCCGTGCGAAGCTCGTCGCCGTGAAAAAACCGCGGGGGAACAAAAAAGAAGGGGTGACACGATGCTGAACATCGCCATCAGCGGCGCGGCCGGACGCATGGGGCGCACGCTCGTGCGGCTCGCGGCCGCGGATCCGGAACTCGCGCTCGCCGCCGCGCTCGAACGCGCCGACCATCCCGACCTCGGCCGCGACGCGGGCGAACTTGCGGGCGCGGATCGCCTCGGCGTCTCCATCGCCAGCTCTCTCGAGGGCGACATCGCCGCGCTCATCGATTTCTCCACGGCCGACGCGATGGGCGACCGCCTCGCGCTCGCGGTCGCGCGCCGGGCGGCGTTCGTCGTGGGCACGACCGGGCTCGACGCGCACGCCGGGGCCGCGCTCGAGAAGGCCGCCGAGTCGGTGCCCGTCCTCGCCGCGCCGAACATGTCCGTCGGCGTAAACCTGCTCTTCGGACTCGTCGGCGACGTCGCGCGCCGCCTCGGCAAGACCTACGACGTGGAGATCGTCGAGACGCACCACCGCTTCAAGGCCGACGCGCCGAGCGGCACGGCCCTGCGCCTCGCCGAGCGCCTCGCCGACGCGCTCGGCCGGGACCTCTCCAGGGATGCGGTCCACGGTCGCCAGGGCCGTCCTGGACCGCGCGGCGCGCGCGAGATCGGCCTGCACGCGGTCCGCGCAGGGGACGTGGTGGGCGATCACACGGTCATTTTTGCATCGCTCGGCGAGCGCGTGGAGATCACCCACCGCGCGCACAGCCGCGACGCGTTCGCGCTCGGCGCGTTGCGCGCGGCCAAGTTCCTCGCAGGCAAGCCGCCGGGTCGATACGAGATGGCCGAGGTGCTGGGTCTTCCTCACGAGAATTCAGGATGAGAATAGGGAATATCCTTGGCCGCTCTGAAGGTTCTAGGAGGGCGAGTTGTTCGAGAAGGAGGTAATCCCGTGTCCTGCAACGGGTTAATCGAACCTTGTGCGATCGGCACGATAACGCGAAACTCCCGGGAAAATCCCTTTGCACGGCACGACACTCGCGCTATAATTACGGTCGCCGTTCGCGAGGTTGGCACCTTGCACGGATTGCACACCCGGGTAGCTGGTTGAGGTCCGCGAAGGGGGGAGAAGCCCCGGAACTGCCGGCAGGCTCTCGGAGGAGAAGGGGGAAGACAGGTGGATAACGTCGCTATCGGTGCCAAGCTCCACAAACTCCGCAAGAAGCTGGGCTACACCACAACGAGCCTCGCCAAGAAGGTGGGAGTCTCGCAGGCCCAGATCTCTCGCCTCGAGAACGGGAAGCAGGGCTTCCGCAGCGCGACGCTGACGCGAATCTCCAAGTCGCTCGGCGTCAAGCCGGTCTTCTTCTTCCTCGAGGAGAGTGACACCGGCGAGGCACGGATCGCCGAGCGGCTCGCGTCGTACGGGGTCACCCCTTCGAAGCGCCTGGTCGAGGCCCTCAGCCGGCCGGGCTTCAGGAAGTGGGTCGAGCGCGCGGCCGACGCCTTCGAGGGGGACCGCGCCAGGTTCCAGGCCGCGGCCAAGGCGTTCAACGCGAAGACCAAGAAGAGGAAAAAGAAGTAGTAGGCCACGCGGCTGATTTCGGAGAGAGACCGGGCCGGGAGGCGTTGCCTTCCGGCCTTTCTGTCTCGATGCGGCCGGGCGGGAACAGGTGGCCAAAGTCGCGACAGGTTCTGTCGGTTCGAGCGACTGGAGGACGCGTTCGCGCGAACGCAGTTCCTTGTGCCACCGAGAGTTACGGCCGTCTTGACTCCGGCCCGCCGTTTGCTCGTCTCCTTGACGGTGTTCCGTGGATGAACCGGGCTGCACGAGAGGAAAACGGGATATGATCGAACGGGGCGGATTGACGCTGGCGGTTGCGCTTGTCCTCGCGGGACTTGCGCCGGGCGCCGCGGGCGCTGTGGGGGCCGCGGCGGCCGAAGGAGCGGCTGGGGCCGAGGCCGAGAAGCCGGCCGAGAAGACGGTCTTCCAGATCGACGGCGGCCGGATCACCCTGAACAAGAAGGAGCGCTCGATCCGCATCGGGGGCTACTTCTGCTGCGAGGAGGGGCCGCTCGAGTACCTGATCTGCCTGAAGGGCGGAAAGGAGTACGAGAGCGTCTTCGCGGCCGACTGCGACGCGCGGCAGCTCAACGTGGCGCTTCTCGCCCTCGGCTACAGCGCGGGCGGGGACGTGGGGCGGCTCGGGGACGCGCGTTTGCCCCGCGGCGACGCGGTGACGATCTCCATCGAGTGGGAGGCCGACGGCAAGACGCACTCCCGCCCGGGCTCGGACTTCATGTACAACGTCTACACCAAGAAATCGATGCGCCGCACGCCGTGGATCTACACGGGCAGCCGCTTCGAGATGGACCCCATGACCGAGCGGCGCGAGTACCTGGCCCAGATGGACGGCGTGATCGCGGCGACCTACCGCGACCCGGCCGCGATCTTCAACAGTCCGCTGAACACGGGCGTGGACGACGTCTTCTACAACGTCCACACCAAGATCGTGCCCGGGCGCGGCACGAAGGGCGTGCTCGTCATCAAGCCGACCACGCAACCCAAGGCCGACGAGCTCGACGACGGCGCGAAGCTCGCGCCCGAGGGCGGCGGAGAGAACCCGCCGAAGGCGCCGGAGAAGGACGTGAAGAAGGGCGAGTCGGTCGAGGAGGCCAAGAAGCTCGCAAAGATGTGGTTCATTGCGCTGATGGGCGGAAAGGTCGCAGATGTGCTCGCGGTCTCGGACGTGCCCTTCTCGTGGGACCGGAAGAAAGTCATTGAGGACAAGGCCGATCTTGAGGCGATGTACGAAGAGGTCGTCGCCAAGAAGGGCGCGCGCGATGTCAAGCCCACCAAGGTAGAAGTCGCGGCCGGGAGCCGCGCGTTCCTTGAGAAGGGAATGCCGAAGGACCGGGTCGTGGTCCACCTGTTCGTCGAAGACGAGCGGGTCGCCGTCTGCATCCGACCCGGGAAGGAACTCAAGGTCGTGGGCTTCAGCGACTGAGTGTATCGCGGGGAGAGGGGCAAGGGTATCCGAAAAGCGCGGCCGGAATCTCAGCTTCTTTCAATTACGGCCACATAGGTCGAGCCACTCGAGTCAACAAAGCGGCGTATGATCCAGCCGGTGCCCGCAAGGATACGTTCCATCTCTCGCTTGGAGACGAGTAGATAGTCGAACCAAGGCGTACAATATCTTGCGTAACGCACACGGATGCGGAGCTGCCCTGCCATACGGCCCCGCTGCCGGTTGCGGCGGTGGTAGGCGCGATGCTCGGGTCTGGAGGTCCGGTAGGGATCGTTCGACTCAGCGACGATCCTCGCGCCGGGCAACGTAATCCCACGGAAACGCCGAAGGAGCCACCGTGCTCGCCGGAAGCTCCCGAGGAGACCGAAGTTGTTGCCCATCATGAGAATCGTGTCGAAGCACCCAAGGCGCGCACCAACTCTCGTAACCGGGACGACGCTGGCCTTCCTTATGCCACGTAGCCTGCATGTCCGGATGGCCAGGGGCGAGTTGTCGATGGCGAGGACGTCGTGCCCCTTTCCCTGCAGGTAGAGTGCGCACCGTCCGGCGCCGCATCCCACGTCAAGCACGCGTTCCCGGACGTACTGCATGCCCTTGCGGTGATGCGCAGGCCAGTTCCTGAACTCCGCGAAGTAGGACGGTGCTCCGTCGGACCGACCGATCCATCCGTCGTCTCTCTCGTTGATTTCGCAGGTCGGGATTCCTCGCAAGTGGTCGTAAACGAGATGACCGTAGGCGTCCTGATAGGACTTAAGCACCGTGTACTCCTGGACAGAGGGGACTCGGCGATCCTTAGTCCCGCAGCCGCACCCCCGCCTTCTCGCCGTAGGTGATCAGCGCCTCGCGGCCGTCGTTGAGGATGGACAGGCGCCCGGCCTCCATGACGAGCTCGTTGAAGGCGCTGTTCGCGGGCGTGGCCATCACGCCCTCGGCGTCGTACCGCTTCACGACCTTCCGGCGCGCCGCGAGCGCCTTTCCGTTTTCGAGGCCCGCGGCCGCCGCATTGGCCGCCGCGGCCGCGCGCACGATGTACGCGACCGAGCGGAAGCCGTACCCCACGGGCGTGAGCCCCTCGCCGCCCACGTTCACGTACTGCATGTAGTCCGGGCTTGTCTCGTGGTAGTGCTTGCCGTCGAGGGGCGCGACGAGCGCGTGCTTGACCCCGCGGAACTGGTCGTGGTGGTCGATGAGCGCGCCGATGTCCTCGCCCTCGCAGTGCATGAGGATGCCCTGCGTGTTGCCGCCGGGCGCGCCGTCCGGGTACCCCAGGCCGTTCATGACGCTCAGGATCGCGCCGTTCTCCCAGACGACGCGGCCGTCCGACCACAGGTACCCCTCGTTCCCGTTCGGGAACCTGCCCTTCACCCCGCGCACCGAGACGCTCGTGGGCAACAGTCCCGTGACGAAGTGCACCTGGTCCACGTAGTGGCAGGCAATATAAGTAAACGGGTCCGAGTTCTCGCAGGTGAACCAGTTCTGGAAGTTCGAGTGCCGGTAGTACCACGGCTCCACGAGGCGCGCCTGCCCGAGCTTAAACTCGCCGAAGGCGCCTGCGCGATAGCGCTTGCGCGTGATGAGCGCGCGGTCGTCGAAGCGCTTGTGGTACTCGACGCCCACGACGAGGCCCTTCTCGAGGGCCTCGTGCTCAATCTCGACCGCCTGCGCGTGCTCGAGGACGAGAGGCTTGACGCACAGGATGTGCCCCTCGGCCGCGAGCGCCTCCTTGAGCACGCCGTAATGGAGCTGGTCGGGCACGGCCACGACCACGAGGCCCTGCTTCGGCAGCGCGCGGATGCGCTCCTTGTAGAGCTCGGGGAAGTTCTTCTCCGTCCCCTCCTTCTTGAAATCAGGATAGGGCGTGAAGCTCTGGCCCGGGAACGCGCGCGCGAGCGACTCGTCCTCGGCGAGCGTCTTCAAGGGCGCGCCGTTGAGCGCGGAGATCGAGATGTCGCCGACCACGCCCTCGCGCTGAAGCTGATAGAGCGAGGGCAGAAGCTGCATCCCGGTGATCATTCCGCCGCCGATGACGAGGGTGGGAAGTGGTGTCGCTGCCATGCAAGGACTCCTTTCGCGGGCCCTGTTGAGGCTTGCTATTGTAGCGGCTCATGCGGCGACTTGCCAGCGAAAGCGGCCGGAGAAGCGGGTTACGCCGGCAACTTCATGCCCTTGAGCGCCACCCCGAACGCCTCGAAGGCCTTCTCGCCGAAGAGCACGAAGCGCACGCGCTTCACGGACCCGCCTCCGCGGAGGAAGTCCGTGACCGCGCCGAGTGCGACCGGCGCCGCCTTCTCCAGCGGATACCCATACATGCCCGTCGAGATCGCCGGGAAGGCGACGCTGGCGAGGCCCTTCTCCGCCGCGAGCCGGAGGCTCTCGGCGTGGCAGCTCGCGAGGAGCTCGGGATCGCGCGGCTTGCCCGAGTAGACCGGGCCGACCGTATGGATGACGTGCTTCGCCGGCATCCGGCCGGCCGTGGTGATAACGGCCTGGCCCGTGGACAGGCGGCCGTGCTCCGCGACGATCTCCTTGCACTCCTCAAGGATGGCCGGTCCGCCCGCGCGATGGATCGCGCCGTCCACGCCGCCGCCGCCCATGAGCGACGAGTTCGCCGCGTTCACGATCGCGTCCGAGTCGTCCTTCGTGAGGTCACCCCGGGCCAACTCGATGAACGCACCTGCAACCCTGCGCCGCATCCTCCCCTCCCCCTTTCGTGACGCGGCCGAGTATAGCGCGAGCCCGCCCGGCCGCAAGCCCTTGAGAACGAGGGGAGCATCCCGTAGAATCTCCGAGTGAGAGGAGGCTTCATGCCGCTGCGCACGAACGTGAGCAAACTCGTCAAGCTCGCCGTCATGGGCGAGGTGGACCAGCCCATCATGCGGCCGAGCTACTCGGTCAGCCCGGACGGCGAGCCGAAGATCCTGCCCTGCGTGGGCGGGATCACGCTCAACGTGCTCGTGGGGGACCCGGCGGTCGGCTGGCAGGCCGACCACGTCGAGCCGTGCGTCTCGCTTCGCTTCGAGAAGCCCAAGGATCCGAAGAGCAACGGTCTCAACATGCTCGCCCAGATCGGCAACGAGGCGCGCGTCGTCACGGGCGATGCGCGCGGCGCACGCGGGCTCGTGACCGGCAAGCACGGCGGCATCGAGCACGTGATGGTGGACCTCCCCCGCCGCGCGCTCGAGCGGCTCACCATCGGCGACAAGGTCCAGATCGTCTCGCACGGCCTGGGGCTCGAACTCGTCGATTATCCCGGGATCAAGGTGCGCAACCTCGACCCGCGGCTCCTCGCCCGGCTCGGCCTTCGGAAGAAGGGGGCGGCGATCGAGGTCCCGGTCTCGGCCAAGGTGCCCGCGGAGGTCATGGGCTCCGGGCTCGGCCAGGACCAGACGCACAGCGGAGACTACGACATCCAGCTCTTCGACGCGAAGACCGTGAAGAGGCACGGCCTGGGCGCGCTTCGCCTCGGCGACCTTGTTGCAATCACCGATGCGGACCACACCTTCGGCCGGATCTATCGCGCGGGCGCCCTCTCGGTGGGCATCGTCGTCCATACGGACTGCACCGCGGCCGGTCATGGCCCGGGCGTGTGCACGATCCTCGCCGCGCGCGACGGCCGGCGCCTCAAGCCCCGCGCATCGAAGCGCGCGAACATCGCGGACATCCTCAAGATCGGGCGGCGGCGCGGGAAGTAGGGCGCGTACCGTTGGAGAAGACATCCGCCCATAAGCCGCCCGCCTCCGATGGACTCTCCACGCGCGCGATTCTCGTCATCACGGGCGCCGTCGTCCTCCTGTGTGTCTTCGGCCTGCGGGCCGGCCTCTTTATCGGCGCGATGCGCGAGACGCATGCGGTGCTCGGGCGAAGTGGCCTCCCGAAGGACGCCATCAGAAAGCTGGGCGGCAACGGTCGCGCTGCGCACAGGCTCGGCGCCTACCTGCGGCTGCCGGAGCGCGCCGCGCCGTACAGGATGCGCGCGGTCCGGCTCCTGGGCCGCTGCGGCGCGCCTGCGGTACCTGCTCTCTGCCGCGTTCTGGACGGCGAGGATCCTGGGCTCTGCCGGGAGGCCGTTCGCGGGCTGGGAATCATCGAGAGCGGACGCGACGAAGATCCCGTGGTCCCTCCGCTGACAAAGGCCCTCGATAACCCCGATCCGCGCGTGCGAATGGCCGCCGCAACGTATCTCGGCTATCGCGGCGAGGCCGCGCAGGAGGCCGTGCCCCGTCTGGCTAGACTGATCGAGGATCCTGACGAAAAGGTTCGTCTAAGAGCCGTCCGCGCGCTACGCGATATCGGACCGGCCGCGGTCGAGGCCGTACCCGCCTTGGGACACTGCCTCGACGAAGAGACGAACTCCCTCATGCAACGTGCGATGGCCGATGCGCTTGCGGAGATCGGGCCGGGAGCAGCGACGGCAGTCCCGGCGCTCATGCGGGCGCTCGAGACCGGGGATGTCTTTCTGCGTGATCGAGCGCTCTACGCTCTGCGCAGGATCGGGCCGGCGGCGGCAGGTACGGTCCCTGCGCTTATCCGGGTGCTTCAGGAAGATAAGGATATGGGGAACCGCATGGGCGCGGCCATCGTGCTGGGCGTCATCGGGCCGGAAGCACACGCGGCTACCCCATCGCTTGCGCAGGCGCTCCTTTCGGAGGATGGGGTCCTGCGCGCCTTCGCCGCCGAAGCTCTGGGCGGCATCGGACCTGCGGCCGGGAGAGCAATCCCGGCTCTCGAGCGGGCGCTCGAGGATGAGAACCCGCACGTTCGCATCGCGGCGCTCGGGGCCCTCAAGCGGATTCGCGGCGGCAGGTGACGCTTTCCTCTCCCCGCCCTTGACAACGCGCGGTCAATCGCTAGAATCCTGCGTCCTTTGGAAAAACGGAGGAAACAACGTGAGCGGAAGTGACCTTGATTTCCTGAAGTCCAAGGCCGACGCGAGCAGCATGGACAAGCTGCTCGCGCTTGGGGACGACGCGCTCGTCGCGTTCGTGGCGAAGTACGCGGCTCTGGGTCGCCCCGACTCGGTGCGCGTCTGCGACGACTCGGACGAGGACGTTTCGTTCGTACGGCGCCTGGCGATCGAGACCAGCGAGGAGGCGCCACTTGCCCTTGAGGGCCAGACCGTCCACTTCGACGGCTACCAGGATCAAGCGCGCGACAAGGCCATGACCAAGTACCTGCTCGCGCCCGGCGCCGAGATGGGTACCTTCCTCAACGCGACCGATCGCGAGGCCGGGCTCGAGGAGGTCCACGGTTTCCTGAAGGACAACATGCGCGGGCACACGATGATCGTGCGTTTCTTTTGCCTGGGGCCGACGAACTCGCCCTTCTCGCTCCGGTGCGTGCAGATCACCGATTCGGCCTACGTCGCGCACAGCGAGGACCTGCTCTACCGCCGCGGGTACGAGGAGTTCAGGCGCACGGGTGGAGCGGGCGGCTATTTCCGCTTCGTCCACTCGCAGGGCGAGCTGGAGAACGGCGTCTCCAAGCACGTCGAGAAGCGCCGCGTCTACATCGATCTCGACGAGAACATCGTCTACAGCACGAACACGCAGTACGGTGGGAACACGATCGGCCTCAAGAAGCTCTCGCTGCGCTTGGCGATCCGCAAGGCCGACCGCGAGGGGTGGCTCGCCGAGCACATGTTCCTCCTTGCGGTCAACGGGCCCGGCGGCCGCGCGTCGTACTTCGCCGGGGCGTATCCGTCAGCCTGCGGGAAGACCTCGACGGCCATGCTCCCGGGCGAGCGGATCCTGGGCGACGACATCGCCTACTTCCGCGCCATTGACGGCGAGGCGCGCGCCGTGAATGTCGAGGGCGGCATCTTCGGCATCATCCGGGACGCGAACGCCGAGGATGATCCGGTCATCTGGCAGGCGCTCACCCAGCCGGGCGAGGTCATTTTCTCGAATGTCCTAATCGCTTGCGACAACAAGCCTTACTGGCTCGGCGACGGGCGCAAGGCGCCGAAGAGGGGGCGGAATCACTCCGGAGAGTGGGCGGTCGGCAAGAGGGACGCCAAGGACGTCGAGATCACGCTCTCGCACAAGAACGCGCGTTACACCATTGCGCTGGCGCGGCTCGAGAACCTGGATCCGGCCTTCGACCAAGCGCGGGGCGTTCCGCTCTCGGCCGTAATCTACGGCGGCCGCGACTCGGACACGACCGTGCCGGTACAGGAGTCCTTCGACTGGGCACACGGGATCCTCACGATGGGGGCGGCACTGGAGTCGGAGACGACCGCGGCCACGCTCGGGGCCGAGGGCGTGCGCACGTTCAACCTGATGAGCAACCTTGACTTCGTCTCGATTCCCCTCGGCCGTTACATCGAGAACAACCTTCGCTTCGCAGAGAAGCTCGAGCGCGCGCCCCGCGTGTACGGAGTCAACTACTTTCTCCGCGGTGCGGACGGCAAGTACCTCAACGGCATGCACGACAAGCACGTCTGGATCAAGTGGATCGAGCTGCGCTGCCACGGCGACGTCGATGCCATAAAAACGCCCACCGGACGCGTACCGGTCTACGCCGACCTCGCGCGCCTCTTCGGCGAGGTGCTCGACGCGGAATACACCGAGGCCGCCTACGAGGAGCAGTTCTCGACCCGCGTGCCGCAGCTTCTCGCGAAGATCGACCGCATCGAGGCCATCTACCGCGAGAAGGTGCCCGACGCACCAGCGTCCCTCTTCGACGCGCTCGCTGCCCAGCGGGGCCGGCTTGAGGCCGCGCGCGAGACCCACGGCGGGGTCATCGCACCGGGCACGTTCGCGCACTGAGCGGGGGCCATTTTCCCGGCGTTTTCCCGAGCCCGCAAAGCGTCCAATAAAGTCTGACGGCTGAGGAAAAACTCGGGACATCTTCGAAGCGATGCATTTATAGTATCACACAACATATTGTGCCCAGTTGTGTCAGGGCCGCATTCTGTAGTGAGAAGCACTTCAGGGGTGCACATGTGCACCGGTTAAGCCCCAAAAAGCGCCTTTTTTCGCATTGACAGGGGTCCGGGCATACATACTATCTGCCCGATAGTTGAAAATAGTGAGATGTAGTTGGGAGGCGTGGATGTTCTACGGGGTGTGCAGGCACAAGCTCAACTCCCGTAATCAGCTGACCATCCCGTCACGCTTCCGCGAGGCTATCGACGAGGAGCGGGACGGAAGGGGGTTCTACCTCTTCCGCGACGAGCGGGATCCGTATCTGCATCTGTATACGCCGGCCGAGATGCGGCGCGTGGTCGAGGCCGCGCGCGCGGGCTCGCTGGGCCGGGACCAGGACTTTCTGCGGATCTTCTTCTCGCGCTTCACGCCGGTGGAGTGCGATCCGCAGGGACGGATCGTGATTCCCGCGGAGATCAAGGACGCAGCGGGGCTCGCGCAGGAGGTCGTGGTGGTGGGCGCAAGCCGGCGCATCGAGATCTGGAGCGCGCCGGAGTGGGATGCGTACGAGGCGGCGAGGAAGCGGGCATACGAGGAGAAGCTCGGTCACGTGGCCGAGGGAATCTTCGGGCTGTAGGCCCCGACGAGGGGAAGGGGGTGTCAAGGTGTCGCGAAGCACAGTTCGTCGGGGGGGGACCAGCTCGTTCGACAAGGTGAAAGCACACATGACGAATCCGTTCAAAGAGGATCTCGCCCGGCAGAAGGATCTCGAGCGGATCTCCGACGACGTCGAGATCATGCTACGCCGGTTCGAGCGCGTGCGCGCGCTGGCCGACGAGCACGGCCGGATCGAGATGAGCCCGTACATGCGAAGCCTGCTCAAGATGGCGGGGAGACACCGCGCCGAGCCGGCCGAGCCCGCGCGGGAGGCGGCGGGTCTCTAGCGGGGCGCGCGTGCCGCACACACCGGTCCTCACGGCCGAGGTGATCGAGGCCCTCGCACCCAAACCCGGCGGGTGCGTCCTGGATGGGACCGTTGGCGCGGGCGGACACGCGGAACTGATCCTTGACTCGTCAGGACCGGACGGACGCCTGGTCGGGCTGGACCGCGACCGCGCGGCGCTCGCCCTCGCGCGGGAGAGGCTCGCACGGTTCGGCGATCGCGTGCGGATCGCGCACGCGAACTTCGCGGAATTCGCCCGCGTGTTGGACGAGGCGGGTATCGAGACCGTCGGCGGCGTGCTCCTGGACCTCGGCCTTTCATCGATGCAGCTTGAGGATCCGGAGCGCGGCTTCAGTCTGAAACGCGGGGGACCCCTCGACATGCGCATGGACCGAGAAAGCGGGCGCCCCGCCTCGGATCTCGTGAACGGGCTCGGCGAGAGAGAGCTGGCGGACCTCCTCTGGGAGTACGGCGAGGAGCGGCGCGCGCGACGCCTTGCGCGGGCCATCGTGCGTGCACGGCCGCTGGAGACCACCACCGAGCTCGCCGAGGTGGTCGCGCGCGCGGCGCGCGTGAAGGGGCGGTGGCGAATTCATCCGGCGACGCGGACCTTCCAGGCGCTGCGCATCGCCGTGAACCGGGAACTCGAGTCGATCGAGGCGGCGCTGCCGGCCACGGAGGCACGGCTGGCGGTCGGAGCCCGGCTTGCGGTCGTAAGCTTCCACTCGCTCGAAGACCGCATCGTGAAACGGTTCCTCCGCGAGCGCAGCCGAGCAGGCGCTTGGACGGTCCTGACACGAAAGCCGGTCCGGCCCTCGGCGGACGAGGTCCGGTCCAACCGGCGCGCGCGCAGCGCACGGTTGCGCGCGGCGGAGCGAAAGGGATAGCGGTGGGGCGGACGCTCTTCGTGATCTGCGCGCTCGTGACGCTGGGCCTTGCGACGGTGAGAGCGCATGCCGAGCGTCGGTGTCTCGGCTACCGCATCGAGGAACTGAACGCGGAGCGCGAGCGGCTCGCGAACGAGCGGCGCGCGCTGGAGGCGCACCTGGCGGGGCTGCGCCGGCCGGTGATGGTTCGCCGCCGCGTAAGGGAACTTGGGCTCGGGCTCGTGCCCGCGGGGGAGGGGACCCCCGCTGACGCCCGCACCGGGAACGGGTGTCCGGTCCATTCGGAGAGTCGCGCCGGAAGGTAGACGCGGGCCGCGCAGTGCGCGGCCCTACGGACAGGCTGCCACGCGACGCAGAGAGTACCCCCCCTCTCTGTAGCGCGGGCGAGAGGCGTCGGTCGACGGAAGACCGGCGCCTCCGCCGGCAGCCACCTTCCGGAGGCGGACATGGCTCTCTCTGGGTGGAGTGAGGCACGGATCCGGCGCGGGCACCGCGTTCGCGGCAACCTCGTCCTTGTCCTTCTCATCCCCGTCTTCGCCCTTCTCGCGGGTCGCCTCTACTACCTGCAGGTTCTCTCCGGGCCGGCGCTCTCCGGCCGGGCCGATCTCCAGAGCCACCTTCGCGTCGAACTACCCGCGGTGCCGGGCTCCCTCCTGGATGCACGCGGGCGGCCTCTGGCCGTCTCGCTCCCTGCGTACACGGTGGCCGGGGACATCC
>Ga0272441_10006650_pt1 | contig 19221 bp, 17 predicted proteins | sample SSMProp6N_FD_193582 | JGI IMG/M metagenome (GOLD analysis project Ga0272441, IMG submission 193582) | Marine sediment archaeal communities from Little Sippewissett salt marsh, Falmouth, MA, United States - SSM-Prop-6N | ecosystem: Environmental > Aquatic > Marine > Wetlands > Sediment ... | reverse complement strand
TACCCAGACAAAAGTAGCGATGAATACAAAGCGTTAAAAGAACTCCATAATCGCTTGAAAAACGAATACCAGATGAATTTTGATTAGTCGAAAAGCGATCAAGTAGCTTAAGATGGACCGGGAAAAGTTTCTGGAATATTTGAAATCCGCTACGGAAAGATACCATGTGGTTGTTCATGTATTCTGTTTAATGAACAACCACTACAATCTGCTGCTTGAAACACCTTCCGGAAATCTACCCCGGATTATGCGATATAATGATTACGCCTACACGACGTATTTTAATGTGAAGCGCGGACGATCCGGGCATTTGTTTCAGGTGCGTTACAAAGCGATACTGGTGGATAAGGATGAATACGCGAAGGAACTTTCACGCTTCATTCATTTAAAACCGGTCAGGGTGAGGCTGGTTGAAGCGCCGGCGGAATATGAGTGGTCGAGTTATCAATTTTTCATCGACGCGAAAAAACCGCCGCACTGGTTATATAGAGATTTTGTTTTTGTATATTTAGGAAATGAAGCTTCAACCGCACAAAAAAGGGTATGAAGGTGACGCCCTGAACTTATAAACATAAAAATGAGATATTGCCCTTTTATCGGGTGAAGCACCGCATCTTATATTAGGATGTGTATGCAAAAAATGACAAAAGAATAACCGAAAATCTTTATGTAGTAAATAAGTTAGCAGATACTGAAAAGTGTAATGTTAATGCTATGGTATCAGAGCGAATATCGCATTACAAAAAGCATAAGAAAAAATAATACTTCTATTGGAAAGGACTAACATTTATTTGGTTTTCTATTATAAAGGGAAAACTTACCCTATAGATCGGAAAAACAGAATTAAAAAAATCTTTCGAATTCGAATCAAATAATTGCATTAGATTACATTAAAGACGCCTCTAAGTTCTTGTTTCACTGGAACCCGTGACTCATCGTGATAGGGGAAAAGGAGCAGCGTCCATCATGGCAAAGCGTAAAAGAAAGGCTACTGCCGATGAAAAGGCAGAAAAGAAACACCGACAGAAAGAGTACATGATTATTTTTCTCAACGGAAAGCAAAAGCGAGTCAAGCGATTACTGACCGTCGACGGCATGGATGTTGACGAGTTTGTTCGAAGGAATGCAGATCTCATCTGGTTACATCAAAATGAGATGTGGGAGTATATAACCGATGAAGAGGAATCATGAATTCCAAACATGGCAGTGCATTGGACAGCCTGTTATTTAACAGGGATAAGAATCCAGGCCAGACAGGTCTTTGACCAGTTTGGCCCGCTGCGGATTCGGGTGTATTTATCCTTCTGTTTCTTCTCCCTGTGCCGTGTAGAAATTTGACTCTTCATTGCTTTCTATCCAAACGATGGGGGCTTCACCAATAAAATTGTCTTTGGATCCGCGTTGTAGAGCTGTCAGTAGCAGAAGCTCCATGTCAAAAGAAAAGCGCTTGTCGGTCATCTGATCCAAAACATTTTTCAAAATTTCGGCTTTAAATGCCTTGAAGCCGCATTGGGTGTCTATGATTTCTCCAATTTGTGGTAAAAGCTTAGATCGAATAAAATGTCGAAACACCAGCATCAGGCGATCGTGGTCGGTCACTCCCATTGCGCCTTTTGGGGTACAGTAGACACCACCGGCAGAGTATCGAGTCCCAATGGCACACATCCTATTTTGGTCTTCAAGCTGGCGCAACAATAAGCCGGCCTGAGCAATGTTGGTTGACAAGTCAGAATCGGTAAAAAAAACAATGTGACGATCATGACCCTGATGTTCTTTGATTGCCGACCACATCCCGTATTGAATGGCACCTCCCTTTTGACTATCGGATGTAGATTCCAATTCTTTCGTAACCGGAGTTCCTTCTTCAATTCCGTCGGCCAGAAACAGCACTCGTACATTGTTATATTTCTCTTGTTGAATAATTTCTGCCGCAATATCACCGCTTCTTTCAGGACAGCCGTCATCAACAAAAATGAGCTCCCATTTTTTGTCAATTTCGCCCTCGAATAGCCATTTTAACTGTGATACTTTGCGCCTTAAAAAATCCTCCCCGGAAGGATGTTCCATATTCGCGCGAATGCGGTTGTGTTCATTATACATCGCAACAATAAAACTATTAAAAATCGGGTCTGAAATAGATTTTAAAGATATTTTTGATAGAGCCAGTTTTAAAGCGAGGTGAAGAATGACGGGATATTTCCGATGCTCGATGATAAGACGGGAGTCAACTCTCCTCAGCTCCTCCTCCAATGGATAAAGGTCCAACAAAAGGTCTGCAATATCAAAAGCCCACCTTTCCTGTTCAGAATCAGTCAAGTCCATCGATAGGGGCATATCCCTTGTGGTTTCGAGGACTTTATTCCATCGGTTGCCACTCTCTGTAAGTTTCTTTAGATTCTCTATTGCAAATGTATGTCGAAAAAGAGAATCATCTAGTGCGCCGAACATTGTCGGGATCCCAGCCATCATCCGATGAAATTGTGACTCATTCAAATTTTCTATAAAACTTGCAAAATCCGGTGCATCAGGCGTAATTTTGACCATCTGCGCTTCGTATTTTCGATATAAACCGGCAATATTTTTCATCATTTTCAAATAACTATCCATAGAAGCAGTCCTTATGTTCAGTTGTTGACAAAATTTTCCGCATTGTATTTTGGATACAGGCTTTAAGATAAAAATTTTGGCAAGGCCAGAGGGAGGAGGCTGTATTGTAATACGCCAACGACCGATAACGCAGTCCAAAACCTTAATCGTAAAGTCTATAGATTGAATTAGGTGCTATGTTGCTGAATACAGCTTATCAGTTCTTCCCAATTGCATTCCAACCATCGATTCAACGCTATGCTGTGTTGTAAATATCTCAAATATTGTTGAAGATATTGACCAGTTCTATAATATTCACCTAAAATCCAGTCAACTACAATAAGATTTCCCACATGGATCATATGTGGAAGATATTCCAGTTCAAGTTTATTTAGAGGCCCAATTGTCTGATTTTTAGTGGCTTTTTTTTGATACGTTCCTAAAAAGTTTTCCACTCGATCAAGCTGCAGGATTCCATCATTGGTATCCTCCCAGGTGGTGCAAAAGTACATTATTGCAAGACCTACATCAAAACACCTGGCATCAATTTTTGACCAACCAAAATCGAACACACCCGTTACTTTACCGCCCCTATATTTAAGATTTCCTGGATGATAGTCTCCATGCACTGCAAGGCGGGGCAAGGCATGATATATCTTTTGGGGTGGGATAATATTTATCATATTGATCAGAAGGTCGAATTGTTCTAAAAAATAATCATCAAATGGAGATTTAGCCGTATTCCGCGCAAATACTTTCCATTTTGTGGCCATCAAATTGATCTCATCGAAATTGCTCAGTTCCCTCCAACAATCAATCCCTTTCCAATTATATATCGTGTTGTGATATAAAGAGAGTATTTTCGCTGAACTTTTTAATTCCTCATCAGTACATAAGGGAGTGTCCCAGTCGTATTTATCGTTGCCGGAAAGGAAACTAATAACTGCAGTATAGTTTTTGTGAGCTTGATTTTTAACTTGTCGGCCTATCCTGACATAACTGGTGCCATCTTTTGTAAGAATGAGCCGCGGGGAAAACTTAAACCTTCTTATTTGCAGCTCAAGAAGCAGGGCTTGTTCAAACCTGACTTTTTCCTCCGGAGTTCCTTTTCTGTATCGTCTCATCAAATACCGGCATTTTTGCCCATCTCGGAGCATTTCAATTCTATAGCTGTCATTGATGTAACCTCTATAAATACGCTCTTGACGGATCAACTGTCCGATATCGTAGTGTGCAGAAAGAATATTTCGATTGCTTTTAAGGATATCCTCTTGAGATTTACCAGTATCTTCTTTGCCAGAGTTCATTTGTCACCCTATAATATTTTTAACCAATAGCAATAGACAGCCTTTGGGGTCAAATTGTTGGTCTCTGGTTTCTACATGATCAACACTATTACCAATTGAAGGTTTTGCGCTAAAGTTTTGCAAGAAGAAATTTTTTAAAATAATCAGGATCAGTGGGTGGCCGCTGGAGGCAATATTTAGACAAAGTCTTTTCGAAGCGAGAACAATCATAAATACTTTTATCGTTTAAATACATTGCGACATCATCGAGGGATTGGGCCAAGACATTCAGAAAATGATCGCCTTCTTTTTCTGCCTTTGCATGTAACCTCACTTTCCACTCATCAACGGATATATATTCAGATATTAGTTTCATCTCAAGCAACATATCAAATACAGTCCTGGCTGGTACGGGAACGTTTTGCACCACATTAAATACCTGCCCGAAATGAGATTGTTTGCTTGCAAACTGAACAATAGATTTAACCAAGAAGTCTACAGGGGACATCTCAAATACCCATTTATCTTCATCAGGAGCACATTTTAACTTCATGCAGGCATCAAAAATCATGGATATAAAATCGTTTGGATTTGATGCACCCGTAATACTATGATGCCCAATATTACCGGGGCGATACAAACACACGGGCAAGCCCCTTGAGACAGCCTCCCAAACCAGTTTCTCAGCAACCCACTTTGCCTGGCCATATCCATTGTCTAAATGATCTGCGAATGAATCTATATTACTGTTTTCTAAATATGCCGTCTTATGTTCACCGGGAAATATGCCGTTTGTTGATATGTAGTGAATAGATTTAGTAGCGAAGGTGCACGCGAATCGCAAAATCTCATGAGTGCCGTTTACCGTAGTCGGTTTGATTACAGCATAAGAATAGACATAATTCACGAGAGCGGCACAATGAAAGATAAAATCGACTTTTTTTGCAAATTCATTAAATTGTTCAACCGGCAATCCAAAATATTTTTCTGTTAAATCACCGGTGACAGGAATAATACGTTTTTTCATGTTATGATTGTATAATTGATAATATTTCAGATTATCGATGATACGATTTAATGCATTCTTACGGTCTTCTTTTTTTATACGTACCAGGCAGTAAAATTTTACATGATCTTTTGTAGTCCTTAATAATTCATCAAGCAGGAATGCGCCTAAGAATCCTGTGGTCCCGGTAATAAAAATTGACCTTGCATCAAGTACAGACAGTGGTTTTTTTGTCAAAACAGGCGTAATTGAATCATCTAAATAAGCATCTTCTCTGATTGAGATTGGCCGCAAATCACTAACCGCTCCATTTTGAATATATTGAATAAGCTCTGTAACGGTTGGATGTTCATAAATATTTTTAACTTTAAGTTGAATATGATATATTTCTTCAATGATTATAGTTAATTCAACAGCCAATAATGAGTGGCCTCCGAAATCAAAAAAATTGGAATCATTATCAATACTTCCAGGAACCAAACAGAGGATGCGTTCCCACAATGCTTTCATGACAGCTTCCTGTACTTCCTGAGAGGCATCATCGCGGAGCTTAATATCTTGAATAAGATATTCATATTTACGTGGTGGTGAAGGTAGCAGTTGTCGATTGAGTTTTCCGGTAATAGGATTAATTGGTATATTATCGAGTTCAACATATGTACTGGGAACCATATAATGCGTCAGGTATGGTTTTAATCTTTTCCGGATGTCCACACTAGTGCCGGTCTTTACGTCAATTTCCCAATTTGCGGTTTTATGCCTCACAACATACGCTACAAGTCGTTTATCCTCCCCTTCTTCACCATCGGCCATAACGGCGCAACTTTTAACATCTGCGTGTTCAAGCAATACCGCCTCTACGGCACCTAAATGGATACTAAATCCTCGGATCTTAACCATATCATTGCAGCGTCCTTTGATTTCTATCATGCCGTTTGGATGAATTTCGGCCAAATCACCGGTTCTAAAAAACCTTTTACCGTCTATAAACACAAACCGTTTTGCGGTAAGATCCGGATTGTTTAGATAGCCGATGGTCAGGCATGGGCCTCCAACATATAGTTCTCCAATGCTGTCTGAAGATACCGGCTGTTTTTGGTCATCAAGTAACCTTATATCTACCCCTTCGATTGGTTTTCCAACAGGACAGATTCTTGATGGCAAGTTTTCAACATCACGCAGATCGACATCGGCTACATCATGGCATTCGCTAATACTGTATGTATTTAGAAGGCGCACATGCTCCGGTATTATTTTCAAAATTCTATTCTTAAGCTTTGTCGTCACTACCTCACCATTGAGCCAGATTACTTTCAATGACGACAATTTGGATTGAATAAGGACAGCATCAATTGAGTTGATAACGGTTGCCAGCAAAGATGGCGTAAATAGAATTTCGGTAATTTTGTGTTCAGCCAAAAAGTCGATAAGGGGTTTAGGATCATAAATGATATCATCTGGAATGATGTAAACGGTCGCACCTTTTAGTAGCGGTCTTAATAATTCCCAAATAAAAAATATATTGCACGCCACTCGGTCACCAGGTTGATATGAACTGGTCTTATATCTTTGAGTATACGAGTGGACAGATCCTATATGGGGCGCCAATATTCCTTTAGGCTCTCCTGTTGTGCCAGAGGAATAGACAATATAGGCTAAATTGTTTGAAGAGATCGAAGAGACTCTATCCTTATCATATGCATAAAGTTGCCAGGTTTTATCTATATCAACGCTTAGTATTTTTGCCAAACGGGAGGAATGCAGCCTATGTGAGTATTGACTCTTGGTAACAATGACTTTTGGCTTTACCTCGTCAAGTATATTATCCAACAGGGAATCAGGGTAGGCCAGATCTAACGGTATATAGGCTCCTCCCGCCTTTAGAGCGGCGATATAGGAAATCACATATTCAGCACACGTTTCCATAAAAATTCCGACAACTTTATCAAAGGTTACACCATGTTTTTGGAAAAATCCTGCTAAATTGTCTGACAATCGATCGAGTTCCTCATAGGTTAAAACCTTGCCACCATCGACAACAGCAACTGAAGTCGGAGTTCGACCGACTTGATACTGAAATAAGTGATGCAAACATAATTGGCCGGGTTTCATTCAACCTCCCGATATCCTTGTTAAAACATTAGCTTAAAATTTTAGACAAAACGTAGAGTTCAGATCTGTTAAGTTTGGTAGGATAGGACATCCCTTTAAGGGAGGCGATGGTACACAGATGGGACACGCCTCATGGTTAGGATTCCTACCATAACGAACCCGCTGGGGGGACATGTGGGACATTCCATAAAACCAAAAATTATTTGACCAATTCAACACCGAAGATTTCCATTACCCGATCTTCAACATTTTTAATGGTGTACCCCTGGCTTTTAATCTCATAGAACCGATCTAATTTCTCATTTGCTTCAGCCAATATTGACATCACAATAATAACTGTCTCCCAGTTGAGCTAATGGAACTACTCTAAGCCACTCGCTCCAGTACCTTGACCTCTTTCTCAAGCCGGTCACCCAGATCCATTTTGACGCGTTCCGTGTCGTAATGGCTCTGGATACCGGTCCAGAACTCGACGGAGGTCCCGAAATAGCGGGCTAATCGCAATGCCGTATCCGCACTGATACCGGCGTTGTTCTTGCAAATCTTATTGATGCGCATTGCCGGAACGTTGATATCCTTGGCCAGCCGGTATTGGCTGATGCCCATTGGTTTTAGAAATTCTTCAAGGAGGATCTCGCCGGGATGTATGGGGGGAAAATCTCTCATTGGTATACCTCAGTGATAGTCGACGATTTCGACAGAATGGGCGCCATCTTGATGCCATTCAAAACAGATCCGCCATTGCTGGTTGATGCGAATTGAGTACTGTCCTTTTCTTGCACCGGCCAATGTTTCCAGCCGATTGGCCGGTGGAATACGAAGATCGTTAAGCGACGCGGCAAAATGGAGCATGGTTAGTTTACGTGCCGCCAACCGTTGAATATTTTGGGGAAGCTTCTTTGAGAAGCGGCCGTTGAATACGTTTTCGGTCTCTTTGCATTTGAAGCTTCTTATCATTGAATGAATAATAACCCTTAACAATAGTATCGTCAAGGTATATTATGTTAATTGAAGACGATCTTTTGCCCCTCTCCGCCCTCTAACACCTGCTGTTTTGCGACCGGCAGTGTGCATTGATTTATGTCGAGCAGCAGCGGGACGAGAATCCTTACAGATATGCCGAAATCTTGGGGACGCTCTCATTATTTAAACTTTTGTATTAGAAATCGAAAAATTTTGCTCAGTGGCGGTGCGTTTAGCGCGCTCCACGTACTGGTTGAATGCAGTAGCAGACAGACCCAGATACCCTGCAAGTGGTGACCTGCTAATACCTAACTCGCTAACCGACCAATAGCACAATAGGTTACGGGCTTTTATAATGGAATGGTTTTTGCCAAGGCGACCAGACAAGCTTAACGTTAACCTTAAGGAGGGTGGCAACACGATTGCCCACGGCGTTGGTATCGATACCTTTGGCTTGCTGTGACTGTTTACATCATAGGCTTCTTGGGCTTGGCCAAGCACCTGCAATGATAAGCTGCTCTCAGAAGTATTTTCCATTTTAGATGCCTGCATCTACTAATCGGCCAATCATTTAATTCAGAGGACCCAATTCGTCAGGGCTCGAATACCGGAAAAATTGTGATTTTTGAGGCTGCTTTTATTAATTTTTTATCAAAAGTGACGAAAGATTCGGAATCTCGCGATTTCGCCAAGTGGATGGCATCCGCAAAATCTAATCCATGCTTACGCCATTCAATTGCATCATAAATGATAAGTTGCTCCTCCAATTTGACATTTGATAATCCAAAGAGGGCTTGGAAAGCATCCGCAATTTTAAGTGGCTTAAAGTGATAAGCATATCGAAGAACCCACTCGCACTCTAAAATCACTGAAGTTGTGATAATAATGCTTTCCTTTGCAAACAATACTTTGGCTCTTTCAAATTGTGCTTGATCATCACCAGTAAGTAGGCGAACAACGACGCTGGTATCCACTGAAATCATTTTTTTCGCTCCATGGCGCCTTTTTTAATCGCCGCTTCCATTTCATCGAGAGAAACAGGTTTTCCTGAATATTTCAAGATGCCAGCGACATGATCGAGTTCGGTTTTTTTAAACGGATGAGAAGGTTTTAACAATATACCGTCACCCGTATCAATCACTGACAACTCTTGGCCTGTACGCCAGTTGTATCGAGACCTTAATGTTTTCGGTATGATAACTTGTCCCTTGCTTGATAGTTTAGTTGTTTGCATTGTAAACCTCCAGCTTAAGGTAAGATTTATGTAAGAAATATAAACAATCAATTGGAAAAGATCAATATATGTTGAAAAACTCCGATCCGACCCATATTATTACCGACGCCTGCAACCGAAAAAGTGAGGTGATTATGAAGATGTCGGTTCTGTAGTGGGATCCAGATTACACGTTTAGTACTGGAAGGGAATCTTGGGGATGTTTTTACCTCTATGATAACGTTGCCATCAATTGAACAGCAAATACCACCAAACCTGACCGAGGCACCCAATGTTCGGAATACACAGCCTGCCGTTGTTTGTCGTCTCGTGCATATTGCTCAATCTGACTCCCGGCCAGGACACGATGTACATCATCGGCCGCAGCTTGGCCCAGGGACGCAAGGCCGGTGTTCTGTCCGTGATGGGCGTCATGACCGGGGTGCTGGTGCACACCCTGCTGGCGGGCTTTGGCTTATCGGCCGTACTGGCTTCCTCGGCGATAGCATTTTCAGTGGTTAAATATGCGGGTGCCGTCTATCTCATCTGGATTGGGATCGGGTATCTGCGAGGTCCCAACCGTGGAGCCGGTACTAATGAAGTGGGGCCGTTAGAGGAACTGAAGCCGGGGGGCATTTTCCGACAGGGCGTGCTGACCAATGTGCTTAATCCGAAAGTCTCGCTGTTTTTTCTTTCCTTCCTGCCCCAGTTCGTCGACCCCGGCACCCAGTTAGTGTTCATTCCGTTTTTGCTGCTGGGGATGATCTTTTTCACTACCGGCAGCATATGGTGTCTGGTTCTGGTTTACGGAGCGACCTGGGTGACTGGCAGGCTGCGATGCCGGGCTTCATTAGGGGGGATCATCAAAAAGGCGACCGGTGCTCTTTTTGTGGGTCTGGGCATCAAACTGGCCATATCGGGGGTGCAATAGGAAAAAGTACATGAAAATCGAAGCACTAAGAGGGGTGCACTTTCATACGAGGTAGCTATTAAGTGATCAGAATTCAACCTTTTGAAAAGAGGGATTGGGCAGCCACGTGGCAAATTATCGAGCGTGTGTTTCGAGCCGGTGAGACCTACGCTTTTTCGCCGGATATCACTGAAGAAGAGGCCCACAAGGTTTGGGTCGAGATGCCTTCAGCGACCTTTGTTGCCGTTGATGAAAACAACGAGGTTCTTGGCACCTACTACATCAAACCAAACCAGCCGGCACTTGGGGCTCACGTCTGTAACTGCGGTTACATTGTTGCAGAAAAGGCCAGGGGCAAGGGGATTGCGTCCGAAATGTGCCGGTACTCGCAGCGTGAGGCCATATCGCGAGGCTTTAGAGCGATGCAGTACAATTTGGTTGTCTCATCAAACGAGGGAGCCATCCAACTCTGGAAAAGACACGGATTCGACATAATCGGTACCCTGCCAAAAGCATACCGGCATTCGCGGCTTGGCTTTGTGGATGCCTTTGTGATGTATAAGCAACTTGAAACATAACATAAGCAAATCCAGCTGACGATTATCAGCGCGGCTGATGAAGTGAGATGGCCATTTCCTGAATAAATCAAACTATTTGATATAAAGGAGCGACCAAAATGAAATATCGTTATCTTGGATCTTCTGGACTGTTGATGTCGCGAATTACGCTTGGAACAATGACCTTTGGGGCCCCCGATTGGGGGTGCGATGAAAAGGAATCTCAGGCCATCATCAAGAAATACCTCGATGCGGGGGGCAATTGCCTGGATGTTGCCGATATTTATGCCGGAGGACGATCCGAGGAGATTGTGGGAACCCTCATGCCTGATTTGAACCGCGATGGGATCATCATCGCCAGTAAATTTTCACTTCCCTCCGGGAAGGCCGTAACGCAGTTCGGTGCCAACCGCAAGCAGATCATCTCCTCATGTGAAAAAAGCCTCAACCGACTGAAGACCGATTATATCGACCTTTACCATGTCCATGTTCCCGATCCTGTAACCACCCTCGAAGAAACACTGCGGGCCATGGACGATCTCGTGCGGCAGGGGAAGGTCCGCTATACGGGGTCCAGCATGTTTTTCGGGTGGCAGTTAGCCAAGGCGAAAGGCGTATCCGCAAAGTACAATCTGGAAAAAATGGTGGCCGGTCAATACATCTACAGTCTGATTCACAGGGAACTGGAAAGGGAAACCATACCGGCTGCCGTTGATGCCGGTATAGGCATCACCTGCTTTAGTCCGCTTGGCGGTGGGCTGCTGACCGGCAAATATCAGGGCAAGGAAAGACCGGAAAAAGGCACCCGTGCCTCCTTTCGGACCGAAGTTGACGGTCCCAGGTTTTGGCATCCCAGAGGCCACAAAACCGCCGAAATAGTCCAGGATGTCTCCAAGAAATCCGGAATACCCATGGCAAAGCTCGCCATTGCTTGGCCCTTGGGACGGAAATTTGTCACTTCGGTGATTATCGGTGTCAAAAACATCGATCAATTGGAGAAGAACATGGAGCCTGCTGAATGGGATCTACCGAAAGAGGTGTGGGAAGAATTGGAAAAAAGGACACGTCCCGAAGAAGAATACATGACCTGGTACAATAAATTCAATTATGAACGCTTTTTCAATGCAAGCGAGTTCCATGACGTGAAAGTAGAATTGATATAAACGGGATTAAGCGCGCGAAGATGTTGATTTACAGCTTATGATTATATCCATAGAATCTTTCTCCCACAAAAATGTGAGGTATTTACTGCAAAACGGATGGCAACTGTAAATTTCATAGGAGGGCAGTGATCCGAGAGATGACATCGTTGACCATTCGTCTGGCGGCGGGGCTGCCGTAGTTCTGTATGAGGAAATAGGCCACAGCCAGCAGAACTGCGATGCTGACTACCCGCTTGACCAGCCTTGCAAGATGTGAACTGACAAAAGACCAGATCCTCTTCGACGGCTGTGGTGAATACGGCGATTTTCGTCGCGCTTGTCCGATCTCCTCGAGCACCCCATCCCCACGTCCCTTAAAGCTCGAGCCGGCGAGTCAGCCGGCTGATCACGATCGATCTTCCGGTTTTTCCTTTCGGTCTTCCCTGAGTGATCGAGTGCGGGGATGCGGCTAGCGATCATCGCCGCCAGCTGCTCGACGTCCCGATCCCATCGGCGGTCGGTCAGTTCAAACGCCTGAATACGGGACAGGCGCTGGATGCTGTCCGGCAGAGCCGAGGCCGGCGGCATCCGGGCACCCCCCACCAAAATCGGAACGACCCAGGTGTTCTTCGCCAGTGCGGCTTCAATTTCCAGCCGGACCCAATCGCCGGGTTCATGGAGACGCGGCTCTCCCTTTTCGTTCCGATGATCCAGCCACTGAGGGCCGAGCACCACCAGCAGAGCACTGCAGGAGGCAATCGCCGATTCAATGACCTCGGCAAAATCGTCCCCGGGTCGGATTTCCACATCCCGAAACACCTGCTCCTCGCCGAAGCGGTCGATCGGATCGTCGGCCAAGCGCCCAGCAAACCCCTGGCTTCCCCGTCTGCGGTAGCTGATGAATAACCCTGTCAATATGGTGTCTCCCGGATAGGTGAAAAGGTTTCTGAGGCGGTTACCCATCGGCAGTGGGTCTTGTCCCCAAGATTCTCGGCAAATTCTCTATGACCGACAGGCGGCCAATGAGTAATATCATCCGTCTAAACGTTCAAAATTACAACTAAATATCGTGTTTAAATAGACAGGTGATACCTGTTTTGATATAATACGCTCAATCACTGACAGAAAAATAGTTACAATCCATGACAATGCCAAATCTGCCGTGAGGCAGAGACGGAAAGCCACAGGCCTATAATTAGGCAGCTGGGTTGCCAAGGGATGATATGGGAAGCCGAGTTGCCGTAGTGGTAGCTCGGCTTTTTTGTCTAATGAAGGGGCAAATAAACGGGAAACCGATCAGTTTAAGTCTGTTGATATTGGGAGGTAATATCGAGAAATGATCATTACATTAAACAAAAATTTCGGCTTGCTACTATCGATTGTGTGTATTCTCGGCTTGGTTGCATGTGGTGGGGGAGGAGGAGGTGGTGGTGCGGGGGATTTCGTGCCTGCAGAGCCTACCGGGTTAATGTATACAGGTGTAAACTCTCCGGCCATAATTGATTCGGACAATGCAGCTGAGCTTGCAAGCGATGCCTTCATCGGGGGTGAGACCGGGTCTAATTTGGGAATTTTCAGCTCGGTTGCGGACGCTCAACCGAACATCGTGAGAAAAATAAAGCTCTATGAAGTCATTCAAACCTTTGATGGCGCTTTACACAAAATCGATTTCAATAGCCATCGTGGGGATTTACTTACCGTCAAAACGGAAGAAGATACCGTCATCGGAGACTGCGGTGGTGTAGCAAGTTATACTTTAGAAATGGATGATTCAAACGGTTCCTTTACAGGTTCGATGACCTTCAACGATTATTGCAATGGGAATACAGTCATCTCCGGAACTATCGACTTTTATGGTCAGGTCACTGTTGACGCCAGTGATTTTCTTGACTTCAATCTCTCCATCGACATGGTCAACCTAACATCAGGCGATCAATCATATGTAATAGACGGTGATGTCTTAGTTGATGTGTCAAGACCCTCATCTACAGCATCGGTCGACATGTTGATGGAAGACAGTTCCGGGGAAGTATTCTGGGTCAAGGACTATACGCTTACCATTTTCGAAGGCGTCGATTACGCTGATATCGAGGTGTCGGGAAGGTTCTATCATCCAACTTATGGCCACGTCGATCTGTCCACGATACTCCCTGTGCGTATCTTCCACAATGACGAGTGGCCTTCATTCGGAGAACTGCAGGTCGTTGGTGGAGACGGCACAAAAGCTCGCTTGCTTGTATTTGATAAAAATTTATGCCGGATTATTGTCGATACGTATGGAGATGACACCTATAATTACGAGTCAGATTATATGAGCTGGAGTGACCTGTAGACGCCACGAGTTTCAGCCCAATATCGCAAAGACATAATTCCATTTTGGCAGGGGACATTCGGTGAACAGGAACAATCAATCAGCAATTTTTACAACGGCCAGGGTAACATCGTCTTCCTGTTTGGCGGATCCCCGGAAATCCTTCAATGCTGTCATGATGGCCTGAATCAATCTTTCGGAAGAATAGGAGGCATGCTCACGAATGAGATCGGCAAGCCGCGTTTTGCCGAACATCCGGCCGGAATCATCGCGGGTTTCCCAGATACCATCGGTTCCGATCAGAAGGATCTGACCCGCCGACAAGCCTGTTTTGGCACTCTGCCGGTAGGCATAGTTTGCATCAACCCCGAGGGCCATACCTTCTCCGTGCAACTCCTCGATGGCGTCCGAGGTTGGGTCGTAAAAAAAGGCGGGATCATGGCCGGCCCGCACCCAATGAAGGGTTTTTAAAGAAGGATCGATTTCAGCGTAGAACAGGGTCATGAAATGGCCGCTCTCACGCGTATCGGCCGTTACCAGACGGTTTACATCCGTGATGATATCGGCAGCGCCGCCGAGCTGGGTCACCCTACACCTCAAAAAAGCCCGCACCGACGCCATCAGCAGGGCCGCCGAAATCCCGTGCCCCGAGACATCGCCGACAGCCAGGCCAAATTGGTTCGAATCCCTGCAACAAACCTCCAGAAAATCATAGTAATCCCCGCCGGTTTCATCACAATAATGGCTGCGCCCCGCGATATCCAATCCCGGCAGTGCGTTATATCGCTTCGGAAGCAGATTCTGCTGGACTTCCATGGCCAGATCCAGGGCCGCCTTGAGCCCGATCCGCTCCTTGAGCTGCTCCATCATGGTATTAAAACTTCGCATCAAGTGCCCGACTTCATCCCGGGTTTTTATCGGCAGCGGTTGGTCGAAATCACCCCGGGCAATCCGGTCGGCAGCCCGGGACACTTCCTTGATCGCTGAGACCGTCTGCCCGGTCACCAATTTCATCAGCAACAGAATTAAAAGAATAAACCCGGCGCTGGTAATGAAATAGTACAGTCGAAAGCGCAAAATGGGAGAAAGAATCTTTCTGCCCGGTGCGATCATCACCAGTGTCCAGGGCGCTTCTTGCAGTTTGTAAAAACCGCTCACCTCCGAAGGCGGATGACCGCTGCCGAGCAACGTCCCATATGGCCTTTGTTCGATGGCCTTTAAGGTTTCCCTTTCCAGGGGCTCATTGGTTTCCCACAATTCATTTCGTTTTCCCGGAAACGTTCCGGTGAGTATTTTTCCATGATCGTCGACCAGAAATCCCTCATTGCTCTGCCACCAGCTGCTATTGACGACATTTTTCACCAGGTACTCAAAGCTCAGGACGACTGCCAGCCGACCAAGGGTTTGGCCGTTTTTATCGAGCAGATCCGATACCAACGATACCGTTTGATTTTTTTTAAGGGCATCAAACCTCGGGGCCGTGATGTCGCCTATGCGGGTCCGGTGGAAACGTTGCATGCGTCTCATCATTTCGGCCCTATCCCCTCGGCTGCCTCCCATGCCCTGGCCCTTGGCGGATCCGGGACCCATCATGCCCGGCTTCATTGGTATTGTGTCATTGGCGGTATTGTCCTGCCAGGTCAAATCGAGCCGCACCACTCCTTCCTGAGCTTTCAGCTGCTCGGTCACCCACTGGAAAATTATGTCAGGGTTGCTGCTTTCGGCGGCTTTATCCAGGGAATGAATCCAATTCCGGATGCGGCTGAGATGCATGTCCACCAGGTGGGCGCCGCGCTGGAGTTTCAGGACGGCGGCTTCCTGCCACTGCGAAAGCAGCGCGTCCCGGGCATAAATGAAGCTGGCAATTCCCATGCCGACCAGCAGCAGGGCCACCGGCAAAATCATGAACAGCGAAAGACGCTGCTGTAAGCTCTTTGGACGTATCATGCTGAAGTCCTGCGGCTTTTGACTGAAGCCTTTTATAGGAATAAGCGATTTTGTAGAAATGAAAACTGCCAATTAACATATTCAACTACGTATCCATTTTCAAGTTATGTACAGAAAAACACCTGATTTGGGTCTCTTATAGCAGGCATCCGAGACTTCGTAGCAAATTAGCCCTGATGTTGTTGCCGAAATTCTGTTGTATTTAATATTGATCTAAAAAAATTGACTTCCGCTCGTTGTCTTTATATAGATAGTTTTTAACACTTCGTGCCGACCCGCGCAGCAATCGACAGAACAACGGTAAAGCGGTATAGCGGTTGACTGGAGGCTTTTATAATCAGAAATTTGTAATCAAAAGGAGTTTATGATGGCCGAACATCCAAATTCGAAAAAATGGCAGGAACTCGCGTCCAAACAAATGAAGGGGAAAACCGTCGAAAGCCTGAACTGGAAGACCCCGGAAGGCATAACCGTCGAACCGCTCTACACGGCCGAGGACATCGCCGATCTGCCGCAGGCCAACACCCTGCCGGGCTTTCCGCCCTATGTGCGCGGCCCTATGGCGACCATGTACGCCGGTCGGCCCTGGACGATCCGTCAGTATGCCGGGTTCTCTACGGCCAAGGAATCCAACGCGTTTTATCGCCGAAACCTGGCGGCCGGACAGAAAGGGCTTTCGGTGGCCTTCGATCTGCCGACCCACCGCGGATATGACTCGGACCACCCCCGGGTGGTCGGCGATGTCGGCAAAGCCGGTGTGGCGATCGACTCGGTGGAGGATATGAAAATCCTGTTCGATCAGATCCCACTCGACCAGATGAGCGTCTCCATGACCATGAACGGCGCGGTCCTGCCGATCCTGGCCGGTTACATCGTGGCTGCAGAAGAGCAAGGCGTCAAGCAGGAGCAGCTGACCGGGACGATTCAAAACGACATCCTCAAGGAATACCTGACCCGCAACACCTATATCTACCCGCCGGAGCCGTCCATGCGGATCGTCTCCGACATCATCGCCTACTGTTCGCAGCACATGCCCAAGTTCAACACCGTCAGCATCAGCGGCTACCACATGATGGAAGCCGGGGCCGACTCGGTTCTCCAATGTGCCTTCACTCTGGCCGACGGTTTGGAATACGTGCGTGCGGCGCTGAAAGCCGGCCTCGACATCGACACCTTTGCACCGCGTCTCTCGTTCTTTTTCGGAGTCGGAATGAATTTCTTCATGGAGATCGCCATGCTCAGGGCGGCACGCTTCCTGTGGCATGAGCGCATCAGCCGGTTCAATCCCAAGAATCCACGCTCCGCCATGCTGCGCACCCACGTTCAGACATCGGGCTGGAGCCTGACCGAACAGGATCCGTACAACAATATCATCCGTACGACATTGGAGGCCCTGGCGGCTGCTTTGGGCGGCACACAGTCCTTACACACCAACTCTTTCGACGAGGCGGTCGGCCTGCCGACCGATTTCTCGGCCCGGATTGCCCGCAATACCCAGTTGATTATTCAGGAGGAATCCCAGATTTGCCACGTGATCGATCCTTTAGGCGGCTCCTACTACGTAGAGGCCCTGACCGCCGAAATCGTCAAAGAAGCCGGCAAAATCATCGACGAGGTGGAAGAGTTGGGCGGTATGGCCAAGGCTATCGAGACCGGGATGCCGAAAATGCGGGTCGAAGAAGTGGCCGCCCGGCGACAGGCCCGAATCGATCAGGGATTGGATGTGATCGTCGGCGTCAATAAATACAAAATCAAAGACGAGCCGTTGATGGACATCCTGGAAGTACCGGGTACCGTTCGGGACGAACAGGTTGCCAGATTAAAAGAGACCAGAGCAAAGCGCGACAATGCCGCCGCGAAGCAAGCACTGGAGGCCGTCACCAAGGCGGCTGAAACCGACCGTAATCTTCTGGAAGCCTGCATCGAGGCCATACGGATGCGGGCCACGGTCGGCGAAGTTTCCGATGCCATGGAAAAAGTGTTCGGCCGTTTCGTGGCCACCACGAGATGCATATCCGGCGTTTTTGCGGCCGAATACGGTGACAGCGAAGTTTTCGCTTCACTCAAGAAACGCACCGATCAGTTTAAGGAAAACGAGGGCCGGCGGCCCAGAATCCTGGTTACCAAGATGGGGCAGGATGGTCACGACCGCGGAATCAAGGTGATCGCCACAGCATTTGCCGACATGGGATTCGACGTCGACATCAGCCCGATGTTTCAGACGCCGGAAGAGGCGGCCATGATGGCGGTGGAGAACGACGTCCACGTGGTCGGCGTCTCGAGCCTGGCTGCCGGGCATAAAACCCTGGTGCCGCGACTGGTCGAAGAACTGAAGAAAGCGGACGGAGAAAACATCAAGGTCGTCGTCGGCGGCGTGATTCCGCCCAAGGACTATCCCTTCCTCTTCGAGGCCGGAGCGGCTGCCGTGTTCGGACCGGGAACGGTGGTTACCGAATCGGCCGACAAAGTCCTCAGTGTGCTCGAAGAGCAGAGATGAGCAGCGGCGAAGAAAACAAATGACCGTCTTTGGACAGGCGGCAAATGGGGAACGGGGTTGCCGGCGGCCAATGGTTTTTTCGTAAGCCTTCACAGGGCACCGCATCCGTTTTGTTGTCGGGCACTTGAATTACAAAAGTACGTCTGCGTGCCCGACGCCTTGCATCTGCGGCACCCTGTAAACGCTAACAATTACGTAGTTTGAAGCCCATCGGACTTTGCAACCCTGTGAACGGTTACGTTTTTTCTCTTGACAACCGGTGCCCGTTATTCAATTGTCAAAATTTACACTTTCGGATTTTAAAAACGAGGTGACTTCGCCCTGTTCCGCCTTTTTTAGCAACGGGAGAATCAGTTTCAGTCCAGAAATGGCCTTTTCCAGCAATTTCGCTTTCCATCAAGTTTATTGCGTGAGCCCATAAGACCTTACCGGTCGGCGGAATCGCCTGTGCGGCGCATGAGAGTGCGCCTCCACGCTATGCCGCAGACCTGTCACGTCTTTAGCGTGATTTTTTTGAACTTTTAGAAAATAGCACATTTCTGTATCGGAAACCCAAATCAGGTGAGACGAAAGGAAAGCAAGCATGGGTGTGGTTGAAGATAAACTAAAGGATCTCAAGGAGCGGGAAACAAAGGTCCTTGAGATGGGCGGCCAGAAGGCGGTCGCCCGGCACAAGGAAAAGGGCAAACTG
>Ga0272441_10006649_pt1 | contig 19223 bp, 10 predicted proteins | sample SSMProp6N_FD_193582 | JGI IMG/M metagenome (GOLD analysis project Ga0272441, IMG submission 193582) | Marine sediment archaeal communities from Little Sippewissett salt marsh, Falmouth, MA, United States - SSM-Prop-6N | ecosystem: Environmental > Aquatic > Marine > Wetlands > Sediment ... | reverse complement strand
CGGCATCTAAATAGTAGCAGGGCGCACGGTCCGAGGAGCCTTCGTCGGCAACCTTCGTCGTCCCGCTTCGTCGGTTCTGCGAGAGGATTTCGCCCCCCTTCGACGAAGGGAGACGACGAAGGAGCCCGACGAAGCAGTCTGCCACAGCCTCGAAGTTCTCACGCCGGAATTTGCAGATCGTGTCGTGATCCGGATGCGTGTCGCCACTGAGGAAACTTCGGGCTCCTCTTTCCTGGCTGAGAAAAAAAGGCAATACACAGCAGATCATCTCTACACTCACGCATCCACACACTCGCCTTCATTCGGCACCAAAACTCTCGCAATACTTCTGGTTTTGCGAAGCAAAAGCAGAAGCAGCCGGGAGGACTTTCGCTCTCGCGAAAGTCCGACAGGCTGTTAGCCCGCGCCCGATCTTGACAGATTAAACCATGATTTGCGACCATATCGCAGCACTATCATCCTTGCATTGCGACCATAGATTGGTAATTATAACTCTGATTGCCGACCATGCGGATGCGCGGGAGGGTCGTGCGTGTGAAGCGAGTAATCGAGCATTATCTCTGGGAATGGAAGGGCGAACCCGGGCGAAAGTCACTTCTTCTCAGGGGCGCCCGGCAGGTAGGGAAGACCTTTACGGTCCGTCGGTTCGGGGAGACCTTTGAGAGCTTCTTCGAGGTGAACTTCGAGAAGGAACCGGGACTCGGGTCGGTTTTCGAGCCGGATCTTGATCCGCACCGGATCATCCGCGATCTCGCGCTGGCGCGCGACACGCGGATCATCCCACAGGAGACGCTTCTGTTCTTGGACGAGATCCAGCAAGTGCCGCGTGCGATCACGGCGCTACGGTACTTCTATGAAGAAATGCCCGAGCTGCATGTCGTTGCTGCCGGCTCGCTGTTGGATTTCGCGATCGAGGAAGTCGGCATTCCGGTGGGCCGTGTCCAGTCGCTTCACATGTATCCCATGTCATTCCTCGAGTTCCTGACGGCAAAAGGCCAATCGCTTGCCGTCGAAGCCTTGATTCAGCACAGCGCCTCTGAGCCGCTCAATGAGGCCGTACACGGCAAGCTTCTGCGTGAACAAGGCGAATACCTCGCAGTCGGCGGCATGCCTGAGGCCGTACAGGAGTGGGTCGAGCATGAGGATCTCAGACGGTGCAACCGGGTTCACGAGCGATTGGCCAACACGTTTCGGCAGGACTTTGCGAAGTACAGCAAGGAGCACCAGATCAAATACGTGGATCTTGTGTTCAGCGAGACACCCCGCATGCTCGGACAGAAGTTTGTCTTCAGCCGGCTCGCCGGCACGTGGCGCCGGCGCGACCTGCAGCCCGCGCTCGAGCTTCTCGCCAAGGCGTCCATCGTCCATCCGGTGTTGCAGACGGCGGCGACCGGCGTGCCGCTTGGCGCGGAAGCCAATTCAGCGCAATTCAAAGTTCTGTTCCTGGACGTTGGCCTGGCCGAATCGCTGCTCGGGTTTGACGGCGGCCGTTGGATTCTCGATCACGAGGCCACCTTCGCGAATGCCGGCGCATTGGCGGAGGCGTTCGTCGGCCAAGAGCTTCTCGCCTATGGTCCCGTCCACCGCCGTACCGAGTTGTACTACTGGCATCGCGAAGCCCGCTCGAGTTCCGCCGAGGTCGACTACATCGTGTCGGCAGGTCAGCAGGTCATCCCCATCGAAGTGAAGAGTGGCACGCGCGGTGGGCTGAAGAGTATGCGTTTGTTTCTAACCTCGAGGAGCGAGGTCAGCCCCTGCGGCGTTCGCTTCTCGACACACAACTTCTCTTCCTTTGAGGATCTGCGCAGTTACCCGCTCTATGGCGTCGGCTCCTTTGTCGCGGGCATCGACCCGGCGGCCCGAGCTGCACTGGAATCGCTGGTCCTGTAATAAGCGAGGGCACCGCCAAGGGTCTGTCCCTGTCGCCCTGCTAGTCGTTCCCCTCCCTAGTCGCTCTCGCCCCTAGTCGATCCCTCCCCAGTCGATCCCGCCGCCAACCCGTCCGAATCACGACAACGGCCCGATATCACGCGGAAAGGCAGGCGGGCGCCCAATCTCGAATGCTCCGCATCCCACGATTCGAGATTCGATGTTCGGTGTCCGATGTTCGTGTCCTTCGTCGGTTCCTTCGTCGGAGCCTTTGTCGAATGTGATGGCGTGCGACGGCCCCACGCGGGATCGACAAAGGGGCCGACGAAGGAACCGACGAAGTGGGGAGCGGGATAGGCAACGGGTGTCAAACGCAAACCAGGACGTGACAATGTCCGATTCCTCTTGGCGCTGTTCATCGATATCAACGCCCGCCATCCGCCCGATCTATGCTATACTCACTCAGGTTGACGGCACCGACATGAGACACATCATCCCGAACCTGCTCGCCATCGCCATGCTCGGCCTCGCCCACGCCACGCACGCGGCGGTCGTGATCGATACGGGCCTTGTCTACGCGACCGGCACGGTACACGCACACACATCGCCGGTCCAGACGAACCTCGTGCTCGACGTCTATCGCCCGGCCGACCCGGCCGACCGTACCGGCTCCGCGCTCGTGCTCGTGCACGGCGGCGGCTTCGTTTCCGGATCCCGCACCTCGGCGGACATGCAGGACGCCGGCACATACTTCGCCGAGCGCGGATGGGTCTGTTTCTCGATCGATTACCGGCTCGTCCCCGACGACCCGCCCGCGCCCGCCTGGCTCGAAGCGTTCAGCAACGCGGTCTGGACCGCCGCCCACGCCGCGATGGTCGACACCAAACGCGCTGTGCGCTGGGTCCGCGCGAACGCCGCAACCTACGGCTGCGACACGAACCGTGTTGCCGGACTAGGCCATTCGGCCGGCGCCTACTGCGTGCTGCAGGCGGTAATCAGTGATGCGGCCGACTGCGCGAACGACACGGGCACGCCCACTCCCGACCAGCTGCCCGGCTACGCCGGCGGCCTCAACGCCGGCGTCGAGGTCTCGGGCGGCGTCGATCTGAACGCCGCCGAGTTCGATGCCGGCGACCCGCCGCTCATGATCTGGCACGGCGACAGCGACAGTACCGTACCCTACACCGAAGCGCAGGAGATCCACGGCGAATGCCTGGACCACGGCATCCCGTACCGGTTCTTCACGCTGCCCGGCGCAGACCACGGCGCAGCGACCTGGACCGCGCTCTACGACGGGCGCGGGCTCAAGGAGCATGCCTTCGAGTTCCTCAACCTGTTCTTCGCGCTGCACGCCGAGATCGACTACGCGGCCGGCGACCTGCTGCTTAGCTGGCCGAGCCTGAGCAACGCGGTCTACGTCGTGCATGCGACCACGAATCTCGCCGTGCCGTTCACCAATGCGCCGGGCTCCGTCCTCACATCGCGCGCCGACACCTGCACCGCCGTGTGGCCAACGCCCGGCCCGCGCGGGTTCTTCCTGATCGAGATCCGGAGCGGACAGGATGTGGAGTGATCGTGCCCGTTCCCCTTCGTCGCCCCCAAAAGACAAGGTCACGCAATCGCATGTCACGTCCTGCTTTCCGTTTGACACCCTCTTCAACTCGTCGTCCGTAATCCTCGTCCGTACTCGTCGTCCGATTCCTGTGCGTTCGTCGCGCCTTCGATCGACGATCTCGTGCGACGAGTACGCACGACGAGTAGGTGCGATTGCATGTTGCCTCTTCATCCCCATGCAAGACTCGCCCCGCACGCCGAAGCTGTCGTTCCCGCTTGTCTTCCCCCTCCCCACCCTCCACAATCTACCATCCAAAATCCACCAAACATCCTGTTCCTGCTCTCCGACCAATGGTCCGGCCGCGCAACCGACTTCTCAGGCCGGCCCGCGATCCCGCGCACGCCCGCGCTGGACGCGCTCGCTGCCGGCGGCGTCCGGTTCGACAACGCGTACTGCACATACCCGCTTTGCGCGCCCGCGCGCGCGAGCCAGCTCACCGGGCTCATGCCGCACAAGACCGGGATCGTCTCGAACCGCAGACCGCCCGACCTCGACCGGCGCGAGCTGCCGCTGGCCGGCGAGATTTTTGAGGCCGCCGGCTACGACACCGGCTATTTCGGCAAGGAACACACGTTCAGGCTCGGCTATCGCGGCATGAACGAGCTCGGCTCCTACCAGTTCTCGCGGCCCGGCTACATCGCCGACGGCTGCGTGCTCGACCCGATCTTCATACGCGACGCGATCCGGTTCATCGAGCGCCCGCGCGAACAGCCGTTCTTCGCCGTTGTCTCCACCATCAACCCGCACGACACCTGTATTGTCCCGCCCAAAGTCGACTTGGGCGGCAAGACCGTGATGGACGTGACCCGCACGTTCTACAAGGACCGCCAATACCTGCGCGGGCTCGAGCTGCCCGACCCGCGCCCGAACCGGACCCCGCCGCCACCCCCGATCCGGCAGGTCGACCCGATCCAGGCCGGCTGGACCGAGGACCAGTGGCGCCGGTACCTCGCCGTCTACTATCTCCTGCTCGAAAACGTCGACTGGCTGCTCGGCCTCGTGCTCGATGCGCTGCGCAGGTCCGGCCAGGAACAAGACACGCTCATCCTGTTCAGCTCCGATCACGGCGATCTCATGGGCGCGCATCAGCTTGTCGGCAAACTCACGTTCCACGAGGAGACCATGAACGTACCGTTCCTCATCGCATACAAAGGCGTGATCGAGCCCGGCCACGTCGACGCAACCCACCTGATCTCGGGCGAGGATATCCTGCCCACATTCTGCGACTATGCCGGGCTCCAGATCCCCGCCGTGGTGACCGGCCGCAGCCTGCGCCCGATCATAGAAAACAAGACCGCGCCATGGCGCGAATATCTGGTCGCCGAACTAAACAACGCGCGCATGGTCCGCTCCAGCCGCTACAAGTACATGCGCTACTCCACAAAGACCGACACCCACGAACTGCTCTTCGATCTCGAAACCGATCCCGGCGAAGAACAACCCCTGCCCGACACCCCCGAACATACCAGGATCAAACACAAGCTGCGCAATCACCTCCAGCAATAGCATGCCCCCCGCCTGCATAGCGCATCAGGATCATTCCTGCCGCCTGTCATGGCATGGCCGCAGCACCACAGATCTCCTGTTCCCGGCGGTGCGTTGTTTGGCATAATGCGTAGGATAGGGCACCGCGAACCAGTCAAGGGGAAACGGAATGGGATACCGCGGCAAGATTCTGGTCATGGGCGATGTCCACGCAGACTTCGGTCGCCTTAACACCTTCGTCAATCACAAGAGGCCGGACCTGATCCTGCAGTGCGGGGACTTCGGGTACTGGCCGAGGTATACAACCAAACGCGAGCGGAAAGGAAAGACCCGCTTGCTGCCCAAGATGCATGAGACCAGGCTCTACTGGTGTGACGGGAACCACGAAGATTTCGAGGCGCTCAGAGAGCGGAAAAATGACGAAGTGTATCCAAACGTGTTCTACATGCCGCGCGGCTCGACGCTCGAACTGCCTGACGGTCGACGCGTGCTGTTCATCGGCGGCGGCGAATCCCACGACAAAGCGTGGCGAGTTGAACAGGAACGCGCAGGCGGGGACAAGATCTGGTTCGCAGAGGAACGAATTACGCCGGATGATCTCGCCAGACTGCCCGACCAGCCGATCGACATTGTCGTCACACATGTTGCACCCCGGGAATTCACCGTGTGGGGTGGCGGACACGATATGTTGCAGCCGGATCCGAGTCGGCTCGCGCTTTCGGCAGCGTTGCACAAGTATAAGGATCGTCTTTCTCTCTGGTTCTTCGGCCATTATCACGCACGAATCGTCGGAGACTATCACGGGGTAAGGTATTTCGGGCTGAATATGGCAGGCCGCTCCGACTGGTGGATCGAACTCCCGGCTGCGGCACAATCAGCATAGGCCATTGCAGTGGCCCTCGCAGCTCCCTCGCTCAGGATTCGGGGATTGCGCCGTTCATCGATTCCGCGGCGCAACACTGACGGCATGCTTATGGGATTCGCCAAGCGCACGCAGAAGGTTTTCTGCGCTGCGTGACCTGCTGCTGCCCAGTAACTCGAACATGAATCGATCTGGCGATACGAGTTTACCTGGGCAGCGCTTGTCGGTATCTTCTACATGGTCATGTTCGTCGGGCACGCGGTCGTGTTCACCATCTTTGCGTGCCGGCACGAGCCGGCACGCGACCAGGCGGTACGCCGCGATGCGGGGCAGCTTTGAGTTCGTTCCGGTCTCCGCGACGGGGGACGCCAGACAATCCGGGGAGTAACCATGAAGCAAACGCCGACGGATGTCCTGAAACAACTGCAGGAAACGGATGACCTGCGCGCGTGCCATGAGGCGCTGCGCGGCCTGGAATGCTCGGGCGCGTTGTTGGACGACACGATCACCGCGGAGACGCCGACCGAGGGCCGGCCGCAGGAGCAGGCGCTCCGTTCGTTCATGCTTTCGTACGGTAGCTACTGCCGGGGCATGGCCAAGGAGTTCACCCACGCGATCGCGCCGCTCACGGGCCTGACCCAGCCGACCGGCCCGATCGAACGCTACCTCGCAGCGCGCGGCAACTGCCTGCTCGCCATGCACTGTTGCCGCATGGGCCGGGTGACCGACGCCGCCGCGCATGCGGCTCTGGCAAGGGCCATGGGGGCCGGGCTGAACTTTGCACCACTCACCGTCGAGACGCTGCGGGTCGAGTCCCTTATCCGGACCGCGGCAAGCGATTGGGTGGAAGGCGCCGAACGCGCCGGACTTGCGCTGCACCTGTTGCAGCAGGACAATGCCAAGGACCCCCTCAACGAGGCCGGGACCTGGCTCGCGCTGGGCATGGCCTATTTCGGCCAGAGCGATTTTGCCGTGGCGCGCCGCTACATGGAGACCGCACTCGACTTCTACAACCGGTGTGCGGACTACTATGGCCAGGCCCAGGCCCAGCTGCTGCTCGCCCATCTGTACTACCACACCGCCGACTATGAGCGGCACGATCGCGTGCTGTATCAGGTCGAACCGCTCTGTGCGAGGTTCGGGTTCTTCCGCGATCAGGGCAAAGCCCGAAGGTATCGCGGCAAACGCGAGCTGCAACGCGGCGACTGCGACAAGGCAATCGCCTGTTTCCGGGAAAGCCTCGAGATCATGGCGCAGTTGGGCGACCCATCCGCGTCGGCACTTACGCATCTGAGCCTGGCCAGAGCGTATGCGGTCAAGCGCGAATACGACAAGGCGCTCGCCGAATACGGCGAGGCCGAACGCGGGTTCGCCGCGGGCCACGACGAAACGCACATGGCAACGGCACGAGCGATCAAGGCCCTGCTGCTGGCCCAGGCCAAACCGGACACGCCGCGCGCGGAGATCGAGGCGCTGTTCACCGACGCGGTAACGATCTTCACGCGGCTCAACGACCGCCGACATCTGGCCACGACCTTGTACGAAATGGGCATTCAATGCCGGCGCTGGCAAGACTACGGCGCGGCGGTGAAGTATCTCTCGGACGCCGTGCGCTGGGCCTCCGTGATGCACGCCGACCGGCTGCTCGAGCGGTACCGGACCGAAGAGCGTCTGTCGGAAGCCGACCTGGCATGGTCCGAGATGCTTTCGACAGCGGTCCGCCAACGGGAAACCGTTCTGTGCATTCTGCAAAACGTCACGCACGACTTGAACAACGTAGCCACGGCGATCAGCGCGTCGATGGGCGTAATGCGGCACCTGCAGACCATCGAGCAGTTCAGAGAGTGCGCGACAAAGGCGCAGTCTTTTGCCGACTATATGCACGCGCTGTGCAACGGGCTGTTGAAAGGGCAACGCCCCGACGCGGTCAAGCTGGACATGAAGACAATAGCGCTGTGCCCGCTCGTTGAGAAGGCGATCGGCATCGTCGCGCCCCGTGCCGGAACGAAGGAGCTCAGTATCCGCAACGAGGTCGAGCCCGAAGTCCACGTTCATGCCGATGCCGACGAACTGCTGCGCGTGCTTGTCAACCTGATCGGCAACGCCGAAAAATTCACACCGGACGGCGCGATCACCGTAAGCGCTGCGCCGCTCGCAAAGGAGAACAGGGTCCGGGTGACCCTGCGCGACACCGGCTACGGGATGGACCCGGCCATGCGCGAGCATGTCTTCGATCTGGAGAAACAGGGCGTGCGCTACGTCGAACTGGAGAAAACGAATCCCGCACTCAGCGCTTCGCGCGGGTTCGGGATCGGGCTGGTCTTCTGCGCAACGGCCATCAAGAGACACGGCGGCAGGATCTGGGTCGATCTGGACGAGACCCGCACAAAGGGCGAAGACGAGCAGGACAAGGACCGGCACGGGACCGTCATCCATTTCACCGTGCCGGCTGGCGGGACCAGACCTTGATTTCCGCTGAGACATATGGGGAGGATCTCGCTATGCGTGCAACTGTGACAATTGCCGCCATCTCGCTCTTGTTTCTTGCCGTCTCCGCGCCGGCCGGCGACACGGGGCTCGTGTGGAGAATCGCGTATGACGAGGCGGGTCGGCTCTCACACAGCGTTGATCCAGCCGGCCGTGTCACGAAGTACAGCTACACGAAGCGACCCGACGGTGCGCTCGAAAGCGCCGTCCGCACGCCGCCGGAAGGCGCGCCTGTCGAATGGCGGTTCGATGCGGCAGGCCGGCTCGCGTCGATGAGCGACGGGGCGGGCGCCGTAGCGTACCGCTACAACAAGCGCGGGCAATTGGCGGCGGTCGCGCGCAAGGGCGAGCCCGAGTTGCGTACCTCTTATGATGTGGCGGGACGTCTGACCGAGCTGCGGGTCGGCGGCTTCTACCGCGTCGCCTGGACCTACGATTATCTCGGGCGTGTCGAGCAGATCGACACGCCGGCCGGCGTTGTCTCCTACGAGTACGAGACCGGTCGCAACAGGGTCACGCGTAGCCTGCCGAATGGGATCAAGACATTCTGGAAACGCCGGCCGAACGGCGAGCTGGTGCAGATCACGCACGGTCTGTTCAAGAAGCCCAACGCCGCCCAGTACTCCGTTCTGGCGGAGTACACCTATGAGCTCGGGCCGGACGGCCGGATTACGGCTGTGCAGGACCGCTCCGCGCGGGCCACCGCGGTGTGGCGCTACGCCTACGACGCGATGGGCCGCCTCGTCCATGCCGCGGGACCGGGTGGTCAGGAATACCGCTACGTCTACGACCGCGTCGGGAACCGGCTCAAAGCGACGTGCAGCGGGCGACCCGACCAGACCTGCTCCTACGACTGGGCGGGGCGTCTGACCGATGTGGACGGTAGGCCCTGCAGCTACGACGCGTGCGGCAATCTGGCGGAGATCACGATGGACGGTGTCGCGCGCAGCTACCGTTATCGGACGGACGGGCGTCTGGCCGAGGCACGGGCCGGGGGCGAGACCGTCGAATACCGTTACAACGGGTTCGGCCGGCTCGTGGCACGCGAGACGGCGGCGGGCGAGACGCGATTTGTTCCTGACCCGCTCTCGCGGTGCTGGCGTCCGCTGGTCATGGAGCTGCCGGACGGCACGCGCACGCTGATCGTCTGGGACGGGGCTGCGCCGCTGGCGCTCGTGCGCGACGGTCGAGTCGAGTGGCTACTCGAGGACCATCTGGGCTCAGTGCGGGTGGCGGTAGCCGAGGACGGAACCGTTCTTCGATCGCACCGCTACGATCCGTTCGGCGTGCCGGAGACGGCGGCGCAGGCAGGGACAGAAGGTTTTGGCTTCGCCGGTCTATTGCAGAATCATGAAGCCGGCGGCCTTCACGCGTTTGCACGTACCTATGTGCCCCGGCTTGGGGCCTTCCTCCAGCCGGATCCGAAAAAGCGTACGCCCTCGCAAGCGCCGGGGGAATGCGCTCTGTACGCCTACTGCGACGGTGACCCGCTGAACTTCGTGGATCGTGACGGCATGCTGCCCCATCACTGGGATGCGGAGGACCAGAGGAAATTGCAGCTCGCAATCATGAGCTCCCGCGCAATCAGGCAAAGCCAGACGATTAGCCAGCGCTCGATAGCATACGATCCGTCCGCGACCCATGCACAACCCGGTGATCTGGTCGTGCGTTCGTGGCAGAGCCCCTTCGAGGGAGTCGTCATCCCGCACACATTCATCTACTGGGGGCCCCAACGGGCGGGCAACTTGGCATTCGATTCTATTGAGCTCCAGAAGATGAGCAGGCAGGCGAACGAGACGTGTCTGATCCTGCCGGCTCATTGGACGGGCGATCCGGGTACCCGCAAGAATTTCTACCGTCCTCTCGAATCCGATGTTGCCTGCAAATACAGGGGGGTAGAGACAACGCTCAGGGACCTGCCACTGTCGACCAAATGGGCCATCTTGGACCATGGGTTCCAGTACGACCTCAGCCGAGTCGGGCGAACACACGGAATCTACGACTGGCAACGCAACCAATGTGTGGATTCCGTGTTCGAAGTCTACGAACGAGGGTTCGAGCAGAGCGGGGTGACCATCCTGGACAACGCCAAGCGCGAGATACAGTTCCGGGACCTGTTCCGGGGTGCCGGCCTGGGCACGAATCCTATGAGTGTGCTTGGCGGTCTGGGCGGGAAACTGCAGAAGGTCGACGAGCCTGCTTTGTCCAGACAATACGCGAGCGCCTCCCCGGTCGGCGGCGTCTATCTGGGCGGTGCGGGCCGGACATTAGAAGGCATCGGTGTGTTGAGCGGCGTACGGCTTGACGCAAACGGCAGCCTGCTGCTGGTCGGCGAAGACGGCGGCGACATCAAGCTGCCGCCGCTGCGGTTGGACGATGTGGTTGCCGTGTTCCGCGCCGTCTATCTGCACGGGACGGGACCCACCGTCACCATCGACCCGAACCCGGACGGCCCGGAGCAGTACGACATGATCATCCGTCACGACGACGCGACGGACGGCACCTATGCGGGCTGGATCCTCTATCAGGCCGACCGTCTGATGAAGGGCTATAGCCAGGGTCTGGACAACGTGACGCAGAAGGAAATCGTGAGCCGGGTGCCGGGCTATGACGAGGTGGTCGATACCATCTATTTCGGTGCGGGCAACCCGCGCAAACGCCAGAAGCAGGGGATCTGGGAACGGTTCTGGATTGTCCCGGCCGAATCGCGACGGTTCCCGGGCCCGCGCCGCGAGCTGACGCTGTTCGATGTGCCGCTGAAACTCAAGACCCAGCGCATGAAGTGGCAGGGCCGTGAGCTGGTCGACGACACGGAAGGAAGATCCTCGCCCGGCGCGGAGGCGTTCACGAAATGGTTCACCGCACAGTACGACGCGATCGCGGCCGAACAGCGCCTCGCGGCGCCCGCAGAAACAGGTCTGGCCGGGCCCGTGCCGGTCTTCCAGGAACTGCGCCGTATCGCACTGCTCACGGCGATCGCCGAGAACCTGCGCGACCAGGGTGTGCCAATGCCTTTCTGGATGCGCGACTACGCGCTGCGCCCGGTCCGCTTCGAACGGACGACGCCCGGCATTGAGGTCACACGTCGGCGCAAGAACGGCAACGCCATACAGACCGCCCGCATCTTCGGTGGCGTGCAGCTGGGGGCCGATCGCGAGACGGTCAATACCTTTGCGACGGCTGCCGATACGAGGAAGGCGCCGCGCGCAGTGCGCCGCGAGCTGGCGCGCAGCGTGGAACTCGCCGACCGGCTCGAGAAAGCATTGGCGGAAACCGTACGACCGGACACTTGGGCTCCGTTGACGGTGCACCCGGTCGTCGCCCATGACCAAGCGTTCCAGGCCGTGTCCGTGCCCGGCGCCGAGACGCTGGCGCTGGGCCCGTGCCGGCTCGAACATACGGACATCACGGTGCCGGTCGCCGCCGGTCGCGAGCTTCGGCTGGTGCGTCGGTTCAATTCGTTTTTCGCCCCGAACGGGCCGTGGGGCACGAGCTGGACGCTGGATCTGCCGAGACTCGAGAAGATCAGAACGCCGGTCAGCGGGAACGGCGAGACGGCATTTGCCGTTGGCTACGAGTTGAGCAGCCCGCTGAACAGCGTGCATGCGCGGTTCCGGGATCTGCGGCGCGTGCCCGAACTCGGCGGGACCAGGCTTCAGGTGCCCGACGCCGCGAGTCCCTTCTTGGGACTGGCGGACGGCCGGCTCGACTTCCTCAAGGATCCCGCCACCCACGTCGTGCTTCTGAAGGACGGCCGGGAATGGCATTTCACGGAACACGGCCATCTCATCGCAGAGCAGGCCGGCCCGCAGATCAGTGTCTACGAGCGCGGTGCGGACGGTCGCGTGACGCGAATGCTTGCTCTGTTTGGCGGCGCGATCGTTGCCAGGATCGAACTGGAGTACACGGACAACGGCCTGCTGTCGAAGGCGGTGGGCAAGGCGATCGGCGTTCCGAACCCAGCGCCGGTCGAACTGAACTACACGTATGACTCCGCCGCCCGCTTGGCAACCGTTCGGTCCCGCGAGGGCACGGTTCGCTACGGCTATCGGGACTCCTGGGTCGCGTCCGTGACGCGGACCGGCGGCGTTCAGGGCGCGGGTCCCGACATGCAGCGCACATTCGAATACAACGCACAGGGCCAACTGACGACCGAGACGCAGGACGGTGCCGTGCTGCGTCACGCCGTCGCAGCCGACCCGCAGGGAGGGCTCGAAGAGTCGGTCGCAGCCGCAGCGGACGGCCGGCGCAGGGCGTTCGCGCGGTACGACCGCCGGATGCGCCCGCTTGAGTCCGTTCAGGCCGACGGCACGCGCTGCGCCTGGCTCTACCGGCCGGACGGCGGGATAGAAACCACGGTAACGATGCCGGACGGCCGGAAGCTGAGCGTCACGCAATCGGCCGACGGCCGGTCCCGCACGGTACGCCCGGAGGACGGCCCGGCGGTCACCGCTCAGTTCGACGAGGCAGGCCGCATGACGGCCCTGTCCGAGGACGGTGAACTCGTCTTCTCCCAGCGCTGGCGCCGGGACGGGCAGCCGGCCCGGGAACAGACCCCGACGCAAGGCGTCACGTTCGAGTACGGCGACGATGCCGTGCTGGCCGCCGTCCATCGCCATGCGCCCGCCGAACCGGGCGCAACCTGGCGCACGTGGCAGAAAACGAGCCTGGACCGGCGCGGCGCGCCCGTCCAGATCAGGGACAGCTCCGGCCTCGAGGTGCTGCTGCAGTATGATCCGGCGGGCCGGCCGACGACTGTTCTCCAGAAGACGCCGGAAGGGAATATGGGCTACAACATCGAGCGCGACAACGCGGGCCGCGTGCGAACCGTCAGGTCATCCTGGGACAACACCTCGTACGAATACGGGACGGACGGCGACCTGCAACGCATCGAGACCACACGCGCGGGAAAATCGGCCTTGATCGAAATGGCCGACGGACTCGTACGAAGAGTGACCGGGTTCGGCAACGGCGTCACCTCGTTCGCGTACCACAAGCAGCCCGACGGCGCGGGATTGCTGTCCAGCGTGCACTGCGCTAATGGGCTCGAGCTTTCGCATACGTACGACGCGGCCGGCCGCCTCGCGTCCGTCGAGGTGGGCCCCGAACGCCGAATCCGGCTCGCGTACGATGCCGAAAACCGCGTTGTCGCCTATGCCTTGGTACCGGTGAGCCGGTAACAGTAAGAATTCCCGGACAAGGAGAGATTGCCGGTATGGCCAGCTCTTTCCCGTCAGGAAGCCATGCGCTACTTTGTTGTGCTTGCAGTCGACATGCCGTACACTTGAGCCGGTTCGAACCTGGGAGATCACCATGAAATCGGCTACTGAATCAGAGCCCGTCGCCGAGAAGGTCGTGCAGTTCCTTGTCTGCCCGCAGATCGATTTCATCGGCACGGAGCAGGAGCTCAGGGCGAGCCGCGAAACACACGCCGACGGGGCGCAGCGCGCCGAGGGCGCACCACAAGCGAGCTTGCTGCACGTCGGCTGGGAAGCCGTCAAGAAGCTGAGGGGCGACAACGGAGAACCGGATCTCTTTGTTGAGACGGTTTCCGCCCTCTTCAACGACAAGATCGAGGGAACGAACCGAATCTTCACGATCCTCGATGAGGATTGGCATCCGAAAAGCTGCGCGGAATTCGAACAGTTCGGCACACACTGCGTGAAGGGCTCGGCCGGTGCTCGGCTGCCGGAGAAAATCGAGGAATTCAGGTGGCATCGGCGGATGCACGTGATCCGAGCCAACTCCATCAACATTGCCACGAGCAAGGACTACGGGGAGGTCCTCAAGAAGGTCTGCGGCGACACCAAGAACCCCCGGATCAAAGCGGGTGTGATCGGCGTCTGGACCCACGTCAAGGTGGATTACCTGCTGCTTAATCTCCAGACCCACTGGCCCTGCTTCAAGCCTGGCCAGTTGGCCGTCTGTGAGCCGCTCTGCGCCAGTCCGAATCGGGACGCCCACAATGCCGCGATCAACAAGTTCCGGGACTTCGACATCAAGGTGTATGACGACGTGCAGAGATACCTCGCGGAGTGGCTCGCACTCGACATCCAGCTCGCGCAGCAGGCCGCGCCCCGCAAATGACTGCGGCCGTGACGGCCTTCGAGGTGCCCATGACACTGTCCAAACTCAGTTCGCACGAGGCCTTGAAGATGCTGCAGGCCGGCAAACCGATAGTCGGCCGGGCCATCGCGAAGTTGGACATATCACACCAATGTTTTGAGTCGAAGGTCACGATCAAGAAATGCTCCGTCGAATTCCTTGTCGCCGAAAGAACGAGGTTCCTTGGGAAGGTCGACCTCTCCGAAACGGTTTTCGGGAAATGTGCCGGGCCAGAAGAGAAGAAGACCGGCGAGCCGGCGCCCGGCGCCGAGGACACGGACGACAACGCATCCGAGACCGTCCATGCAGCACGGCTCGAGAGCGCGGAGTTCGGGGGCGCAACAACGTTCGCTCAGGCCCGATTCAAAGGGCGGACCTCCTTTCTGAGTACGGTATTCGCGGAGCTGGCCGACTTCGAGCAGGCTGTTTTCGAAGACACGGCGGACTTCTCGATGACCAAGTACGGCGGCGAGGTCATCTTCCGAAACGCGGCGTTCGAACAGCATGCCACATTCGAAGAGGCCGAGTTCGACAGCGCAGAATTCGAAGAGTGCCGAGTCGAGGGCAAAACGAACATCAGCAACGCCGTGTTCCACGGCTGGGCGGATTTCCACGGCGCAACGTTGGGTCGAACGCTCGATGGCTCTGCCGTAAAATTCCGGCGCGGCGCCGACTTCGGTGGCGTCCATTTCCGCGGGCCGACGATCTTCGAGGACGGCTGCTTCCAAAGCGAATGCTCCTTCGCCGATGCTCAATTCTCCCGGTTGGCGGTGTTCAACCGCGCCAAACTGCAGGGCCACTCTGATTTCAGGCATTGCGCGTTTGCGGACAGGGCGGAATTCAGGGGGGCGGAACTGACCGGCACGCTTTTCGACGGCGCAAAATTCGAGGGCCCGACATCCTTCGGCCGCGCGCATTTCGAAGGCAAATACACCGGGTTCGAGTCGGTCGAATTTCGCGCGCGCACGGATTTCGAGGACGTCGGATTCGACGCCGTCTCCTTCGCCAAGGCACGCTTCGCGGATGTCTCGTTCAGGAACGGAGTGTTCCGGAGGTCAACAATTCTGGACGGCGCCAGCTTCGACGGGGAAACCGATTTTTCTTCCGCGCAATTCAAGGGCTCGCTCTCTCTACTCGACGTCGTGCTCGAACGCGCGCAACTCAAGTGGACTCAGGTGCGGGGGAAGCTCAGAAGCGATGCGGCAGGACAGTTCCGGGACAGCATGCAGCAATACGGCCTGCTCAAGACCGTGTTCGAGAACGGAAACGAATACGAGGACATGGATCGCGCATACCACATGTTCAAGAGATGCGAGCGTAAGGCCGCGGGGCTGCGGGAACGGTGGGTTCGATCGTTGATGAAACCGCTGGAAATCCTGTTCGTGGACTGGGGCGCCGGCTACGGGACCCGACCTCGAAACGTTGTCATCATGACGCTTCTGGTCATTCTCGCATTCGCATGGTTCTACTGGCTGTTCGGCGGCCAGTTCGCGTTACCCGGACGAGATGCTGCGGCGCAGGGGCTTGGGTTCTACGTGTACTACAGCTTCGTCACCTTTATCACGATCGGCGCCGAGAACGTGCATCCGGTCTATACCGATTGGCTCAAGGCGGTGGTCGCGTTCGAAGGCTTTACCGGGTTCTTCCTTATGACCCTGTTCGTCGCAACATTCACGCGAAAGATCATCCGGTGATCCGGAACGCGAGGGGCCGAACGGCCTGCGCATGTCTGTAGGCGGCGGGAATCGCGATTCAATGGTGGACCACAAGCCAGAGGAGCGGGCCGGGGGCCGGACCACGACCCCAGGGACCGGCTACTGACGGGAGCGGCGCTTCAGTGTCTTCTTGTGCTCGCGTTCGAGATGTTCCGCAAGCTCCGGCTCAAGGCGCAGTCTCTCTATGCTGGCCTGAAGGAACTTGCGTTCGTGCTTGTTCACGCGCCCGTCGATGAACGCCAATTCAAGCAGCTTGCCGTATTCGATCACCTCGGGTGCCACGCATGTCTTCTCGATCTCTTCCGTCTGCCGCACCGAAAGGCCAAGCTCAAGCCTCTTTTCTTCGAGCACACGCCTCTCGCGCGCACCGACGACCTGATCCAAATACGCGCCTTTGCAGAGTTGCCGATATGCGTGTTTCGCTTTGGCAAGGTCGCCCGCCCCCATCTTTTCGAGAGTGGCGGAGCAGAATCGACAAATCTTGTGGCCGGGCTCCACATCTCTGTCGCAGTTGGGACATCGGCTGCCCAGCTGCCGGCCGCACAGGGGGCAAAATCGCCATTGTTTCCGCAGGTTCATGTCGCATCCCGGACAACGCTGCGGCGGCGCTTTTCGTGCCGTACCGGCTTTCGCCGCGCGGCCAAGCAGCGCGGTATCGTAGAGGAGGATCTTGACCCAGAGATACATCAGCAGCGCTTCGTCGTCGCCAAGCGTGAGCGGCGAACGGCCATTCCCATGTGCGGCGCGATCCCGGAGCCTCTTGACCGTTTCCCACTTGATGCGCGCCATCTTGCTCAGGTCGGAGCCCTTGAGCCGGCGGACGGCATCCCACGCTTTCGCTTTACGGAACAGTTGGATCAAATCGCCCAGCTCGAATTCCCGGAACGACAGATTTCGGCGGCCGGCAACGGCCCTTTCACATGCGTGGTATCGCTCACGTTCGCCTGCACTCTTGGTCTTGCGAAGAATTTCGTGATAGAGCTGACGCAGAATTCGCTCAAATAGCACACCACAGTCCCGCACACACAACGCATATTCGCCCAGACTGAGATGCCCTTCGACTTCGTGCAACTTGCGCTGGTACGTCTCTTCCTGTCTGGTGGGCATGATTGCTCCTTTCGGCCCGCATCAAGGCACAAAGCGACCCTCCTGCTCACCACACATTCCAAAAACGAGCAGGAGCCTTGCGACGGGTCGCTCGGCGTTCTCAACCCGCCTGATACTACTCGGAACGATTCCAGCCTGATCTAGGAATGGATCAGGCTAGCACGGAGCGAGGCCGCCGGGCCAGCCTAATCGAATGCGCGTCAACATGCTCTCCCGCCGCCCCTCAGAATCCCGCTACGATTCCGCATCCGGATTGTCCGGCGCTCCGGCAAACGCGTCCAGCTCGGAGACATCGATCGAAATCAGTTCGAACTCACCGCCCAGAATCGAGTCAAAATCCTGGGTCAGTTGATACATGCCGTAGAGAATATATGTGGCCAGCATGACCGAGACCATGCCCGTCCAGCCGGGAATGAACACCGCAATCAGCAGCAGATAAAGCACCGTGGACTGGTGCAAAAGCGTGTCGTACGCGCGCGGCGTCAACCGGTTCTTCTTGCTCAGACAGTACGCGGCGTCTCTGCACAGATCCGCGTGCGTGCAGGCCATCTCTGCCGGCGTCTGTTCCAACGCGCTGACTGACTCGTACAGCAGCTCGTTCGCTGCATGCATCTCCGCGTTTCCCGCATGCGGATCGCGCAGCAGCCGCAGAAACACGCGGGCCCATTCTCGGCACGGTTCGTCGCCCCGCTCAGTGCATGCATGCCGGAGGATGAGCGAGAGCGCGTGGAGCGTGCCGTAGATCCGGATCGACGCTTCCTCGACCTGGATAAACTTGTCGTTGCAGACGCCGATCTTCTGCGACAAGATGATGCCGAGTGCGAAGCCAATAATCGCGAACAGTTGCCCCAGCTCCGCATCCCGGACCCAGACCCCGTTCACTTCCAGAGCCCAGATCACCCCCTTGATCAACAGGAAGATCATCAGAAGCGGAGTGATCGTCTCCAGGATCGTGTTCTGATATTGAAAGATTCGCTTGAACAGTTGGCCGTGCCGGAAGATGCGAAGAATCCGCAACAGCCGCGTGAGCCGCAGCACGCGCGCAAGACGAACAGCACGGAACAGACGAATTCCGCGTAGCCAGGTGGTGTTGCAGCAAAAGTCGACCGCGAACTCGAGATAGTTCGGGAATACCGCCATGAAATCGACGATGTTCAGGGGTTTCAGGGCATAGCGCCACTTGTGCGGGGCTGTGAACAGGCGGAGCAGATACTCGACAGTGAAAAGCCCGAGCACAACCGCGTTCAGCACCCAAAAAGCCTGGCGATGCGCTTCAAAGAAGGCGGGCCAGAAGTACTCCGTTGCCGCGCAGCCGAGAGATACCAGGATCAAAAGAAAGATCAGCGCCTGAACCGTCCATGCCCAAACTCCGCTCGGCCGCTCGAAAAAGACGTGGATCCGCCGCGCCAAACGCGCCCGACCCCCCGATTTTCCGCTCTCGCCACGCTCTTTCACGAAGAGAACGTGCCAAAACATGCGCACCAGCGCAAGTCCGCAGACAACCGACTTCCGCACAGGACAGTGGAAACCCGCACGCCGCCCCGGTCCCGCCTGATCATCCTGCCAACAAACCGTTGATCATCCTGCCCACAATCATCCTGCCAACAATCCCGCTGATCATCCTGCCGGACCATCCTCTTCAACCGGCGCAAACGGATCCTGCCGGCGCGCTTCCTGCTCCGTCAACAGCTGCCCGAAACAGTCCTTGCGGATGTGGATCTCCGCCGCCCGCGCCGCTTCGTCACCCCACCGCCGCCGGACCTCTTCCACGCCACCCGTATGATGCCGAACGCTCCGATGCGCCGGGCCAAGCGTGGCAAACAGCTCATCCAGCCATCGATGCACATGCCGGTACTCTCGGCCAAGTACCCGCATGCAGTCCCGACAATGCTCCTCGAGAGAAGGCATGATATCCCCCCCGCCCCCGCGACCAAGAAGTTCCGCGCCGGCGGTTCCGCTTGACACCCTGGCCCCGGAT
>Ga0272441_10006648_pt1 | contig 19225 bp, 14 predicted proteins | sample SSMProp6N_FD_193582 | JGI IMG/M metagenome (GOLD analysis project Ga0272441, IMG submission 193582) | Marine sediment archaeal communities from Little Sippewissett salt marsh, Falmouth, MA, United States - SSM-Prop-6N | ecosystem: Environmental > Aquatic > Marine > Wetlands > Sediment ... | reverse complement strand
TCGCTGAGCGCACGCGCAATGGGGAGAATGAGCAACGAGTACGCGCTCAGCTTCCCGCGCGCAGCCTGCGCATAGGAGACGAAGTCGCACTGTCGCGACAAGCCTTCAATGAGTTCGACAAAGGCGGCCTCGGCGCGCCGCGTGTCGCTGGCGAACGTCGTGTCGACTTGGTTCAGGTAGGCGCTCGCCTGACTGCCATAGATGGCAATCGCAGCTTTCTTGCGCTTGGCATTCGCGAGTAACGTGCCAAGGCCCGACTTCAGCGGACCGACCTGTTGCGCCACCTCGAGCAGCCAGGACGAGGGGCGGCCGTCAGGCAGGACGGCCACGTTGGGCGAGGCGAGATCCGAACCGCCGTACGGCGCGATGCACCACAGGGCGGGAATGCCGTGCAGGACTTGATACCACGGCAGCCAGCGCGCGTGCACCAGGGCGGGCTCCGTGAATGCGCCGCCGAAACAGAGCGCTGCGTACGCGTTCGCGGACCGGTACGAACGGACCTTCTCGACGAGGACCGGGTCGGGGGGAACGGCCAGGGCATCAAGTTCGGACGCCAGCCGCCACCAGTCGTACCCGAGCGACGCGCTGGAACCCGCAGCGGCCCTGAATCCCACCCGGGCATCGAGATCCACCGCACGAACCACGTCGCGGCCAGCGACGTGGATGCCCGCGAACACCGTGTCCATGTACCGACGGAAGTCCAGCCATGGCGGGTAGACCCCTGAGGCGGCGGCCGCCTCGCGCGTGTCTGGCACGACGGAGTCCCATGACGCGAAGTCTCTCTTCCACGCGGCGTTCAAGGCGGACAGCGTGCCGTAGTGGCTCTGGAGCGCGTTCCTGAAGCCGTCGAGGCACGTGGACGATTGGCAAAGGTTCTCCTCACCCGTGGCGATACAGTTTGCCGAGCCGAGCGAGTACACCCGCGACCCCACGGTCCAGAAGCCCGTAGCCTTGTCCTTGAGCTTCGTGGCCTCAGCATCGCGGAAGGTGGGTTCGGTAAGACACGGCTCGCGCACCGAGCCCCCACGCGCGTTCTCCGGCGCGTACCGCGTCAACCGGGGAATCGGATTCAGATTCGCCTCGGCGAGGTGGAACCGGGCGCTGTCCGTGGCCGCGCAACACACGGCGTCCAGACCCAGGTCGACAAGGCCCGCGAGGAAGCCGCGCGCGTTGTACTCGGACACAGCCCGGGCCTCTATCGCAAAGCTGTACTCGGTTACGGATCGCGGCGCGCGCACGGGAAGATACATGTACCCATAGGCGGCCTTCCGCAGGTCCCACGCGCTGAGCTGGGGCCCTGGCGCATCGGCCGCAAACACGTCGACCTTGACCAGATTGGCCATCAGATCCGCAAAACCGAGCGTGAGCTGTGCGCGGCCACCCTCTGCGCCCACGCAGGCGGTGTTCTCGGCAACCACGCGGCCCAGCGAATCTGTGGCGCGCGCGTACACCGTGCACGGACGGTCCTCGTGGTACAGGCGCTCGATGTTCACGGCTACGCTCAGCGTATCGTTGGGCAGCAAGAAACCCTTCGAGAACACCAGGTCCGTCTCGCTCAGGTCGGGCCAGCCGTGCACCGTGAGGACCTCGGTGTGCCACGCGACCACTTTTTTCTTGTCGAGAAGCCACAGGTCCACGAAGTACGTGCCTGAACCAATGGGCAGATTGATACTGTACGAACGCTCTCCTTTTCGCAGACGCGGCAGCTTCGCGTACACCTCTCCGAGATTGCGGCTCGGCTCGCGAACTTGCACCCGGATCGCGTAATCCTTTGCCGCGGGCGCGCTCAGGTGGACCCGGTAGCTCCGGTAAGGCTGGCGCACAACCTGGTCCCGCATGGCTTGCACGAACTCCTCGGGAAAGCCCGGCGGGATGTCTTCTTCCTGGGGTCCTTCAGGCCCGATGTCCTCCACGTCCACGACCCAGATCGGCGGCTGCCGCCCCGCCGCCCAGCGCGCGGCCTTGGCAACCAGCGAAAGGTAGGCGTCGAAGTATTCGAGCCGGGCACGGATGGGAACCGTGAGCGCCGGGATCAGGAAATGCGTAAACGGGCGCTCCCCGCAATAATCCAGTTGAACGACCCGGCCCTCTTCGAAGGCCGCCGCCTTGACAAAGGCCAGACTCGTGGGCCATTCGGGCGTGATCGCTTCGCCAATCCCCCGCGTTATCGACGCGGCATCGTGCGCGGGGCTCAGCGCATTGAGAAACGCGGCGAACGGTTCCGGGGCGTCGGGCCCGCACTGCGCCAACAGCAGGCCTGCCCCGCCCGCCACCTTCTCGACCACGCCATCCAGGAATGCCTGCGGAAACACCGCCAAATCCACATTGCCGATCACGATTAGGTCGTAGTCTCTGCGGAGGCTCTCATAGAGGGCCGTCAGCGTTTCTTCCTGAGAACTGCCGGGGATCGAGGGCCCGTCCGCCCAATGATCGCCGCCCAGATGGTGCGCGTCCCAGACCGGCACAACGGCATAGTCGAGGTCCAGGCGTTGCGATAACTCGACCACGTCGCGCAACGTGAATCGCGGCGCAACAAACAGCGCGCGAATGGGTCCCCCCTGCAACGGCACTCCCCAAGGCACGTGGCGCGACAGCCGCTCCGTCGTAATCTCATTGAATCCCGCAAGGGGTCCCGGCTCCTTGGCCTGACCGCCCGGAGCCACCGCGGCGAGAAGCAATATGGCAGCAACCCAAACGCGCATAACGGCCTTCTCTCCAAAGTGATTGTGCGCAAAGCATAACAAAAACGGGCGGACCAACGGGCGGACGCGCGAGCCGGGCTTCAAGAGCCGGCACGGATGCCGGCGCTCCCAGGCGAGTGTCCTCGCGAGGACGCTCGCCCCACCATGCTTGCCCCACCGCGTGTGCAGGCACTTCCGGGTAATGAAATTACCTCTCTCGATTCTCGCAAGTGCCTCGTTTCTGAGCACCGTTGCACCGACCCGCGCCATGCTGTACGGTAGGGGCCGCCCTCCGTGAACTTGCGGGTGACAGCACAATAGGCGGCGAGGACTCTGTATGCATCTGGTCTGGCTGATGGCGGCGACGTTCCCGGTGGCGATCGTGTCTGCGGTCTCGTGGTTCGGCGTTTTCACGTTCGTAAACGGCTACCTCATCGGCTGCCTCGGATGGTCCAACGCCGATTGGACCGTCGCGACGCTCTGGCTCGCGGGCGGCATGCTGTTCTGGTACCCGGTCTTCACCGAGGTCTCCTCGCGCATCGGCCGCCGTGCAACCGTGAAGGCGGGCCTGGCCGCGGTCACGCTTGCTTACCTCGGCATTGCGTTCTTTCGGAGCCCCACGCTGATCCGCCTTTGCCTGGCCGGGATGGGCTCAGGCGTCTGCGCCTATCTGGCCGCCTGGAGCCCGCTGGCCGCGGACATCGGCAGGGATCGGCCCAGGCAGGCGCTCGCTCTGACCATGTTCGTACTCAATCTGGTGGGCGCCGCCACGCTGATTGGCGGCGGGTACTTCGCAGGAAGTGCGCATTACCGGGCGATGTTTCTTGTCTTCAGCGCATTATGCGGCGGCTGCGTCATTGCCTTCCACATCCTCTCGGTGCGCGTCGAGGCCTTTATCGATTCCAATCGGCGGGCGGGCGACGGGGCCGGCCGGCACCCCCCTGTGGGGGTCCTCAGCCTTTCGAGGCAGGAAGTCGCAGGCCTGGTGACTGGGCCTTTCCTGGTCGTGATCCTCTTCGGAATCTGCGCAGCGCCCGTTGCGTTTCACACGGCCAACCAGTTGTTCCCCAACCTCAGCCGCGACGCACACGCCCTGAGCGAAACGCACATCGCCACGCTCGTAGGAGTGGGTCGCATCCCCTCGCTGATCACGCTGTTCGCGATCTCTCGGGTCGTGGATCGCCTTGACGTCATGCGTTGGTATGGTGTAGGACTCATCTGCGACGGCCTGATGATCGTGGGCATCGGGTGGGCGCCCGTTGCCACACTCGCCGCGGTCGCCTTCCTCTTATTCAATCTCCTGCACGGGGTGGTCTGGGGGGCTGCGTTGCCTGCCATAGACGCCTGTGTGCCCGCGCGGCTGCGCGACGCGGCCTTTGCGCTGGCTGGGATGGCTGAGGTGACCGCCATCTTTCTTACCGGGGTGCTTCATAACCGCCTGATCGTCTCGGGCAGGTCGCTCCAATTCGTGTTCTTCTTCTGCGGCATTGTCGCCGCCCTGGCGGGATTGATCCTCTTCCTTTACTCGCGAAGCCACCACTCGAAGCGCGTTCCAAGAGGCCTAGGCGGCCGCTGACACGATACGTGCAAACTAGCCTGGACGCGGACGAAGGGCATGTCGTTGCTGAATGGAAGACACGCATGTTGACTTGGCTTCTTGTGAGCGCAACACTGATGATCATGCCGGCTGCTGAATGGGAAGAGGAACTCCGGGTCTTGCCGCCGAACACGGATGGCGTGAAACCCTCGAAGATGATGCAGGCGTACCTCGTCCGGCGTTCCGAAGAAGCACTGGACCGCCGCGATGAAGCCTACGAACTCCTCAAGACGCCCGAGGAGCTCGCGGCGCACAAGCAGCGGATGCGGGCGTTCTTCCTCGACCAACTCGGCGGCCTGCCGGAACGCACGCCATTGAACGCACACGTCACGGGCGAGGACGAGTTCGACGGATTCCGCGTTGAGCGTGTTGTATACGAAAGCCTGCCGGGCTACTTCGTCACCGCGCACTGCTACGTGCCGGCGGGGGGCGCATACCGTCCGCCCTATCCCGGCGTGGTGGTCCTTTGCGGGCACCAGCATCCGGGAGTCGGCAAAGAGACGTACTTCGACCAATGCGCATTGCTTGTGCGGAATGGCTTCGTGGTCTTGTGTATCGACTGCATCGGACAAGGCGAGCGCCATCAGGTACTCACGGCCCACGGGGGGCCTCGCTTTCATTCGTCCCTCGAGCATATGCACACCGGTGTGGCGAGCATTCTCGTGGGCCGGAACGTGGCGCTGTACTTTGTCTGGGATGCCATGCGCGCCGTGGACTATCTTCAGGCGCGGAAGGACGTCGATTCCGATCGGATCGGCTGTCTGGGCGGCTCAGGCGGCGGGACGCAAACCGCGTACCTGATGGCGCTGGACGACCGGATCAAGTGCGCGTCGCCGAGAAACTACATGACCAGCCTGCGCCGTCTGGTCGAGACCATGGGCCCGCAGGACGCCGAGCAGAACATCCACGCGCAGATTGCCCACGGCATGGGCCACGGGGATTTCATTCTGATGGCGATGCCTTGTGCCATCCTGATGGCGATCGGCACGCGCGATTCCTTTGACGTGCATGGCGCGTGGGATACCTTTCGCGAGGCCAAGCGCGCGTACGCACGCCTCGGGATGGCAGAGCGTGTCGACCTCTTCGAAGCCGACGCAGGTCACGGCGCCAGGCACGACATGAATGCCGCGATCGTTCGGTGGTTTCGGCGTTGGCTCCACGGTATCGATGACGGTCACGTTGCGGCCTTGGACGAGCCGGTGGAATGTCACGACCCGATGCATTGCACCGACAAAGGACAGGTGGTTCTGATCGAAGGGGCGCGGACCACGTTCGACCTAAACATCGCCGTCGAGGAACGGTTGGCCGAGGAACGCCGTCGGTACTGGAGCGACACGCCGAAGGAGGAATCCTTGGGCCACGTGCGCGCGGTGACGGGTATCCGGCCACTGGCGGAGTTGGCCGTGCCAGAGCCCCGCGTTGCCGGCGTCGTTCAGCGCGAGCGATACCGCATCGAGAAGCTCATCATCGAGCCCGAGTGCGGGATAGGAGTGCCGGGTCTGCTCTTTGTACCGGACGAGGTCTCAGGCAATCCAGTCCTCTACATTCACGGCGACGGCAAACACGCCGATGCACAACCCGGCGGCCGCATCGAGCAACTCGTCACGCAGGGACATCGAGTGCTTGCCGTCGACCTGCGCGGGCTCGGAGAAACCCAGCGCTAGGGCGACCGCGAGGACTACGTCGAGTTTTTCGGGCCCAGCTATCGCGACGCATCCCTGGCCTACATGCTCGGCACGTCGTTCCTGGCCATGCGCGCCGAGGACATCCTCGTGTGCGCGCGCCTGCTGGGGCGCTTGGCAGACCCCGGCCTGCCGCCTTCAGTCAAGCTCATTGCGATCGGCGAAGCCGGCCCGCCCGCGCTCCATGCCGCAGCGGTGGAACAGGATCTATTCGCCTCACTCGAGTTGAGACAGTCGCTGGTTTCGTGGTCCAGCGTTGTCTACACAACCGTCACGCACAACCAGTGGACCAATCTCGTCCACGGTGCATTGCGCGCCTACGACCTACCCGACTTGCTGGCGGTTCTGCCTCCGGGCAAAGCGATCGTGTCCGAGCCGCTCGACGCCTCCGGCAAGCGCCAGAGCCCATAGGACGCCAGCGCCACCAGGATTACCCCCACGAAGACCCAAAGCCTCGAATCAGGTATACTGTGCCCAGAGCCCTATGTAACACTCTCATTGCCTGTGAATCGGCGTTGCGATGTGATACGATTTTCACCGTTGCACCTAGTGGCAAAGACCCAAGCGGCCAGCGGTAGGGTGACGGCCCATGCCGCAATCAGTGGAGTATGCTGTGAAACCGCCGGACCTCGCCAAGATAGCGGCCATCGTTCAGGATCGGCGCAAGGAACTTGCGCGCGACTACCGGGTCGCGGAAATCGGTGTGTTCGGTTCGTGCGCGCGGGGCGAGGCCGCTGCCAGTAGCGATATCGACATCCTTGTCGAGTTTGATCGCCCGGTCGGGTTCTTCAAGTATCTCGAACTTGAGGAACAACTGGGCCAATGGTTGGGCGGCCAGGTGGATCTCGTGACCAAGGCCGCGCTCAAACCGCATATTGGCCGCCGTATCCTCGATGAGGTGATCATGCTGTGACACGTGAATACCGTGACTACGTTGAGGATATCCTCAACGCCATTGACGAGGTGGCCGAATTCACCGCGGGCATGTCCTACGAGGTCTTCTTGCAGGACCGCAAGACGACCAATGCTGTAATTCGCAGTCTCGAGGTTCTCGGTGAAGCCGTCAAGGGCATACCCGAAGACATCCGTGCTCAAGCGGGCGGCGTCCCGTGGAAGCGCATGGCTGGTATGCGGGACAAACTCATCCATGAGTATTTCGGCGTCGATCTCAGCATCGTCTGGACCGTCGTCAACGAGGAGCTTCCTCCGTTGCGGCCGAGCGTGGAGCAATTGCTCGGGCGACTCGATACGGAACAGACCCGAGGCTAGAAGCAATGGCAATCGGCGGCCGCGAGCGGACCGGTTCTTCTGTTGCCCTGCCGGTCAGCTCCTGCAATCAGACATCATGCTGTTCCACTGAGAACGGGGAAAAGCCAACCTAAACCGAGTAATCCGTAGCCTGTCCCTGAATTCCCCTAGCGCATCTCCCCGCTTATCACGAGGAATTCTCTAAGGAGCCCAGTAGGACGTCACTCAAAAGAGGCCTGGGCCTTACAGATAACCGCGGGGAGCCTCAGGCATGGACTTGCAACTGCTCCCTTCCACGTTGCGCATCATGGCCTCTCGATGCATCGCCATCAAGAGCTCGGCACCAATCTGAGTCAGTGTATCTCGGGAAACCTTTGAGGTCTTACCATCTGGGAGCTTGACCTCGACAAGTTCTGCAGGGCCTTCTGCGGGCTCAGCTTCTGGAGGCCTATCACGCTCACTCGTCCTCTCTGCGCGTGTTTCTTGGACCTGTGCCTTCACATATTCGTCGGCTAGCAACTTCGCCTTTGTACAGAACTCGGCGCTTTTCGACTTCGGCGCGTCGCGGCCTTGCAGCATTACCCAAAGACACTTGCCTGATCGGACGGTTTTATCTATTAGACCAACCCATTCGCCAAAGAAGATCTGGCCGGCGCTGTCAGGATTTAGGGCCATTGCCCCCACACTATGTGTGCCCCTAAGCCGACTTCTATATGACAAGACAAGCATCCGTTCATGGACATTGCCTGAGAACCTGTACTCCCGCGAATTCTGACCCCACAGTACGTACTTGGTACTCTTTGGATCTTTCTCGAGCGCTACCACGCCATGTATGTTTCCAGTGATGTTGGCACCCCTGTGGCTACATCGGACCTCCTCAACGTCGACGACTGTGCCATCTGGATTCCAACTCAAGCACAGGTATCGACCGGAGAAGGCACCAAGACGAGATCTCAGGAATCCAACAAAGGCTCCGATGGTAGGTAAAAGAGCGGCACCAGCCAGGGTGGCGACCACCGCGACGACCCATTGATTTGAGAGCAACTGGCGCCAGTCCATTGACCATGGCTCCTCTATTGTCTAGCCGGGTTTTTCACAACTTCTTGAGGTCGTTCCCATCATTTCGCATTGCTTTCTTGCTCGTTCCCACGGTCTCCCATGGGAACGAGGCCGATTTCCGCCTTAGTCGGATTGCGCCTGAGACATGACAACAGTGGGTATATTCCAGTTCGCTGACGGAGGTGACAGCCAAGTTCCAATAACGTCACCTTCTTGTCCTTCAAAGTGCGGAGGCAATTTCATAACTTGAGGAGCGTCCACTCGCCAGCCATAGCCGAGAGTCTGGAGGACAAGAAGCGGGGCAAAGAAAGAGTCTCGTGCCATATCGCTCAGTTTCTTGGCATTTAGCCTGAAAGGCGCCGTTGCGCCGGTAAGCGGCTCCTTAGCCTTCTGCAAGCCCTTCTTTCGAGCGAGAGCGTTATTCCGGTCTTCCCAATCACGAAGAACATCGTCGATTTCCAGCGAAAGCGTCTTCGCTTCCAAGCCTACTGAAGCTCCAGTGACTCCGAATTCGTTTCAACTGTGGTGCGCTCATGGAGCCCATAGCCACCCTGCGCGCGGGGCGCAACGCGGAAACCGCATGCGTCACGGCGTTGCGTCTGCCTCCACCCGCGTCTGGCCTGTACTGCACAACACAGATACAGAATGAAGTACGCACGAAATCCTACTCTCCTGCCTGCGAAAATTTCAAGTTTTTCTCACACCGTTGTTGCGCTCGATTTTCGTAACCGCTGAGGGGATAGAGTATCAACGATACCAAGGGCATTCGCGCGAAGCGCGCAAGAAGAGGAAGGCTTCTCCGCTCGCCTGCCTGTGCGTGTCCGCACGCAGACAGGCTTGGTACACTTCCCGTTTTTCGCCGCATCCTGTGGTGAGTGTGGAGCGTTGAGCCCAGCCTACTGCTCGGCGAACAGCCTGTCGCGCGAGGCCGGAGTCTTTGGCGACCAGAACATCACCGGGGCGACGATGCCGCCTGTGCCGAGTTCGTTGACCGCCTCGTTGGTGATCTTCACGGCGATCATATTGGGTCTGTCAAACCGGAGGAGCTTCGACACGGGGATGTCGAAGGGCTTGAATACCCCCGCCATGCCAGGCACGCCTTCCCCGGGATGGTCGCTTTCCCCGGCGAATTGGCCGTTGACCCACACTGAGGCGTGTTCATCCACCCCACCGAACCAGAGAAGCACTTGGCGTCCTTCGAACTTCTTCGGGATCTCGATGTGCGTGCGATACCAGGCATCGCCCTTGTAGTAGTGCAGACCCTGGTCCGACCACGAGGCGGTCTTGGTCCGGATGGATTGCCAGTTGCCGCCGATTTCGCCGTCCTTGTACCAGCCCAAGGCTTCACCGGTGGCCGTCGGGTCGATCAGGAAATCCCATTCGTCCGGGGCGCCTGCGACGAAAATGCCCTCCGTAACCGTGCGCTGATATCCCGAACGGGTGCAGGGCGCCCAGAAACGGTTGATGTACGAGGGGGCGACCGAGGGATAGACCAGCCACGCCTGACGCGACCACTCGCCGTACGGCATTTCGTGCGACGGCTCTTCAGGCGGTTCGGCAGGATAGAGGCGGTAGTTCACCATGGCGTCCGTGAGTTCATACAACCTGTCGAGGGATGCGTTGGCCGCGGCGAAGTCGAAGCGGTTCCGCTGGTCGAGCATGGCAAGGAAGGCGTCAAGGCGGTCGTGGTTCATGCGAAAGATCCGCACGCGTTCGGCGTAAGGTTCACTCTCACGCTTGGCCGCCCTCCGCGCAGCTTGTTCGAGGAGCCGTTCGGCCCTCGCCATGCGTTCGGGCGGGAAGAACTGCGGCATCCCGAAACTCCCGCCGACGTGGCTGTCCGTATCACGGAATGCGGTGTCCACGAGTTCAAGATACTGCCCCATCGGTTTCGCGGCCGGCCCGAAGAATGTTTCGTAGAACTCCGCGAGTAGGGCGTCCACGTCGGTGGTCACGTCCCACATGAGCCGGGCGGCCACGTACAACGTGGGCCCATTCGACGCCCACGACGCCTTCGTCTCAACGCGCCACCCTTTGACGCCACACTCGAAGGCCAGCGGGGTCTCTTGGCGAATCGCGTGAATCTTGCTGAACGGCAACCCGGGACAAGCCAGGTTGAAGTAGTAGCCGCGCTCGTAGGTTTCCGGGACCACGGCACACCATTCGCGCATGGTCTTCTCGTACATGGCGCGGTCGGGGCAGATGGGATTGCCGATGCCGTGTATGCGGCACTGGGTGATGGGCGCGAAGGCGGGTACAAGGCACGGGCTCGGCTGAAACTTCCGGGGCGGGAATTTCAGTGCGTCGTAGGCGTAGAAGCAGAGCCGCTTGCCCGGATGGCGCTCGTGGACGGCCTTGATCACTTGGTTGAAGAACCAGACGTAGCGATCCGTTCGAATGAGGCGGTTGGTGATGGGGTCGACCTCACCGGAATCCAGCGCACGGCATCCGTCACACTCGCAGTAGCCGCCGGTGTCTCGCGGCCCCATGCCGATCCACGGCAGATCAGGATCTTCATCGAATTTCGCCATGGCTGCCGCGATGGCCCGCCGCAGCACTTCGGGGTTGCTCAGGCACAGTTGCGAATCCTGCCGTTTGCCGTCCACCAGGGCGAATAGCTCCGGTTCCTTCTCGAGGTCGGCCGGCGGCAGGAGCGCAATGCCGTGGCTGCCCGGGAAGTAGGCCCCGCCGAAGCGCGCGCGCCTCGCCCAGAGGAGGTCGTCATCGACGTTCTGTAGATGCCGGTTCGGAAACGAGGGCTCCTGGAGCATCTCACCAACCCGAAGGGACACCGTGCTCGTCTTGGGGATCACGGCGCCCAGGTCGCCCGGTAAGTACCACCGGCATCCGAGTTGCTCGAGCAGTTCGTATGCCGCAAACAGCGTGCCTTCCGGCGAGTTCCCAACCAGGCTGACGCGGTCCGGCGCAGTTCTTAGGAGAAACGCGCCGGGGTCCCGGCTACGCGACGCCAGGCGTGTCTTGGCGTCGGGCGACAGCGATGCGCCGACCAGAACCGGCAATGCATTCCCCTCGGTCGTGCCGCGCGCCACGGCAAGCCGCACACCCGACATCTTCTCGATGTGGTCCTGCAACTCTTGTGCGGCGAGTTCCTCCTCGTCCGCGGCATCGGCGGGCAGGATGAGCGCAGCCGTGGCAGCCCCGTCGCGCACCACGTACGTCTCGCCAGCGGCGGCCAGTACCGACAGGGCGAGGGATAGGGCCGTAATCGCAGCAAGTCTCGTTGACATCGTTGAATCTCCCAGTAGCTCCGAAATCCGTTCGGAGAACAGCGCGACCCCGGCGGCCTATATGCTGCCCATGTTACCGGTAAGAGCTTGTTGTGTCACGCAAGCGCCTCGCGGGCACGCTCAAACACGGCATCGAGCGCGGCAGTGCGCATGTCCATGGGATAGGCGTTGACGCTGGGGCCCTGAATGGCGGCCCCCAACGCTTGAAACGCCATGCCCGCGCCCACAGTGACATTCCCTTTCTTCTCGTACCCGCGTCCGGCTGGTGCACTTCCAGCTCGATCCTGCCAACAACAGGTTTGCCGGACTGGGCTCTGATGATAGTCGGCATGGGCAAGGAAGTAAACGCCGTATGCCTTGAGGACTCGACCTGTCGCGACACCAATCCTTTGTAAACTCAATCCGGTCAATGGATTATCGCGGCGCTCGAACCGACGTCCCATGCGGCGTCTTCTCGCCGCCCGCTGGCACGGTCACGTAGAGTGAGAAAGCAGGATCAACACGTTGAAGAGCAGCGCAATTGAGCCGTGCAGGAGTGCGCCGTACCAGATGGATTCGGTCTTGACGGCGATGTAGCCCAAGGCCAGCCCTACAGGCAGCGACCCGAGTGCCTCGAGTTCGGCCTTCCCGCTATGGACAAGAACGTAGGGAATGAGCTGGACGAGTATACCTACAGGTGCGCCGTAGTGCCGTTTCAGGCCGAAAAGCAGAAACCCGCGGTAGAGAAACTCGGTCCTGAGACAAAGAATGGCGACTATAAAGCTTTGTCGAATAAGGAGTTGCGTCACTGTATGATAGTGGGTGGCGACAGAGGCGTAGTACTCCTGGAATCCGCTGTTCGCAAACAACACGATGAAGCACGGCACATACAAAATGTAGCATATCGCACATACCTTGAGCCCAGTCCGTACCTTCCCGAGCCCCAGCCCGTAGTCGCGCAGCCGCTCGCGCATGATCAAGATGAGGCCCATCGGGATGGCCACATGAAGGATAAGTTTCAGGTTGATCCCGTGGGTGGCGCACCAATGGGCGAAGCCGTCGCCCCCGACCCAACCCAGCAGGGATATGAACCAGCCGCCCTTGTGGTACTCCGGAAGGAGCAGGGCGAGCGCGACCCACACGACGACGAGCGTTGGCCGCCATCGGAATCCCATGCGTTCCGCCTCTTCGCGGACACCCAACCAGGCCTTCCCAAGGGTTCGAACTGCTTTGCCTCCCACGGACTCTTCCTCCGTCCAAGCTTCGGCCTACGCCATACCGAACGATCCCAGTGTGCGCAGCGTCCACGGCCATCATTCCACGACGGCCGCCGCCCGGTCAACGCCAGACAGCGCAGTCATTTGAGCAGGCCGGGCCGCGTGTGCATACTCGTGTGCGCACGCTGGACGAGTCCTTTGGCGGCCTCGCAAGCGGTGTCTCCTGCACCCAAAGGGCAAACGTGGGTTTATGGGCAACAACGGCAGGCAACCGACAGGATGGGGGAGAGGCATCAAGGGGGCATTGATCAACATGGCCCTCGTCGCAGCGTCTCTCACTGCGGCTGTGCTCGTTGTCGAAGTGCTGCTGTTCATGTACGAGGAGCGCTTGCTCGAATCGATTGGCGTGGACACGGAGCCGGCGGCCATGGACCACACGGGCTATGCCGTCGCCCGCAACGCCCCGAACCGGACCGGGCTTTTCACGTGGCGCAGTGACGGCAGCAGCCTGATCCACGTCAAGTCGCCGAACGAGACGCTCGTGTACGAGATGCGGCCCAACACGAACATCCTCGACGGCCTGTTCACAACGAATTCGTTCGGCTTCCGCGACGAGGAATTCTCCGAGGCCAAACCAGAGGGTGCCTACCGCATCATCGTGGTTGGCGACTCGATTACGCTCGGCTGGCAGGTCAGGGCAGAGCAGACCTATCCCAAGGTGCTCGAAACCCTCCTCAACAGCCAACGAGCGCAAGCGCGGTTCGAGGTGTACAACATGGGCTTGGCCGGCTACAACGCCGAGCAGGAACTCGAGATCGTAAAGGCAAAGGGTCTTCGGTTTCACCCGGACTGCATCCTTGTGGGGTACTGCATCAACGACAACCGGCTCGGGGCCGATGCCGGGTTGTGGCGGCACTTCACGCGCGGCAAGTCGCGCACCGTGGATTTTCTCAAACTGCGCTGGCTGCAATGGAAGGAGACCCATAGCCCCAGGAACCTCCTCGAACGCAGCTACGAGGAGTTCGCCAGGCTGTCCAAGGAGCGGGCCATGCCTGTGGTTGTTCTGGTGTTCCCCCACGTGCTGCAGGCCGAGAAGAACGAAGGCATCCGCGCGCTTTGCGAAGGCCTGGGCTTGCGGGCGTTGGACCTCTTCGATGCGTTCCACAACGTCGGGATGAAGGACGCGTTCCTGTACGACGGACTGCATCTTTCGCCCTTAGGTCATAAGATCGTCGCCGAGGAGGTGTGCCGCTATCTGGGCAGCCAGGTGCTTTGAATGACGCGACATGTCGAAGCAACGACGCGGACCGCGCTATAATTCACAATGGAGTTGGGCTATGGATTCACGAGAGCGCACACTGCTGGCGTTGGACTTTGAGGAACCTGACCGGGTCCCCATTGACCTGTGGGTGTCGAGCGGCTTCAAGGACAAAGCCGCCCGTGCCGGAAAGGGCGTCACATCCGAGTTCCTCGACCGGCACGATGTGGACCTGCGGTACATCGAGGGTCCCGCGTACCTCGGGCCGCCCTTGCGCACCTTTGACGACGGCACCGAGGAGGACATCTGGGGCGTGCGCCGGCGCACGGTGCGCGTGCCCACCCCCGGCGGCGTCGAATCCTACAAGGAAGTGGCCGGGTCGCCGCTGGCAAACGCGAACACGCCAGACGACATCGAGAACTACGCCGGGTGGCCGTCGCCGGACTGGTTTGACTACAGCGGCATCGAAGCCCAGTGCGAAGCCCTTCGCAGCCAGGGCCGCCTCGTGGTCTTCATGGGCGACCGCATGAATCGTCTCGCGCAGCTCAAGCCGGCCATGTATGTGAGAGGCGTCGACCAGATCCTGGTGGACATGGCCATGAGCCCCGAGCTGGCGGACGCAGTGTTTGCGCACATTCGCGGATTCTACTGCGAGTATGGGCGGCGGATCTTCGAGGCGGCCAACGGCAAACTCGATATGCTGCTCATGGGCGATGACTTCGGCCAGCAGGCCGGCCCGCTCGTCTCGCCGGACATGTGGCGCCGCTTCCTGGGAACGGGGTTCGCCGACTATATCGCGCTGGCCAAGGCCTACGGCGTCCGCGTGATGCACCATACCTGCGGTTCGGTGCGGGCGCTGATCCCCGACATGATGGAACGCGGGCTGGACGTCTTGCAGTCGCTTCAACCCGAAGCCGCCGGCATGGAGGCGCGGGGCCTGAAGGCCGCGTTTGGGGATCGCCTCGCCTTCCACGGCGGGATCTCGATCCAGCAGACCCTGCCCTTCGGCGCGGTTGATCAGGTCCGCAATGAAGTGCGTAGCCGCGTGGAAGCCCTGGCGCCCGGCGGCGGATACATCCTGTGCACGGCGCACAACATCCAGGCTGACGTGCCCATCGAGAATCTTGAGGCGCTGCTGGAGGCCTATAGGGATTTCGGAACGTACAAGTAGAGGCAAGAGGAGGGTCGCGCTATGCAAGTGTTGATCATGTACCACTCACGAAGCGGCAACACGAAGCAACTCGCCGAGCAAATCGCCACCGGCGTCAGACAGGTCGAAGGGGTGACGTGTCTCGTCAAGCCCGGCGAGCAAGTCACCCGGGAGGACTTCCTGGCGTCGGACGGCATCATTGCGGGCTCCCCCGTGTATTTTGGCACGATGGCCGCCGAATTGAAGAAGATCTTTGACGACTATGTTGATATCCGCGACCAGATGGGCGACAAGATCGGCGCGGCCTTCGCCACCTCCGGCGACGCCTCCGGCGGCAAGGAGACCACCATGGTTTCGATCCTTGAAGCCATGCTCATCTTTGGCATGATCGTGGTCGGCGATCCGCTCGAAGCCACGGGACACTACGGGGTATCCTGTGTCGGCGCGCCGGACGGCTCTGTGGCGCCGAACGCGGCCATGCTGGGCAAACGGGTAGCGTCGCTGGCCAAGAAACTGAAGTAGGATGAGGGGGGCGCGATGTTCCGCAATATTCGCGTGAAGACGCCGGCACCGAACGCCGTGGAGTTCATCGACATCATCATGGGCCGGGCCAACACGGGCCGCGTGCCATTGGTCGAGTACATTGTGGACGAGGCGGTCATGCGCCCGATCGTCACCGAGGTGCTCGGGCGCACGTGGGTCGACCACGGCCCGGATCGCGGTGCGCAACGGGCCTACTGGGATAATTTCATTGCGTTCTGGCAACGATTGGGCTACGACTTCGTGCGGTACGAGCAGGGCTTCGGGTTCGGCGCGGGCAGCATTGCGGCAGATGACACGGCGCCGGGCGTCGAGAGAAAGCGCTACTGGGCAGACGAGCACCGGGGCGCCATTACGAACTGGGATGAGTTCGAACAGTATCCCTGGCCGAAGGTCGAGGACGTCGACTTCTTCCCGCTCGAGTATCTCAGCACGCATCTTCCCGAGGGCATGGGCCTGATGACCTGCCACGGCGGCGGCCCCTTCGAACACCTTTCCCAGGTCCTCTCGCTCGAGGGCATCTGCATCCTCGTGTGCGAGGACCCGGACCTGGTCAAGGCAGTCGCCGACAGGATCGGCGGACTCCTCCTCGCCTACTACCGCCACTTGGCCGACCTCGACAATGTCATCGCGCTGTTCCAGGGCGACGACATGGGTTTCCGCACGCAGACGCTGATCCGTCCGGACCAACTCAGGACCTACAGCCTGCCGTGGCACAAGCGCTTTGCCGAGCTCGCCCACGATCATGGGATCCCGTATTTCCTCCATTCGTGCGGCAACGTGGACGCGCTCATGGACGATCTCATCGACGACGTTCGCATCGACGCCAAGCATTCCTTCGAAGACGCCATCGTCCCGGTCGAGGCGTTCCACGCGCAGTACGCGGATCGGATCGGCGCCTTGGGCGGCGTGGACGTCAACCGCCTGACGCAGGATTCCCCCGAGGCCATCCGCGCGCGCGTGCGAACCCTGATCGAGACCTGCGGCGGGCGCGGGCGATATGCCGTGGGTTCCGGGAACTCGATCCCGAGTTACATCCCCGTTGAGAATTACCTGACCATGTTGGACGAAGCACTGGAGCAATAAACCCCAGGCGCCCCTCACGGCGTTAGCCATGCCATGGCGATATTCGTAACCAAACCCACCAACTGGATGCTCGAGGCCGGCCCAAGGCTGGTCAAGGCCACCGTGCGCGTCCACAACCTCGAAGCCATCGAGGAAGACACGGCCGTCCTCTTTGCGTTCAATCGCTTCACCCGGCTCGAAGCGCTCCTGCTGCCGTACGTACTGCGAGACAACACCAGCGAAGAACTCACGACCCTCGTCGGCGAGGAGATGTTTGCGGGGCAGATTGGCCGGTTCCTGCGCACCACGATCCTCACGGCCACCGAAGATCCCGACCGCGACAAGGTCATCGTGCGGTCACTACTGACCGGCGACCACCCTTGGCTCATGTTCCCGCCAAGCGCAACGAGCCGAGGCGACCAGCGCATCAGCCCTCAGGGCGCCTTGCCGTGCCGCGCCGCCACCCTCGCACTGCGCGCGGAATTCTATCGCACCAAGCTCACGCATCCGCACCACAACGCGAGCGACCGCCCACCCGACGCCTTGCTCGAACAGTTCGGCCTCGATGCGCCCGATGCGCCCCTCGCCAAACGCACCGTCATTATCCCCGTGAACCTCACGTACTGCCCGCTACGGCCCTCGCCGAACCTCTTCTTGCGCCTTGCCCGGACCCTCGCCAAGGACCCCAGCCCGCGCGCAATCGACGAGCAGTCCGTCCAAGGCACCGTCCTTGACGCGGGCACGGATATCGACATCACGCTCGGCCAACCCATGGACGCGCGCGAGTACCTGGACCAGCCTGAGAACGATCCCCTCATCGCCTGCCGGCCCGAGGTCTTCGACCGGATGGAGCGCGAGCCGGAATCGCCGATTGCGGATGCGGCCCGGCGCCTCACGTCCGCGCTTGCCTCCGCAATCGACAGCCTGACCCCTATCAACGCCGAGCACATCTGGGCGGCCTTGCTCCGGCATCAGTGGTCGCCTCGGTTCACGGACCGGGCTTTCCGCAACCGGGCTGCGTTGTGTGTGCGGCAGATCATGGCCCGAGGCGACGCGCACGTCCATCCCGCCTTGGCCGAGATCCACCGCGAGATACTGAGCGGCGAACCTGTACCTGTGTTCACGAGCTTCATGAGTCGATGCATGCAGGAAGGGCGCATCCAGAAGAACGGCAGAAGCTACTATAGGACCTCAAATGCCCCACCCCCGAAATCAGCGCTACGTGCCGCACGCGACCAGAAGTACACAAACGCGATTGCGGACGAAGTCGAGGCGGTAGCACCGGTGGCCCGTCGCATCAGAAGAATCGCGCACATGCCCGTCTTCTTCGTGAGCCGCAGCCTCAGGAAGATCCTGTTGGCAGAGGAACTGCGCCTTTTCGAGGACGACTACGCCCAGCACTACGAGAAAGACGTCAGCAAACCCCCAGAGGTCGGCCGGCCGCTTCTGCTCCTGCCTTGGCGCGTAAAGGCGGGCGTGATCCTCATTCACGGCTACATGGCCGCGCCACTCGAAGTGCGCGCGCTCGCCGAGTTTCTACGGCGAAGGGGGTACGCGGTCTACGCCGTCCGGCTCAAAGGCCACGGCACCGCGCCCACCGACTTGGCGCGCACGCAATGGGAGGATTGGTGTGCGTCCATAGACCGCGCCTACGCCATTACCGAAACCGTGACCGATAGGATTGTCCTCGGGGGATTCTCGATGGGCGCGGGGTTGGCCCTGCTCGCCGCCGGCCGCAAGAGCACGAACCTGCATGCCGTCTTTGCCATCAACGCGCCGCTGCTATTGCGCAGCACCGCCGCACGGTTCGCGCCCTCCGTCGTCCGCGTCAACACGCTGCTCCAGAAACTCCACTGGAAGCAGTATCAGTGGGAGTATGTCGAGAACGACCCCGAGAACAAGCACATCAACTACCCCAGCAATCCCGTGCGCGGCGTGGCCCAATTGACCGAGGCCATGGAGGCCATGTCCCAGGGCCTCATGGACATCACCGCACCCGCCCTGATCGTGCAGGGGTCCCGCGACCCCACCGTGCACCCGGACAGCGGCATGGCCATCTTCGAAAAAGTGGGCACGCCCAAGAAGGAACTCGCCGTGTTCGAACGCGCCAACCACGGCATCATCAACGGCCTTGGCGCCGAAGACATCTTCGAACGCGTCTACCGGTTCCTGCTGTGGGCCGACAAGAAGGGCCGCGGCCAGTAACGCGCCGCGATAACATTGGGAGAGAATGTGGCACAGCCGCCCCCGGCTGTGTTCTGCACTCAGGCAAGTCCGAGCAAAAAGGGGACTGACCCAAGCAAAAAGGGGACTGACCCAAGCACGAGTCCGCGAGCGCGACGGGTCTGTACCCTTTCTTGCGAACCGTCTCGCACATACCTATTTCGTAGTCTGTCCCCGAAATACCTGTCCCCGAAATACCCAAGCAACAAGGGGACTGACGCAAGCGCCCCGCGCCGGGTCTGTCCCCTTCTTGCGGCCTCCCCTCGCGTCCCTGATTC
>Ga0272441_10006647_pt1 | contig 19226 bp, 7 predicted proteins | sample SSMProp6N_FD_193582 | JGI IMG/M metagenome (GOLD analysis project Ga0272441, IMG submission 193582) | Marine sediment archaeal communities from Little Sippewissett salt marsh, Falmouth, MA, United States - SSM-Prop-6N | ecosystem: Environmental > Aquatic > Marine > Wetlands > Sediment ... | reverse complement strand
CCGGGGCCACCGGCGGGTGCCAGAGCCGGTCCGCCGGCGCGGCCGCGACGTGGCCCGCGTCGCGGTCGAGGCCGTGGACGACGTAGGCCTCGCCGGCGCGCAGGGCCGTCGCCAGTCGCCCGTCCCCGCAGCCGAGGTGCACGACCAGGCCTCCACGGACGCCCGTTGCCTCGAGAATGTGCCGGGCCTCTTCCTCGGCCGCGCCGCTAGCCGCCGCCTGGAATACCGGGCCGAGGAGCAGGAGAACGACGGGTCAGGCGCGGCCAATCCATCGCAAGCGTTTCACGGGGCGAAATCTCCTTTCCCGGTGCCGGTTTCGCGGCCGGCCCTTCCAAGCGATCAGTGATTGGTATAAATGGACTTCATCCTCCAGCCCCTGACCCGGGCGGTCAGGTCGCCGCCCTCGCCGAACAGACGGACGTTCGGATTCCGGCGGATGGGCCCGTGGGAGACCACGACGGCCTGGCGGTCGCCCGCGAACACCTCCACGAGATTCTTGTCGACGAAGACGCGCAGCGTGAGGTCCTCGTCGGCCCGGAGTTCGAACGGGGCCTCGACCTCGCCGACGCGGAGCGTGTCGCGGTCGGCGCCGGCGACGATGCGCAGGCCGCCTCGGCCGTCGGCATCGGCTAGCAGATGCAGGCCGCACGCCTTCGGCAGCGGCGCTCGGAACGTGGCCTCGATCTCGACGGCGTCGCCCGTGAGGCCGTCGAGGGCCCGCTCCGAGCCGTCCTTGACGGTCACCTGGTTCCAGGCCTTCTCGCCGTGGCGCAGGGACGCCAGTTCGCGTAGCGGCCGGATGTGCAGGACGCCGTCGTCGCCCAGTTCCAGTTCGCGCGGCAGCGCCTGGATACCCGTCGGGCGGATGCCGTCGTGCCTCAGCCAAGCCCACATGACGCGGCGGCCGTCGCGCGTTTGCATCGACTCGGGGGCGAAGAACCGGTTGCCGCCGAAACTCATCATGGCGTGAAACTCGGGCAGGTACTTCTCGTCCTTGAAGTCCCCGAGGTAGTAGCGGCAGCCGAGGCGGTGGCTGATGCACAGCAGCATCCACTTGCCGCCGATCTTGAACATGTTCGCGCACGAGATGTCCTCGTCCCGGGCGACGCCAAGGTCCGCGGGGTAATTCTCGTGCAACAGATCGCCCAGGTACGTCCACGCCTTGAGGTCGGCCGACTTCATGAGTTGTGCGTTTTTCCCGCCGGAGAGGGCGTAGTACGTGTCGCCGTTCAGCCAGCAGTCGGGGTCCCAGTGGCGGATGTCGGGCACCTTGCCCTCGGCGTTCTTCGGGAGGACGGGCACGGGCTCGGACCACGTGTTGAATTGGTCGTCGCGGGCGTACTGGATCCAGTTGCGGCCGGAGCCCTGGCCGTGGTAGATGATGGCGGGCGTGCCGTCCTTCGTATAGAACCCCGTGCCGCTGAACATGCCGTGCCCGGTCTTCGGCGGGGCGAGCACGGTCGTGTGCCACGTCCAGCGGACCCCATCGTCGCTGGAGACGTGGGCGAAGACAAAGCCGGTGCGGTTGCGGTAGATGTAATGCAGATGGGTGCGGCCCTTGTAATCGAACGCACAGTTGGGGTCGCCGGGATGGGCGCCGCCCGGTCCGGGGTGGGCGAGGTGGAACGTGAGCCAGTCGGTGGGCGGAGGCTCGGCCCAGGCGGGCGTCTCCGGCACGTAGGGCGGCCCCGGGGAGCGCGGGGCGCCCTTGCGGGTGGCGAGCCGGGCGTCGGCCTGGCTGCGTGCGGCGACGAGATAGCCTTCGCCATCGAGCACGAGGCGGCCGTCCGCGACCTTCACGCCGCCGGTCGTCGCGCTGTGGGCGAAGCGGCCGGCGCGGTCGACGACCGTATCGCCCTCGAAGTCCCACCAGGCGAGCGGCTTGATGGCGGACGGCTCGTTCGGCTTCAGGGCGGCGATCTGGGCCTGGGTCAGGGCCCGGTCGTAGATGCGGGCGTCCTCGACGGTGCCGGCAAACCGGTCGCCGCGTCCCGCCCCGATGTGCCGCAGACCGAACAGCGCGATGTGGTTGTCGATGCCCAGCAGGTCCTCCATGTTCTCGGTCCGGTACGCCGCATACGGTTTGCCGTTGCGGTAGATTCGGACGGCATCGCCCTCGTAGACGATGGCGATCTGCACCAGCGCCCGGGCGTCGGCGGTCTCGGCGGAGTAGCCGCTCTGGTCGGACTGCGTGCGGCGAAAGTGGTCGCTACCGGCCATCCACCGTCCGCGCGCCTTTTCGCCGAGGACGATCGCGTCGAAGCGGTCGCCGCTCTGAATCGTCAGCGCGCTGCCGCCCTGTTGAGTCAGGTTGCCCACCGTTACCCATGCCACCAGCGTCTTGTCCGTTTCAATAGCCGCAGCGAAGCAGGCCGGGCCGACGACGGCGAACACTGCTGCGATCAAAACGGTTCTCGCGGGTACGCGAGTCATGGAAGTCTCCTGCTGCTGGGGGTTTCCCGGATGAACGTCAGCCCGCGCCGGATGTGGGCCTTGCCTGTGATGCTACCACGAACGCGGAGATCGGCAAGCGCTTCTTGGGCTTGCGCTGACACGCCGCGCCGCGGGTGGTGTGGGAGGTGCGGCCGGGCCGCCGGCATGATTCGTGTCGAGGACGAATGCCGTCGAGGCCACACGTTGCACCCGGCGGGCAGCGTGCGATTGCCGAGGCCGGTTTGAGGAACGCCGGCGACATGGCTGAAAGAGCTCGCAGCATAGCAGAGCCGTGCGCGGGCATGACGCTGCCCAGGATTCGAAACGCAGCGCTATTGGGCAGTGACCTTTAGGGAGACGTCGGCTTGGTCGCGCCACAGTGTCAGTGTGACCGGGCTGGCGGCGGCCGCAGGTTTGACGGCCTCGGCAAAGGCTTCGAGGTTCTTGACGGGTCGCCCGTTGAGTTTGCGGATGACGTCGTTCTGCTTCAGGCCGGCGGCGGCGGCCGCCGAGCCGGACGGCACCTCGGCGACCAGGACGCCGTCCCGATCGCCGAGGCCGAGGGCCGACATCTCGCCCCGGGTCTCGATGCTCTTGACGACCGCGCCGAGCCAGTGAGCGGTCTTCGGGGTGGCGTGCGTGCGGTCCCAATCGCGGCTGCGGGTGCCGGCCGCCCGGAGCGTGTCGGGCAGCGGCGGCGTGCGTGCGATGCGTTTCAGCGCCGGATTCTGGACGCCGAAGCGGTCCATCGGAAAGTTCTTGAAGCCGAGGTCGAGCGCGGGCGAGCCGGCCTTCACGCGGTAGTCGCCCGCCGACGGATCCACGAATTGGGCGTCGGCGATCATGGAGTGGGCGTCGCCGCCGAACTTGCGAAGGCCCTCGGCGGGCTTCGGGTCCGCCACGCCCGGCCGGTGGACGAGGTTGTGGTCCATGCGGTCGCCCTGGTCGGTCTTCCGCATCCGGGCGGGACGATACCGGTCCTCCCAGACGATGTTGCGGCGGAACGTGGTATCGCAGTCGGGGTACCACACGTGTGGGTTGAACGTCTGGCCGACGATCACGTTGTTCTCGCACCTGCGGAAGTATCCCTCGCGGTGTTTGATGCCGCCGCGAAGGCACAAGTTGTTGTAGATGTGATAGTTACTGGAGCCGTCGTCGAGGTCGATGTCCCACCCGTGGTCGCAGCGCCAGCGGTTGTTGCGCAGGACGATCGTCTGTCGGCAGTCCCACCGGGGCATGTCGGGATGCTGCTTCACCCACTCGACGGTCCGGCCGCGGTTGGGATGCCAGAACCGGTCGCGTCCCCAGGAGTTGAACGAGCCGTGGTCGCCGGTCTCCTTGACGGTGTCGAAGACGTCGCAGAACTCGATGAGGTGACCGCCGAAGGCCCCGTCGCAGATGTTGATGCCGGCTCGCGGGCAGTCGTAAATGGAGCAGTGGCGGACTGTGATGGACTCGGCCATCGTGATGTTGACGCCGGCGGTCTGCTTCTCAACCCGCCCGTTGCGCACCAGCAGGCAGTTCTCGACGAGGCAGTCCGCGGGGTAGTCGTCCGACTTCGGGCCGGGCGTCGTGTCCATCTCTGCCAGCGTCTGCGTCTGGTGATACTCGAAGAGGGGCGAGCGCAGGGCGTCGGGCGAGCCGACGAAGGCGACCGCGCTGGCGCCGGCGTCGGTGATATGGCAGCCGCTAATCCTGATGCGGCGGCTGTGGCGGTTGACGAACACCGCGTTGCCTCCCACCTGGTCGATGCGGCAGTCGCGCAGGGCGCAGTCTTCGGCATTCTCAAAGAGGATCGCCCCGCCCCGGTACGTCGTCCAGTCGCTGCGAAGGAGTGGCTCCTTGTTCTCCATGAACGTGCGGGCCGCGTGCATGAAGACGAGGCCCTGGAGCGTGACATGCCGGACCGGCCGATCCGTCGCGCCGCGGAATTCCACGAGGTGACGGAGGCGGACGGCCTCGACAGTGGCGTCGGTCAGGTCCACGCCCTCCGGCGGGTAAAGGTAGAGGACGTGCTTGTCCGCCTCGTGGTACCATTCGCCGGGAGCGTCAAGTTCCTCGAAGATGTTCTCGGCGAAGCGGAACTGCTTGTGGGCGCCCATCTGGCGGTTGTTCTGCCAGCCGCCTTCCATTTCAAGTTTCCCCTCGGCTGTCTTGCCGGTGATGCGCCAATGCATGTCGCCCCACAGGCTGCGATGCATGGCGTGGACGAAGCCGCCGGCGGGCTTGGCCCACCGCCCGACGCGCGCCGGCGACATGCAATCGGCCGAGAAGCCCTGGAAGTACTGGGCGTCCGGATCGTAGTTCGGGTAGCGGGCCATGTGCTGCCGCCGGTCATCGACGAACAACTGGTCGGAGACGAAGTCCTCCGGCACCTCGGCCTGCATGATGCCGTCCTTGTAGGGTTTCCAGTCGAGGTCCATCTTCCGGCCGCCGCTCACGATGGCCCTGGCCCCCGGAGCCGCGGCGTAGAGGATCGGTGCCGCTTTCGTGCCGGAGTGCTCGGCCATGAAGACGACTGTCTCCGACAGGTAGTACGTGCCGGCGGCCAAGTAGACGGTTACGGGTTCCTTGCCGCGCTCCGGCATGGCCCGGACCTTCCGGCGGGCGGCGTCCAGAGTTTTGAGAGGGGCGGCCCGCGTGCCGGCGGCCGCGTCGTCGCCGCCGGGCGCAACCCAGAGTTCGGCCGCCTGCGCAGATGCCGCCGCGACGACCAGCATCACGATCGTCCAACTTGCACGGGCACATCGCATGGGGTCTCCTTCAGAACCGTTACGCGTTTTGTCTTATTGTTGTCCGAGGCCGACGGCCGTGCCGTCCACGCACGCCGCGTAGTGCCGGCCGCCGGCCGCCGCCAGGTTGTCCCGGACGGGTGGCGAGGCGCGAGGAACGTCCCCTGGCGTTTTCGCGTCGGCGTTCGTTTCTGATACCATGCGCCGCGCGGCATGTCAACGCGCCCTGTGCCCGGCTCGTGGTGCTGCCGCGCCAGGCGACGACGGCCGATTCCAGGTTGCCGCGCGCTGCCTCGTGCTGTTACGATACGCTGAATCAGTCCGCACGGAGGCAGGGCTTTTGGCAGCATGCCGGGAGACAGGATGGCACGTTCGACTTTCTGTTGCCGGGCAGGGGGGGCTGGTGATGATTCAGGTTCTGGGTTTCACGGGCGCCGGCGCCCAGGCCGGATCGCGCGCGTTACACGGGCTGCAAGAGGTGCGGCACGCCCGCAGGGAGCTGCACTGCGGTTTTACAGGTCTCCTTGACAGGCGTACTCTACGACGCCTCGGTGAACCGCGGCCGCTCGCCCATGGCTGTCTGGCCGAACGAGCCGTAACCCGGAACTCCATAGGAGGTGCCTGAATGATGCACCCACGTCGGCCCATACTCTCCGTTGGTTTTCTCGTCGGCTTTGTCCTCGCATCCGCTTGCCCGGCGGCCAAGCGGCCACCGGTCCCGGACTTTACCAAGGGCGATACCCGCACCGACCGGCAGAAGCAGGAGCACGATTGGACCCTCGGCCCGACCGGCGCGCGTGGATGGATCTGGGGGTCGGGCCTCGAGACCACCGACGCCCGTCAGATCCTCATGACCGAGGTGGCTGAGGGTTCCCCTGCCGACGGCGTTTTGCGCAAAGGGGACGTTATCCTCGGCGTCGGCGGACACCCCTTCGCCAGCGACGCGCGCAAGGCGTTCGGCCGGGCCGTCACCGAGGCCGAGCAGCCGCGCAACATGGGCGTGCTGCGCCTCATCCGGTGGCGCGACGGCGAGCGGGAGGATGTGGCCGTGAAGATCTCAGTCCTCGGTGCGTACGCAGATACCGCCCCCTACAATTGCACGAAGAGCAAGCGGATCCTCGACGCCGGCTGCGCTCGTATCGCCGAGCGCTTCCGCACGAAGAAGGGCCGCGGTTTCTACGACACGGTCAACGCTCTGGCCCTGCTCGCCTCGGGGAAGCAGAAGTACGCCGGGTTGGTCAAGGCGTACGCCCGCGAACTCGGCCCGGCGGACCTCAGCCTGTCGGTCGACTCCGGCGGCATGGCCGCCTGGCACTGGGGTTACCGCACGCTCTTCTTGACCGAGTACTACCTCGCCACGCGGGACAAGGCTGTCCTGCCGGCCATCGGCGAGTATGCCACGGCCATCGCCAGGGGGCAGAGCGGCGTCGGCACGTGGGGCCACGGCATGGCGTGGACGGACATCAACGACAGCCGGCTCCACGGACGCCTCGGCGGATACGGGGCCCTGAATCAGGCGGGACTCGTCTGCCACCTCGCCATGGTGCTGGCGCGGAAGTGCGGCGTCGAGAACGGGGACCTGGACCGGGCCATCGCGCGGGCTAACCGTTTCTTCGGCTTCTACGTCGGCAAGGGGGCCATTCCGTACGGCGACCACCGTCCGGGCTGGCAGGTTCACGACGACAACGGGAAGAACTCCATTGCCGCCATCATCTTCGACCTCCAGGACCACCGCGAGGCCGCCAATTTCTTCTCACGGATGACCGTGGCTTCGTACGGCGAACGCGAACGCGGGCACACCGGCAACTACTTCAGTTTTCTCTGGGGTCCGCTCGGCGCCGCCCGCGCCGGGCCCCAAGCCGTTGCCGCCTTCCTGAAGGAGCAGCGATGGTACTACGACCTCGCCCGACGGTGGGACGGCGCCTTCCCGTACCAGGGCGGTGCGGCTATGGGCGGCGGTGAACACAAGTACGCCCACTGGGACTGCACGGGCGCCTTCGTCCTGGCCTGTGCCCTGCCGCTGAAGAAACTCTACATTACCGGCAAGGGGGGCGACGGCGCATGGATGCTGACGGGCGACCGCCTCGCCGACACCATCGAGGCCGGGCGAGGCTTCAGTTCCTGGCATAGGGGGATCGAGCTCTACCGGCAGATGAGCCCGGAGGCGCTGCTCAAGCGACTCGGCAGTTGGTCGCCGGCGGTAAGGCACCGCGCGGCCCAGTCGCTGGCCGAGATGGAGGGGGCGGAGAAGCGGGTCCGCGTCCTCGTCAGCATGCTCGGCGGCGGCGATCCGCACGCCAGCTACGGTGCCTGCCGGGCTTTGGAGGCGCTCGGCAAAGGGGCTGCGCCGGCCGTCCCGGCGCTCGCGCGGGCGCTGGACCATCAGGACCTGTGGCTGCGGATTCGGGCGGCGTATGCGCTGTCGGCCATCGGCCAGGCCGCACGCACCGCGGTGCCGACCATGCTGCACCGCGCCGCCCGGCCGACCGGCGACGATCCGCGCCACTTCATGCAGCGGTACTTGGCGTTCTGCCTCTTCTACCCCGGCGGGGCGCTGCGGATGCGGGGACTCCTGGCCCACTCGCTGGACGGCGTGGACCGCGGCGACCTGTACCCGGCGGTCCGCACCCTGCTCCAGAACGACGACGGACGAGCCCGCGGCGCCGTCACGACCGTCTACGAGAACCTCCGTTACGAGGAACTGAAACCCCTCCTGCCGGACATCTACCGGGCGATCACACGGAAGGCGCCGAGCGGCGTCATGTTCGCCGATGGCGTCCGCCTGCGGGGGCTGAACCTGCTTGCCAAACACCGCATCCGGGAGGGCATGGCCCTGTGCCTCGATATACTGGACCTGGACAGGTGGGGCAAGCGGCACCGGATCAGCGAGTGCCTGAAGATCCTGAAGCAGTACGGCGGTGCCGCCAAGCCGCTCATCCCGCGCCTGCGCGGACTCGAGACGCAACTCCGGAACCACCGCGAGGCCCGCGGCCTGAAGCCCCAGATCAACCTCGTTCGCGAGACGATCGATGCGATCGCATCTGACACGGCTCCGCCCGCGTTGCGGTCCCTCCCCTTCACCGTGTCCGAGAAACGGCCGTAGGGAGGAACGCCGACGGCGACTGGCGCCGCCGTCCATGCCCGGACGCCGGAGGCGGCTCCGTCCGGTCTGCATGGTCGGCGCAGGTCGCAGGATCAGGGCCGCTGACACACGGGCGTTTCCGGACCCCGTCATGGAGTGTTATGAACCGTCTGGTATCGTGTCTGTTGCTGCTGGCCATCGTCGCCGTATGGGGATGGACCTTCTCGCTGATGAAAGGGCCCATCGAAAGGTACGGCGTCGTGTCGTTTCTGGCAGTGCGGTTTGCTTTGGGCGCTGCGGCTATCAGTCTGGCGGCCGTCCGCCGGACCACGTGGCGGACACTGCGGGTCGGTGGCGGCATCGGCCTGGTGCTGGCGGCGGCGTACCTCGTGCAGACGTACGGCCTGCGGCACACCACGGCCACCAACACGGGGTTGATCACGGGCCTGTTCATCGTGTTCGCACCTTTGGCGAACCGCCTGCTCTTTGGCGTACGGACGCGGGTGGCGCTCTGGCTCGCCATCGGCGTCAGCGTGGTGGGACTGGGGCTGCTGGCGGGAGGCGGGCTGAACGGCGTGGCGCTCGGCGACGTGCTGACCCTCGGGGCGGCGGCGCTCTTCGGTCTGCACATCGCGCTGCTGGATCGCCACGCGAAGCATCACGACGCGATCGTCCTGGCACAGGGCCAGTTGACGGTGGCCGCCGGCGTCTTTCTGCTGGCGTGGCCGCTGACCGAACCTGTGAGGCTGCCGCCGCCCGGATGGGGGATGGACGCCGTGTGGCCGGCCCTGCTCGTGACAGGGCTCGTGGCGACGGCCGCCGCCTTCCTCGTCCAGACGTACGTCCAGCAGCGGCTGCGGGCGGTGCAGACGGCGATGATCATTGTCACGGAGCCGCTCTTTGCCGCGCTCTTCGGCTATCTCGTCCCGGGTGACCGACTGACCGGCGTGCAGATGGCGGGTGCCGGACTGATGGTGGCCGCCCTGGTCCTCGCGGAGGTCTATCCTATGGTAAGGAAGACGAGGCCGTCGGCACGAGTTTACTGATTATACGGATAGGCCCTGGGATGGCATCATGCCTGGGAAATGGCCGGACGCCGTGGTCTGCGAGCAGAAGAAGCGCTTGCGGCGTTCGCAACTGGCCGTAGAATCGGCTAGAGACCTGCGACGGTCGAGGACCCGACGAAAGCCGCACTTTCCCTGTCGGCCCTGTGCGTTGCAGTGGTTTTTGACCGAAAGGAGAGAGACTTTGTCAATGACTGCCAACAGCCTGTCGAGTGACCTTCGCGTTGCCGTTGCCGCGCTCGCCGTGGCGCTTTCACTGTCCTTGGCGGGCAGGGCCGGTGCCGCCGGCGGGGCGGCGGACCGCATCCTCTGGTATGAACAGCCCGCCCGGGACTGGCAGAAGCAAGCACTGCCGCTCGGTAACGGCCGCCTGGGGTGCATGATTTTCGGCGAGGTCGGCAAGGAGCGCATCCAGTTCAACGAGGACACGCTGTGGATCGGCGACGAGAAGGACACCGGTGCCTACCAGGCGTTCGGCGACATCTTCGTTGAAATGGACCACCCGGACCCCGAGCAGTACCGCCGCGAGTTGGACCTCCGCGAGGCGGTTCACACGATTACCTACACCAGCAACGGCACGCGCTACCGGCGCGAGTACTTCGCCAGCGCCCCGGCCGGCGTGATGGTCTTCCATTTCACGGCCGACCGAAAGGGCGCGTACACCTGTACGATCTCCCTGACAGACACGCACAAGGGGACGATCACCGCCCGCGGGAACCGGCTCACGTCGGCCGGCTCGCTGGAGGGGTACCGGTATCGCAAGGGGGGCAAGCGGCCGTACGACATCGCCCTGGACTACGAGGCCCAGGTGCTCGTTCTGAACGAGGGCGGGAACGTGGCGGCGGAGGGGCAGACCCTCAAGATCGACAAGGCGGACGGTTTCACCCTCCTGGTGGCTGCGGGCACGAATTACCTGAACCGCCGCGACAAGGGCTGGAAGGGCCCGCACCCCCACGGGCGGGTCTCCGCTCAACTGGTCGCCGCGTCGAAGAAGCCTTTCGAGGCGCTCCGCAAGGAGCACGTCCAGGATTACCAGGGCCTGTTTAACCGCCTTGATCTGGAGGTGGGGCGGACGCCCGAGGCCACCGTGCGGCTGGCCACGGATCAGCGGCTCGAGGCCTGCAAACAGGGGACGGCGGACCCGGATCTCGAGGAACTCCTCTTCCAGTACGCCCGGTACCTGATGATCAGCTCCTCGCGGCCGGGCGCGATGCCGGCCAACCTGCAGGGCCTGTGGAACCACAGCAACAATCCCCCGTGGCGAAGCGACTATCACACCGACGTCAACATCCAGATGAACTACTGGTTTGTCGACGCCGCCAACCTGTCGGAGTGCTTCGGACCTCTGGCCGAATGGGTGAACTCGATACGCGAAGTGAGGAAGGAAGAGACCCGGGAGGCGTTCAAAACCAGAGGATGGCTTACCCATGCCGAGAACGGCGTGTTCGGCGGCTCGACCTGGAAATGGTCGAAAGGGGATGCGGCCTGGGTCGCCCAGAACCTCTGGGACCACTACGCGTTCACGCTCGACCGGGAGTACCTCCGCACCCGGGCCTATCCGGTCATGAAGGAACTGTGCGAGTTCTGGGAAGACCATCTGAAGGAACTCGCCGACGGGACGCTCGTTTCCCCGGACGGTTTCTCTCCCGAACACGGCCCCCACGAAGACGGCGTTTCCTTTGACCAGCAACTGGTGTGGGACCTGTTCACCAACTTCATTCAGGCCTCCGAATCGCTCGGCACCGACGAAGCGTTCCGCAGGAAGGTGGCTGCCATGAAGGCCCGCCTGCTTGGGCCGCAGATCGGCAAATGGGGGCAACTGCAGGAGTGGATGGTGGACCGCGACAACCCCAAAGACCAGCATCGGCACCTGTCTCACATGATCGCGATCCACCCCGGTCGGCAGATTTCCCCGCTGACGACGCCCGAACTGGCCCAGGCGGCCCGGGTCTCCATGAATGCCCGAGGCGATGGCGCCACCGGGTGGAGCAAGGCATGGAAGATCAACATCTGGGCGCGCCTTCACGACGGAAACCGGTCGCACAAACTGCTGTCCGAGATGATCCGGGGCAACATCTTCAGCAACCTGTTCGACGCCCACCCGCCGTTCCAGATTGACGGGAACTTCGGCTATGCGTCGGGCATTTGCGAGATGCTCGTGCAGTCGCACATGGGCGAGGTCCACCTGCTGCCCGCCTTGCCTGAAGCATGGCCGGACGGCTTCGTCAGGGGTATTCGGGCCCGAGGCGGGTTCGAACTCGACCTCGAGTGGAAGGGCGGGAAACTGTCCAATGGCGTCATCCGGTCCAGCGAAGGAAGCGCCTGCACGCTCCGCACGAGGGCTCCCGTCACGGTCACCCGCGGCGGCGAGAAGGTCAAGATCCGCACCGTGAAAGAGAACGTCATCACGTTCCCGACCCGTCAGGGCCAGGAGTACGCGATCGTTCGGGACGGGTCGTAATGCTTCGCCCGGTGGAACTCCACCGTATTCCGTGAGGCGTCGAGATCGTCACGAGACGGAAAGCGGGGCATGAAGATGAAGCAAATGATTGGCGTGATCTTGGTCGTGATGGCCGTGCCGGTGGCCGCGGCAGAGTTCGGGGCCTACTACACGAAGGTCGATTCCGGTGAGGCGTTCGAGACGTTTTCCCGCACCGGGCCGCACGCGGACGTGGTGGTCCGGGGCATCGGCCCCGAGAAGGGACGGCTCGTCTTCTGGCGCGGGTCGAGTTATCTGCCGTACTGGCAGGTGGGCGAGAGGAAATGGTTCCTCAAGGAACTCATCGAACGCTCGGGCGACGGCCCGGACAAGCGGCCCGACCGGGTGAACACCTACTCCGTCGTTCGCATCATCGAGAGTTCGCCGTCCAAGGTCGTGATCCACTGGCGGTACCTGCCGAAGTTCGAAGGAGAGAATCCGCACTTCAACGAAACCAACCTCCCGTTTCATCGGAACAAGAACGGCGACAAGGAACCGGAGCATTTGGTGGCTGCAACGGCGTTCGCCGACGAGTACTTCACGATCACACCCGCCGGCAAGGTGACGCGCACGTGCCGGAAGGGCACGAAACGATTCGACGATTGGATTGACCCGAAGAACGTGCGGGTCCAGGAAATCCGCCTGACCGGTGCAGGTGTGACGGTCGAGAAGACCACCGAGCCCGGCGCGTCGGCGCCCGCGGGGCCCGTCCAAGGCAGCCCCGTTCGAGACAAGACCGTGGCGACCCCCGTGAAGTGGTGGAAGTTCGACGAGGGCGCCGGCGATGTGACCCAAGAGGCCGTCGCGGGTGACGCGTGCGAGGTTGTCGGGCATGGCGCCTACTGGAAGGGGGGTGTCTCCGGCACGGCGCTGGCCTTCGACGGCTACACGAGCGTGATTCGCCTGCCCGCCGAGCAGGCGCCCGCCATTACCGAGGCCGTCACGCTCGAAGGCTGGGTCGCCATCGCCGCCTACCCCTGGAACTGGACCCCCGTCGTCCAGCAGGGCCACGATGAGAGTTACTATCTGGGCATCGGGCCGCACGGGCGCGTGGCCATGCGCGCCAGGGTGGGCTCGAAGGTCGTGACGCTCGAGAGCAGCAAACAACTTGAGCGCAAGCGCTGGTATCACGTGGCCGGGACGTTCGACAAGGCGACCGGCACCCTGCGCGTGTTCATCGACGGCGAGCCCTGCGGTGCACGTGAGGCCGCAAAGGAGAACGTCGCGCGGAGCACCGCCCCGATCCAGATCGGCCAGGGCCAGCGCATGGCCCAGTCCGACCCTGTCCGGCGGAACACCTTTCAGGACACGTTCTCGTTCGACGGGCTCATTGACGAAGTCCGCGTCTACGACAAGGCCCTCTCGCCGGAGCAGGTTGCCGCGTCGTACAAGGCGTTTGGCCTTTCCGACGCGGTGCGCGCCCGGCCCGACCTTGATAAGCGCGTGCTGCCGGCCGGGCGGAACACCGGCACGTTCGGCGCCTACTACACGCACCTCAAGTTCTACGACACCTGGGACGGCATGTTCCGGTTCAGCGAGCACCCGGACGTGGTCGTCGAGTTCGACAAGCATCCTACGCGTTTTGTCTTCTGGCGCGGCACCTGTTACATCACGATGATGGTCAACGAGGCGGGGCAGTGGTACAGCAATGAGTTCAACGAAACCTGGAACCGTTCGGGCGGCCGGGGCTGCCAGGAACCGATGTCCGACAAGGAGTCGTTCTCGAACCACGCCAAGATCCTCGAGAATACCCCGGCGCGCTGCGTGGTCCTGTGGCGCTACCCGTTGGTGGACGTGTTCCACACCATCGCCAACTACGACCCCGAGACCGGCTGGGGCGACTGGAGCGATTGGATCTACACGATCTACCCGGACGGCGTGGCCGCCAAGCAATTGATCTGTTGGACCGACGGCAGCAGCAACCACGAATGGCACGAGGGGATGGTGATTACCGGCCCGGACCAGCATCCGGAACAGGTGGTGGAAACCGGTCCGGCCCTGGTGCTCGCCACGCTGGACGGCCAGTCGCGCGCCTACTCCTGGAAGAACGGCCCCCCGAAAGGCGTCAACTACCGGGACGTCAAGATTCACGTCGTCAACTTCAAGGGGCGGTACGATCCGTTCACCATCGGCGACTTCCGCGGCGGCAACGTCTACGGCGGCGAGGTGACGGACTACTCCGTCTTCCCATCCTGGAATCACTGGCCGGTCGCCCAGATGCCCTCCGACGGCCGCTACGCCAAGCACCCCGATCGCACGGCCCACAGTTCCCTGACGCACCTCCGGGGGGTGCGCGAAATCCAGACCAACCGCGACCGGCCCTACGAGCGCATGCTCATGCTGGAGGGGATGACGACACGGAAGCCCGAGGAACTCGTCCCATTGGCCAGGTCCTGGCTCCAAGCCCCGCCCATCCAGGCCGAGTCGGGCTGCAGGACCTTCGGCTACGACCCGGCGAAACGGGAGTATCCTCTCGTGGCGACCGACGAGCGCATGGCCGTCGCCATCGAGGCGTCGGACGAGAGCCCGATCGTGAACGTCTGCTTTGCGGTTCGGAACTGGGGCGCCGGCGGCGACGCCACCGTACTCGTCGGCGGCAAGAAGCCCGCGGAGATCCGCCAGGGCACCTTCGTCGATACGGACGGGACCGACACGATGGTCATCTGGATTGAGTTGGAGATGACAACGCCGACCGAGTTCACCATCGCCGGCGCCAAGCCGGCGGCCGGTTATGCGGTCCCCGTCGCCCTGACGGAACTGACGACGAAGCGGGAGGATAATCCCCGGCCGCGAGGGCAATCCCGCAACGTGCCGAAGCCGGACGACTCCGTCGCCCGGCGCGACCCGATTCTGCGGTGGGACGAGTCAAAGGCGTTCGACGGCAAGTCCGTCGTGGAGTTCAAGGATATCGACAAACTCCTCGCCGCCAAGTCCATGACCTGGTCCGCCTGGATCAAGACCAAGGCCGAGGGGACGATCGTGTGCCTGACCGGCGACGGGCCCAAGTGGGTTCGGGGTGGGGGCACCCTGTTCGTCGAGGATGGGGAACTGGTGTTCGACATCGGTTGGGTTGGTCAGGCCGTCGCCGCCGGGGACGTTGCTGACGGCAAGTGGCACCACGTCGCCGTCACCATCGTGAAGCAGGGCATGCACTTTTACCTGGACGGCACGTACCAGCGAAGCGCCGGCCTCGCCGGCATCGGCAGGATGAGTCGGCTCAAACGCTTCAAGATCGGCTTCACGAACGACAACTTTCCGGAGGGGAATTCGTACTTCACCGGCCAGGTCAGGAAGGTGGCCGTCTATGACTACGCCATGCCGGACGCGCACGTGAAGAGCCTGTATGAGACGTCGCGCTAGATGACCACAGTGCGCGCGGCCGCATGAGCCGGGCTGTTCTACGACTGTCAGGGTTTGCGGGTGACAGTCAGTTCCACAACCTTGCCCGGGGGCAAGGTGAGGGTCCAGGCGTTAGGCCTGTCCGACGGATTCACTTTAGCATCCCCGCGTTCGACGCGGACCTGCCTGGCGTCGGCGGGCAGCGCGAGCACAATCGTCTGCTGCTTGGCCGATCGCAGCCGCGCTCGAATGCGGTCCTTGCTCCACTGGAGGCGCTGGACCTCGATCTGGCCGCGGCACAGGACGCCCTCGATGGTGCCGCTCGGCCAGGCGCTGGGCAGCGCCGGCAGGAGTTCCACCTTGCCGGGCTCTGAGGCCACGAGCATCTTGATGATGACCGCCGGCATGCCCCCGCTGATGTCCATGTTGAACAGCGACCGATGGTTGTGCGTGGACGCCAGGTTGTTGAACCAGTACCGGTTGACCAGGGGCTTGAGGCATTCGTAGGCCAGGTCGCCCTCGCCCAGACTCGTGGCCGCCTGGCCTAACTGCACGAGGCCGAAGGACATGAACCCGCTCTTCTTTGCATTCCAGTGCCGATCCAATTTGATTTCGATGATGCGCCGGAAGGCGTTCTGGAGTTTGGGATCGGCGGCGATCTCCTCCGGCATGCCGTCGTACAGCGGGTACAGTTGCGAAGAATGCCGGTGGTTGAGGTTGTCCTTTAGTTTCGGCGTCAGCCACTCTTTGACCACGCCGTCCTCCTTGCTGATCAAGTAGGGGGGCATCTTCTTGAGCATGGACCGCCACAGCGGGATCTTCTCGTGGTCGAGGTCGAGTTCGCGGCAGGCGGCAATCAGGTTGTTCAACAACTCCTTTGCGGCCGCGACGTCCATGGTCGCGTTGAACGTCCCCTGCGACTTCGTGTTGCCCGGCGTGTTCTCCGGCGACTGGGTCGGGCTGAACACGTACGTGCCGTCGGGCCCTTCGTACAGGTAATCCTCGAAGAACAGGGCCGCTTTCTCCATGAAGGGCAGGGCGTGCTCGGCGAGGAACTGCTTGTTCCCCGTATGGAGATAGTAATCGTAGAAGAAATGGGACGCCCAGGCGGCCCCGCCCACCCAGAACCCTCCCGCAAAGCGTTCCGCCAGGGCGTTGTTGAACGCGTTCGCCGAGGTACGCGACGGAAGCACGATGCCGCGCGCGCCGAACATGTGCCGCGCGTTGATTTCCATGTAAGGCACCATCTCTTCCATGTAGGTGGTGTACGCCTGCATCAACTCGGGCATGTGGCCCATCAGGATGCTGGCGATGGCCGACGGCACGTTGCCGTTTTGCGTGAAATCGCTGGCCCACGAGGGGACGTACGTGCCGGCCCAGACGCCCTGGAGGTTGGGCGGCAAGTCGCCCGTGCAGGAGAGGATGTTGTACCGCCCGGCGTCGAACTGCTTCTCGATGAGCGCCCGCGAGAGGCGCTCGTTCGTCGAGGCTTCGATCAGTTGCTCGGCGGTCAACCGGCGGTCGTCCCCGCCGCCGAGGTCCAGCCGCATGCGGTTGAACACGGGTCCGTGGACGGCGGTATGGCGCTTCAGGAGCGCGCCGAAGTCGTGCGTCATGTCGGCGAGACGCTTCTTGGTCGCCTCGAGCCGCGATTCCTCCTCTTCGTAGAGGACGTTCACCGCGACCAGCACGATGACCTTATCGGCGCCCGTGACGGTCATCGTCCCGTCGCGGGCCGTCACCCGGCCGCCTTGCGCGACCACGTCGGCTACGCCTTCCAGGGCCTGGATGCTGCCGGGGTAGGCTTGGGCGAACGTATTGCGGAACGTGAGCGTCCGCTCGTCGGCGGTGGTCTTCACATCCTGGATATGGGTTTTCATCCGCTGGTCCGACCGCTCGGCCTGGTCGCCGGGGAGTTTGGGGCTCGGCCGGCGGGGTCCGAGGGCCAGTGTGCAGTCGACCGACCCCGGCTTGTCCCCGACGATCAGGAGCACGACGACCCCGTCCGCTCGCGAGACGAAGAGCCGCCGCTCGAAGACGCCCCGCCGCTCCGCCCAGTGCACGGTGGCCAGTCCCTTTGCGAAATCGACGGTGCGCCCGTAGTCGCGGACGGGCTCGCGGGCCGATGCGTCGCCCGGTCCCATCGCGACGTGCATATCGAACGCCGGGACGAACGGGTCCGGGTACCGGAACCCGTCCTGGCCGGAGAGGTCGAACGCCAGGCGCGTCGCCTGGTGGTACAGGCCCCGGTCGATGAGGCGGCGGATTTCGAACAGGCGGACCCCCGTATCCGGCGGGGGCATCATCGGCTTGCCCGTCGGAAGGAACATCCGCTCGTGCGTCAGGACGATCGTCTCGTCCAGCGGCCGGCCGAAGACGTTCGCGCCCAGGGTGCCGCTTCCCGCAATCAACCCGTGTTCCCAGGTCTCCGCCGGCTCGGAACTCAGGAAGCCGCGCGCCGGTGAGGTGAGGGGCGGAAGCGATGCGGCGGACGCGCGGGCCGGCATCAGGACGCCAAGCGCGCCTAGGACGCCGACGAGACACCCGAGGCGGACGGCGGGTCGGTCATGCAGTGCAGTAGTCATGTCTTGGACTCCAAACCGGATATAAAGGATCACGAAACGAATGCACGTTCTGCGAGGGCCGTCATCGCCCGGGCGGGGCGCGCCGGCCCGGCCACTCAGTGGAAGATCGCGTACAGGATGACCATGACGATCAGCAGCACCCCCGCCATGATGCGGGGATCGGTCACGCCCCGGAGTTTGCCTTCCGTCAGGACCTTCCAGGGCCGCTCCCAGCAGAGATTCTCGAGTTTGGACGCGGGCGGCGCCGGCGTTGCCAGGCTGACCGTCACGTATACGATGACGCAGAACAGCAGGAGGAACAGGCCGGCCATCATGAACGGGATCCCCAGGCCGCGGGCCGGGTCCGCGACGAGTTGGACGTCGCCGAAGACCGGCAGGTCGATGATGAAGTAGGCGGCGCCGGCGATGCCTCCGGCGACGAGGGTGGCGAGGGCGGCCTGGTTGTTGCCTCGTCGCCAGAAGACGCCGAGGACGAACACGGTCGTGATGGCCGGCGCGAACATCATCGGGATCTTGTTGATCGCGACGAAGATGCTGGAGAACTTGCTGCCCTGCGTCGACCACGCCATCGCGAGCAGAATCACCACCGCTGCCGTGATTCGCCCGATCAACACCAGCGTACGGTCCTTGATGCCCGGGCGCAACCGCTTCACGATGTCCTCCGCCGTGACGGTGGCGGTGCTGTTGAGCGCGGCCTCGATGGTGCTCATCAGGGCGGCAAGAAGGCCCGCCACCATCAGGCCGCGCAGGCCTGTGGGCAGGAGGTTGGCGATCATCACCAGCAGGGTATCGTCCGGCTCGTCAATCTGGTCCGCGAACAGCAGGTATCCGATGACGCCCGGGAAGACCATCAGGAACACGGGAAGGATTTTCAGGAAGCCGGCAAAGACCGCGCCGTCCCGGCCGTCCTTCTCGGTCCTGGCCCCGAGGACCTTCTGAACGATCGTCTGGTCGGTGCACCAATACCAGATGCCGAGCACGAAATAGCCGAACATGACGGTCAGCCAGGAGTATTCACTCAGGGCCCCGTCGGCGGTCGTCAGCGGATGGATCATGTGCATTTGCTGGGGTTTGGCGGCTTCGCGCAACTCCGCCAGGGAGTCGATGCCCACGTCCGGAAGGTGAGTCAGGCCGATGACGGTCAGCATGGCGGCGCCCAGGAGCAGCAGCACCGCCTGGATGGCATCGGTGACGACGACGGCCTTGAGCCCGCCAATGATCGTGTACACGGCGGTAATGCCGGCAATCGCAATAATCGAGATATACACGTTCAGCCCGAAGAACTCCTCCAGCACCTTGGCGCCCGCGTACAGACTGATCCCGATATGAATCAGCAGGGCCCCGAGAATCGCGATGAACGCCAGGATCAGCCGGGCCGTGGGACTGTACCGCTTCTCCAGGAATTCCGGCAGCGTCTGAATCTTGCTGCGGAAGTAGAACGGGGCGAAGACCAGCCCGAGGATGATCAGCGTAAAGGAGGCCATCCACTCGAAGTTGCCCACCACCAGGCCG
>Ga0272441_10006644_pt1 | contig 19234 bp, 13 predicted proteins | sample SSMProp6N_FD_193582 | JGI IMG/M metagenome (GOLD analysis project Ga0272441, IMG submission 193582) | Marine sediment archaeal communities from Little Sippewissett salt marsh, Falmouth, MA, United States - SSM-Prop-6N | ecosystem: Environmental > Aquatic > Marine > Wetlands > Sediment ... | reverse complement strand
CGAGCTTCCACGCCGGAAACTGCCCGCCGTGATGAGCCCCCACTCGCGCCTCAGTGATGTGGCGCAGCTGTTTGTGGTTTTCGAGATAGGGGAACCGTTCCAGCATGTCGTCCATGTCTCTCCTGAATCCGCTCTCATCTCCCTGCGGTGATAACTTCCGGCAGGCAGCGGCGGCACGGTTGCACTCCTCTCTCGATTTCAGAAAGAAGATCGCCGGCAGGAGATTGAATGCTCTCAGTATGTCGATGAGGTCACCGAAGGGATAGGGCTGGTTCCTGGAACCGTCCAGGGCATGCTTGGGAATACTCCTGGCGATTTTCTCATAGAGCCGTTTTCTGTTCAATAGGGGCATGATCCTGCCCAGGGGGTGCATAAAGAGGGGGTAGAGGGGCACCGGTCTCTTCTTTTCTTCCACAACGGCACAGTGCTTCTCTCTGATCGTACCGAGCCACTCTGCAATCTCCCGGCCGTTTCCCACCGTTGCCGACAGGAGGAGCAGGTGTATTCGTGCCGGCAGGTAGATCATGACCTCTTCCCAGACAACCCCCCGATCACTGTCTCCTAGGTAGTGGGCCTCGTCGAGGATGACGAGATCGACGTCGAGGTCCTCTCCCTTCCGCATGGCATCGTAGAGGTGATTTCTCAGTATTTCCGTGGTTCCCACAATGACAGGGGCCTCCGCATTTTCCTTCATGTCGCCCGTCAATATGCCGATATTTTCGGGGCCGAAGGCCTCACCGAATTCTATCCACTTGGAGTTTGACAACGCCTTCAGGGGCGACGCGTACCAGCACCGCCCGCCTTTCTGTAAGACCTTGCGGATCGCCTTTTCGGCAATCCACGTCTTACCGGCCCCCGTCGGTGCCATTACGAGACAGTCGGTCTCCCCGATCCGTGCCAGCGCCTCCAGTTGAAAGGCATCCGGCCTGAAGGGGGTGGCCGCCGGTTTCCCTATGCGGGAGAATATGTCTCCCAGAACCGGCTCGGCCTCCCGTTTCATGTGTACGTATCGTACGGCGCTTTTCCCTTTTCCCCGCCGCATATAGCCGCTTTTCTTCGCTTTTCTCAGAGGTCTATGGTAATACTTGCGTGTAGGCATATAATTCGTAACCTATTTTTCCTTGACTTTCTTCTCACTAGATCATAATGAATATGATAATGATAGTCCACCGGACAGTGGCCGGCAACCTTCATGGCGTGCTTTGACAATTAGTGATACATGTGGATCACAGGGTAGTACAATGACTTGTTACCTCATATCATGACGTTGTAACGCTTCGTCATACTTCCGGATATCGAGGGCGGTACAGCAGCGGTGTCGTATCACCCCTTTTCACATTTTCACTTTTATATCAATCGTTTATATCATCATGCCATGACGAAAACAACCACAAATCCACGAACAAGACGGGGGCACCGCCCTGATCGCTCATAGCGGATCAGAGAGCGACTACAGGGGTTACAGGATATCACGGGTATGACAAGAGCGACGGTTCCCCCTTCGCTACAGGTCACGGAGCATTCTGCATCCCTGTTTATATATGAGCACGAGAAAGCGAAACAGTGAACAGTAAAACACGGATCTTCTGGGGTTGGTATATCGTTTTCGGCGCCTTCCTGATGCTGGCCATCACCTATGGGGCACGATATTCCTTCGGTGTCTTTGTACGGCCCATGTTTGCCGAATATCACTGGCCCATGTCGATCATATCAATCGGCGCATCGCTTAATGTCCTGATCTACGCCACGGCAAGTATTCTGAGTGGCCGCATCATCGACAGATTTTCACCGCAATGGATGATCACCATCGGAGGGATACTGGGCGCCGTCGGTTTTTTTCTGACCAGCATGGCACAGACGCCGATACAATTTTACCTCGCCTACGGCGTCATGTGCGGTCTTGGAACGGCCTGCGCGGGATATGTCGTATCGGGGGCCACTGTGGGCAAGTGGTTCGTCAGAAAAAAGGGGATCGCCGTCGGACTCGCCATGACAGGCATCGGCTTCGGAACGATGACCATGTCACCCCTCGCGGGATATGTCGTAAAACATTACCACTGGTCCCGGGGGTTTGTGGTCTTCGGCACCCTCCTGCTCGTTGTCTGTACCCTCACCGCGCAGATCCTCATGAGAAGGACCACCCCCGAAGATTACGGCCTCTTTCCCGACGGCGATGATTCGGTCACAGCGGCGCGCCACGATGACAGGATTTCCAGAGGTGAACCGCCGGTCGTGCTGTCCTCTGTCACAAGAAATCCCGCTTTCTGGATCATGGCTATCTGTTTCAGCATCGGCATCATGGCAGAAATGATGGCCTTTGTTCATCAGGTCTTCTACGCGGTAGATATCAATATAGGAAAGATCGCCGCGGCATCGTCGCTGGGACTGATCGGTGTCGGCAGTATCTTTGGAAGGTTTTTTTTCGGCTGGCTCTGCGATGCCTTCACGGACCCCAAATATTCCGCATCACTGGGTCTTCTCTTCACAGCCATGGGCATGCTGATGCTTCTCAATGTCAGTTCTGCCGCCGACCTCTACATATACTCACTGGTTTTCGGCTTCGGCTACGGCTCCTTTGCACCCGTCATGCCGGCATTACTGTCGGACAGGTTCGGAAGGGATGTCCTCGGCTCCGCCCTGGGTCTTCTCATTTTCTTCGCCACCGGTATCGGCGGCGGCATGGGACCCCTTATCGGTGGATTGATCTATGACACCTTTGGAACCTATACATTCGCATGGCTCTTCAATCTGATCATGCTCCTCACTGTCTCACTCCTCATATTGACCATAAAACCCAAACCGGCGAATCGTCGGTAAGGACCATAAAAAAAGCCCGCAGTTTTTATACTGCGGGCCTATATGGTGGGCCGTGCGAGAATCGAACTCGCGACCAACGGATTAAAAGTCCGCTGCTCTACCATCTGAGCTAACGGCCCGGCTCTCTTCAGAAAGCGCCATAACTAGCAGGAAGCACTTTCCGGTGTCAAGAAGAAAATGGGCCCCCCGGGAAAAAGGGCGGTGCACAGGGCAGCCATCGGGACAAAATCGACGCACCGTATTGTTAAAGAGGAAAGTATGTGGTAAGGGACCTTCAATGACCGATAACACGTAACGGCCCATCCAATGCCCCCTGACCTGCCGTTACCACCACACCGTAACGAGGAACGTCCATGCGCGACATTATAGACAGAGTTCAGATCAATATGCCCTTCCAGCACCTGGTCGATACGTACCTTCCCCTTGTCCTGGAAAAACGGATCAATATGGAGATCGGTTTCAACTGTTTCGTCCTCGACAGTTTTACACGGAAAGAGTTCAGCGATATCGCAGAGAAGATTTCCGATGCCGGCCTTACCGTGACGATGCACGCCCCCTTCTTCGACCTGCGACCGGGCGCCATCGATCCCCGGATTCGGGATGCCACCATCGATCGGCTGAAACAGTTCTTCGACCTGGCACCGCTCTTCAGGCCCAAATCGATGGTCTGTCACGTGTCCTTCGAGGAAAAATACTACATCGGTCTCGAAGAGAAGTGGCTGGCGAACTGTATCGACACATGGAGCCGCTTCGTCGATGTGGCAGTCGATCTCGATGCGATCATAGCCCTCGAAAACGTCTATGAAAAGGCCCCCGACCATCCCGCCCGTCTCCTCGATGCCTTTGCCGATGTCCCCCAGGTAGCCTACTGTTTCGACACGGGACACTGCAACGCCTTTTCCACGTCACCCATGGAGGAATGGGTCGACGCAATCGGACACCGCATCGGGGAGGTACACCTCCACGACAACGACGGCACTACCGATGCCCATGCCCCCATCGGTGACGGCACCTTCCCTTTTTATGATTTTTTTAACATCTTGACGAAACGGGACATCAGGCCCATAATAACACTGGAACCGCACACGGAGAAGGCGCTCAGGCGCACACTGGAAAATATCAAAGAGATGAGACTTCTTGATTATTTCGACCGCTGAGGGCCGATCATCGGGAGGCACCCATGCTCAGGTATATCGCAAAAAGACTGCTCTTTATGATACCGCTACTGATCGGTATCACCATCATATGCTTTACCGTCATACATCTGGCGCCCGGATCACCCACGGACATGCAGACCAATCTCAATCCCAAGGTGTCACTGGAGGCAAAGGAGCGGCTGCGGACACTCTATAACCTGGACAAACCGCTCCATGTACAGTATTTCCTGTGGCTCAAACAGCTTGCCGTCCTCGACTTCGGCCGGTCCTTCTCGTCCGATCAGCGCCCCGTCCTGGACAAGATCGTGGAACGACTTCCCATCACCATCGCCATCAATGTCCTCTCCATGATACTCATCATGCTGGTGGCCATTCCTATCGGCGTCCTTTCGGCGGTCAAGCAGGACTCCTTCTTCGACAAGGCCACCAGTGTCTTTGTCTTCGTGGGTTTCGCCGTTCCCACCTTCTGGCTGGCCCTCCTCCTGATGATCCTCTTCGGCGTCCGGCTCGACTGGCTCCCCATTTCGGGGATCCGATCGCTCAATTACGAATATCTGCCCCCCCTGAGCGCCCTGTGGGACCTGATCAGACACCTCATCATGCCCGTTATCCTCTCCGCCTTCGGCGGTCTGGCGGGACTGTCACGGTACATGCGGGCCAATATGCTCGAGGTCATACGGCAGGACTACATAACCACGGCACGGGCCAAGGGACTGCGTGAAGGGGTCGTCATATACAAACACGCCCTGAGAAACGCGCTCCTGCCGGTCATCACGATCCTGGGACTCTCCATACCCGGCCTCATCGGGGGGAGCGTCATCTTTGAAACAATCTTCGCAATCCCCGGCATGGGGCAGCTCTTCTACATGTCCGTCATGTCGAGAGACTATCCCCTCGTCATGGGCGTCCTCTTCATCGGTGCCGTCCTGACACTCCTGGGCAATCTCATCGCCGATGTCTCCTACGCCGTGGCCGATCCGAGAATACGGGTGACATGAGACCATGAAAGGTGACTTCTGGAACAGATTTCTGAGAAACAGGATGGCCGTCGCCGGGAGCGTCGTGGTCCTCCTCCTTTTCGTGGTTTCCCTGCTGGCCCCCTGGATCGCCCCCTACGATCCCAGTGAAATCGACCTCAGGGATGTCCTTGCGAGCCCCTCGGGCATGCATATCTTTGGAACGGACCAGCTGGGACGCGACGTCTTCAGCCGCATGATCTGGGGGTCGCGGATATCACTGAAGGTGGGATTCGTCGCCACGGGTATCGCCATTGTCATCGGCGCCATACTGGGGGCACTGGCAGGCTATTACGGGCGGTGGGTCGATGCCGTCATCATGCGCTTCGTCGACATCATGCTCTGTTTCCCCTCCTTCTTTCTCATCCTGGCCGTCATCGCCATCCTGGAACCGTCCATATGGAACATCATGGTCGTCATCGGCCTGACGAGTTGGATGGGGATCACCCGCCTCGTGCGTGCCGATTTCATCTCACTGAAGGAACGCGACTTTGTCCAGGCCGCCAAAGTCATCGGCGTCAGCGACTTTCGCATCATATTTTCCCACATCCTGCCCAATGCCATGGCCTCCGTCCTGGTAGCCGCCACGCTGGGAGTGGCCGGGGCAATTCTGACGGAGTCGGCCCTCAGCTTTCTGGGCATCGGCGTCCAGCCCCCCACGCCGAGCTGGGGGAATATCCTCACCGCCGGCAAGGACAACATAGACATCGCCTGGTGGCTTTCACTCTATCCGGGCCTTGCCATCCTCATTACCGTCCTCGGCTACAACCTCCTCGGCGAAGGCATCCGCGATTCCCTCGATCCCCGCCTGAGAGACTGATATACCTGACTGGAGCAATCATGCTGATAGACACACATGCACACCTGGAGATGAGCGATTTTGATGAAGACAGAAACGATGTCATCGGCCGGGCACTGGCAAGCGGCGTGCACGCCATGATCGCCGTGGGGATCTCGCTGGAAGACAGTGAGGCGGCGCTGGCCCTGGCACGGCGCCATGATGCCGTCTATGCCGCCGTCGGTGTCCACCCCCACGACGCACAGGGCATCGATGATGCCACCTACGATGGCCTGAGACGACTGGCACAGCACGAGAAGGTCATCGCCTACGGCGAAATCGGCCTCGATTTTTACCGGAATCGTTCCCCCCGCGACATACAGATCAGGCGGTTCGAAGAGCAGCTCCATCTCGCCTTTGAACTGGACCTCCCCGTCGTCATACACAGCAGGGAGGCCCACCGGGAGACCTATGACATACTGAAAAAACAGAAGGGAAAGCTCCGCGGCGTCCTCCACTGCTTTTCCGGCGATTACGAAATGGCGACGCGCTACATTGACCTTGGATATTACCTATCCATTCCGGGAACGATCACCTTTCCCCGGGCGGAAAAACTGGTGGAGGTCGTTCAAAAGGTACCGCTGGACTCACTGCTCATCGAAACGGACTCCCCCTATCTGACACCCGTGCCGAATCGGGGAAAGCGGAACGAGCCTGCCAATGTGGCCTATGTGGCACAGAAAATTTCCGAAATCAGGGGACTGACGCTCGAAGCGGTGGGAAGGGCCACCACGGACAATGCCGTCGATCTCTTCGGTATCGGCGGCGATGCAGAGAAGAGAGCGCCCGTGCCAAATTAACTATTGACACACCCCTGCGACGGTGCTACAAATCTACCTCTTTTTTTCAGACAGATCATCCGTGCCCCCGTAGCTCAGTAGGATAGAGCAACGGATTCCTAATCCGTGTGTCGTGTGTTCGAATCACACCGGGGGTACCATTTCTACCCGGCACCCCCGTCTCCGACAGCCGACATGTCAGAAATTGAAGACTTTGGCCTCCGCGGCCAGATCAATGAGATGGGGTCCACCGGCCAGTACCATGTTGCCAAAAAATCCTGATTCGTCAACCTGACGATTTCTGGCACAGGGGATTCAGACACCCGTGGGGACATTGCGCTCGACGAGATAGGGGAGATAGTCATCGGGACAGTCTCCCGTTTCTGTCCGCTGCCTAAAATCACGTTTCTTGTCTGCCCATAATACACCACCGTCGATCAAGAATATATTGACGTCGTGTCCCTTTGAATGGGCGATGTAGGCGAATTGGAAACATCGGGTCGCCAGTTCGTTGTCATCCCGACTCAATACAAACAAAAATTTTGCCATGAAATACCTCCTTGTTTTGTATTGCCTTCTCAATGATCACTGAAATCGTACACGGCCGTCCCGAGTCTGTATCCCCTTGTCTCACAGAGGAACCGACACCCCCGTTCAGTACCGGGAGACCTGTGCACCACCTGAAACCATGATCCACACCGCTCAACAAAAAACCCCGCCACCTGATGTGAGACGGGGTATGTGTGTCAGATCATAATTCCCTCTGTTGTGATACGGCAAAAAATGATGACGCCCGATGGAACCTGTACAGCATGAAAAAAGAACCTCAGAGAATGTCTAACGCTCATCAGCTGAAAAGTCAAGGATGGAATTGCCTTGGAAGGGGTTCGATTGAAGGATGACGTTCATCGCCCGGCGCGATCCCTATTGTGTTGTGAGAGCTCACTTACTACCGGGCACTGCATCGGGCACGTCTCGTGCCGTCCGCTGCCACCGGTATACCGAGGGGTCGGCAAGGACCGTACCGGCTATGTAGTGATCACCGGGCCGGAGGCGCAGTATGCATGCCCCGCCTGATGCGACAATGCGATCACACATCCGTTGCGACTCTGTCGCCGGAATGAGATCATCCTCCGTCCCGTGGATGAGGAACATCGGTACAGTGGAAATCTTCTCGCACGCATCATCCAGTCCCTGTGACGATACGACGACACCGGTCCGCATCCGTCCGGGATGATCGGCACCATAACGGTACACACCGAGGCCGCCCCGGCTGTATCCGATGAAGTCATACCCGCGTTCGGGCCCGTCGAAATGTCTCTCATAATCATCGAGGAATCGATCGATCATCGGTGACTGCCACCGGTCCCCGCGGTGACAGACGGGAATGACGGCATCACAATCGAGTGCCATGCCCGCTTCCAACAGGGCGGGAAAATCGGGATATTCATAGAGCCCCGCCATGCCGGCGGTGAAACCGCCGGAACCGTGCAGGTACACAATGACCCGCCGTTCATCTCCCCCGCTCTTCCGGGCGGGATAGACGACGGCCCTCATCCCCGTGGAGGGCGACTGGAGTATCCTTCGATTCACAGACATCGGCTCTTTCGTCACGGTCATCATGGGGTACGATGGAACAACCTGCTGTTGGGGGTCATCAGGGTATATCTCTCGATCAATCGGTATCCTTTCTTTCTATGTTATTCCACCTTCCCTGTCTTGATGTCATAGCCCTTCTCCCTGAACAGCCTGATGCACGCGTCTACCACACCGGGGTCATAAAGGATTCCCCTGTTTTTGGAAATTTCCTTCAGGGCAGCATCAATGCCGAGGGCAGCCCGATAGGGGCGGTGAGATGCCATGGCCTCAATGGTATCAGCCACAGCCAGTATTTTTGATTCCAGGAGCATCTCGTCTCCCCTCAGTCCCCGGGGATATCCCGACCCGTCTATCCGTTCATGATGTTGAAAGACTGTTTCGGCAATGGGGTGTTCGAAATCAATTCCCTTCAGTATGTTAAATCCCACACCGGTATGCGTTCGCATCATATTTGTTTCTATTTTTGTCAGAGTGCCCGGTTTGCTTAAGACCTCCGATGGTATCGCAAATTTCCCAATATCATGAACCAGACCGGCGATGTGAATACCTTCAATAACGGCACTGGAAACATCCATCTCCATGGCTATGACTCGTGCCAGGTCAGCCACCTTGCGTTGATGCCCTGCCGTATAGGGGTCTCTCACCTCAATGATACGGCCCATCGCCCGCACTATGTCCCTCATTGCCTGTCTCAGTCGAGACAGTGTGCGTTTTCGTTCATCTTCTGACTCTCTTCGCCTCTGCTTGGTGCGATCCGCCGCCATCATGACTTCACTGGTCGAGATGAGCATACTCAGTGATTGGACCAGGTCAACGGAATACCCCTCCCTTCTATTGGCCAGAGCCACGATCCCCATAAGTCGCTCACTCCCCCAGAAGGGTATGCCCAGAAAGGTGTTCAACTCCGGATGCCCGTCGGGAAGACCGCAGCTCCTTCGATCCTCGCCCGGGTCGTTGGCGATGATCACCTTACCCGTTGTCATGACAGAACCGTAGAGCGAATCGAGGGTGTTGAATTTCAAGCCCGACGATCTATGCCTGTCGGAGAAAGTCCCGGCAGACTCATTCCAGGCAATGTCAGTCATGGCATAGGTCTGTACGTGGGAAACATCACCCTTCGTATAGACTATTTCACCGATGAAACCGTACTGGCTTTCCGTCAGATCGATGTAGGCATCGAGCAGTTCCTGGTAAAAAGAAAAACTGTCAGTCTGTTCTATAAAGCGATTCTGCATATCAGCCAGCCTTTGCAAGAGACCATAGTTCCTCTGCAGTTCGATTGTCATCTGCCTTTGCTTTGTGATATCCCGGGCAATGCCCGTGGTTCCGATAATTTCTCCATGTTCATTGAGGACCGGCCTTTTTATCACTTCTGCCCACCGTGATTCGCCGTCTCTCTCCGGTATCTCGCGCTCAAACACCTTTGACATGCCCGTTCTCAGAATTTTTTCATCCTCGGCCATATACCCGAGGGCCAATTTATCCGGCCAGATGTCTCTGTCTTTCTTCCCGATCAACTGTCGCCAGTCCAGACCCAGTTGACTTCGATAAGCCTGGTTTATCATAACGAGCTCCCCTGACCGGTCCTTAAACCATATGCTGTCAGGAATATTGTCAATGATGGCTCTGCTTGCCAGACTTTTACGCCTCATTTCAAGTTCGCTGTCATTTCGATTCCGAATTTCCTCCTCAAGCTTCTTGCCAGCCTGTGCCAGCTCCTCTTTCTGTTCCCGTACTGCCATATCAAGCGCGTCGCAGTCCTTCCGTAGCTTTGTTTCCACGGTTACACGATGCTCAATCTCCTTGCGCAGAGACCGATTTGTCTGTGCCAGATCAATACCGCGCTGTATCAGCAGTTCCTCTACGATTTCAAAACGGCGTATGTTCGTCGCGGTGATATAGAGCATGAAAATCGTCACCAGTATACCGGCACAAAAAACAAAAAAGGGCACCAGTGTGTAATGCATCGCCAGATAGAGCGGTGGTGCCTCATACCGGATCAGCCACGTCCGGCCGGCCACGGAAATCAGTTCCTCCTTCTGAAAGGATTGCCGGAAGTGCACCGCATAGATTATCCGTTCCACCGCTGTCAGTGGACGACCGGCGGTCTCGCGCTGGTAAAGCACGGTATCCGTCACCGTATCACGAAGAATAAATGGCACATCCTCAATCAAGGACCGGTGCGACTGGGACGAGTCTACCAGGTTCCCGATCTTAAAAACGCCAAGGGCAAAGCCCTGCAGTAACCTTCTTCTTTCCTCGATCGTCCCCGGCATATTTCCTGTATGCTGATCGACATAGAGGGGTGCCACGATCAGGAATCCGTGCTGTCCCTCCTCTGTCTGGGCCAAGATGATGGGCCCTGTTGCCGTCATCCTGCCCCTATCACGGGCCAGTTCCAGTGCCCGTTTTTGCAATAGATTACCCTTCAGATCATACCCGATGGGCATCTCATTGCCGCAGCTTGGTTCACAATAATAGACAGGAAAATATTCGGATCGATCGGCAGCCCCTACCATAACACCCTGCCTGTAACGATCGGTAATGCGGAAATCGGGGATGCCGTCTTCTCTGGCCCGTGTTTCATAGAGAGAACGCTCGTCATTGCGAACACGGGGAATCCAGGCCAGGGCCTGTATACTGTTGTTACCTCGTAATAATTCACTGGTAAAGGCTTGGAATTCGCTCCTTTCGACGTGCCGGGAACTTTCAAAAAAGGCATTGAGCGCCCGCAGCAATGCCATATTGATATCGATTTCCTTTCTGATCGTACCGCCGATGGCATCTGTCGCACGATCAAAACCGGCTACCGCCCTTTTCTCTTCCCATGTCAGCGCGACGTAAAACGGTCCCAGAGACAGAAATATGCCGAGAGTGACTGTGAGGATCAACATGAAATAAAATTTCGGTCTTTTCATAACCTTTGCAACAGATATAGAACAGCACAACGAGAACACTTCCCGGCATCCATATGCAACATATGTCTAGGCAGGGCTACTACAAATGATACGGATGATATCACAGAAGGGAGACTCAATGAAAGGGCAGAAGGAGCACCACAGGGAAAAATTCCGCCGTGCGGCCTCAAGGGGTGCTCGTTCGTCTTGCCCATATATCACGCTACCCTCGCTGCGTGACTGAATGCCATTAGTGAATCGTTACGGAACGGCCTGTTTTGCATTGACATTGTCAGGATAAGCTGGAAAAATGAAACTATCGGGAACCGGGAATGCAGGGAGAACCACGGTTCCTTCCTTTTTTGAACAGCATTACACCGATGGGGGATGCCATGACGCGGGCACGCACAATGGGAATCGATCGCCGTTACCTGAAGGCGATACTACTTGCGTCTCTCTGTCTGTGGGTCCTGTTCCCTTCGTATGCCTCTGCCGATTCTCCCGGCGCGGCACGGCTCCCCGCCCTTGCAGAGGCCCTCAGAGTGGTTCAGCCCATCACGTTCTGTGGTGATATGGTTCCCCTCTCACGGCAGAAGGTCCGTGAGGGATTGGAAAGAGAACTGCTCCTGTCACTCTGGAATCAACCACAGGTCTTGCTGTGGCTGAAACGGTCCCGCCGCTATTTACCCTATATCGAACAGATGCTGGCCGAACACGACATGCCCGACGACCTCAAGTACGTGGCCATCATCGAAAGCGATCTGCGGCCACATGCCGGTTCACGCAAGGGCGCCGTGGGATTCTGGCAATTCATGAAAGGAACGGGGAGAAAATACGGACTTGTCATCACCAGTGATATCGATGAGCGACGAAACTTCTTCGCGTCAACGGAGGCGGCCCTGCGCCATTTCAGAGCCCTCCATGTCCTGTTCGGATCGTGGACGCTTGCCGCTGCCGCCTATAACATGGGTGAAGCCGGCCTCATGGCCGAGATCCTGGAGCAGGAAACCAGAGACTACTATCACCTCTATCTCCCCCTTGAGACACAGCACTACATCTTTCGCATCCTGTCGGTGAAACTGATACTTCGTGATCCAGCGGCCTACGGGTTCACCCTCTCGGACAGTGACTACTACCCGCCCCTGACATTCGATCGGGTGCGGGTAACATGCCCCCAACGGATGCCTCTCCGGATCATCGCCCGGGCGGCACAGACAACGTTCAAGACGATAAAGGAGCTGAATCCGGAAATCCGCGGATATTCACTGCCCAGAGGGGAATACAGTGTCCTCGTTCCGCAGGGGGCTTCCAGGGGGTTCCAGGTCCGCTATGACCATGCGCTGAAGCACCTTTCCACAGACGGGAAGAAGCGCATCTATATCGTCAAGAGGGGTGACAATCTGTCATCGATCGCAGAGAAATTCGGCATCCCCCTTCCCCTGCTCATCATGTGGAACCGTGTCGACATCTCCCGGCCGATTTACCCTGGTGACCGTCTCGTCATATACCCGCAGAACCGGAGCTGACATGTCGCGCTATCGAAGACGGACATGCTTCATACCTTCGGCAGACAGGCCGCCGATGCATCCCGGCAGTCGTGAACGCCACCGTGTGCAGTCACGACCTGTCACCCGCCATAGTAGGCAAGCCCGCTCTCCCGGGCTGCGGTGGTGAGGATCTCGACATTGCGGGACCCCTCCCTACCGTCCACTTCGGGCGCTATACCCCGTGATGCCGCTTCGACAAAATTCTCGACCTCTCCCCTGAAGGGATCGGTGACGGGAAAGGCCACCGCGCCATCTTTGGTGACAATTGTTCCCGCGCCGTCGCGTCCCAGTGTGTTTTCACCGATTACATAGCCTTCATCGCCATAGATTTCTACGCGATGGGGTGCAGTAAAGAGGACGGAGGAACACATCTCCGCCGTGGCACCCGACTCAAAGGCAATGGAAATCAGTGCCGTTTCGTCATGGGGGACCTTCCATACCGTCGATGCTATCATCGATTTCACCGATGTAATCTCACCGCACGTCTCACCCATGTACCAGCGTATGAGATCGAGGCAGTGGGTCCCCACGGCTGCCATGCTCCACCACCGGCCCACGTCGGAAACGGCACGCCAGTTGTCGCCGTCGGGTGCCCTGAAACTCCAGAGAACGCGCATGTGACGGAGCCTGCCCATCTCTCCCTGTCGAATCCGCTCACGCATGAGGCGGTGCCCGGCATGCCACCGCAGGTGATAGGCCACGGCCAAGCACCGGTCTGCCTCTCGTGCCGCCGTGACCATGGCCGACGCCGACTCGATATCGGTAGCCATGGGCTTTTCGACAAGCACGTGCTTGCCTGCCCTGAACGCCATGATGGCCTGCCGGGCGTGCATTTTATCGGGTGTCGCGATGATGACACCATGGAGTTCGTGATCGGCGAGCATGTCGCCGAGGTCCGTGAAGACCGGTCGCGGTGCCTGTGCATTAAACCGATCTGCGAACTGTTCTCCCCGTGGCAGATCCCTGCTCAGAACACTCCAGAGCCGTACCTTATAGGCACCGGCCACGGCCGGCGCCAGGCTGTTGGTCGCAATACCCCCTGTTCCCAGGATTCCGATATTAAACATCATATCCACCCCCATTTATTACTTTGCCTGCTCTCATTTTTGTGTTATATAGAAGCATTATGTAACTGATGCTGGCTAGTGTCCCACATCGTCCTTACATTTTCCACCTTTTCCTTCTCTACCTGACGCGGGCAGGGAGTTTCATTTTTACATTGCAGTACCGTTTTATTGTCTGAGACTGGCAGGTGCTTCACGATCAGTGATACGTTCTGTGCAGGCTATGAGACATACGGGATAGCGAAGAGAGGGGTACCATACTGGAAAATGTTCATTTATCAGTTCTGAAGCATGGCCATGGAAGGCTGCACGGAGGGCTTTCACATGAACATAGAGCAGAGAAGATGGACAGAAAGAGATGGGTGGATTCCCGGTACACCGACAGGGTTCGCGGATCCACCACAACTGGTATTCGTCTTCGGTAATACTGCGCTTCTTGGAGATAGGACGTGCTATCGGGACATCCAGTCCCTCTATCCGGCGGCCTACATTATCGGGTGTTCGACGGCAGGCGAGATACATGGCACAGAGGTACTCGATCATTCCATCATAGCCACTGCAATCTATTTCACCCATACACCGGTCACGGTGGCCCACTCTACAATCAAAAAAAGGGGAAAGAGTTTCAAGGCGGGAGAAGACCTGGCACGGTCCATCGAGACAGAAGGTCTTCGTCACGCCCTGGTATTATCGGACGGTCTCACGATCAACGACAGTGAACTCGTCAAGGGATTATCAAAGCACCTGACGAAGGGTGTGTCGATCACGGGAGGTCTGTCCGGTGACGGCGACAGATTCAGAGAGACGCTGGTGATCTGCGACGGTCTTCCCAAACAGAATCGCGTCGTCATTGCAGGATTTTATGGTGACAATATCGACATTGAATACGGTTCCCAGGGAATGTGGGACCCCTTTGGTCCCGAAAGACTGGTGACACGCTCCCGGGCAAATATCCTCTATGAACTGGATGGAAAATCCGCTCTCGAACTGTACAAGAAATATCTGGGGAGACATGCAGACGACCTGCCGGCAACTGCCCTCCTCTTCCCCCTCAGTATTCGATATGAAGACAATGAAACAGAGCGGGTCCGGACGATCCTGTCACTTGATGAACATGATCGCAGCATGACCTTCGCGGGCGATGTACCGGAGGGTGCATATGCACGGTTCATGAAGGCCAATGTAAACCATTTGATCGATGGCGCCGTCGAAGCGGCAGAGGAGTGCTCTACATCGCTGGGGGGAAAATCACCCGATCTGGCCATTCTCATCAGTTGCCTGGGGAGAAGAATAGTTCTCAAACAGCGGATGGAAGAAGAGATTGAAGGTGTTCAGGGGGTACTGGGAGATCACACCGCTCTCACCGGTTTTTATTCCTATGGAGAAATTGCACCACTTGCTCATGGGGCACCATGCGAGTTGCATAATCAGACCATGACGATTACGGCCTTTCAGGAACGATAAATTATGACGAAGATACACAGTCTACTGGAACGGCAGGTGAAAAAGTTTTTCGGGGGGTTTGAACATGTTCCCGATGCAATGAGAGACTTCGTAGAATCGATTGCGATGAAGACCTTCATAGAATCGATTGACAGCACATACCGGGATTTCGAGACGGACCGTGAGATGCTGGAGCGCACACTTGAGGTAAATTCACAGGAAATGCTGGAGACAAACGCCGAGATGCGGGCTCTCCTCCAGGCATTACCCGATCATCTCCTGACACTCGATACCGATGGTACCGTCCTCGGTCTCAAAACAGGCCGGATCAATGACCTTTTCTCGCATACCGAAAAAATCATCGGCAAACCGGTTTATGCCATGTTCCGCTATCAGGCAAAAGCACCCCTTCAGGACGCCTATGATCGGATGAAGATAACGAAGGCAAGCGTCAGTCTGGAATTTTCTGTTGTGATCAATGGCGCCGTCTATGTCTGTGAGGCCAGGTTCGTTCCCTTCCTTGAAGACAGAAGTATCGTTATCATCCGGAACATGACTGAACGGAATCGTACCCAGATGGCACTGCTGGAGAGTGAACTCAAGCTTCAGCACCAGAACAGAAAACTCGTTCAGACGAGTAACTTTCTTCAGAGTATCCTGGACAGCTCTGCGGATGTTATTATCAGGGCAGATCTTTATGGAAATATTGTCTATTCATCACCTTCAATCAAAAATGTCACCGGTCACGAACAGGATGAACTGAAGGGCGCCAAGGCCTACCGCTTATACGGCAAGGGCAAGCGGGACACCACACAGATAATGAAAGAACTGACCAAGAATAAGGCACTGCGGGATTACGAGCTGACCATAAAAAGGAAGGACGGGACCCTGATCGACATCAGCGGTTCTTTTTCACTCGTCACCGACGAGAAAGACGAGGTCATCGGAACCCTGGGAATATTCAGAGATATCTCGGATCGGAAAAAACTGGAGGCCCATCTCATGGAGGTCCAGAAGATGGAGTCAGTGGGAACCCTGGCGGGCGGTATCGCTCATAATTTCAATAATCTTCTCATGGGCATCCAGGGATATACATCGCTCATGCTTGACGATCTCGACGCAGGTCACCCCCATTACGAAAAACTGACACACATCGAAGAACAGATCAAAAGCGGATCAAATCTGACGAGGCAGTTGCTGGGTTTTGCGCGAAACGGGAAATATGCAGTGAGACCCGCCGACCTCAACACGATTGTCAAAGAGACGGCGGAGATGTTCGGCAGTGTCCGAAAAGAGATCAGCATCCATGGACGATATGCCGGTAATCTCTGTCTTGTCGATGTCGATCGAGGTCAGGTTGAACAGGTCCTTCTCAATCTCTATGTCAACGCCTTTCAATCCATGCCCGAAGGGGGAGAACTGTACCTAGAGACGGAGGTTGTCGCTCTTGACGCCTCATATGCGGCACAGCACGATGTCACACCGGGGACATATGCCAAGGTATCGGTAACAGACACCGGTTCGGGCATGGATAAAGAGACAATGAAACGGATCTTCGAACCCTTTTTTACCACAAAGGAAATGGGGCGGGGAACCGGGCTGGGCCTTGCGTCTGCCTACGGTATCATCAAGGGACACGCGGGAATTATTACCGTCCATAGTGAACAGGGATTTGGAACCACGTTCACCATCTATCTTCCTGCATCAACGAGGGACATATCACCGACGAAAGGAGATTCTGAGAATATGCTGACGGGAAAGGAAACCATCTTGCTGGTCGACGATGAAACAACGATTATCAATGTAAACAGGGAAATGCTGGAACGTCTCGGATATGAGGTGTTGACTGCGACCAGTGGCAATGAGGCCGTTGAGACCTACAAGGAACACCAGAACAATATCAACCTCGTCATTCTCGATATGATCATGCCGGGGATGAGCGGCCGCGAAACCTTTGACACGCTCAGGATGGTCGAACCCGGCATCAAGGTCATCCTGGCCAGCGGCTACAGCATCAGCGGAGCCGCCTTGCAGATTATGGATCGGGGCTGCCAGAGTTTTCTCCAGAAACCCTTCAGGATGGAACTCCTGTCCCGGACGATCCGCGATGTTCTCGATGCCGGATAATCGGCCCTTTCAGGAATGCGAGGGAGCAGTCCATCACTGCATCCCGGTCGTGATCGAGGGTCAGGATATGGTTTGACCGCTCAAACCAGATAACCCGCTTCGATGACGAAGAGATCCTTTCGATGATTTCTTCCGACCCCCTCCAATCGACGGTCTCGTCCCCTCTGGAATGCAGTATCAGGGCGGGAGCGGTAATGTCCTTCATCAGTTTTCTCACTGTTCCGACATTCTTCAGGGCCTCCCTAAGGGCCTGCAGGGACATGTTAAAATAGGCAAAATGATCCTTCAGTGCCGTCCGGTCATTGATGCCGCCGATGCGATCCTTGCGGTAGTAGCGCGCCAGGCGCCCCACGGTCCGTGCCTTTACTTCGGGAGACAGCCATGCCCCGGGGGTCCGGTAGATCCTTATAAAGGGAGCCAGCAGGAGCAATTGCTCCACCTCCCGCGTTGCGGCGAGATACATGGCCAGCGTGCCCCCCATGGAAAAGCCCGTCACCGATACAGACATCCCCCGTCGTGACAGTCCATCGAAGGCACCGGCGGCGGCAGCAATCCATTCATCGGCCCTAGTCCTTCGCAGATCATCGGGATCGGTACCGTGTCCGGGGAGGAGCGGCGCATAGACGGTAAAACCTCCTTTGTGGAGAGCAGCTGCCAGCGTCCCGAATTCGCGGGGTGAACCGGTAAATCCATGAAGCAGCAGTACCGCCCGCCCCCCCCCTTCGTAGAGGATGGGGGCCGCTTCCGGCACAATACCATGGCGCCAGCGTTTTCTCAGACTGGTGATTTCTTCTGCCGGTGACGGGATGTGGCACATCTGTCGGGGATCACTGTCCTGCATGGTACGCGAGTATAGGTGATTGCGCGACCGGTGTCAACTCGCCGCGGACGGGAACACGACATATCGCCCACATAATCACACTCCACGGCTGTGAATCGCCATCGTACCAGAAACGGTGCTTCAGCAAAGTTGTTCCTTGACAGGGGAATCATTTTTAATGATACTGTGACCGCTCTATGACTTCCGGGGTACTCACACACGCGATGGAGGAAGAAACGGATGCACAGTGACGAAACAGGCTATGGCCCCATCGAAACATCATCGTCATACGAATCGATAGTCGGGAAACGGAATGCCTTCCTGTCTCCCTCATTGACGACATTTCAGGCCTACTCGAAACCGCTGGTACTCACGAGGGGACGGGGGCAGTACCTGTGGGACGTGCATGACAGGCGATATATCGATCTTCTGGCCCAGAACCTCTGTATCAGTGTGGGATACAACCATCCCCTGGTAACGGCGGAAGTCAGGAGACAGATGGATACGCTGGAGCACTGCACAACCATGTATTATCATGCCGTCCCTGCCCACTTTGCAGAAGAATTGGCATCACGGTTCCCCGGCGGCGAAGACTGGGTTGTCCATTTTGTCAACAGCGGTTCCGAGGCCATCGATCTGGCCCTCCTCATGGCCCGTCTCTACACGGGAAACTTCGAGATCATCGCCCTCAGAAACAGTTATCACGGGCTCCACTTCGGCGCCATGTCACTGACGGGTATCGACACATGCCGCCACGCCGTCCCACCGGCCCCCGGTATCGTGCACGTTGCCAATCCCGATCAGTACCGCGGCATCTTCGGCGCCACGACAGGACCCTACGTCGATGAACTGGACCATACCATCGGGGCATCCACGCCGGGCCGGATAGCGGGGTTCATCGTAGAACCCATCCAGGGATTCGGTGGCGTCATACCCGTGCCGCCGGGCTATCTCTCCCCGGCCTTTCAACGGGTACGGGATGCCGGGGGACTCTGCATCGTCGATGAGGTGCAGACAGGATTCACGCGGACCGGTTCTCATTTCTGGGGATTCGAATCTCACGATGTGGTTCCCGACATCGTCGTCCTCGGAAAGGGTATCGGAAACGGTCATCCCCTCTCCGCGGTGGT
>Ga0272441_10006643_pt1 | contig 19235 bp, 14 predicted proteins | sample SSMProp6N_FD_193582 | JGI IMG/M metagenome (GOLD analysis project Ga0272441, IMG submission 193582) | Marine sediment archaeal communities from Little Sippewissett salt marsh, Falmouth, MA, United States - SSM-Prop-6N | ecosystem: Environmental > Aquatic > Marine > Wetlands > Sediment ... | reverse complement strand
TTAAACTGGCTGTAGGTGAAGCCGCTGATAAGCTTACAGGAAAACGGTTTCCTGCGTCTCAGGGAATTTCCGGATGGATTCTGAAAAACGGGCAATCAGTAATTGTTACTGATGTGAGCAAAGATAACCGGTTCAGTGATCAGGTTGACAGGATGACAGGTTTTAAAACGGAGTCCATCATCGGCGTACCGCTTAAAACGGAAAATAAAGTCCTGGGAATAATTGAGCTGATTAATAAACTGGATGGAAAACCTTTTACGGCTTTTGAATTAAAAGCCCTGACTATAATTGCGGATTTTGCCGCCATTGCTCTTGAGAAAGCTTTTTACATCCGGACCATCAGGAAAATATCTCTTACGGACCATCTTACTGGATTGTATAACCGGAGGAATTTCGACCGGGTTCTCGAGCTGGAAGTTGAAAAATGCAAAAGGTATAAAACTCCCCTCTCCATGCTTATGGCTGATATCAACAAATTTAAAGAAATCAATGACCGTTACGGACATCCTGCAGGGGACAAGGTCCTCCAGCACTGTGCCCAGCTTTTCATGAATAATGTCAGAAAAGTTGATATGGTAGCTCGTTACGGAGGGGATGAATTTGCAGTGATCATGCCGAATACAGACAGGAAAGATGCAGAGCATGTTAAGCTCAGAATACTTGAAGATCTGCACGATATCTCTGGAGATGGAATACCTGAATACTCAGTGACCATCGGCCTCCATTCCTATTCAGGGACAGGAGAGTGTGATCTGCTTCGGAAATCTGATATAGACCTGTATCATAAAAAACAGAAAAAAGCGGATCTCTCCCTGGGAGACAATTTTCTTCAGTACCTGCAGGATGAAGAAGCAGAAGAGCAGGACTCCGGCTGATATGAAAATTCTCTGTACCTCTGATCTGCACTTGGGAATGAAATTCGCCGGATATCCTGAGATTCAGGAACAGCTTTCGGAATCCCGGTTTACGGTCTTACAGAAAATTGTAGATATTGCTAATGAAAAATCCTGCGACCTTCTTGTCATTGCCGGGGATCTTTTTGACAGGTTAAGTCTCAGCAAAAAAGATATTATTCGAACTGCTAAAATGCTCAATGGATTTCAGGGAAAAGCTGCAGCTGTTCTTCCCGGAAATCATGATTACTTTATTGGAACGGAAAATCCCTTATGGAGTACCTTTGTGGACGCTTCCGGAGACCGGTGCATCTTCCTGGGAGAAAAGAAAATTTTCCCCCTTCATCATTTTGATTTGCCTGCTGTTATTATTCCCGGACCCTGTGACGCCAGGCATTCCGGAAACCATGCTTTACACTGGTTATATTCCCAAGACGAAGAAATAAAGTCCGGAGACCTGGCTGTCGGAGTGATCCACGGCAGTATTAGGACCCTGTCACCGGATTATGATGAAAATTATTTTCCCATGACTTTTGAAGACTTGGAAAAGCTCCCTGCAAGGCTCTGGATTGCAGGCCATACCCATAAAGCCCAGGTCAGGGAACTCTCCGGATCAACCCTGGTTATCCCCGGCACTCCGGAACCTGACGGATTTGACTATTCCGGACAGGCAGGCGTTTCCATCATCAATACGGACACAACTCCTTTTTCAGTGGAAAGAATTGAAACCCGCAGATTCGTATTTATTGAGGAGGTCCGGGAGGTTTCTTCAGCATCAGATATTGAAAAACTCAATGCAGAACTTTCTGCAACAGCTGATTCCATGCACTGTCTAAAACTAGTGCTTAAAGGCAGAATCGATTCTGATGCTTTTACAATTCTGGGAAAACTGAAGGAAGAGCTTGATAAACGTTACGGGGTCTTCCGCCTGAATGACAGCAGCCTTTTGCTGAAAATTACACAGGAAAACATTGAAGAGCAGTTCAGCAGAGGTTCCTTTCCTTACCAGCTCTTAAACGCATTAAACAGCAGGGGCAGGGAAGAAGCCCTGCAGATTGCATATGATTTACTCCTTGGGGCTCGAAAGTGATTCTACAGGCCATTTTCCTTAAAACATTTGCAGGCATTCAGAACTGGAACATCCGTTTCAAACCCGGGATAAATGTTGTATACGGACCTAATGAAGCAGGAAAATCTACCGTCTTTCAGGGAATAACGCATCTCCTTTTTACCCCGGCTGTTATAACAAAAACAGTATTCAGGAAAACCATGGAGCAGTTTCTTCCGTTAACCGGAGGGGAGGAGATAAGCGGCAGCCTCTCTCTTCTTGATAATAATGAAATTTATGAAATACGTAAAACATGGGGAGGGTCCCGTCCTTATGCTGAACTTTCCTTTCCTGACGGTTCAGTAGCTGCATCAGATGAGAAGGTAAAAACAGGACTGCGAAAACTGTTTCCCCTGGGAGAGCAGACATTCAGACAGCTTTGCGCGGTAAATCAGAACCGTCTGAACAGTACTTTGGAGCAGCTGAAGGAGAACCCGGAGGTGCTTCACGAATTTCAGGACCTCCTTAACAGGGCTCTTCTAGAATCCGGAGGGGTGTCCCCGTCGAATTTTATCAGCCGCCTTGAAGAACTCAGAACGGAATATTTTAAGCGGTGGTCAAGGGAAAAAAGTTTCCCAGAGGGAAACCGGGGCATCCGCAATCCCTACAAAACCGGCACGGGAATAATCTGCAAAGCCTACTACGAAAAGGAAGGAATTAAGGAAAAACTCCGGGAGGCCGCGGAGCATGAAGCAGCATACCAGAAAGTATGCAGGGAGTATGAAAGTCTCCGAAGAACCCGGGAGGAAAATTCCCGCTTTTTAGAAAACAACAGCCGTCTGTACCAGAAAGTACTTAACAGCTCCCAGGGAGAAGCTGAAGCTGCAAAACTGGGTATTGAAATCTCGGAGTTGAGAAAACATCTTGAGCGCTGGCCTGTAGCAGAACAGATGCTGCTGGAACGGAAAAAGGAAGGAGGGGGACTGGAAAAAAAACTGCTGAAACTTCAGGAAGAAGAGAAAAATGCTTTGCGCAGAAAAGAACAGCAGGACCTTTTCACCCTATATGAACGGGTCCGGCAGTTTAAGAAAATTCTGGAGGAAAAATCAGCAGCCCTTGAAAAGAAAAAAGGACCGGACGGCAATGCCCTCCGGAAAGCCCGGTCCCTGGAGACTGACAGAGAAAAAATATCCGCCCGCCTGGAATCAGGTTCTGTCTCTCTTTCCGTGGAAGCGAAAAAAGAGTTCAGTCTTGATTTCCGAACCATTGGAGAAACCCCTCAATCGATCCTTATACACCGGGGAGAAAAAAGGGAATTTGCCGGTGAAGGCTCTATTGTCATTTCCACTGAAAAATTTTCCATGGAAGCGTCTTCCGGTGACATCAATCCGGGAAAACTTCGGGAGGAACTGGAAAAGATCAACCGGGATCTCTCCCGTCTTTTTCTTGAATATAATGTTCAGAATATCAGGGAGCTGGAAAAAGCAGCGGCTGAATATGAGGGACTGAAAATTCAGAAATCCGGGGCGGAAGAGAATCTTAAGCGGGAACTTGGGGATTTTTCTATTGAAGAAATTGAGGCCAAAGCCCGGCAGGAAGGGATGATGGAAGAGGGCCGTTCCTATGAAGATATAGTGTCGGACCGGGCAGAGGTCCGGCAGCAGAGGGCTTCCGTAAAAACAGAGCAGGAAAATCTTGAAAAAGAGACAGGAGAATATACAGAAAAATATATTTCCCGGGATAATCTTTTTCGCAGATTAACGGAACTTCAGATGAAAAAAGGAGAGGCAGAAAAAAAATATGTAAAGGACGACCTTCTTCCCGATTCATTTACTTCCGCTGAAGAGTTCCGGAGAAAATATGAAGAAATCAGACAAAACACCGATCAAATCCAGAATAACTATGCGGATAGAAAAGCTGAAAAATCCGCCCTGGAAAGTACTCTCCCGGAAAACAGTGTAGAAGAATTGGAAGAAATGGCCGGGGAAGCAGAAGCCCGATTTCTCCAGGCTGTACAGTACGGCGAAAATCTGAATATTATCTATGAAGAATCTGAAAATATTCTTTCCGGGGGTATGGATGCCGCCCTTACCCCTTTCCTGGATTCCGTATCAGGATTCCTGCGGCAGAGTACAGGGGAAAGTTATGCCGGGATTGAGCAGAACAGCCTTTTGCCGGAGACTCTCTTTAAGAAGGAGGGCCCGGCGGTCCCTTTTTCCCTTCTTTCTGCGGGAATGAAGGATACTTTTGCCCTTTCCCTCCGCCTGGCTATGGCAGGAACGGCAGTTCCGGAAGCAGGAGGTTTTATAATGTTGGACGATCCCCTGGTGGATATGGACCCCCGGAGGAGAGCGGCTGCAGCGGAAATTATCACGGAATTTTCCAGGAAAACTCAGGTTCTGTTATTTACCTGCCATCCTGATCATGCTGCCCTTTTCCCCGATGCCTGGAGTATTGAGCTTCCCCTTGTCCGGGGAGAAAGTGAGGAAAGATAAATGGTAATTATACCCGCTATAGATATTTTTAACGGTGAATGTGTACGTCTGTACCAGGGTAAATACAGTGATGCAACAGTGTACAATGCGGACCCTGTAGATACAGCAAGAAAATTTGAGGAACTGGGAGCCCTTCGCATACATATTGTTGATTTAAACGCTGCCCGGGGGGACAGAGAAGCAAACCGTGAACAGATTTTTGCTGTCCGCAAAGCAGTATCATGCATGATTGAGGTAGGCGGCGGTATCCGTGAGGAGAAGGATGTTCAGAGGCTTGCGGATGCAGGTATTGACCGCATGGTTGTAGGAACTGCCTTTGCAAGGGATCCGGATATGATCAGCACCTGGATAATGAAATTCGGCCGGCGGTTCATCGCAGGAATCGATGCCCTGGCAGGATCGGCCCGGACTGAAGGCTGGGAGGAAAATTCAGGAGTCAGTGATATTGCCCTTGCGGAAAAAGCGAGGCACATCGGGATGTGCAGTATCATTTACACAAATATCGCTAAAGACGGAACCCTCGAAGGTCCGGACATTGAGAGAACCCAGGCTGTTGCCCAAGCTGCAGGTATACCTGTAATCCTATCCGGAGGTATCAGTTCCCTGGATGATATTAAGGCTGCGGCTGAAAAGGAATCCTTCGGTATATCTGCGTGCATAACTGGGAAAGCTGTGTATGAAGGACGAATCGATCTTAAGGAAGCCTTTTCTTTGTATCAGACTTCCCCTGAAGGAGGCATGCCGTGGTAAATGAAGAAACACTTTTTCCCTGTGTTATTTACTCCCCCGGAAGAATAATCGATGTCTGTATGATGAATGAGAAAGGTTTTATAAAAAGCCTGGAAAACGACCGGATCTGGACTGTTCACAGGGAAACCGGACGGCTTCTTCCCTATGAACGGGAATTTTCCTCCCTCAGGATTGTGAAGAAAAGGTTCTGGATTGAAGCGGAAGTATCTGAAAATGAACAGGAAAGAGAAATCGCTGAAGATCATAAAATAACAATCCCGGAAAAAGAGCAATCTGTACTTCACTATCTTACTGAAATTGTTCATCAGAGAAGAGAAGAGCTTCCTGAAGGTTCCTATACTACCCATCTTTTCACTTCCGGAGATGAAAAGATCCGGAAAAAACTCGGTGAAGAAGTGATAGAGCTTGTATTGGCCCGGGAAAAAAAAGAGATGCTCTGGGAATCCGCTGACCTTCTTTATCATTTAATTGTGCTGTTGGAGACACAGGGACTTACCATCTTTGATGTCTTACAGGAACTGGCGGGCAGAGAAAAAAAGAGTTAACAAATAGGTTATTATATTATATAATTAAGTTATCTAATAAAACTTCTATTTTACGCAACACTGAGCAGCGCAAAAGGAGTTTCAATGATTCCCGGCAAGCCGAAAACAATAAAAAGAAATAACCGTAAGGTTATCCTTAATCTTCTCCGCCGTTCCGAGGTCCTCACTGTAGCGGACATCTCCAGGGAAATTGGACTCAGTAAGACTACTGTAATGAAAATCCTTGATTTCTATGTAAAACAGGATGTTGTGAATACTGCTGGAAAAGGCCTTTCCACAGATGAAGGCGGGAAAAAGCCTGAATTATTTCAATTTAACAGCAGATACGGATATGTTCTTGCAGTCCAGATTTTTCCCAGGGAAGTATTCATAGGAATTACTGATTTAAGCTGTAAACTTCTTAAAGCGGAGAGTATCCGGAACAACCCTGACGAAAGTGTCGAAACAATTGTAAGCCAGATTTCAAAACTTTCCGGAAAGCTGATACAGGACCTCAATATCAGCCCTGAACGTATTATCGGTGCCGCAGTGGGTACCCATGGAATAACAAATTTTGATCAGGGCATAATATGCACATCTCCACATTTTCCTTCCTGGGGAGAAAATGTTCCTATAAAGAGCCTGTTGGAAAGATCGCTGCCCTTTCATGTTCCCCTTTACATCGACAATCAGATCCGTTTTCAGGTTCTGGCAGAGAAAGTCCTGGGCCTTGGAAAAGAGAAAAAAAATATTATTGTTCTCGAAGGGGGAGAAGGCCTTGTAGCAGGGATAATGGTGAAAAATGAAATTAAGCGGGGAGTTCACTATTTAGCCGGAGAGATCGGGCACATGATTATCAATCCTGAAGACAGCTTTACCTGCAGCTGTGGAGGGAAAGGCTGTTTTGAGGTTATGGTTTCAACCCGCAGACTCCTGGAAAAAGCCTTTGCTTTGAAGAAAAAATATTCTGATTCCATGATTTTTTCCGGAAAGAGTGAGGAAGAGATAACAGTAAACGATATTTTCATTTCTGCAAACAGCGGTGACGCCCTGGGCAGAATACTCATGGATGAAATCATCCGGTGGTTTACCATAGGAATTTCAAACATCATTCTCATGTATGATCCTGAAATCATAATCATTCAGGGAGTTTATGCCGAAGCCGGAGAATATTTTCTTGAGAATCTAAAACAGGGCGTAAACACATGTTCCCTTGTAAAGATCAAAAAAAATGTGGAAGTACAGTATTCTAACCTGGGAAAAGACCGGGGGATCCTCGGCGGAGCCGCTTTTGTAATATATGAATATTTTAACAGGAATAACCTGTATGAAACCTAATAAACAATTTAAAAGAGGAGTTTATGATTTTTTTACGGGAAAAGTATGAAAATAAAGATCAGCAGTCAAAAGAATTGCTGAAAAAGGCATTTGATTTTACCAACACCTCTGCAGCTTATGTGATAAATGATGTGAATTACTGGACCTTCGGCGAAATACAGGAAAATATTCCCGAGGACTATTACAGTGAAAACCCTCTGTCTTCGATGAATTATCAAATAAAAAAAATCGAGCGCCATTACGAGACCTTCAATGATGACTGTTATATCGGATTTCTGCATCCCTGGTTCGGAACAGGAGTACTTGCATCAGGCTTCGGGACGCAAATTATTTTTAATTATAAGTCAGACCCTGCTGTTGATATCAGCAACATTCAGACGATAGAGGAAGTTAAAAAGCTGGAACCGCCTAATCCGGAAACAGACGGCATTATGCCGAAAGTAATCAATGCCATAAAATATTATAAAGAAAATTCTGATCTTGTGATCGGCGTTACAGATTGCCAGGGTCCCCTTACAACAGCGCTGAGCATTGTCGGATACGACAAGTTCTGTTACTGGATGTATGATTATCCTAAAGAGATCCACGAGTTAATGGAAAAAGTAACTGATGCCCTTATTTCATGGGTAAAGTTTCAGAAGAAACTCATCGGGGTTCCCATGGAAACTGAAGCCTATCCTTTGGGTGTGCGTATTCCGGATGGTTACGGCGGGGCCTGGCTTTCTGATGATGATGCGGTAATTATGAGTGCCGACCTTTACAAAGAATTCGTTGTTCCCTATAACGGTAAGTTTTTACAGGCCTTCGGCGGAGGGTGCATTCATTACTGCGGCACAGCCACCCAGCATATCGAGAATTACTGCAGCACCAAAGGATTGACCTGTGTGAACAACCTTAATCTGGATGACCTTGGAGAAGCGGCAAAGATGAAAGAAGCATTGGCGGAAAAGGGAATTTCCTATATGGCCTGTGATTTTATACCTAATGACGCCAGGCTGGAAACCTATTACCGGGATCTTTTTGCGGCAATGGGAAGCCAGGAAGGACTGATCGTTGTTCCCTATGTTGCTCCGGCTATAGAACTGGAAAAGGGCAAATATGAATCGAGCCGCAGGGACCAGTTTGATCTGGCAAAAACGGTGCACAGATTAATTACAAGGGAACTGCAATGAAAGATCCTTCCATGGAACAGACAGCGGCAGGACTCAGCACAACTCACGGAATAACAGGAGATCTCCGGGTATCCGGCAGGGAAAGAGAAATTTTGCGGTCATTGGCAGGGAAAGTCGCTGAACTGGCTGCCAGGCCCGAAGAGGAACAAAAGAAAAAACTCTGGACCAGGCTGAATGATCTGGAGGAGACCCGGCCTGTAGTCTTTTGCGATCCTGAAAACGGCTGGAATGAAATAGTAACCCAGGACCAGATTGTCTGTGAGAAACCTCTGTTCCGGGTTTGGGAAATGGCCTTAAGAAAAGAGATTTTCTGGGGAGAGAAGATGGGGGATGACAGGGTCATCGAGCCCTATTTTAATGTGCCCTATAATTATCAGGATACAGGCTGGGGACTCCATGAAGAAAAGATCGGCGGTGAAGGAGGCGGTTCCTATACCTGGGACGCACCGGTTAAAGATTATGAAAAGGATTTCCCGGATCTCAGGTACCCCGAAATCCTGGTTGATTATGAGAGTACGGAAAAGGCCGTAAGCACCGCCAGAGAAATACTGGGAGATCTGTTGGAAGTCCGGCTCCGGGGTGTGTGGTGGTGGACTCTGGGAATGACCTGGGACTTTATCACCCTTCGGGGCCTTCAGAATTTTATGCTGGATATGTACGACCAGCCGGAGTGGGTACACAGGATGATGGCATTTCTCAGGGACGGCTTAATGCTGAAACTGGATTTCCTGGAGGAAAACGGACTTCTTGCCCTGAATACTGAAGGAACCTATGTGGGGTCCGGGGGCTTCGGCTGGACAACCCAGCTTCCTCAAAAGGAATTTAATCCGGAAAAGGTAAGGACCATCGATATGTGGGGGTTTGCCGAAAGTCAGGAAACTGTAGGAGTCTCCTCGGAAATGTTCGGAGAATTTATTTTCCCCTATCAAAAACCCCTCCTGGAACGTTTCGGACTGAACTGTTACGGCTGCTGTGAACCCATTGATCCCCGTTGGCATATTGTAAAACAGATTCCCCGTTTGCGCCGGGTTTCCACATCCCCGTGGGCGGACAGGAAAGCCATGGCTGAAATGCTCGGAAGAGAATACATTGTTTCCCTGAAACCTTCGCCTTCTCCCCTGGCTCAGCCTGTTCTTACTCAGGATTTCGTACGGAAGGAACTGAGAAGAGATTTGGAAATTCTGAAAGACAATGTTGTGGAAATAATTATGAAAGATAACCATACCCTCGGAGGTAATCCTGAAAATGCAGTTCAATGGTGCAGGATCGCCAGGGAAGAGAGTGATCGAATATTCGGATAAAGGAGATATCTTATGAATGAATTTTTTCCCTCTATCAATAAGATTCAGTATGAAGGGCCTGACAGCAGAAATCCTCTCGCTTTTAAAGAGTATAATCCTGAGGAATTGATTGCGGGAAAGAAGATGAAGGATCATCTTCGATTTGCTGTAGCTTACTGGCATACCTTCAGGGCCGCGGGTATGGACCCTTTCGGTTCCCGTACTATGTTCAGACCCTGGGATGATGGAAGCAGCAGTGTAGAAAATGCCTTGAGAATTATGCGGGCGAATTTTGAATTTCTTGAAAAGCTTGGAGTTGAGTATTACTGCTTCCACGACAGAGATATTGCGCCTGAGGGTGAGACTCTTAAAGAGACAAATAAAAATCTCGACGAAGTTGCTGCTCTTGCGAAAAAACTGCAGTCCGACACAGGAATAAACCTGTTATGGGGAACAGCCAACATGTTTTCCCATGCCCGGTACATGTGCGGCGCTTCAACAAATCCTGATGCTCATGTATTTGCCTATGCAGCGGCTCAGGTAAAGAAAGCTCTTGAGATAACCTTAGATCTTGGGGGTACAAACTATGTCTTTTGGGGTGGGAGGGAAGGCTATCAAACCCTCCTCAATACTGACATGAAACGGGAACTTGATCATATGGCTGTTTTTCTATCAATGGCATCAGATTATAAGAAGGAGATCGGATTTACAGGAACCCTTCTTATTGAACCGAAACCGAAAGAACCGACAAAACATCAATATGATTTTGACGCCGGAGCTGTGATTGGTTTTTTAAGAAATTATGATTTGGATAAAGATTTTAAGCTGAATATTGAATGCAACCATGCTGCATTAGCAGGTCATACTTTTGAACATGAACTGACCCTTGCTTCTTCTTATGGGCTCCTCGGTTCTGTTGATGCGAATACCGGAGACCCGATGCTGGGCTGGGATACGGACCAGTTCAATACGGATTACCGGGAACTGACCAGGGCAATGCTGGTTATCCTTAAACAGGGTGGCCTTGGTTTCGGGGGACTTAACTTTGATGCGAAACTGAGGCGTGAATCAACTGATATTGAAGACATGTTTGTCGCACATATTGGAAGTATGGATGCATTTGCCCGGGGCTTAAAAAATGCTCAGAAGATCCTTAATGATGGAAAACTGCCGGAAATGGTGGAAGACCGGTATAGTTCTTACAATTCAGGAATAGGCGCGAAAATTGAAAGCGGGGAAACAGATTTTAAAGAACTGGAAAAATATATTTTTGAAAATGGGGAACCAAAGCAGAAATCCGGAAAACAGGAACTTTATGAAATGGTACAGAATTATTATCTGTAACGAATGGTAAAACACCAGGCTTCGACACAGTAAAAAAGGTTGAAAATATTTAAAATATCAATTATAATTAAAACATCCATAAATCTAGGACCTAAGTTTGAAAGAAATTCATTCCTCAGAAAAATTTGAACTTGAGCGGTATAAGCTTGCAGTAGAAGGTTCCACAGATGCCCTGTGGGACCGCCCGGATATCAATATTGATAAAGAATGGTGGTCCCCTAAATTCTATGAAATGCTTGGATATAAGAAAGGAGAAATTGAACCCAGTTTTGAAACGTTCCGGCCTCATGTCCATCCTGATTTTTTAACGCTCTTCTCATCTCTGCATGAATCCCACCTGCAGGGAAACGTGAAAAATGACATTGAATATAAATTACGGAGAAAAGACGGAAAATATATCTGGGTACGGGAACGGTTTAAACTCTATAGGCGCAGTGACGGGCGACTGAGGCTGTCCGGTTCTCTCCAGGATATTACGGAAAAGAAACGTATTGAACAGAGTCTCCGGGAAAGCGAAAAAAGGTACAGAACAATATTCGAGAACTCATTGCTCTCGTTATCCGAACAGGACATATCCCGAATTCGGAATATGATCCGGGATTTGAAAGAGCGCAAGATTACTGATTTCGAAAGATATTTTCGGGAAAATCCAGAATTCGTTGAACAGGCAATAAAATCTATTCAAGTAGTGAATGTAAATGAAGCCACAAGAAAATATTTCGGAGCCGGAACAAAAGAAGAACTTCTCGGACCTCTATCTCACATATTAAATACAGCTAAATACAGGGAGATATTTTGTGAGGAATTAACTGCTATAGCTGAGGGAAAAGATCATTACATAGGGGAACGTTCCTTTTTTATCCGGAGCGAACAAAGACATTTTCTCATTCATTCTACGATACCGATGCTGAATGATCCGAATCAGATAATGCTGGTAAGCATTACCGACATCACTGAACAGAAAAAAGCAGAAAAAAAAATACAGCATTCATTGGAGGAACGGGAACTCCTTATTAAGGAACTTCATCACAGAGTGAAGAATAATTTGAACATGATTGCATCTATGCTGAATCTTCAGGGAGCATCCATTTCAGATGAACAGCAGAAAAAAATATTTTATCAGATTTCAAATAAAATCAGGACCATATCTCTGGTATACGAAAAACTTTACTCCAGCAATGATTTACAAACCGTTCATCTGCCTACCTATATAAAAGATCTCATCGAAATGCTGAAGGAGTCAAATTTAGCTGATTCATCAAATTTGACTGTTGATTTATCGGTGAAAGATATTTTACTTGATATGAAATCGGTGATACCTGCCGCGCTCATTATGTGTGAACTTTTTTCGAACTCCTGTAAGTATGCATTTCCCAGCAAAGAGAAGGGCTTCATAAAAATAGAAATTACGAAGGAAAAGAATTTCATGATAATCGGATACAGCGACAACGGAAACGGTATGCCCGGGAATATTGATTTAAAAAATCCTCAGACTTTCGGACTTATTCTCATTCAGTCACTGCTGCTGAACCTTAAAGGTTCGATTCAATTTGCGGATGCTGATCGAAGTGGATATATAGTCCGGTTTCCCATTGATTCAGGTGCTTCCGAATAAATCTCCTGAGCAACAGCAGGCAGATTGCGGATTTCATTTTTTACACTTTTTGTGCAAGCCATATTTATTGCAAGATGATAGAACCAATTATTCAGATGGAAAGGAAGACGCTGAATTGAGGCACCGATTTTGGAAAAATCCTTTACCGCATTAAGTCTTCCCTCATATAACTCCTGAGCAGTCATATTTTTTGGAACAAAGACCGGTGTGTTGTGGTTATAATGGAGCCAGTTATAGGAAAGAATTCTGTTTTGCTTTTTAAATCTGTCAAAAACCTGGGTGCCAGGGTAGGGAGTTAAAACATTCATTGACGCAGTACTGATTCTGTTCCGGTAGAGGAAATCCAGAGTTTCGGAAAAGATGTTTTTTGTGTCATCATCAAAACCGAAAATCAGTGAGGCATGAAAGTGTACGCCGTGATCCATTATCCGTTTAATAGCTTCTTCCGTTGCCTTTATTTCCTTAATAGATTTCTGCAGTTTAGCAGCTTGTGTCTCAGAAACGGTTTCAAGTCCGAAAAAGAGGGCGAAACATCCGCTGTCCTGGGCCATCTTCATGAGGTCTTCCCTTTGAGCAAAGGACATGGAAGCCTGTCCTACCCATTTGATTTTCAGAGGCTTTATTGCAGTGAAAAGCTCTTTTGCGTACCTTGTGTCGCCAATGATATTATCATCAAGAAACATAAAAAATTTTGCCCTGGAATCTTCGATGAATCGGACAACATTTTCAATCGGAATATGACGAATTTTTTTACCGTAGATATTGGTAACACTGCAGAATTCACAATTATAGGGACATCCCCGTGTCGTAAGTACAGGAATAATGTTAAATTGCCGTTTTCTTTTCTTCAGCAGACTTGTCATGGGAATATAGTCGGTTAAAGAAGGATTCGATTTTTTATAAAACTGTTTCATCTCTTTCTTCTGATGGTCTTTCAGCAGTTCCTCCCACACCCCTTCGACTTCTCCTAAAACGATAGAATCGCAGTGTTTTATTGCTTCATCCGGCAGGATAGTAGGATGTATGCCCCCGAGAACGACTTTTCTTCCCCGTTTCCGGAACTCGTCTGCAATTGCATAGGCATGAGGTGCGGTTGAAGTCATGCAGCTGATTCCGACAAGATCCCATTCAGTACCGTAATCTATATCTTCAACTTCTTCTTCAATTATTGTAACCTCGTGTTCTTCAGGGGTTAAACCGGCTATAAGGTGAAGAGATAATTGGGGCATAAAAATACCCTTCGGCTTTTTCACCTCAGGATTTCGAGTCGGGGAAATTAATAGAATTTTCATCGAGTCTCCTTTATTCTATACAACTGTGACAGGATTAGGCAGAGAATGGTTGCACAATTAATAGTCATAATATACAGTTGTCGGACTTTAGGATAGGCAATGTGGATAAAAAAACATTAAAAACAGACTTTTTACTCATATTAACCGCATTAATCTGGGGATTTGCCTTTACAGCCCAGCGTACAAGTATGAGATATATAGGCCCTTTCCTCTTTAACGGATTACGTTTTTTTCTAGGTGCTTTTTTTCTCATTCCGGTGCTTTATTTTTTAAACCGGAAAAATGCACATAGAAAAAAGAGAAAAAAGAATGAAAAGATCTGGCTGTACGGACTTACAGCCGGTATTTTTCTCTTTGCCGGGGCTTCTCTTCAGCAGATAGGAATTATTTACACAACAGCGGGAAAATCAGGATTCATCACTGGTCTGTATGTTGTTCTGGTGCCTATTCTCGGCATGTTTTTCGGCCAGCAGACAGAGAAGGGACGTTGGATCGGAGTTGTTTTCGCGGCAGCGGGCCTCTATTTTTTAAGCATTACAGAAAGCTTTACCATTGAGTTCGGGGATTTTCTCGTTTTCCTCAGCGCTTTTTTCTGGGCAGCCCATGTAATAGCCATATCAAAATTTTCTCCTAAAGTTGATGCCCTTAAGCTTTCAATGATTCAGTATTTCTACTGTGCCGCTGCAAGCATTATTGTTGCGGTGTTCACTGAGAAAATACAGGCAGAAATGATACAGGCAGCCTGGCTCCCGATTTTCTACGGCGGAGTCTGCTCCGTGGGCATTGCATACACCCTTCAGGTTGTGGCACAGAAAGATGCGCATCCTGCCCATGCTGCAATTATTCTCTCCATGGAAGGCACCTTCGCGGTTCTCGGCGGTTTTCTGATCCTCGGGGAAGTCCTGACTCCCCGGAATGTTCTAGGATGTGCTTTAATGTTTTGCGGAATGCTGATTTCCCAGGGCAGTGTTATTTTCAGCAGAAGAAAACATAAAGCAGTACACTATAAAGAGGTTTAAGGTTTTCCGTTTTTTTTGTATACTGGTTATGGAAGATGAAAGGAGTGCTTATTTTCCCCTTCGTTTTCCTGCTTGTTTTGTTCTGCTCCTCTTTTGTTTTCTCCTATGGTAAGCAGGAAGGGGAAACAGAACAGTATATCTCCTCAGAGTTTCAGGAGGAGAGACAGAGAATGGTTGAAGATCAGATAGAAAGCCGGGGAGTTAAAGATCCTCTTGTTCTTGAAGCCATGAAAACCATTCCCCGTCATCTTTTTGTAACCAAAGATCAGCAGAAAAGAGCCTACAATGATTATCCCCTGCCTATAGGATACGGTCAGACAATCTCACAGCCCTACATTGTTGCGTACATGACGGAACTGCTCCGTCTTTCAGGAGGGGAGAAGATTCTGGAGATCGGCACCGGCAGTGGATATCAGGCAGCTGTGCTTGCGTATATCTCAGACAAAGTCTATACCATAGAAATTATTGAAGAATTGGGAACCCGGACTTCCCGCCTTATAGAAAAACTCGGATATTCAGACAGAATTCATATTACCATCGGGGATGGATATTACGGATGGGAGGAACACGCGCCCTACGACGGTATCATCGTAACAGCAGCAGCCGGCCATGTGCCGCCTCCTTTAATCGAACAGCTGAAACCAGGAGGAAGAATAGTAATTCCTGTAGGAGGACCGTATCAGGTCCAAACCCTGGTTATTGTCAGTAAAGATGATAAGGGAAATGTTTCCACGAGAAATCTGCTTCCGGTCCGGTTCGTTCCGATGACAGGCAGAGCACAATCAATAAAGTGACCAACCGCCTCGGCAGCACTCTGGGAATATTTTTTCTCTCCTTCAGTATAATTTCCCTTCAGCTCGCATTAATGCGTTCCCTTTCTTTTTTAAAATATTATCACTTTTATTATTTAGTAATCAGCTGTGCTTTGCTGGGATTCGGTGCAAGCGGAACACTTCTTAGTTTTGCTGCAGGCAGATTCTCTAAAACACCGGAAAAATGGATTGTGCGGTTTTACTGTCTCTTTGCCCTTTCCGCTTTCCTGGGAATTTTTTTCAGTCAGGTTCTGCCGATTGATGTTCAGTATCTTGTCTACAGCTTTCAGGAAACGGCGAAGTTTTTCTGCTATGTTCTTCTGATTTTTATTCCCTTTTTCTTCGGCGGTTTAACCCTGGGGCTCTGGTTTGCCGGTTTCCGGAAAGATGTACCCGAACTGTACGGAACAAACATGATCGGATCAGGGGCGGGAGCGGTATTAACTCTCTTTCTTTTCAGCCTGCTTGAGCCGGGAACCGCACCCCTGAAGATCAGCAGTATTGCAGCTGCAGGATGCATGATTTATTTAGTCTGTAAATTAAAAAAGATAAAAAAGGATTCGCCCCGTCTTGTTTGGTGGGCCGGAACGGCTTGCATCGGCCTCTGTTTTTCAGCATGGTTCCTGACTCTGGAAATCAAACCGGACCAGTATAAGCAGATTTCCTTTTTTCAGAGACTTGAACACCAGGGTTTGGCACAGAAGGTTGCATATAATTTTAATGCTTTATCCAGGTTTGATGTATATTCCTCTGATTCATCCCACCAGACAATGTTTGCCGGCCCTTCAGCACCGGTAAATCCCCCGCCCCAGCTTACGGTCCTTTCCGACGGGAACTACGGCGGCACTGTTTACCGGATCAGCACCCATGAAGAAGCGGAAATTCTGGAATATACTCCCCAGTCCATAGTATATAAGCTTTCAGCGAAAAACAGCAAAAACCCAAATGTCCTGCTTTTAGGAGAACGGGGCGGAACGAACATCTGGCTCAGCCTCCGTTATAATCCCCGGTCTGTAACCGCTGTTCATGCAGATAAAAGGGTAACATCCTTAATGGAGGATTTTTTTCTCGGGTATCAGGAGATTGTCCGGTTTATTGCCGCTGATCCGCGAACCTATATTGAGACCCTTGCTGAAGAAGAATTTTTTTCTGTAATTCAGTTTTCCAATGCCGAAGGAATGCCTGCTGTTGAAGGGGGTCTTTTCGGCCTTCATGAAGATTATCTCCTGACTAAAGAGGCTGTAATAACTGCTTTTTCCCGGCTGGAAGATACAGGATTTCTTTCCATTACTACAGGAATTCAGAATCCGCCGAAAGACACGCTGAAGATTTTCCGCCTTGTTTCATCTGCTCTCAGGGAGTCGGGAAAAAATCCCGGGGAACATATACTGACAGGACGGAATTATCTGGCTTCTGTTACCCTTGTTTCGAAAGAGCCTCTTTCCGGAGATACTATCCTGCTTTTTCAGGAGGAATGCAGAGATATACTTATTGATCCGGAGTATTATCCCGGCATTGATCTTCAAAAGGCTGAATATATAAATCAGCCCTTTGAAACAACAGGAGAAGGGGTTTCTTTTCTCCGGTACGGAGCCGGGGAGATTGCAGAGGGTAGAGGAGAAGCCTTTGCTGAAACCTATATTTTTAATCTTGATGTTCCGGAAGACAATTCACCCTACTTTCATAATTTTTTCAGGTTCCGGGGTACTAAAACCCTTATAGATGCCTATGGGGCGTACTGGTTCCAGCGAATGGAACTGGGATTTCTTCTTGTCCTTGTAACCTTAGGGATGGTTGTTTTCGCTGGTTTTCTGATTATTCTTCTTCCCCTTTTGGCCGGAAACAGAATAAAGAGAGGATCTGTGTTTTTTTTCTCCATCGGCTTCGGATTTATGTTTATTGAAATGGTTCTGATTCAGAAGTTTACTCTATTTCTCGGTGTACCCCTCTACAGCGCCGGAGCGGTACTCGGAGGTATCCTTGTTTTTTCCGGAGCCGGGAGCATGAGCTTTTCCCGGATATCCCTTCATCCGGCTAAAAGAATTTTTCTGGGCTTTTGTATTTTATGCCTTGTTTTGGTGATATACAGCGTCTTTCTTAACCGGATTTTTTCTGCAGGGTTTGCTCTTTCTTTACGTCTTCGTTTTTTTATTGCTCTCTGCCTTATAGGACTTCCTGCTTATTTCATGGGATGGTTTTTCCCTTCAGGGCTGGCGCTTTATTCAGAGGACCTGCCGGAAAATATCGGTACTGCCTGGGGTATTAACGGGTTTGCTTCAGTTGCTGCTTCTCCTCTGGCTGTTATCCTGTCCATGATCTTTGGTTTTCAGGCTGTACTGTTTATTGCTCTTGCCCTTTATTGTGTTTCCGCGGTTTTTTCCTTGGTTCAGAAATAAAATTTCTATATACTTTTTGCGAGCAGTTATATTGAGGAGTTATTAATGGAAAAGAAAAAAATCGGATGGATTGGTACCGGAGTTATGGGGAAATCCATGTGCGGTCATATCTGTAATGCAGGATATTCAGTTTCAGTCTATACACGGACAAAAAGCAAAGCAGAAGCTCTTTTAAAGGCCGGGGCTGAATGGAGAAATTCACCGAAGGATGTTGCTGAGAACAGTGATATCGTTTTTTCTATTGTAGGATACCCTCATGATGTAGAGGAAGTAATCATGGGAAATGAGGGTGTTTTGGCAGGGATCAGGAAGGGTGCAGTAATTGTTGATATGACGACATCTGAACCTGCTCTTGCGAAAATGATTTTTGAGGAAGCGGAAAAAGCCGGGGCTGATGCCCTCGATGCGCCGGTTTCAGGAGGGGACGTGGGAGCTAAGGAAGCAAAGCTCGCAATTATGGTGGGGGGTAAAAAATCGGCCTATGATTCAGTGTTTCCGCTGTTTGAGCTTATGGGGAAAAATATCAGGTACATGGGCCCTGCCGGAGCAGGACAGCACACAAAAATGGTGAATCAAATTCACATTGCGACAACCATGATCGGCCTTGTGGAGTGTCTGCTTTATGCCTGGAAAGCTGGTATTGATTTAAATGAGGTTATTGAGGCCATCGGACAGGGAGCCGCAGGGTCCTGGTCTTTGCTGAATTACGGCCCGAGAATAGCAAAAGGTGATTTTAATCCAGGTTTCTTTGTTAAACACTTTGTTAAGGATATGGATATAGCACTAAAGGAAGCGAGGGCAATGAAGCTTTCTCTCCCGGGATTGTCTTTAGCCCATCAGTTTTATGTAGCTGCCATGGCTGAAGGATATGAGAATTTAGGGACCCAATCTCTGTATAAGGTTTTTGAAAGATTGAACCTAAGCAAATAATCCTTTATCTCATCCATTTTATCTGTAAACAGAAATACTCTTTCTTCAACAGGCATTACTTAGAGTGCGCAAAAAAACTTATTTTTAATTGTTTTATAATTTTATTATTTTTTATTTAAATTTATTAATATAAATAAAAAAATACAATTAAATTAAAAATTATTGACAATGTACAAAACCCGTGAGACCATAAAATAGAAGATAAAATTCGAAAAAAACATATATGGAGGTGATAGAGAACCGTAAGGACTGTGTACGATTTTTCGGAAGATAAAAAGAGAAAAAGAGGAAAAGAGGTTAGCAACATGAAAAAAAGACTTTTTTGGT
>Ga0272441_10006642_pt1 | contig 19235 bp, 16 predicted proteins | sample SSMProp6N_FD_193582 | JGI IMG/M metagenome (GOLD analysis project Ga0272441, IMG submission 193582) | Marine sediment archaeal communities from Little Sippewissett salt marsh, Falmouth, MA, United States - SSM-Prop-6N | ecosystem: Environmental > Aquatic > Marine > Wetlands > Sediment ... | reverse complement strand
GAAATCTGTAGGGGAAGTTATGGGAATTGGACGATGCTTCGAAGAAGCCCTACAAAAATCCATCCGCATGCTTGACATTGGCAAGTTTGGATTAGTTTGTAACCCAGAAGAAGACGAACCCGAATCATTAGAAACCATAAAGGACATTTTAGCCCATCCTACTGACCAGCGTTTATACATGATTGTAAAAGCCCTCAAACAGGGCATTAACATTGAAGAAATTTATGATTTAAGCGGTGTGGACCCGTTCTTTTTGCATAAAATCAAAAATGTTATCGACATGCAAAACAAGCTGGAAAAAATCAACCAAAACGACAGAAACTTTTTTGATATACTGCGTGAAGCAAAGCGCATCGGTTTCTCTGATCTGCAAATTGGTATTTGCCGTGGCACAGATCAATTTACTATACGTAATTTACGAAAAAAAGCAAATATTATTCCTTCAATTAAACAGATTGACACTCTTGCTGCCGAATGGCCCGCCAAAACCAATTATTTGTACTTAACTTACGGAGGCGACGAAGATGACATTCAGTTTTCTTCAGAGAAAAAGAAGGTTATTGTTCTTGGTGCGGGAGTTTTCCGTATTGGTTCTAGTGTCGAGTTTGACTGGTGTGGAGTTAATACCATTTGGGCTCTGAAAAAGAACGACATCGATGAAGCCATTATGATTAACTACAATCCTGAAACTGTTTCCACAGACTACGACATGAGCGACAAATTATACTTTGAAGAACTAACTCTTGAAAGAATCCTCGACATATACGACAAAGAACAACCCATGGGAATAATTGCAAGCGTAGGAGGACAAATCCCCAACAACGTAGCTTTGAAGCTGTCTAATGTGGGTGTTAACATTTTGGGAACCACCGGAGAAAGTATTGACCAAGCCGAAGATCGAGTTAAATTCAGTGCATTGCTTGATACACTTCAGATTCCTCAACCTGAATGGCGAGATTTGTCAACAGCCAGTGATCTTAAAAAATTCGCTGACAAGGTTGGTTACCCGGTTCTTATTCGTCCCAGTTACGTTTTGTCTGGTTCTGCAATGCGGGTGGCCTATACCGAAGACGAACTTGAAGATTACCTAAAACTTGCAGCTAAAGTTTCCAAAGATCACCCTGTGGTCATTTCAAAGTTTATCGAAAACGCCAAGGAAGTGGAAGTAGACGGCGTCTACGACGGCGAAGACAACATAATCGGAGCAATCGTAGAGCATGTGGAAAACGCTGGAGTTCACAGCGGTGATGCGACTATGGGCATTCCGGCTTTGACTTTAAGCAGCGACGTTTTGCAAACCGTTAGTCTATATACTGACAAAATTGTTGAGGCTCTCAAAATCAGAGGTCCTTACAACATTCAGTACCTGGTAAAAGACGGTGTAACCTATGTTATTGAATGCAATCTACGAGCCTCCCGAAGTATGCCTTATGTAAGCAAAACGCGGGGAGTAAACATGATCGAACTTGCAACTCTTGCAATGCTAGGTAAACAATTCAAAGACTCTGGATTTATCGATTTACCTGAAATTAGCCACGTAGGTGTAAAAGTTCCCCAATTTAGTTTTATGCGCCTCAGCGGAGCAGACCCCGTTCTAGGAGTAGAAATGCTTAGCACCGGGGAAGTTGCTTGTCTGGGAGAAAACTTTACCGATGCTCTTTCAAAGGCTATGCAATCTGCCGAATTTAAAATGCCCCCTTCAGGCGGTTCGGTTTTGATAACTGTTGGAGGAGAAGAAATTAAACGACAAGTTGTCCCAATAGGTCAGGCCTTCCGAAAGCTTGGTTTCAAAATCTATGCAACTAGGAATACTGCCAAAGTAATGCAAAACGCGGGAGTGGATAACGTGTTTGTTTTACACAAGGTTCGGGAAAAAGGTCAAACCCCAAACATTGTTGATTACTTGCAAAATGGCAAAATACATTTGGTTATAAACATTCCAATGCCTAATCATCTAGTGAAGTTCTCTGAAGTTCTTGATGATGAATATACCATCCGACGGTTGGCGGTTGAATTTAACATACCCATAGTTACTAATCTGCAATTGGCGTCGGCGTTAACAAAAATCCTAGAACAACGGGAAGCCAACAAGTTCGATATACGTTCATTAAACGATTACATGGACAGCCTGCCCAGAAAATTCTGGTAAAAAATAAAAAATGGAAGAGTGTTTAATCTCTCGATATTGTTTTTATTTTTCTTTGAAATTTTAGTTTTGCAGTTAAGATTTTTTCTGTACCGAAGAGTTTCGAAGCGATAAACAGCACCACAATGGTGAAAACTGCCATATATGCGATTCCGCCAAGGGCTCCGATGTAATTTCCAGTGAAAGAGACGTTTGTAGAAAGCATAGAATGGGTAAAAGGTATTGCCAGAAGAATTATTGACAGTGGAAACGGTAGTGCGTTGATATCTGTATACATTGTGAACATCATTGGAATAATAAACAAAATCGATAAAGGTCCAACCAGTGCTTGAGCCCCTCGGACGTCTTCTGCAAAAATGGATAACGAAATTGCCAAAGCAAGGGCAGAAAGCAGGGCCATAAACAAGGACACTCCCAAAATTGCATAAGATTCCACTGTTGGCGCCAGCCCTAGAGCGACTAGGTCTACGTTAGTTGTACCTATCAATCCCGTGAAGGAATTCATGTAATACATGAAACCAATAATGTACGCTATAGAACCCACAAGTGCGACCACTATGGAACCTGTTAGTTTTCCTGCTAGGATTGTCGTTCGGTTAATAGGCATAGTTAGGAGTGTTTCCAATGTTTTTTCTTCTTTTTCTGAAGCAACTGCAGTAGCCGCCAGCTGCATAGCAAAAATCAGCAATGCCATTATTCCTGCTGGCATAGCTATTGACTGGGACATCATCAAACTGAACAGAGTATCAGGACTAACATCTGTAGCTTTTCCTTTAACTATTGATTTGTCTTTGTAGCTTATTGGGTTTAGTATTTCTGTGGTGTTCGCGTCTGGGAATCCTTGTTTGATTCTTTGGTCAAGGATGTAGTTTCTGAAACTGTAAAGTATGCTGCTAATTGCAGAAGATTGGGACGCAGAAGCAATTCCACCTCCTCCTTCGAAGGGTGTGTAAATTGTTAGGCTTCCTGTTTTTCCGTCAGTTATGTTTTGACTGAATCCTTCAGGGATAATTATTAGATTGGTTATGTTGGTGTCTTGAGTCTGGACTATTGCTTGGTCTAACGACACATCATCCAGGGATGTAATCGTGAAATTAAATGATGAAAAATAATTTTCAAAACTCAATGCGATGGTGCCCTGGTCTTGGTTTATAATTGCTATTGAAGTTTCTTCAATTCTTTGTTCGGCTGACTCCATGGATATTTGCAATGCAAATCCCATCAACGGGAACATTATTAGAGGAACAATTATCATGCTTAACAAAATTTTTGGGTCTCTTGCCAACTCTTTGACTTCTTTAATTACAATGGTCATTAATCCTTCAAGCAAAACCAACTACCTCCCCAAACACATCTTCAAGGTTAAGCGCCTTGTATTTTGTTTTTAGCTTTTCAGGTGACCCCTCTATCACAACTTGACCTTTGTTTACGATTGCCACCCTGTCACAAAGGTACTCAACTTCCAGCATGTTATGACTAGACAACAACACTGTTACCCCTTTTTCTTTTGCGTATTTTTTGATAAGGTTTCGAACATGAACAGAATGCAAAACATCCAAGCCACTGTTTGGCTCGTCCAGTATCGCCAGTTTAGGTTTAGTCATCAAAGCTCGGGCAACTAAGAGCCTACGTTTCATGCCCTTGCTGTAACCTTTTACTTTGTCGTTAAGGCGCTCTCCTAATCCAGAAATTTCTGCTGCATCATCAACTAATTCTTGAATTCTATTTTTGTCTTTGGTTGAAAACTTGGCCATGAACTTGAGATACTCAAAGCCTGACAGGTTTTTGTATGCTCCAGCCTCTTCGGGTAGGTAACTGATGATGTTTCGCACTTTATCAGCTTCGTTGACTACTTCGTGGCCAAAAACGGTTATAGTGCCTTCTGTGGGTAACAAAAGAGTAGAAACAATTCTTAGGGTGGTTGTTTTTCCCGCTCCGTTTAGTCCGATTAATCCAAAGATTTCCCCCGCGTTTATTGTAAAACTTAGTCCGTCAAGGGCTCGGACATTTCCGAAATCTTTGATTACTTTTTTTGCTTCAACTGCAATAGTCATAGAATCCTCCCCCGCTTTGGTATCATTACAGAAGCATCTTCAATAAATCTGCTTTGGTAACTATGCCGACAACCTTCCCTTTTGCAAGTATCAAAACTGCTGGATAAACCTGCAACAAACTCGAGATCAATTGTAATGGAGCATCCTCTCCAACTTGAGGAAAAGCTTCTTCCATTAATTTTTCCACCGAAAGTTTAGACACCTGTGAGAGATCCTTGCCTGCGGAAACTTTTCCTATGATTGACTTTTCAGAAATACTGCCTATTGCGTGTTCTCCATCAAAAACTGGAAGCTGAGAATAACCATGATTTGCCATTGTTTGGACAGCTTTAGAAACTAGGTCTGTTTTTTGGATTCCAATAACTTTGTTGTGCAAAACTTCTTCGGCTAGAACCTCTGTTTCTGTTTGCAGCTTTTCTAAGGTATCAAAAATAGATTTTACCTTAGTGTAGGCGGGGTCGATTTTTTTGGATTCTAGTTTTGCGATTAAGGATTGGCTTACTCCTGCTAGTCTGGCAAGTTTTTGTTGGGTGAGTCCCATCATTCTTCTTTTTTTTGCAACTTCTTCGATGGATGGTAACATGATTTGACTTTTGGTTACCCCTCTAATATTCTTTTTGGAATATTTTTTTCAGTAAAATATTAAAATAGTAATGACATTGCTATGTTCATCAACCCTGCGACAGGGTAGGAGACTACAAAAATTGTCATCCAAACAAAAACAAAATGGGCGGTCAATTGCTGAAATCAACCAGAAAATCAAATCTGGCGACGTTCAGGTTCTGACCGCAGAAGAAATGAAGAAACTCGTGGAAAGGAGCGGTATTGAAGTCGCCTACAAAGAAGTAGACGTAGTCACAACTGGAACTTTCGGCGCGATGTGTTCTTCAGGAGCAGTAATCAATCTTGGGCATGCAGACCCGCCCATAAAAATTCAGCGAGCCTGGCTAAATGACGTTGAAGTCAGTCACACAGGCGCAGCTGTAGACTTGTTTATTGGTGCTACTCAGATGTCCGAAACCAACCCCTTCGAGTACGGAGGAGGACATGTAATAGAAGACCTAATATCAGGCAAAGAAATTGAAGTTCGAGCCACCGCATACGGAACAGATTGTTACCCCCGAACTAAACTGGACACAATCATAACCAAAGACGACCTAAACCAGTTCTATTTGCTGAACTTTCGCAACTGTTATCAACGATACGTTTGTGCTACAAACAGCCGTGATGAGTTAATTTACACCTACATGGGTAAACTGTTGCCTAAACATCGAAATGCAACTTACTCCGGCGCAGGATGCCTTAACCCCTTAATGAACGACCCTGATTACGAAACTATCGGAATTGGTACAAGAATATTCCTTGGTGGTGGAAAAGGTTACGTTATTGGAGAAGGGACCCAACACGACCCCACAAACAGGTTTGGCACCTTGATGGTACGAGGAGACTGTAAACAAATGAGCCCCGAATTCATCCGAGGAGGAGTCTTTACCGAATATGGCACCAGTATGTATGTCGGTATGGGAATTCCAATTCCAATACTAAACAAAGGCATAGCAAAAAAAACCGCATTACGTGACGAAGAAATACTAACCGACATAGTAGATTATGGTGTTCCTCGCAGAGGACGACCCAAACTTGGACAGGTCAGCTATGCAACGCTAAAATCAGGTCATGTAACAATTAACAACCGCAAAGTCAAAGTCAGCAGTCTTTCAAGCCTTAAAAAAGCAAAAAAAATTGCAGCAACTCTAAAATCGTGGATAGAAAAAGGCGAGTTTTACTTATCTGCGCCCGCTGAAACCTTGCCAACTGATTCAGTTTGCAACCCGATGCACCAAACTAGCCAAGTGGCCTTTGTTAACACCGTAGCCCACGATGCTGTTACCTGCACAGTGAACGAAAACATCACAACAGTCGCCCAGCGAATAATCAGCAAATCAGTTAACCACGTGGTTGTGGTGGACAAAACAAACGAGATCAAAGGAATAGTAACTTCTTGGGACTTGACCCGTGCAGTTGCGGAAGGCAAAACAAAGCTAGAAGAAGTCATCACCAAAAAAGTATACACAACAACCCCTGAAGAAACTGTGGAAGCTGCTTCCCGCAGGATGGCTCAGCATCATATAAGTGCGTTGCCTGTTTTGAATCGGCAAAACAAGGTTGTTGGCCTGATTTCAACAGAGGACATTGCAAAATTAAGAGGAAGGTGAGACAAAATGGATCGAATATTGTTAAGGTTTTCAGAAGAAAACGTTGAAGACCCCATTACCTCTCAGGTGATCTTGGACCTAGGAATCCCTATGAGAATCGTAACTGCTACCGTAAACTCTTCAGGAGGCGACATACTCATCGAAGTTCCGAAAGTTCATGTTCAAAAAATCGTCAAAGCCTTCAGAGACAAAGGTGTGGTCGTTAAATTCCCCAAACTTATCGAAGTGGACTCCAACAAATGCACTGACTGCGGCGCCTGCTATGCTTTGTGTCCGGTAGATGCCATATCCTACGACAACGACTATTCCGTTGTATTCGACGAAAAAACCTGCATCGGCAGCCCTTGCGGTTTGTGTGTAGATGCATGTCCTGCTAGAGCCATTACCCTTGTTGAACAGCACCGAAATAACAAAAAATGAACAGCAAAAAACTCTTCAAACAAGCTTTTCGATATATAGAATCAGACTGCACCATAGTCTGCGACAAAAAAACTGGAATCCAAACTGCCAAAACGTCAATCAAACGCAACCTGCAGCTGCTTGAAGAGTACATTAAAAAAAACCCTCGCTTTCTTTTTTCTCTTGCCCCTGTTCCCGTAACTGAAGGTCCTGAAGTTGCCTGTTTAATGGCTGAAGCTTCAAAAAAAGCAAAAGTGGGGCCAATGGCTGCAGTTGCAGGGGTCATAGCTGATTTAGCCGTAAAGGAAATGGTTGATTCTGGTTGCAAAGTTGCCGTAGTAGAAGACGGAGGCGAAGCTTATGCTGTATCAAATCAGCCAATTGATGTTGGTTTTGCTGCGGGACATGAACCTCTTTCCAAAGAAATGGGTTTTAGGCTTAAGCAGTTCCCTATGGGGGTGGCAACCAGTTCAGGAAAATTCAGTCACGCATTTAGCTTTGGCGACGCTGACGCCGTAACCATTTTTGCTGTTAATGCTGGACTGGCGGACGCTGCGGCCACTGCTGTAGCAAACTTGATAATCGGAGACGACGTGGAGGCCACAATCAAAAAAGGTGTAGATGCAGCTTTGAGCATTGAGGGTGTTCATGGAGTTTTTATTTTGTATCGTGAAATTGTGGGAAAAGGCGGACAAGTCCCCGACCTGATAAAACTCAACCCTGACTAGAAACAGATTTTTTGTTGAGTTTTGCTTTTTTGAAAAAAGATTGTTCTCAAAATAGAACTTCTAGTAGTATGCTACTTTGAAAAGATAAAACAAAAAATGTTGCAAGTTTTCTCACAGTAACGTTCTCCTATTTTAGTTTGTTTAGAACATACCTGTAAATTATTATCATCACTATAACTATGAACATAACCAAGAGTAACGGTGTCCATTCTGGGAACTCGGAGATTTGTTCTATATTTTGACTCAAACTGTTGCTGCCGTTTATGGTGAAATATACTGTTTTTTTATCCAATCTGACATCCTTATTTGCGATATATTTTCCGTAAACTGTTATGTTGTGAGGGCCTTCCTCTAGCTCGGGCAAGGATAGAACTCCATTAATTTCAAACGGAACCATAAGTGTGGAGTTGACGGTTACTGTTGTGCCGTTTTCATAGGTTCTTCTTGCTTCTCTGGGTGTTCGGGTTTCGGTTAATGGAATTGTTTTGTTGTTTTGTCCGTCTATGCTGTATGTTAAGTTAGCGTAGTCAGGACTCAACAAAAACAGAAAATCTACAATCAAATCCAACTTACCCGAACTGTAAGTAATGTTACCCGGAGAAACAATATTAATCGGCGAAACAAGAGGAAAGCCCCTCCTATCATCAGTATATTGAGCATTAACCACTTGATTTACAACTGTTGCCAGAATTATAAATCCAAAAAGAAATCCTGTTGCTTTATTGTACATTGGTTTGTCTCCATTGGCGTTATGGGTTCAGTTTGTTTTTCTACACACTTTTGTGTGGGCACATTTCCCTCGTCTAGTGTTGTTAAAAAAAGCAGGGTGGTACAAGAGACAACTCCCTAAACTGCAGATTTTTCTTGTAGCTTTATTCATATATGTTCCCCTGCTTGTATTATTTTACGCTAATTTTATAATAAAAGTATATTTCTCAAGAATTCTTGACAAACTAAATGCATAATGTTATCGATTTTAGTCAAACTTTCTTGACTAGCTAGAATTTGTTTATTTTATTCTGTTTTGGACTCAAAAAATACACGTTTTTGGGGCGTTTTTATGTAGCAAATTGTTGGATTATACTCTAATTTTTTAAACTAGATTGCTATACTGATCTGTATTGGTGAACATATGTGCCTAGGCGTCGACGAAAATCGGGTTTGAAGGTTCTGAAAGCAGCTTCTTCTTCTTTGCGCATGCAATTGCTGATGACTTTAGTAAACAAAGGTCCACAATCTTACACTGACCTAATGAAAGTTCTCAAACTTAACCCCAGTAGAGATGCTGGAAGGTTTGCATATCATCTAAAATATCTTCTAAACGCGGATCTGATTGAACCCGACGTAGACAACAAAGAGTATTGTCTTACTGACCTTGGAAAAACCATGATTCAATTCACTGAAGACATCCAACAACAGTTTCTGCAGCGGAAAAAAATTCTTGTACGAACATCCCGCCTTGCTATGGAAGAATTTGACCGCAACAAAATTGTTGACGCCCTCGTAAAAGAAGCGAACGTTCCCGTTTTTCAGGCTCAAAAAATAGCCAGAGAAACCGAAAAACGGCTTCGAGACTTTAAAACAAAATACTTAACCGCGCCCTTGATTCGAGAAATGGTCAACGCCATTTTGGTGGAAAAAGGCTTAGAGGAATATCGCCACAAACTCACTCGACTTGGATTGCCAGTTTTTGACGTGAACCAACTCATAGAATCTACTGGAACCACCAAACAAAGCGTTGAAGCAATTCATAAAGCAGCAGCAGACGCAGTAATGGAAGAATATACCCTATTGAACGTTTTACCCCGCGAAGTTGCTGATGCCCACTTGTCTGGGGGGTTGCATCTAAAGAATTTAGGAACTTGGGTTTTAAAACCTGACCAGTTTATGCACGATTTGAGGTTCTTTTTCCAGAATGGATTAAACCATGGTGCAACTAACCTTAATCAACCCACGTATCTTCCGCCTAAAACTTTGGAAGCTGCATTGCTTACTGCTTCTAATGTTCTAAAAATTGCATCTACAGAAGCTTCAGGAGAGCAATCCATTGATTTCTTTAATGTTTTCTTGGCGCCTTTTACTCATAACCTTTCAGAAGAACGAATACGTGAAGGCTTACGCCTTTTCATTTCTAACCTTAACCAGCCTCTTTTAAACGGTAGCTCAGTTGGAGCATCGTTAGGCGTCGAATTATTAGTTCCAGAATTCTTAAAAGACAAAGACGCCATCGGACCGGAAGGAAAAACAGTTGGATGCTACCAAGACTTTGTAGAGGAAATCAGGCGCTTAGCATCCCTTATCTTTGAAGTTTTTCTTTACGACGACACCTACAAACCTGTTTTAAATCCTCGTCTGATAATCAAAGTCCGACCCGAAGTTCGGAGAACTGCTGAGTGCACGCCTTTACTTTATGACGCTCACAAGTTAGCAGAAAATGGTCTGCCCTATTTTGCTAATCTGTGTTATCCTGACCAAACCAGTGCATCGTATACTTCGTCTGGGTTTAGGCTTGCAGCAAATTGGCGGGAAGATTGGGAATTAGACACCTTGCAAACTGGGAGTATCGACAGCGTTATAATTAATTTGCCTCGGGTCATGTACGAGGCCAAAGGTAAAGAAAAAAACTTTTTCAAGTTGTTGGATGACCAACTTGAGCTTGCGTTGCAGGCTCTGGAAATGAAGTATCAGACCATAAAACAGCGTGAACGAGAACACATGTTGCCCTTTTTGATGCAAAAAAGTGAAGGCGACCAGTACTTCAGAATTGAAAACGCGGCTAGGTTAGTTAGTTTTGTGGGTTTGAACGAAACCATACAGGCCTTTTTTGACAAGCCCCTAAAACAAGAAGGAGAAACTTTGGATTTTGCAAAAAAGATCGTAACATATCTTTCTGATGACATAGAAAAATACTCCAAAAAGCCTGAAACACGGGCTGCTTTGGCCATGGTGCCTGCTAGTTATGCTGCAAAGCGGTTAGCGTCACTGGATGCAGAAAAATATGGTTGGGGAACTGTTCACGCAAAAGGAACCAAAGAAAAACCTTTCTACACCGACTTGGTGGCTTTGCCTTTAGACATTCCAACTTTTTGGAAAGACAGAATCAAAGTAGAAGAACAATTCCACCAATTAACTCCCGGAGGTCACTTGGCAGTTATTCCCCTTGCGGATGAGCCCCAAAAATCTGACGACCTTCTGGCAATAACCCGAGACATTGTTAGCTCTTCACAAGTTGGACTGCATGTTTTCAACCGAAACATTGCATATTGTGCAGTTTGCCGCCAGATATTCTATGGAAAACTGGAAAAATGTCCCTCTTGCGGCTCTGTTAACATGCTTCAATCTTTCAGTCGCGTATAAACACTAACCCTGTTTTTTTCTGGGTTTTTCTTTTTATTTTATGTTGGTTCGCTGTTTTTGTTAGACCCCTATATAAAATAGAAAATAATTCTACAGCAAAATCCTGTCAATAATTTGGGCCCTAGTTCGGGTTGGAATAGTACCTAAGTGTTAATTTAGTTGAATGCTTATACAGAATTTTATACTATTAACACTAAAAAATTAAATATAGTCTGTCAGCCCTAACTCTTTTATCTCACAAGTAAAAACATCTAAAGAGGTAATTTTTCATGGGCTTTTCAAACGGTATAAACAGCTCTCCTGCGCATCCACCCGCAAGCGATGTAGTGGTCTACACAACCAGCGGATGCACTAGATGCGACATGCTGAAAAAATGGTTAAAAAATAAAAACACTACTTTTAAAGAAAAAAATCTAGAAGACTCCGACGTAATGACCGATTTGGTCATGAGAAACTTTGTCGTAATGTCCGCACCCGCCCTAGAAATTAACGGAGACGTATACACGGACAGCCAAATCTTCGAAAACAACGGAGTAATCAAATCTGATATTTCAAAAATGTTTGAGGAAATGTAAATGACAGAAATGCTACACAACATCCGACCAATGGTCAGAGGAACAGACGGATTTATTGTTCCTTGGAGTAAACAAAAAATTATCGAACAGTTAATGACTGAAACCAAACTGGCAGAAGAATTCTACGACATGCCAGCAATCAGCCAAAAGGACGCAGAACTAGTTGCAGGTGAGGTTGAAACCAAAGTTTTTGATTTAAATCTCAAATTCATTAGCGGTCCTTTGATTCGAGAACTGGTAAACAACGTTTTGTTATCCAAGGTTTCAGAAAAACCCCAGTTTGCCCTTTACCGAAACATACTGACCCGAGTAGGTGCCCCAGTTTATAACGCATATTTGATGGACATGGGACAAGGCTTTAAAGCCAAAGAAAACGCGAACCTGCAACCTAACCCAGAAACTGCCCACAAACGAAAAGCAGATTGGGTCTCCGGCGAAGAATACTTGTTATTGATGCCTCCCCATATAGCAGACGCCCACCTATCAGGGGATTTGCACATTCACGACTTGGAATACTTTGGCACTCGACCCTTCTGCCAAGACTGGGACCTTCGTTACTTCTTTTACTATGGGTTAATGCCCGACGGTCTAGGAACAAGAACAAGCATCGCCGGTCCAGCAAAACACGCAGAAGTTGCAATACTGCACACTGCAAAAATTTTGGCTTCTGCCCAAACAAACTTTGCAGGTGGAGAAGGCTTCTATAACTTCCTGATATTCTTGGCTCCTTACTTCCGAGGACTAAGCTACCAACGCACCCGACAACTAATGCAGATGATGTTCTTTGAGTACACCCAAGCTTACGTTGCTAGAGGCGGTCAGTTGGTCTTCAGTAACATTCAGGTGCAGCCTGGTGTTCCTGACCTTTGGAAGAACGTTCCAATTGTAAAGAATGGAAAAGTAGGACCTGACACTTACGGCAACTACGAAGACGAAGTCCGCATGATGTTCCGTGCCCTCTACGATGTAGCTGGCAAAGGTGATTTTTGGGGCAAGCCTTTCAACTTCCCTAAACTTGAAAACTCGCTAAGTCCAGAGTTCTTCAAACCCGAATATGATGATGTTTGGTTGGATGTTCACAAAGTAGTTGGCAAGTTCGGTTTGCCTTACTTTGATAACTTGATGCCTGCTTACCGTGGTTATGGTAAGGGCGTTTCTTGTTACCAGTGTTGTGCTTACTGTTTTGTTGACACTCCAGAAGACAGTGCAGACTTCTACGAGAAACTCAACTTTGATAACGGAAAACACTTCACCATGGGCAGCTGGCAAGTTTCCAGCTTGAACCTTCCAAGAATGGCATACAAAGCAAACGGAGAGGACGAAGTTCTCTTTGAAGAAGCCCGCAGACTTATGGATTCTGCTTTGGATGTTTTCAAAGCCAAGAAGAAATGGATGGACCTTGCAGTAAAGAACCACCGCATACCCTTTGCTACTCAACGACCCTTAGATCCCAGAACTGGAGAGAAAGGCACAACTGCAGTTGATTTTGATGCCCTGACCTTCACTATTGGTCTTGTGGGCGGTAACGAGATGGCTCAATATCATACTGGTTATCAGTTGCACGAGAACGACGAAGGTGTAAAGATTCTCATCAAGTTGATTTTGGAAATGCAAAAATACAAGAAAATGTTGGAAGAACAAAGCGGCTACAAGATCGCTTTGGCCCGAACTCCTGCTGAATCTACTGCTCAACGCTTTGCTATATCTGATCTAATCACCGACAAGTATCGAGGCAATGCTGAAAAACTGGTCAAAGGTGATGTGGGACAAGCAAGATTCTTGCTGAATAACCACAAGAAAGACGTTCCCGTCTACTATACTAACGGAACCCACGTGGACGTTGGTGCACGTATGGGCTTGTTTGACCGAATCAACATTGAGCAAAAGTTCTTCCCACTGCTTAACGGTGGAAACATGCTCCATGTCTGGCTTGGCGACGCAGACCCCGACCCAGAGGCACTCTACAGTATGACAAAGCGAATCACCACCCAAAGTAACATTGGCTACTTTGCTTACACCAAAGACCTCACCGTCTGTGGTAACTGCGGAAAAGTTACTTCACCCATGCGAGACACTTGCCCTAACTGCAACTCTAACTCTGTAGAATGGTGGTCACGAGTAACCGGATACTATCAAGCAGTCAGCGGATGGAACAAAGGCAAACGCGAAGAACTCGCAAACCGATACCGAACCGGGATGTAATTTCCTTTTTTGGGGCACTTCAAATCTGCCCCACTTATTTTCGTTTTAATTATTTTGTATCAGTTTTCAAAAATTATGATAAATTATTATTAGCAACATACCCTACAAACTGAACAGGTTCTGCTTAGAATGAGTACCCGAGAATTGAGGCTTGGTCAAAACGAGTTCAGCCAGTTTTTTTCCTTCATTAAAGGTCAGCCTCGAGACTTAATTGGGTTTTTAACTAAACCAAAAGCGATTCTTAACTTCATTTTGGTTGAACTTCAGCACCGTTTTCTGAAGCCTTCTGTTGTTGCAGGATTTCCATATCATTTAACAGTTGAAACTGGAAACATTTGCCCGTTGCGGTGTGCCTTGTGCCCAACTGGTCAAGAAAAAACAGATTTGCCTTCAGGATTTCTTACTTTTGAAAACTTTAAAAAAATCATTGATGAACTTGGAGATTACCTGATTTTTGTAGAGTTATACAATTGGGGAGAGCCATTCCTAAACAAAGACTTTTTCCGAATGGTCAAATACGCAAGGGAACACAACATTTTGGTTACTACAAGCACGAACTTGAACGTTTTTGATGACAAAATCTGTAATGAGCTGTTGGAGTCTGGCTTGAATTTGTTGATGGTTTCTTTGGACGGGGCAAGTCAAGAAACTGTTGAAACTTATCAGCGGGGAAACAATTTTGCCACCGTGTTTTCTAACCTAAAACAGGTAATAAACAAAAAACAAAAGTTGAATCTTCAAAAACCCTTGGTGCAGTGGAAATATTTTGTGACCCGTTTCACTGAAAACGAAATTCCCCACGCTCAACAACTAGCCAAAGAAGTCGGCGTTGACTACATTGAGTTTGCAAAGCTTCTTTGTGACATGAGCCAGCGATTCTTTTTGGATGCTAAAGCTCAGTTTGAAAACGTGAAAGAATGGTTACCTACAAATGAAGGCTACTCTGCGTACAGTAAAGCTTCAAAACAGCGCAAAAATGCGCTAAATAATGATTGCTCGTCCTTGTGGACTCGGTCGGTGATAAACTGGGACGGCAATGTTTTCCCGTGTTGTAACGTTTATGGTGAAAAATGGGCCTTTGGAAATGCCTTTGAAGACGGATTTTCTGCAGTTTGGAATAACGCGGCTTATCAAGTTTCAAGGGAGCGGGTTGCTCGGGCAAGTTCAGGAAACAAAAAAACCATTTGCCACATATGTGCAAACAATGGAGCCATGCAGTAACAGGAGGTACAAGGTTGGTTAACATGAATCCCATTAAACTGAATATGCCTTTGATGCGCACTCTTCGACTTTACTCGAAAATTAAATTGGGTGTGCCTTCGCCTTTGTTTGTTGCGTGGGATTTAACCTACAAGTGCAACTTGAACTGTTTTTTTTGTGACCGCCAAGACTTTTACCGCAAAAAATTAGGCAATGACTTAACCCTTGACCAAGCAAAACAAGTCATCAACAATCTAGTTTCTGCAGATGTCATGTCCATTGGCATGACTGGCGGAGAAGCCTTGCTCCGGTCCGACCTAGAAGACATCGCCCAGTACGCCAAAGAAAAGGGGTTGGTTGCCAGTTTGAGTACAAACGGGACTTTGATGACTAAAGAGCGAGCAAAAAAACTGGTTACGTTGTTTCAGTCTATTTCCATCTCTTTTGACGGCTTAGAAGAAATTCATGACAAAGTAAGAGGAACAAAAGGCGCATTTAATGGTGCAGCAAGCGGGCTGAAAATTTTGGCAGAAACCGAGACTCGTAACTGTGCCATTGGAGTAAATTTTGTTTTGAACAAACACAATTTTCATCAACTCCACCAGGTTTTCGAAACTGTAACAGAGCTTGGAGCAGACTACTTTTTTGTTCAACCCGTAATCGGTTCTGACTCGTGGGCTATTCCCCAAGACGCCGTTAAAGGTGTCATAAAACAAATTTTAGACATGAAAGCAAAGTATCGCAGCAAGCTTTCCCAGTCTTATTATTTTTTGAATCACATTTCTGATTACATCACTGGAACTGTTCCAAAGGTGTGTGACGCTGGAACCTTGTATTTGGCGGTAAACAATGAAGGAAAACTGTTTTTGTGTCCCGGACTCACCCGCACACCGGAAAATTGTGTGGGTTCTTTGCTTAAAAATTCTATGATTGACCTTCTGAAAAGCAAACGGATGAAAGAGCTTAAAAAAACTGTGGCTTCAAAATGCAGTCCTTGTTTGATGAATTGCACAACAGAGTATTCTTTGCTTGCAAAAGCGCCAGTGAAGACTATTCTTAGTAAATACAGCAGTTTGAGAGTTTAATTAAACAACACTGATATGCAGGTTGCTTAGAAAGAAATCTAAAAACAAACGTTGCCGTGAGTAAAAGTGGTTGAATCAAACGTTTCGGGTGATAGCAGTGATTGGCTTCCAAAAAAGCAAGCTTCACTCAAACGTACTGTTCCTCTTTTGCTTTTGGGTTTGATAATTTTTGTTGGATATCTATATTTTTTTGTTGACATACCAGAAATGCTCAATACGATTCAACAAATTGACATTTTTTACTACGTGCTTGCAATTGTTGTTTTAATGCTCAACCTGTTTGCATATGCTTTAGTTTGGCAGTACCTCCTGCGACCTTTGTCCATTAAGGTTGGATTCATCAAAACCTTGTTAATCACCTGGGTTGGAGCTTTCATAGAATTTTTTGTTCCCTCTGAAGCAGTGGGAGAAGATGTTTCCAAAAGCTACCTGATGGCAAAAGAATCCAATGAAAACACAGGAAAAGTAGTAGCATCCGTTCTGGGACAACGAATAATCTCGATGCTGGTAACTTTGATAATTCTTGTTATCTGTTCCATTTCCTTGTTTGTTATGAATCTTGATATTCCTTCAAGCGTCTCTGTTTTAATTCTGCTCATTTCTGTGGGCATCGCAATTCCTCTGATATTCATCTTGTTGTTGTGCAAAAAACAAAAACTCAGCACCAAAATAATCGATATGCTGATACGTTTTTGTGTTTGGGTTTTCCGAGGCCGCTTAAACCGAGAAGAGCTGCAAGCAAAAGCCAAAAACTCGTTGGAATCCTTTCATCAATCAATGGGCATCTTGGGCAAAAAACCCCAAATCCTAATCGTGCCTTTGTTATTTTCTTTGGTAAGCTATTTTCTAAGTGTGCTTGTTTCCTACTTTGTTTTTGTTTCCCTTGGATACTGGACAATTAATTTTGTTCTCCTCACAATAGTTTACTCCCTTAGCCGTAGCCTTCAAAGTGTCCCCACCATGCTACCTGGTGAAGTTGGATTCATAGAAATTGTAATGACCAGCCTTTACATTTCCCTTCTAGGACCCGAAGCTGCTGTAATAAGTGCGGCTTCAACAGTTCTTACCCGTGTTTTGTGGGTGTGGTTTAGGCTTCCTCTTGGTTTTGTGGCTCTTCAATGGGCTGTTCGACGAGGCTTAATCTAACTTTGAAAACTGTGTGTGTCTTTGGTTGCGGGTAAAAAATGAAAAAAAGATTTTAGCGATAGTTGCATCGCCAAGGGAATGAAATAATTTTACAATTAGTCTACTCGTTGCATTGGTTGGTCGCAACAGAAAAGAATGCCTTTTCCTGGTGTCATGACCTTTACAACGTTGTCGCATACTTTGCACGCATACATTTTGCCTTCGATTGTCACTTTTTCACCTCCATGTTTTGTCCGCGTATCAAGTTACTATAGTTCTGTTGTAGGAAATTCAATTCGTCTTAAATATTTCTTGGCATATTCTGGTTCATGTGACAACTCTTGACTTCTTAAAAGTTGCCTCTCTAACCGACTTAAAGCGGTGCGAAATGTTGCTTCTGGACCATATCCCTCGTCAGAACTGAAAAAGGAGCCTCTTCTGGTCCTAAACTGCAAGCGGCAGTGAATCAATTGATCACCTTTGAAGTTTGTGCCATGAGTTTTCATGTAAACAAACAAGGTTCCAGATTCCAAGGTTTTTTGGTATTTGCGTGCGAAAACATCAAAATCATCTAGTATTGCACCTTTTTGTATTTCTTTTATTCCAACGCCTTTGGTGGAAAACTGCACTGTAATTTTTTGTTGTGGTTTTTCCATTTCGGCTAAGGGCTCAAGGATGTCCCTTTTTGTTATAATTCCGGTTAATCTTCCTTTGTTGAGCACAACCAAAGAAGTGATGTTGCTTTCTTGCATTTTTTCAACTGCAACTTTAAGTTTAGTTTCAGGCTGAACCGTAATTACTGACTTAGTCATTATTCCTTTAACTGGAAGGTTTAACACTGGAGCTTTTTCTCCGGATATCTCTCCTACTGTTTGGCGTTGTCTTGGCTGAAAAACGCTTTCGATAATGTTTTCAACAGAAACAATTCCAGTTAGGTTTCCGTTTTTTAGTACTGGTGTGTGAGAAATTCCGTGTTCCCTGAAAAGACTCAGAACAGCTCCTACGGATTCGTTCTCCTCAACAAAGTATGGGTTTTTGGTCATTATCTCGTTTACTTTTGTGTCTCCCCAATTTCCGACTACTGCTCCTAAAATTACAGCATTATCTGTTACTGTTCCAACTAGTTTGTCTTTATTGAAAACTGGAAGCTCACTGATGCCACTGGTTACCATTAATCGTGCAACTTTGCTAAGGGAATTTTCTGGTGAAACTGTTGGTGCTGAACGCATCAAAGTTTCAACTTTCGTTGTGGCGGGATCGTAACGGGATCTTACAATCCAGCGGTGAGCAATTACTCCCACATATTTTCCTTTACCATTTAAAACGATTAAGACTGGTCTAGGTTTTTCTTTAAACAGGGAAAGACAAACCGAAAGTGGGTCGTCTTTTTTTACGCTCTTGAATTTGGTTGAATACACATCTTTAACTATCGTTGAGGCCATATTTACTTCTCCAAAAATTCTTTTTTTGCAAAAAGCAATTCAATCAATATATACTAATCCATGTTAGGTCTTTAACGTTTTGTTTTCTATAAGATCGTTTTCAACTAAGAGTCTAACTTGTTGGTCTATTTCGTTAACCCAGATTTTTTTCTTTCTCATTTTTTCTCAATTACTTTAACAAATTTCTTTTTTCGGCTTCTAAAATAGCTTGTATATTTCTTAAAAATCTCAACTAATCCCTTGTTTTTTAGACTGGGTATTGCTCCCCACATTGATTTTGGTAAATTCGTGGTCTGAATTTCACCCACATTTTTAATAAAACCATATGTTTTCTTTTCTGTTGCACCTAAATTTTGAACACTCAATTTTTTCACCTCGAAATTATCAGAAAATTTTGTCCAGTTAGGTCTAGTTTTTGAACTTTCTACTGGTCAATAAAAACAATGTTTGTTATTTTCTAATTTTATCTGTTCTAGTCGGTTTGCTTGTTGCCCAATGCAAATATGTTCTGAGCTTACTCCCCGACCAACAATAATATTATTCTCAGGAAATCATATAAGTGTTGGTTAATGGCACAACCCTCCAATTATTGGCTATTAGACAATATTTGTTAGTTTTTTGTTCCTAGCAATAGCGCCAAAAGAGCAGTTCGCATAACAACCCCATTCCAAACCTGCTGGAAATATTTTGCATGGGCTGTATTGTCAAC
>Ga0272441_10006641_pt1 | contig 19241 bp, 23 predicted proteins | sample SSMProp6N_FD_193582 | JGI IMG/M metagenome (GOLD analysis project Ga0272441, IMG submission 193582) | Marine sediment archaeal communities from Little Sippewissett salt marsh, Falmouth, MA, United States - SSM-Prop-6N | ecosystem: Environmental > Aquatic > Marine > Wetlands > Sediment ... | reverse complement strand
GAAAACAATACTTAATCTGCCAAAATTGTTCATGATCGCTTTCACGGGAAAAGATATTGATCCCGTACCAGCGATCGATGTGCTGACAGATATGGCAGACCAGGCTCGTCGGGAAGGTCTGCTTGCATTGGAAGATAAGGCGAAATCTCTGGACGATCCTTTTCTGCGTAAGGGAGTCATGCTGGTTGTAGATGGTGTGGATCCGGCACAGGTTAAGGCAATCCTTCATGCGGAAGTTGAAAACATGCGGCACCGCCATGCCCTGGGTTACGGGTATTTCAATGCATGCGGCGGTTATGGCCCGACAATGGGTATTGTCGGTACTGTTATGGGTCTTATCAGTGTGTTGAAAGAACTGGATGACCCTGGTGCTCTTGGTGAATCAATTGCTGCAGCGTTCCTGGCAACCCTTTGGGGAATTATGTCGGCAAATGTGTTATGGCTTCCAGTCGGAGGCAAACTTGCTTTCAACAGTGAAAAGGAAGCAGCTTATCGAGAAATGCTCGTAGAGGGAATCCTTGCACTTCAGGCAGGTGAAAACCCGCGCATGGTGCGCGATAAGCTGATGGCATATGTTCCTCCTTCATCAAGGGCAGAAGATGTTGCCCAGGTTGAAACAGCAGCAGGAGCTGAAGCATGAGTCATGGCGGCGGCGGTTCAGAACGCTGGTTGGTCAGTTATGCGGATTTCATCACACTGTTGTTTGTACTGTTTGTGATTCTGTATGCCATGGGGCAGACAGATCTTGAAAAGTACAAGCAGCTTGCTGAAGGTCTGCACCAGGCGTTCTCTGGCGGCCCGGCATCAGTGGTGGATCCAGGCATCAATCAGGGCGGAGCAGGAACCGGCGACGCTTCCCCATCTCCTATCACACTCGATGATATGCCCACGCGATTGACAGATTCACTGGATGTTGCAAGCAGGATGAATACTATCCTGACCGCACATGACATGACCGGTGATGTAAGTGTCCACAATAATATTGAAGGGCTGTTGATTTCTATCAGCGAAAAGCTGCTTTTCCATCCGGGCACAGCGGATTTGAAAGACTCTGCTTATCCGGTTCTGGACAGCCTGGCCGAGATGCTTCATGACATAGATAACGATGTGCGCGTGGTTGGCCATACTGATGACAGCCAGCCCACCGATCAGGATATTTCCAATTGGGCGCTTTCTGTGCAGCGAGCTGTTAGAGTTGTCGAATATCTGTTGGAAAAGGGAATCTCGCCTGACAGGCTCACTGCGAGCGGACGAGGGGAGTACAGCCCGGTATTTCCAAACGATTCAGCTGAACATCGTGCACTCAACAGCAGAGCAGACATTATCATCATCTACCCGATCGAATCGGAGATACTGAACTTGGATTTTGACCTTTTTAATACAACGAGCTCTGAGACAGAGCTTGAATTACCAGGAGGGTAACACGCAGCGATGGGAAAGATTATGGGAGTTGCAGGAAAAGTGCTTGTCGGTTTGGTGTTATTCACTACTTTTGCCCTCAATATCGGCATCGTGTATTTGCTTTTTACGCCGGATACGTTCCCCAAACCCATCCACCTGACTTATCCGGGATCCGGAACTGTGAGTGGTGATTCAGAGGCAGCTGCTGCAACTTCTTCTGCCACCGCGGAAGATGAAACTCATGCTGAAGAAGAGGAGTCTGCCATGCCGGAGATCAAGGCAGAGGTGCTTCCGGGGCAGGGAATCATGATCAATACAGGAACGAAAGTAATCAACCTGGCTGATCCAACTGGACGGAAATACCTTAGAACAACGGTTGTGCTCGAATTTGCTCCTGAGGGTTTTGAATACTACTCATTACCGGCAGAGGAACAGGAGTTGTATTTAACGACTTTTACCGAGGAACTGAATGAAAGAATGCCGATTATCAATGATTGTATTACCACAATTCTTTCATCGAAGACGTTTGAAGATGTGTACACAATGGAAGGCAAAGATATCCTCCGTGTAGAGCTTGTAGACGCATTGAATGAGCGTATGCCGGAACATGAGATTATCTATGCCTACTTCACTGAATTTGTTGTTCAATAAGAGGACCGCATGCTGACTCAAGCTGAGATTGATGCACTCTTGTCCGGTGCCATAGAAGTTGAACAGCCTGATTCTCAGGGTGGTGTAAACCTCGCTGAAATTATGGGCAGTCAACCCGGGCTGCAGATACAAAGTGGTGACAAAGAGAAGCAGGTCAGACCCTATAATTTCTGGTCCCCCGATCGGTTTTCAAAAGACCAAATGCGGGCTGTTGAACTCGTGCATGAGGATCTGGCTGAGCGGCTTTCCAGCACACTTCCTCCATATCTGCATTCTGAACTGCGTTTGCGAGTTGTCCATATGGAGCAGGGGCGTTTTGATGACTTTATGAGGGATTTATCTCCCTCAAGTCTTTACCATCTGGTAAACCTGGATCCTCTTCCTGGAAGGATCGTGATCACAGTCAGTTCGGAAATCAGTTGGGTTATTCTTGGGAGGATGTTGGGCGGCAATACAGGTGACGAATCAGTTGGATCAGGTCCGATTACTGAAATCGGCCAGTCTCTCATGAATGTTGTTGTTGGATACATGCTTAATGACATCAAGGCTTCCTGGGGAAAGGTTGTCACCCTGGAGCCTCATGTTGAAGATAGTACAACCAACCATCACTGGGTGCAGATGATCATGGGGAATGCCCGTGTGATGCTGGTGACCTTTGAATTGGCAATTGGCTCGGTTACGGGAGCTATGAGCATCTATCTGCCATTTGCTATGCTGAAACCGATCGCAGATGTTCTAAATCCCCATGCCTGGATCGTAGGTCGAGAAGATAACAAAGTTGATAACGAATCCAGAGATATCGCAATGCAAAGTCTGTCCTGGGTCCGCCTTCCTTTTCGTGTCGAACTTGGCAATGCGGAACTCACTATTGGCGATTTGGCCAATCTTGCACCGGGAGATGTAATCCGGCTGGACAGTGCTATCAATCAGGACCTTGAAGTGAAGATCTCGGGCAGGACCCGTTTCCGCGCCAGACCAGGCAAGCAGGGAAAGCGCATGGCAGTCCAGATTGTATCCGTTGAACCGGTTGATCTGGCAGCCCAGGAAGAATGAGGTGATTGAAATGAGTGAAGAAATGAAGCAGGCGGAGGCACCAGCTCCTGCAGTACCGGAACCTGCAGTACAAAAACCTGAGGATATAAAGCCTGAAAAGGCCGGTATCGGGATTTCTGAGGACGATCTTTCGGGCCTTGGGGATCTCTCGGTTCTCCAAAATCAGGATATAAACCTTGCGCCAGATGCTGTGCCGGATGCGGAAGCAGGTTCCCCGGCACAAGTACCGGCGAGCTCCGGATCAGCAACAGGAAATTCCGCTGGAAGTGTTGCACCTGCGGATTTCCAACCGCTATCTCCTATGGAAGCATCCGGAAACGGTGATCACTCAAGTATCGATCTCTTGATGGATGTCCCGTTAAAAGTAACAGTTGAGCTTGGCAGAGCCAAAATGGTCGTAAGGGAAGTCCTTGATCTTCAGGCCGGATCTGTTGTTGAACTGGATCGTATGGCAGGAGAAGTTGTGGATATCTTTATCAATGAACGCTTGATTGCCAAAGGTGAGGTTGTAGTAGTCGACGATAAATTCGGCGTTCGAATAACCGAGATGATGGGAAGTTTTAAAAAGGGGAATGGGATTTCGTGAAGAATTGGTTTTCTGATTTCATCAAGAAAATCAAACCAGCAGGAATACCGCAGTGGCTCTGGGGAGTTATTCTGCTTGCTGTAATCATTGCGGGAGCCATGATTGTCCAGCAGGTCAGCGGACCATCCGGATCAGAACGGGCGGCTGTGTCTGCGACTGGTTCTGCAGGAATGGTACTTGATATCATTCTCAAACTTACATTTCTGCTTGGATTGATTTTTATTGGGTTATATTTTGTCCGTCGATGGCAGCGTGGTGCACGAGGCACTGGTTCTCGCAGGCTCAGGATACTGGAATCGAAGCATTTATCCCCAAAGCAGGCAGTGCATGTCGTTCAGGCTGGTCATCGCGTGTTTTTGATAGGCGCTACGGATCACGGACTGTCGATGCTTTCTGAGCTCGACCCTGAAAGCCCGGATGCAGATAATGAAGGCGATGGCGTTTCATTCGCTGATGAACTTGCACGTTCAGCAGGAGATTGGGATGAAGCTGAGTCAGAAGCCGCTGCCCAGGTATCGATGGAAGGGACCGAGCAGCCGTGAAAAAGAAAATCTGGATCAGTGTTTTATTATTGGGTTTACTTGGAATGGCGCTTTCTTCCTGTGCGGCAGTTCCTGAATCTACAGCCAGTGGAATCACACTGAATGTAGATACACCAGGAGGACCTGAGCAGGTAAGTTCCGGAGTTCAACTTCTTGTATTGGTAACTGTTCTTTCCCTGGCACCCTCCATCCTGGTTCTGACAACATCGTTCACCAGAATAGTGATTGTATTATCCATGGTTCGTACAGCTATTGGTACGCCGAATGCACCTCCAACGCAGGTCATTCTGGGCCTTTCACTTCTCTTGACAGTTTTTGTGATGATGCCTGTCTACAACCAGATGGATCAGGATGCATTCCAGCCGTATCTGAATGAAGAGATCGATCAGGAAACAGCATTTGAGCGGGCTCTGGACCCTTTGCGGGAATTTATGTTTAACCATACAAGGGAGAAAGATCTTGAGCTGTTTCTGGCGATCCAGGATCAGGATGCTCCTGAGGTTGAAGAAGATATTCCGACAGCTGCCTTGCTGCCGGCGTTCGTAATCAGTGAACTGAGGGCGGCATTCCTGATGGGGTTTGTTATCTATGTTCCTTTTCTATTGATAGATCTGGTAGTTTCCAGTATTCTACTTTCTATGGGAATGATGATGCTTCCTCCATCATTGATTTCGCTTCCGTTCAAGATTTTACTTTTTGTGATGGTTGATGGCTGGTACCTGATCACACAATCTCTTATGGCCAGCTTCCTGTAATACCTGGTCGTATAACCAGCCTGGAGGATAAGGTGACTGAAGCTTTTGTGCTGAATCTTGGGCAGAATGCGCTGATGACAGCTCTGATACTTGCTGGCCCATTTTTACTGGCGAGCCTGGTTATCGGCAGTCTTGTCAGCCTTTTCCAGGCAGCTACCCAGATCAGTGAGACTACTTTGAATTTCGTGCCCAAGATCCTTGGGGTTGGATTGATTTTAGCTGTTCTGGGATCGTGGATGGGGCAGCAGATCCTTACTTTTACGCATGACCTGCTGACAAGTCTTCCGGAACTAATCTATTAGGATCAGGTGTACAAATGTCTGCCCAAGCCGAATCCCTGAAAAAACGAATCATTGAAGCTGCAAGGCGGTTAAAACCAATGCCCAGCAGCGTAACCAGGGTGCTCAAGGCTATTGAGGATCCGGATATCACCGCGGGTAATGTTTCTAACCTGATCAGTATGGATCAGGTGCTGACTGCCGAAGTACTCAAGGTCGCCAATTCAGCCCTGCTTGGATATGGCCGCAACTGCGCTTCGATCCAGGAAGGGGTAATGCGTTTGGGGATGAAGCGTGTGAGGCTGATTGCACTGGGCGTCGGTGCAGCAGGCTCAATGTCAGGGGCTCTGCGCGGGTACAGCCTCGGTGGAGGGGATTTGATGAGACATGCTGTCTCGACAGCGACGATATCCCTCTGGCTTGCCCAGGCGCTTTCCATTTCCAATCCCGATGAGGTTTATGTTGCCGGACTTCTGCATGATATAGGGAAGCTTCTTCTGGATCAGTATTTACTAAGAGACAGAATGCGTCTGGCGCAGCTTATCAGGACAAGCAAACGGCCGCTCTGGGAGATCGAGGAAAAATTGTTCAGCATCAATCATGCCCAGGCAGGCGGCTTGATAGCCACACATTGGCGATTTCCACCGATGCTCGTGGATGCGATCGAATCACATCACCAGCCCGACCAGGCAAAGAAAGAACCAAAAATTGCAGCAGTTGTGAATATCGCCAACGCCTTCAGCCCTAACGATTCCGACAGATCAGATTTCCTGGAAGGTCGTTTTGTACACGAATCCTCACTTGAAATTCTTAACCTGAGTCCGGATATGGTTGAGAACCTCGAACAGGATTGCAATGCAGCACTAAAAATAGGAGCTGGTATTGCATAGCCAGGCATCGTTACACGCTGCGAAGGAGCAGGGTAAAGAGATTCTTCTCCTGGAGTCTGATGCAATCCAGAGAGATCTTCTTCGTCTGATCCTTGAGCGTGAGGGTTATGTTGTAGAAACGACCTGTGATCCTGCCAGAGCTGAAACACTTCTACGCACCCGGGAATTTTATACTGTTTTGCTCGAAATTCTACTGCCGGGTATGAATGGGTTAAAGTTAATCAGGACGATAAGAGAGGATCCATCACTCCACCAACCCAACTTCATTCTCATATCTGCCCTTGGTTTTAAGGAAGTGATTCAACAGGCAGCTTTGTTGAATGTATCCGGGTTTTTGAAAAAACCTGTCGACTCTGCTGTTTTGCTTGAACGTCTGGCCGGAAATCCCAAATAAGCTGTATTGATTGGCCAATAGATGTTTTCTGCACGGGCGGATAAAAGGTTAAACAAGGTAAAAATGCCATTCCATAAACCAAATGTTATCGGATGGAAAAAGCATAAATAAAGTAAAAACCAGGGGGATTAACGTAATATTTACCCGTGCTTCACTCATGTTTTACTGACGAAACAGGCTGTCAAAGGTATCCTTGACCTGAAAGGACAGGGATCATTTTGACCATATCCGTTGCACAAGCACAAGTCTTTTTTCTGGCCCTCACCCGTATCCTGGCAGTTCTGGTTCACGTCCCGGTTCTGGCTGGACGTTTGGTTCCCAACCTGGTGCGTATCGGTTTTGGTTTGATCCTCACTTTTGTGCTGCTTCCGTGGGATGTGCTGCCGGAGGATGCAGCAGCGCTGCCGCTGCTCGGTTTCAGCCTTGCAATTGCAAAAGAGATTCTTACCGGCACATTGGCTGGATTTGGTGCAGCGCTGACTTTTGGAGCGCTGCAAATAGCAGGAGAGGTCATGAGTACATCAAGTGCTTTTGGGTCGGCTCAGATGCTCAATCCGGCATTTCAGGACCAGGGAACAGCATACAGCAGTGTGCTGACAGTTTTGGCAATGATGATATTTTTATTAATAAATGGACATCACCAGGTGCTCTTGGCAGCTGAAAGAACGTTTGAAATATTCCCCATCAATGGTTCGATCACAGGATTTTCGATGGGAAAGCTGATCCTGACCAGTGCGCAGTTGATCTCAACCGGGATACACATGGCCATGCCGATTCTGGGGGCCGTGCTTTTAGTGGAAATAGCTTTTGGACTATTGGCCAGAGTCGCTCCCCAGGTACAGGTGTTTTTCCTGGCGATTCCACTAAAAGCAGGTCTCGCACTGGTTGGTCTGGCGATTGCACTGAATGTCCTTTACCCCTTCATCCTTAATCTGTTCGAGAGGATGGGGGAACGTATGATGAACTTGATGGCAGGGTAGGCAGATATGGCTGATCGGACTGAGGCCCCAACCCCGCGCAGGTTGCAAGAAGCCAGAGAACAAGGCCAGGTTGCATACAGCCGGGAATTGAATGCTGCAGCTGGTTTGCTGCTTGCAGCTGTGCTGATGGGAAACCCGATCAGGCTGCTGATTGTAAATCTTGGTGTGGCGATGAAGGATGTTTTGATAAAACTGCCGGCTGCCGAGGCATCGACAAAATGGCTGGGCGAACTCGTCCGGGAAGAAGTACTGCTGATGCTGCCGCAGTTAGCCTTGATTATCCTTGCTTTTCTCGTCTGTGGAGTCGGGGTCACTTTTGCACAAACAAAACTTATGTTTGCTAAAAAGCGTCTCGGCTTTGATCTGAAAAAGATCAACCCGATAGATGGTTTCAAGCGGATTTTTTCCCTGATGGGCCTGGTTGAACTGCTCAAGGGTATTCTGAAGCTGGGGATCGTTGGTTATATTGTTTACCGGTTTCTCCAGTCTGAACAGCACCGGCTGTTGAATCTTGTCCAGATGGATATGCGGGCAGCTGTTGAGGAATGGGGTTCTCTGGTTTTAGCCTTGTTCTTCCGTGTAGGTGGGGCGTACCTTCTTCTGGCTGCTGCGGATTATGCGTATCAGCTTTGGGAGACGAAGAAGTCACTCCGTATGACGAAAGAGGAGGTCAAGGAGGATCGCAAGCGGTCGGAAGGTGATCCATTCCTGAAAAGCAGAATTCGAGCCAAGCAAACAGCTTTCGCACGGCAGCGAATGTTTGCCAATGTTGAAAAGGCCGATGTCGTTATCGTAAACCCCACGCATCTTGCGATTGCATTGGGCTACGAGTCAGACAAAATGCAGGCTCCTGTTGTACTGGCCAAGGGAGCGTACAAGGTTGCTGAGCGTATTCGCAAACTGGCAACGGAGAAGAATATTCCTGTTATTCAGAATGTTCCTCTGGCAAGAGCTTTATACGCAGCTGTAGAAGTCGATCAACAGATACCACCGGAGTTTTACATAGCTGTTGCGGAAATACTGGCACAGGTTTACAAGCTGAAGGCACGCCGGCCGGGTCAGAAACCATCCATTCAAACTGCGGCATATACATCGCAGATGAATATTTGAGTCAGTTTTCCGGCCAGGCAAGGCGAGTGAGAAATAGAATGGATCAATTGCAGAGAAGGAAGTTATGACAACACAAACCAAAATGGCAGCTCCATTTTCACTTGATATGATCGCTCGATCCAAAGATGCAGTGCTCGCTGTGTTGATGCTTTTGATCCTGTTGATGATCATTGTCCCTCTTCCGGCTGTGGTGATCGATCTGCTCATTGCGTTCAATCTGGCATTATCCATCGGCATTCTACTGACTGCCATGTACATATCCCGCCCGCTTGAGTTTTCTGTTTTCCCAACCATATTGCTGATGGCTACGCTTTTCAGGCTGGGAATCAACATCGCTGTGAGCCGGTCCATTCTCCTGGAAGCCCAGGCCGGAAAGGTTATCGAAACTTTTGGTTCGCTGGTAGTTGGCGGGAACTACGTTGTAGGAGTGGTGGTATTCCTGATGCTGATGATCATCCAGTTTATCGTTATAACAAACGGTACTGGCCGGGTAGCTGAAGTGGCTGCCCGTTTTACACTGGATGCGATGCCCGGGAAGCAGCTGTCGATTGATGCCGACCTGAATTCTGGCTTGATTGACGAAGATGAAGCTCGCCAACGTCGAAAGGATATCGCTGCTGAGGCAGACTTCTACGGAGCGATGGATGGTTCTGTAAAGTTTGTAAAGGGTGATGCCACTGCAGGATTGATTATTGTTGCGGTGAATATCATCGGCGGATTCATTATCGGTGCGCTGATGTACGATATGACCGTTATGGAGTCGCTGCAGCAGTATACACTATTGACTGTTGGCTCGGGGCTTGTGATACAGATTTCTGCCCTGCTTGTCTCAACAGCAGCCGGTCTGATGGTAACCCGTTCAACGGCAGATTCATCTCTTGGAAGCGACATGATCGGCCAGCTTTCCAACGTTCAGGCGCTTGCCCTGGTAAGCGCGATGCTGTTCGCTGTTGCCCTGGTTCCCGGCATGCCCAAGCTTCCCTTCTTCGCACTTTCACTGGCGCTGGCCGGCGCAGCATACGCTGCCTGGCAGGCTTCGAAACGCGAGGCGGAAGAGCCGGTTGTTGAAGAAGCCCGGCCTGAAGCTCCGGAAGATATGTACAGCATGTTGATGGTAGATCCGTTCGAGCTGGAGATCGGATATGGATTGATCCCGCTGGTTAGTGAGGATCGGTCAGACAATCTCCTGCGCCGGATTACTTCGATCAGACGCCAGATAGCCACTGAACTGGGCATGGTGCTTCCGATCGTACGGGTGCGGGATAATCTGCGCCTTTCACCAAACGAGTATCTTGTAAAGATCCGGGGTGAGGAGGTTGCTCGCGGCGAACTGCTTCTGGAACGGTCTCTGGCTATTCCAGGGTCTCAGGCGGAGGGACAGCTCTCTGGTGTGGAGACACGGGAACCGGCGTTCGGCCTTCCGGCTTTGTGGATCACGGAAGCAGACAAGGCCAGGGCGGAAATGATGGGATACACCGTAGTCGATCCGGTATCTGTCTTGAGCACACATCTGACGGAGATTGTACGGGAACAGGCTCCCGAACTGCTTGGCAGGCAGGAGGTTCAGGAGATGCTTGACCGGGTGCGGCGTGAGCGCCCGGCAGCGGTAGAAGGATTGGTTCCGGATTTGCTGAGCCTGGGCGGGGTACAGGCAGTGCTCCGAAACCTGTTGAAGGAGCGGGTTCCTATCAGGGATCTGGCAGGAATTCTTGAAATCCTGGCGAACAACGCCGGCATAACACAGGACCCCGGTATCCTATCCGAGGCGGTACGGCAGCGGATGGCTCGAACCATATCAAACCAGTATCGGGATGATAGCAATGTTGTTCACGTGTTTACTCTGTCTCCTGTTCTTGAACAGCATTTGAAGCAGGCTCTGGTGTCTTCAGAGGAAGGGCTGGCGCTGCAGTTGGACCCCGGTGTGGCTCAGGCTGTATTGGCCGCAATCGGAGGAAAAATGGAGCAGATGGCCCATACAGGGAATATGCCAATTCTGCTGACTTCAAGGGAAATTCGAAGGGCACTGCGTTTGATGATTGAAAGGTCTCTACCCGGGCTTACTATCATGGCGTTCTCAGAAGTCAGCCAGGGTACGAAAGTGCAGGCGCATGGAATGGTAGAACTTGTGGAGGAAAGAAGTGAATCCTGAGACAGCGGCAGTCCGGACATATAGAGGAAGTTCGATCAGCAGCACACTTGAGGAAATACAGCGTGATCTTGGTGAGGAGGCGCTGGTTGTCTCTGTACGCGAAATCCCGGGAGGAGCTGCATGGGAAGTATGGAAACCACAAGAAGTTGAAGTTATGGTCATTCCACCTTCCGACGAGGCTGATGAATTTATCGAGGTCGAACCTGTGCAATCTGATGAAGATCCTGCTGCAGAAACGGCTCGAAAGCTTGTTTCGCTGGCCAGCGCGGGCTCAGCTGATGCGGCTGGAGAGCCTGGTGCAGAATTCGTATCCGAACAGGATGATGTTTTTAAAGCAAGCGACAGTCTGCTTGAAGATATGAGGGACCACCTCACCCGCCAGGGCCTGGCTTCCGGTATTTCCGAGAAAATCCTTCAGAATGCCGCAAGCACATTAAACAGCTCTTCTCTGGAGAAACCGGATGTCTTTGAAAAACATCTCAAGCAGCAGCTGATTGTAATGCTCAAGGCCTACAACTCCATACGTCTTCAGCAAGATCGAATTATCTTCCTGATTGGCCCGCGGGGAAGTGGAAAAACAACAATGGCCGCAAAGCTGGCCGTGTATTTCAGTGAAGATTTGAAGAAAGATGTGACCTGGATATGTGCGGATACCATTCGTGCTGCCTCGATCAATGAAGCGAGAGTGTACTGCGACAGCCTCGGTGTGCCGCTGATGCTGGCTTATACTCCCCGAGAACTCGTGGACAACATCCATGAGGCTGAAGGGAGCGATCTAATTATTGTGGATACCCCTGGATTTAACCCGTACCTTGAAAGCGATGTCCTTCAGGTAGGAAAATTCCTTACAGCTGTACCAGGCAGATCGACATATCTCCTGGCGCCGGCTTCTACCAAGGAAACAGACCTCATTGACATGGCTGCAGCATTCGAACCATTTCAACCAGACAGTTTGGTCCTGACAAAACTGGATGAAACAGGGACATACGGATCGATTTTCAATTTTGCCTGCAGGAGTGGAATTCCGCTTGCCTATTTCGCTTCCGGTCCGGATGTATTTGACGACCTGCGGCCAGCTAATCCGTCAAGGCTCGTGGACGCACTGATGGGCGAAAGCAGATTCAGATAGAGAGAATGTAGATGAGTGCAGCGAAGAAAGAACAAATGGAACAAAATACAACCAGTCCGATATTGCTCCTTGAGGCCAGCTTTACGCTGTCAAAGATCCTTGTGGTGGTAGTCCTGGCAGTGACAGCAGTATTCTCGCTGCTGGCAGGGTGCACCTGGAAGGCGGTTGTGCTGCGGGCAGGGTCTGTAACGCTGGTGCTTGGTTTGATCCTTTTCGGGATCAACTGGTTGATTTCAGATGGTACGCTGGATGTCATTTTCAAACAGGTGGCTTCTGTGAGAAAGAAAAAAGAGCAGTCCAGTCCGAATGAGTGGAGGGTGTAGCTGAGTGGTACAGAATACGCAGAATGATGCTGAACTGCTGAATGAATTTCACAGCCATCCAACAGCTGAAAAGCGGGATGCTGTTATTCTGCGTTATATCCCTCTGGTTCATTTTGTACTGGGAAGGCTTGGTATTTCCAGGGAATATGGCCCGGATTATGAAGATCTTGTCAGTTATGGGCTTTTAGGTTTGATCGATGCAGTGGACCGGTATGATCCGGAGTATGGGACAAAGTTCAGCACCTACGCGACCCTTCGAATCCGGGGCCAGGTATTGGATTTCCTGCGGAAGCGGGATTGGCTTTCCAGGTCTGCTCGCCAGCGGGCACGTGCCTTCCAGGAAGCAACACATGCATTGTTTTCTCGACTTCAGCGTATGCCTACCGATGAAGAGTTGGGCGAGTATCTGAATTACGATGAAGAGAAGCTTCGACAGGCGATGATTGATGCAAGCAGGATGATCATTTCCATTGATTCGGATTTTGGCGGGGACAACGAGAGTGAAGGAGCGCTTCACGAGCTTCTGGGAGATGACTCACAGGAAGATCCATCAGAAATCCTGATAGAGAAGGATCTGAAACACCGTTTGATGGCGGCATTAAAAGAGCTTCCTGAAAAGGATCAGTTGGTGCTTGCGTTGTATTACAACGAAGGTTTGACAATGCGAGAAATCGGGGAAGTAATTGATGTTTCCGAATCCCGTGTTTGTCAGATACATGCCAGAGCAGCAATGAATCTGAAAGCCCTGCTCACTGCACAGGAGGAACCGGGCAGTGAGAGGGTGAGGCAAAATACTGCAGTACGCAAACGGGAAAACTATCAGCTTAATGAGTATCGGTCCCAGGTTGCTAATCCAGGACAGATAAGTGGCGGTGGCAAATGAGAATATCGAATTCGTTATTGGAAGATACACTGAACCTTGTTTCGCTTGCAAAAGAGGCAGCTCGCACCAGGGGCATTGACCAGCAGGCAGAGCGTTTGTCACCCGTTGTAGATGAGCTTCGCAGCCTGGTAGAAGCGAAAAATAATGTTGAGGGGGCTTCGGCAGGTGAGGAGTTGGCGGGTGCGGATTTTAAAAACATGCTGGCCAAAATGGGAGAATCCGAACCAGCTGCACCTCTCGCAGAGTCGCCGCAAGCGAAAAACCACGTAGTTGCAGCGATGGCTGAGGGTGGAATGTCGGAGCTTGATATTGCTCGATATATGGGGGTTTCGAGAGAAGAAGTCCGGCTCATTCTGAATGTAACACGACCAGCTGCACCGCTGGACAGGAGGTAGGAATGCTGAAAGGATTATACGCAGCTTCTTCTGCAATGCTTGCTAATATGGAAAGGCAGAAAGTGCTTTCCCATAATGTTGCCAATGTGGATACACCAGGGTTCAAACAGCTGCTGGTTTCGCTGGATGAGTTTCTGGAGACCCCGACCTATACAGGTAATTCTCTCTCCAACCCTCTGGCAAACTCGCTGGGATCGCTTGAGTATCTTGGTACTCTTGGCCTGGGTGTGGAGCCTGGAGAAGAAACGACGGATTTCACCACAGGCGCTATTTCCACAACAGGCGAGCTCCTGGATATGGCAATTGATGGAGCGGGTTTCTTCATGATCGAAACACCGCAGGGAATTCGCTACACACGGGATGGGCGGTTTGCTGTTGATGTAGAAGGCAACCTTGTAAACCTGAACGGTCATTTTGTGCTTGATCCCAATGAGAACCGGATCCAGTTGGACTCCAGCGAATTTATCGTTCAGCCGGATGGTGTGATTGTAGTGGATGGGGCAGATGTTGATACGATTGGCCTCGCTGCTTTTGAAGATCCGGATGCGGAACTTGAACGCGAAGCTCCGGGTGTCTTTATGGCAGAAGGTGGTGCTACCAGCGATGAAGCCGGGCAAATACTCCAGGGAGCCCTGGAAGGGTCGAACGCCAATTCAGCTCAATTGATGACCCATATGGTAACGGTGGCGAGGGCTTATGAAGCAGCCCAGCGCCTGGTACAGGTTCAGGATGAGCTTCTCGGTAATTCCATCCAGACACTGGGCAGACTGTAAGGATCAGGAGGAAGATTCCATGGCATCCTCATTTATTCAAATTCTGAATATCACACGCAGCAGCATCATGAGCAGAATGACTGACCTGGATGTTGTCAGCCATAATCTGGCAAATATAAACACGCCCGGATTCAAGAGCAGCCGCTCAGCCTTCCAGGAACTGCTGGATGACTATGGATTGGCTGGCGTTGAGATCGGCACCACACAACGGATCATGTCACAGGGAAGCCTTGCCAATTCTGATGATCCGCTTGATCTGGCTATTCAAGGCACCGGATTTTTTGCTGTACAGATTGAGGCCGATCAGATCGGGTATACGCGGGACGGCCAGTTTTCACTGGACAATGACCGCAATATCGTGGATTCGAATGGTTATGAATTGATCTGGGACGGAACAGTCCCCGAAGATGCTGAAGATGTGCATGTAAACCCCGATGGGACAGTCTATATTGCACGGAATGGAACCTGGGACGAAATTGGCAGTATCCCCGGATACAGTTTTGCCAATATGCAGGGTTTGGAATCGTTCGGAAAGAACCTCTGGCTGGCAACAGAGCTTTCGGGAGAAGCTCAGGAAGGAGTATTCAACGAAGAAGGATACGGGCAGGTAATTGGGAATGCTGTTGAACAATCCAATGTGGACATGGTAGCTGAAATGACAAGAATGGTCACTTTGCAGAGAGCTTTTGACATGGCAATTCAAAGCTACCAGATGACGGACACAATGATTGGCCAGGCAATTCAGATGCGGAGAGGTTAAAGTTTATGGAAAACTATCCGATAATATTGAATAGGTACCATAATTCCCTTAAGCAGTTGGAGGTTGCCTGGTTATGAAGGTTGAACATAGTAATGTTGACAAGCTGATCCAGAATCGTTCGGATGCGGCAAATGCTGTAGACAAGAAACAGCAGCAGGCGCAAAGTCCGGAGCTGGATGGGCGGAGAAAGGATGAGGCTGCGCTTTCAGAAAAAGCACAGACCCTCGCCAGAGCAAGGACACACCTTGATGAGGTTTCCGAAGTGCGGGATGATAAAGTGGCTGCACTGAAAGAGAAGGTGCAGGCCGGCGAGTATGAAGTTGATGTGAACAAACTCGCAAACCGTATTGAGGATTTATTCAAGCCTGAATAGGAACTCTGCTGGTGCCTCTGGCTGAAGTTTTGGGAATTGTGCTCATTCTGATTGTGTTGTCAGGATGAGAGCGTATGGAACAAATTGACCATAATGCACAAATGAGTATTCCTCTGGAAAGCTTCCTCGTAAGTGAATTCAGAGCATATCAAACACTGCTTAAACTCACAAAAGAGGAGAGAAAAGCGCTGGTTAAGGCCGATATTCTCTCTCTTGCTGGTATTGTAGAGCAAAAAGACAGCCTGATGGATGAGATCCATCGTCTTGAAAAGGGACGCAGTCAGGTCATACGGGAATGGGTGGATCGAACGGGTTATCCTGCTGCAGCTCCTACAATCCAGGAACTTGTTGGATTTTTACCAAAGCCGACCACACAACGTCTTGAACGTATTCGCTCAGGGATACTGTCGATTGCTGAAGAACTGCGTGACCTGACGAGGGGGAATCAGGCGCTGGCAGTATCTGCCCTGGAGAGACTGGATCATATGCGGACGTTGATTCTGAGCTTCGATCAGCCGACCGATCATTACGCTTCATCGGGCAGGAAGAAGGATCCTGCGACTGCGGCCAGCTGGAAGCTGGAAGAAAGGGTTTGATCTGATGTCCTCACTCTTCTCCTCTCTCCATGTTGCGCTCAGTTCGATTCTCAGCCAGCAGCAGATAATCGAGGTAATTGACCATAATGTTGCGAATGCGAACACGGAAGGTTACCACCGCCAGGAAGCTGTTCTCTCTGCCGGTGTGCCGTATGGTTCTCCGGGCATGTATTCTTCCATTTCGTCAGGGCAGCTTGGCACCGGCGTCCGGGTTGAACTTGTAAAACGGGCAACCGTTGAGCTGTTCAATCACCATTACCGCAGGGAGATGGGGGATGCCAGCAGGTATGAAATGCAGCAGCAGATACTGGAGCAGGTTGAAGCTGTAATGGCGGAAATGACGGATGACGGCCTTGTAAGCAAGCTGGATGAGTTCTGGAGCGGATGGTACACATTGAGTTCCGACCCCAGCAGTTCTGCCTATCGATCTGAACTGCTTACCAATGCGCAGGCCCTGGCTGACGGTATTCACCGCCGGGCATTGTCTCTGGAGACGATCCGGCGAGACCAGGATGTTGCGCTTCAGCAGCTTGTAGATGATATCAACGACAAAGCCTCACAGGTTGCCAGCCTTAATGTGCAGATCTCCAATATCCTCTCTGTTGGAGATAATCCTAACGACCTGCTTGACGAGCGTGACCGGATTCTCGAATCACTTTCCGAGCTGGCAGGAGCAAGTGTTTCGATAGAGGAAAGCGGCCAGGCGCTTGTGTCTATAGGCGGCCATGCGCTTGTTATCGGGAAAAGCACATTCACTGTTGAGGCATATCAGAATGCTGCCAACGACAATTTGCTTTCTCTCCGATGGGAGGATGGCACCGATTTTAATCCGCCTACCGGGGAAGTGCTGGGCATTTTCGAAGCGCGGGATACCGATATCGTTGCGCAGCTCGATGATCTGGACGATCTGGCAGACGCACTGATCACCCAGGTGAACGGTATTCACAGCACCGGGTATGGCACCAACAATGCGACTGGACTGGACTTTTTCCTGGGCACAGATGCGCTTTCTATAGAAGTGAATTCTGTTCTGGAAGATCTTGAAAGCATTGCTGCTGCTTCTGGTATGGATCAGCCGGGGGATGGCTCTATCTCCCTGGAGATTGCCCAGCTCGATGGCGCAGAAGTATTGAACAGCGGAACAACCACGATGAATGACTTCTATATTGGGACGATTGCCGACCTCGGGCTTGCTGTAGAGCGGGCAGAGCGGAATGCATATGACCGCCGTCTGGTTGCCTCGTCACTGGAACAGCAGCGAGAGTCTGTGGTTGGTGTGTCCCTGGATGAAGAAGCAGCAAACCTGGTGGCTGCCCAGAAATCATTTGAAGCTGCTGCACGGCTGATGACTGCGATTGATGAAATGCTGGATACGGTTATCAATGGTATGGGCGTAGTTGGCCGGTAAACAGCAGGAGGCTTGAATAGATGCGAATTACTCAAAGGATGCTGATAAGTAATGCAGTTGAACATATGGAAGCAAGCATGTCAAGATTGGCAGATTTGAACTCACAATATGCCTCAGGAAAGAAAATCAAGACTCCTTCGGATGACCCATCCATCGCGGTAGCAGGATTGAGTGCGCGGTCAGGTATCCGGAACTGTGAGAACTATATCGATCTGGCAAGTGCAACAGGAAACTGGCTGGATGCCAATGATATTGCACTTGGTCAGATTGTTGATGAAGTGACGCGGGCGCTTATACTCACGCAGGATGGAGTTTCCGACACTGTCGGCACAGAAGAGCGGGCTACGCTTTCCGAGGAACTGGACAGCATCCTCAATGAGCTTGTCGAAATTGGCAATACCCAGCATGAAGGAGATTATCTTTTTGCAGGATTTCTGACCCAGACCACGCCTTTTCAGCTGGTGTCCGGGACACCTGATACAGTCAGCTACTCCGGCGATGCAGGTGTAATTCGACGCGCAGTAAGTCCTGGCCAGCAGATAACGATCAATATTGATGGCGATGCGGCGTTCAGCCCGGTGTTTGATGCTGTTATTCGTGCCCGGGATGGCCTGGCTGCGGACAATCTGACTGAAATCCAGGCATCCATCACTGATATTCAGGACGCAATTGAAAGTGTCAAGGTCGTCCGAACAAATAATGGTTCAAGAAGCAGGCAGGTGGATAACACCATGGACCGCCTGACACAGACGAAAACAGATCTTCAGACTCTGCTTTCAGAGAAAGAAGACATCAACATGGCAGAGGTAATATCTGATCTTCAGTACCAGGAAGTTGTCTATCAATCAGTGCTTGAGTCAGGCCAAATTGCACTGAATCTGCCTAACTTGTTCAGTTTTCTTGGGTAAAATTAACAAAATAAATTCGGGAGATGATTCAGGATGAATCAGGAAGCACACGTGCAGGATGCAGACACTGGATCCCGTGAATTCAATCTACAGATAGAAGGATTCGAATTGCCGGGGGAGTATGGGGCGGCAGGTAAGGCCGTGCTGCGGGTAATCACAGAGCTTGTTCCTATAGCTGAGCTGATAATGGAGGAAACACCAGAGAGATCGATCTTGCTTACCGATCCTGGATTCTGGGATTCAAATGGCTGGCCGTCAACGGACGGAGTTAATGAGGCAGAAACAGCTGCCGGCTGTTGGTCTCCATTGGATGTAGGTCTGGATTCAGCGACAGTGAGGATAAATCCGGCTGCTGTACTGGAAGCAGGCCCTGACGGTGAGGCAGTATGGCGGGAGGACTCTTCTGCAAAAGACCCGTTTGAAATACATTCATTTAAATACCTGAAGTTGAGCGAGGGCCTTCTTGGACTGCAGGATTGGCGCCAGTTCCTGTTATTTTTCCAGAGTCCGGAAGAGCCGGTTGGAGTACTGATTCCACTGGCGCCGTATTCCGTTTCCCTTGCGATTGTCGATCCCTTCCAGGTGCTGCCGGAATACGAGCCGATCCTGGGAGAGGCGGAACTCCTCGAAATCGTTGGGAAGGCAGATGCGCCGATTTCGTATCTGGCCATACTCAATATACAGGACGATCCCTTTGAAGTTTTTGTCAATCTGCTGGGGCCGCTGGTTTATGATCCCCGAACCGGGCGGGGGAAGCAGGTTGTATTATCCAATTCAGGTTATTCAGCCAGTTACCGCCTCGGGCAGATGGCCGGAATGGAATAGGAGAAACGTCGATGCTGGTCCTTACAAGGCGAATAGATGAGGGGATTGTTATACAGGATAATATCATCGTAACTGTGTT
>Ga0272441_10006639_pt1 | contig 19243 bp, 7 predicted proteins | sample SSMProp6N_FD_193582 | JGI IMG/M metagenome (GOLD analysis project Ga0272441, IMG submission 193582) | Marine sediment archaeal communities from Little Sippewissett salt marsh, Falmouth, MA, United States - SSM-Prop-6N | ecosystem: Environmental > Aquatic > Marine > Wetlands > Sediment ... | reverse complement strand
GTAGGCAAGGAGGATGCGATCGCATACTTGTGGCCGGCATAAGTCTCGGAGGCACTGTTACGAACTTGCACCGGACGTACTACAATTCTGCCGACCTGTATGTCCCCCTGCTCGCCGGCGCCAGCCAGGGAGACACGTTCACACTCTCGGCATACCGTCGACTGCTTGGGAAGGCCGGAAGGCAGAATCCCGAGGCAGTACAGGACCTCCTCAACTTCACCAGCGAGTTTCTGCAAGTAAGAGACAACAACGTCTTCCCGCTCCTGGCTAGATACGATCAGTATGTTCCCTTGGCGTTTCAGGAAGAGTGCTACATGGACCGCCCCGTGAGGATCATGGAGAGAGGCCACATTACTGCCGCACTCTCCTCAGACTTGCTCCGAAAGCACATAGTCGATGTGCTCAAAGGACAGGCCCCGGGGCTTGATGCACACCCCACATCGTCGCCTCCAGCATAGGACCTCGCCGGACAGCCACACGGACTTCGCGTGCAATTCGACACGCTGACTTCGGCACGGTATTATTCTTTTTTCGGTCCGGATGTCTCTCATGGCCCACACAAGCGCCCTTCCCGCCCGCATCGAGCGCCTTAGCGAACTTGCCCACAATATGTGGTGGAGTTGGCATACCTCTTCACGCGCAGTCTTCAGGTCGCTGGACTACGCATCGTGGTCGGTCAGTGGCCACAATCCCGCCAAAATGCTCAGGGAAGTAGATCCGGTGCGGTTGCAGTTCGCCTCGCGAGACCCTGCCTTTCTTGACCTGTACGACACCGCTATACGCGAACTCGACCAGGACATCCTCGGCGAAAAGCTCTGGTTTCACACGGCACACCCCGAACACTCGGATGAGATGTATGCATACTTCTCGGCTGAGTTTGCCATTCACAACTCCCTGCCCATCTACGCGGGGGGCCTCGGCATACTCGCTGGAGACCTTCTGAAGGAAGCTTCGGACCTGGGTCTCCCCATGGTAGGAGTTGGCCTGATGTATCCGCATGGATACTTCAGACAGCGAATCGACGCCAACGGATGGCAGCAAGAGGACTATCGTGAGCTGGACTTCCGTGAGGCGCCAATCTCACCAGTTAGTCCCGCCGCGGATGGCGGCTGCAGTCCATTGGCCACGATCGAGCTTGGCGACAGGACTCTGAATGTGGGCGCCTATCTCGTCAGAGTTGGCAGGGTTGCGCTGTATCTGGTCTCGACGGACGTAGAGGGCAACACGCCCGAAGAAAGGCAGTTGACTTTCCGTCTGTACATGTCCGACCCCACCGTACGACTGCAGCAGGAGATCATCCTCGGGATTGGCGGAGTACGAGTACTTGATGCACTGGGGATACGGCCAACGCTCTGGCACGGCAATGAAGGACACACTTCCTTCATGATGATGGAGCGAATTCGTCGTGCTGTAGAACAGGGTGACCCCTTTGAACAGTCGCTGGAACAGGTCAGAAAGAGCACCGTTTTCACAACTCACACGCCTGTTCCTGCGGGACATGACGAGTTCCCGATACCTATGATGGAGCAGTATCTGTCAGGCTACTGGAACCAACCGGGGGCCGACCGCGATGCTCTTCTAGGCCTTGGCAAGGCAAGCCACGATTCGACCGGCTTCAACATGACGGTGTGCGGTATACGCACCTCAGAGAGGTGTAACGGCGTGAGCAAGCTGCACGGCGAAGTAACGCGCCACATGTGGCAGCCACTATGGCCCGACCGGGCCACTGAGGACGTACCCATAACGCACGTCACGAACGGGGTCCATCTACCTACATGGGTATCCGCCGAGTTGCGGGACATGTACGCGGAATACCTTGGGCCCGACTGGGAAGCCCGGCATGACGAGCAAGAGCTTTGCGACATAATCGAGGACATCCCTGACGAAGTACTGTGGCACACCAGAAGGAAGATGAAGCAGCGCCTGATTACGGCGATGACGCTTCGTGCCCAGGACTGCTGGGCCAGCGGTCGCTGCAACGCTCAACAGGCACTCGCGATGGGTGCGCTGTTCGAGCCGGAGGCTCTGACCATAGGATTCGTCCGCCGATTCACCGAGTACAAGCGTCCGACACTGATGTTCCGTGACATAGAGCGCTTGAAGGTGATTGTTCGAGACGAGTTCAGGCCGGTGCAAATAGTGTTCGCAGGCAAGTCGCACCCGGCCGATGAGGCCTCGAAGAGGCTTCTCCAAGAGGTTTACCACAAGTCGCTCAGCCCCGATTTCTTCGGCCGCATCGCATTTGTGGAGGATTATGACATGCACATGTCGCGCCTCCTCACGCGCGGCGTCGATGTATGGCTCAACACTCCACGCCGCCCGCGCGAGGCTTCCGGCACAAGCGGCATGAAGGCAAGCATGAACGGGGTCTTGCACCTCAGCGTCCCCGACGGGTGGTGGCCCGAGGCCTACAATGGAAACAATGGCTGGGTCATTGCTGACTCCTCTCTATCCCCCAGTCTAGACGAAGAGGATGCTCGCGACTCAGCGTCCATCTACTCGCTGCTGGAAGACGAGATTGTCGACCTGTTTTACGAGCGGGACAGGAACGGAGTCCCCCATGGCTGGCTTTCGTACATCAAGAGTGCACTGAAGTCCATTACTCCGAAGTTCTCCGCCCGCCGCATGGTCAAGCAGTACGTCAACGACCTGTACATTCCTTCAGTGCACGGTCGTGACTAGACTTCCACTACCCCACACCCACCTCTCTCCCCTCCTTGACATACCGCTACACACTTGTTGTAGTAAGGCGTAGTGAGCAGACAGGATGAGTCCCCTTCCCCAGAGGTAGTCCGGCCAGTGAGCCAGTCAACGGCCATGCAGCGCGTTGTCATCGACAATGTCTCACCCGCCGTGGATGGCGGCCGGTTTCCCATCAAGCGAATCGTCGGAGAGTCCGTACTCGTTTCCGCAGACATCTTTGCGGACGGACATGACGAGCTAGACGTCCTTCTCCTGCACCGGTCCACAACTGCCGATGAATGGACGGAGACGCCGATGTCTCTTGACGTAAACGACAGGTGGTACGGCGCTTTCGACCTGGAGACTATCGGCCACTACGAATACTCCATCATCGCGTGGGTCGACCCGTTCAAGTCATGGGCCACAAAGCTGACCAAGCGGGTGGGCGCCGGACAGGACACTACGGTAGACCTCGAGATAGGGGCGAACATACTTGAGGAGTCCTCCAGTCGAGCAACGGGAGATGACGCTATTCGCCTTCTCCAACTTGCATCGGCCCTGAGGATGGATGGACACTCCAGGGAAGAGGCCGAGACGGCGGCGCTTGGCGACGAATGCGCTACGCTCGCATCTGCATACGCTGACAGGACTAATGCAACCACGTGCGATGTTGCGTTCGGCGTGACGGTGGATAGAAGACGGGCGCTGTTCAGTTCCTGGTACGAGATGTTCCCCCGTTCGTGTTCGCCGACTCCGGGCGCACATGGAACCTTAAGAGACTGCGAAGCGAGGCTCCCGTATGTCGCCGAGCTTGGATTCAACGTACTGTATCTACCCCCAATACACCCGGTAGGGCTGACGGCACGCAAGGGCTCCAACAACTCGGTGACATCTGCCCAGGGAGACCCTGGCACACCCTGGGCAATCGGCTCAGCAGAAGGTGGGCACAAGTCGATTCACCCCGAGCTTGGCACTCTCGCTGACTTCAGGCACCTCCTGGAGGCGGCCGGGTCGTATGGAATAGAGATAGCCCTCGATATCGCTCTTCAGTGTTCTCCTGATCATCCGTACGTGACAAAGCACCCGGACTGGTTCCACTGGAGGCCGGACGGCACGGTACAGTACGCCGAGAACCCGCCCAAGAAGTACCAGGATATCTATCCGCTTGAGTTCGACACGGACGATTGGCCCGCCCTCTGGCAGGAACTCAAGAGCATCTTCGAGTTCTGGATAGACCAGGGCGTGCGCATCTTCCGGGTCGACAACCCACACACGAAGCCGTTCGCATTCTGGGAATGGCTCATCGTCTCCCTCAAAGCCAAACACCCTGACCTGATATTCCTTGCAGAGGCATTCACTCGGCCCAGGGTGATGCAGAGACTGGCGAAACTCGGCTTCAGCCAGTCCTACACGTATTTCACGTGGCGTCGGTCAAAATGGGAGCTGGTTGAATACGCGACAGAGCTGACCACAACGGACGTCAGCGAGTACTTCCGCCCGAATTTCTGGCCGAACACGCCGGATATCCTTATGGACTACCTGCAAGAAGGCGGTACGCCTTCGTTCAAAGCCAGACTGGTTCTTGCAGCAACACTGAGCAGTAACTTCGGCATATATGGCCCTGCATTTGAACTATGCGTCAATACTCCCCGCGAGGAAGGCAGCGAGGAATACCTGAACTCCGAGAAGTACGAGATCAAACATTGGGACCTCCAGTCGCCAGACAGCATCAGAGACGTTGTCGCGCGCGTGAACACCATACGGGCTGCACACCCGGCCTTGCAGAGAACGAACAATCTGACCATTCACGAGATTGAGAACGATCAACTCATCGCATACAGCAAGATTGACGAACAGACCAACGACCTCATATTGACAGTTGTCAATATCGACCCGTGGCACACACAATCGGGGTGGATACGGACCGACTTCGGTGCGCTCGGGATCGACCAGGGCACGCAGTTCACAGTGCGAGACCTCCTGAACGGGAATACTTACACATGGCGAGGTATGCACAACTTCATCGAACTGAATCCGAACGAGATGCCGGCTCACATATTCGAGGTAGTGGTGCCTACGCTCGAGAAGAACACGTAAAGCGAACCGAAGTAGCGCAGCGGAGCAGCCAATGGCAACGAGGCAACGACAGTACTTCTGGCAGGACGATGATCCGCTCTGGTACAAAGACGCGGTCATCTACGAACTGCACGTTCGGGCCTTCTGCGATACCAACGGCGATGGCATCGGCGACTTTCCCGGATTGACCTCCAAGCTTGACTACCTGAGAGACCTTGGAGTCACGGCAATCTGGCTGCTTCCGTTCTATCCATCCCCGTTGCGTGACGATGGCTATGACATCTCTGACTACACCGACATTCACCCGTCGTATGGCACACTACGCGACTTCCGCGCCTTCGTGAGGGCCGCGGACGAGCGCGGCATGCGCGTTATCACAGAACTGGTCGTCAACCACACATCAGACCAGCACCCCTGGTTCCAACGCGCCCGCAGATCGCCGCGAGGTGCCCGCGACCGCAACTTCTACGTGTGGGGAGATTCGTCCGACAAGTACCGCGAAGCTCGCATCATCTTCAAAGACTTCGAGCTCTCCAATTGGACGTACGACCCTATCGCGAAGCAGTACTTCTGGCACAGGTTCTACTCTCACCAGCCGGACCTGAACTACGACAACGTGGCCGTCAAGAATGCGATCTTTCGAGTGATGAGCTTCTGGCTCAACATGGGAGTGTCGGGGCTAAGACTGGATGCCGTTCCCTACCTGTACGAGAGAGAGGGCACAAACTGCGAGAATCTGCCGGAGACGCATGGGTTCCTGAAAGAGCTGCGACACAGGGTCGACTCCCAGTTCAGGAATCGAATGCTCCTGGCTGAGGCCAACCAGTGGGCGGAGGACACAGCATCGTACTTCGGGGAGGGAGACGAGTGCCACGTGGCCTACCACTTCCCATTGATGCCGCGGATGTTTATGGCGATACGGATGGAGGACCGCTTCCCGATAGTCGACATCCTCGACCAGACACCAAAGATACCCGACTCCTGCCAGTGGGCCATCTTCCTGCGCAACCACGATGAATTGACGCTGGAGATGGTTACGGACGAGGAACGGGACTTCATGTACAGGGTGTATGCGCACGACCGGCAGGCCCGCATCAATCTCGGCATCAGGAGAAGGCTTGCGCCGCTGCTCAATAATGACAGAAAGAAGATGGAGTTGATGAAGGCCCTTGCCTTCTCGCTACCCGGGACACCTGTCGTGTACTACGGCGACGAGATCGGCATGGGAGATAACTACTACCTCGGCGACCGCAATGGAGTACGCACGCCGATGCAGTGGAGCGCAGACCGGAACGCAGGGTTCTCAACCGCGAATCCCCACCGCCTCTATCTGCCAGTCAACATCGCTCCCGAGTACCACTACGAGACGCTCAACGTTGAGGCACAGCAGAACAATCCCGACTCGTTCCTGTGGTGGATAAAGCGACTGATAGCTCTGAGAAAGCGGTACCGCGCATTCGGGCGGGGCTCAATGGAGTTCCTCTACCCGGAGAACCGCAAGGTGATTGCTTTCACCAGGCACTATGACGACGAGACGATTCTCGTGGTCGCCAACCTGTCCCGACACGCTCAGCACTGCAGTCTCAGTCTGCCTGCGCTGGCGGGTAGGGTTCCTATCGAACTCTTCGGTCGCACTGAGTTTCCTCCGCTGACCGACGGTGACTATCCCCTGACTCTCGGCCCGTATGGCTTTTACTGGTTCTCTCTCGAGGCTCCAAGAACCGAGCCGATGCAGATCTCGCGATCTGCAGAAACGTCGCCAACCACCATAATGGTTCGAAGGAGCCCGGAAGACATACGACGGAAGACTTTCCGCCCACGCCTTGAAACCGCTCTACACCGCTACGTTCGACGATCTCGCTGGTTCAGCGCCAAGGCAAAACGCACGCGGAGCAGCACCATCGAGGACATAATCCCTGTTGACATGGGAAGGGCGACCGCTCACATGGTGGTTCTCCGCATAGACTACACCGAAGGAGAGCCTCAGTCTTATCTCATTCCTATCTACCTGGCGAGGGAAGAGGAGGCAGCACTGCTCGCGGCGGAGTCACCGACAGCAGTAATCGCGCACGTGGAGATGCGAGGGATGGAGGCTGGCCCGCGGTGGGTGATAGTTGATGCAATGGTCCTGCCAGCGTTCAGGGACGCGCTTCTCAGCAGCATCTCGCGAAGGAAGAGCTACCGGGGAGAGAAGGGAGACGTCACAACCTATCGGACCCGTCGCGTGTTCACGCGCACGCGCGGACCAGTGAGCGAATCCCTCGAATCATCCCTCAGCAAGGGAGAGCAGTCCAATACGTCAGTGACCTATGCGGACAGGTTCATACTCAAGTTATACCGCCGGCTCGAAGACGGCACCTCACCGGAACTGGAGATTGGCCGCTTCCTTACCGAGCGTCAACCCCATACGAACGCACCTCAGGTCGCTGGAGCGATCGAGTACACGAGGGAGCTTTCCCCGGAGCCCGTAACGCTGGCCGTGCTGCATACCTACGTCAGGAACGCCGGCGACGCCTGGCAGTACACGCTCGATGCCCTCGACAGATACTTCGACCATGTACAGACCATGCTCACGAGCGAGGTCCCCTTCCCGGAAGACCACTGCCTACTCAGGCTACGCCCTGGAGACATGCCAGTGGCGGCAGAGGAGGCTATCGGCACGTACCTGGAGTCTGCCAGGTTGCTCGGCCAGCGAACCGCCGAATTACATCTCGCGTTGGCTTCAGCCGCGGAAGACGCCAGCTTCGCGCCGGAGGAGTTCTCCTCCATGTACCAGCGAGCCCTCTACCACGGAAACCGTGCGTATGCCGTACAGGTACTCGGTGCCTTGCGAAAAGCGATCGAGTCTCTGCCTGAATCGGTGCGTCCGGAGGCCCGGATGGTGCTGGAGCAGAAAGACCGCATACTGGAAAGGTTCAAGGCAGTCACACGTCGCAAGATATCGGCGATGAGGACGCGGTGCCACGGGGACTACCACCTCGGACAGGTCCTCCACACCGGCTCTGACTTCGTCATAGTCGACTTCGAAGGTGAACCTCTACGCAGCCTGGGAGAGCGGAGAATCAAGCACTCCCCCTTGAAGGACGTGGCGGGAATGATTCGCTCGTTCAGCTACGCCGCCCACGTAGCCCTGCACGGAGAGACCAGCACCATAGTACGTAGCGAAGACTTGCCGCTACTTGACCAATGGGCGAGGGCGTGGGTCTGTTGGGTCTCCGGCACGTATCTTCATGCCTACATGGACCTCATGTCAGATGCACCTGTGCTGCCATCCCGGACCGAAGACATAGCCGTTGTGCTGGACGGCTACCTGCTGCAGAAAGCTCTGTACGAAGTGAACTACGAACTGAATAGTCGGCCCGAATGGGTAGGGGTACCCCTTCAGGGGATACTACAGGTGCTCGAGACACTCCCATGAGCTCATCCTCTCCCCGTAGGGACCTGCACGCGCTGGCACGTCTGTCCGGACTGCAGACCGCCTACTTCAACGTCAAGAGGGAACGCGTAAACGCACCCGACGACACACTCTATGCCCTGCTCAACTCGATGGGCATACCAGTCGACTGTGCTGCGGGATGCCGCGAGTTCATCCACCAGCGAGAAAGGCAGCATTGGGAACGCATGGTCGAGCCGGTCATCGTTGCATGGGACGGCCACATGCCTCGATTCGAAGTCCGGGCGAACGCGCGGGAGACACTCATACCCCACGTCGAAATCATCCGGCAGGACGGCACATACACCAAGTTCCATTCATGGGACATACATATCGACGATGATCCCGGAAAGCGCGTCAACGGAGTGGACTACAGGCGTTTGCGGGTGAACACCGGGGAGACGCTGCCCACGGGCTACCACACCCTTCATGTGGCGCTGGGAGGGCGTGAGGCAAGTGCGCTCATCATTGCGGCTCCACGCCGATGCTATTCGGACGACAGCGCGCAACCCCGCAAGTGGGGAGTATTCGCACCGCTCTATGCCATGCGAGGTCCTTCGGACTGGGGAGCAGGCAGCTACGGAGATCTATCCGCACTCGGCACGTGGGTGAGGGAGCTAGGAGGAGCGTTCACAGGCACTCTACCCCTGCTTCCCTTCGAGATTGACGGCAGCAACCCAAGTCCGTACCTGCCCTTCACAAGGCTTTTCTGGAGTGACTTCTACGTCGACATCGAAGCGATCCCGTTCGTGGGCGAATGCCCTTCGGCGGTCGAGTTGATGCAGGACCGCGCCTTCATAGCCGGGAGAAACGAGACGGCACGGGCAAGTCTGGTCCAGTACGCCGAGGTCCACCGGATGAAGTCCGCAGTGCTCTCGGCGCTGTGGCAGCACTTCGCAGACGGAGACAACCCGGTCTCCACAGCACTGCGAAGTTACGTCGAAGAGCATCCGCGGGTGTCAGACTACGCCCGTTTTCGGGCCGAGGCAGAGGAAGGAAGGGAATCCACCCTCGCCAGCTCTCGCGCAAGCGGCGAGCAAATTGGGGACAGCGTGCGTTTCTACGAATTCGTACAGTGGCTGACCGAAGAGCAGGTCCAACAGTGTTCAGAGAGAGCCGCTGACCTCTACCTGGACTTGCCAATAGGGATACATCCCGAAGGCTACGATGCCAATAGATTCGCCGAGTGCTTCCTCAACAAAGCGACATGCGGTGCCCCGCCCGATGTCGTGTTCACAACCGGACAGGACTGGGGCGCGCCTCCATTGCATACCGCAGCCATCCGTGAACGGGGATACGACTACCTGCGCGAATGCATCGCACACCATATGCGTGCGTCGCGTATCTTGAGACTGGACCACATCATGGGATTCCACCGTATGTTCTGTATCCCACAAGGGGGGTCGCCCTCAGAGGGCACCTACCTTCGGTATCGCAGCGAGGAGATGTACGCGCTGCTCAGCGTTGAATCGCACAGGTACGCCACGACGGTGGTCGGAGAGAACCTGGGGACCGTGCCACACGAAGTGCCTCGCGCGATGATGCGCCACAACGTCGACCGTATGTTTGTCTTCTACTACGAGATGGACGGGCTGGAGCGTGGGCTTGTCCCGCACGTTCCGCGCGGGGCGATGGCAAGTCTCAACACGCACGACATGCCCACCTTTGCGTCCACGTGGGATGGTTTTGACATTCGTCAACAAGCCGACCTGGGAGTGATTGCCAGCAATGATGTGGCCGGGGCCTTGCAGCGGCGAGAGAAGATGCGGCGCGGACTGCTAGACTTGCTGAGACTGCCACGGAACGACGGCTCAGGCGACCAGACACACCTAGTCCTTAGCGCACTACTCAAGTGGATGGGTCGCAGTCCTGCCCGGTTCGCCATGGTCAACCTGGAGGATCTCTGGCTTGAGACGAGGCACCCCAATGTCCCGGGCGTTGGAGCGCGGTATCCCAGCTGGCAGTACAGGATGTCATACACGCTGCGGGAGATGATGAACGACGGAGATGTTGTCCACGACCTGCAGGAAGTGGCAAGCGCGCGCCTACCGGCACGAAAGAGGAGGTCCCTGCACAGATGATGGGACGCAAGACCAAGGTTCTGTATGACCGCTCGCTTCTGACTGATGACGACCTGTACCTCTTCAACGAAGGTGCCCATTTCAGGCTCTATGAGAAGATGGGTGCCCACGTCCTGCACGACGGAGAATCTCACGGCACTCAGTTCGCGGTATGGGCACCGGACGCAAAGGGCGTTTCAGTTGTTGGTGACTTCAACGAATGGAAACCCGGCTGTCACGAACTGCAGCCGAGAGGCTCTTCAGGCATCTGGGAAGGCTTCATACCGGAAATCGGAGCGGGGTCTCTCTACAAGTATCACGTCAAAACGAAGCAGCGCGGTCGCACAGTTGAGAAGGCGGACCCTTACGCGAACTACTGCGAGGTGCCCCCAAGAACTGCGTCGGTGGTCTGGGAACACAGCTACGAATGGGGCGACTCCGACTGGATGTCTGAACGGGGCGCTCGCAACTGTCTGCACGCGCCTCTCTCTATGTACGAGGTTCACCTGGGCTCATGGCGTCGGGTTGCCGAAGAGGACAACCGCTCACTGAGCTACCGCGAGACTGCGCAGCAGCTCGTCGACCACGTTCTTGCATGCGGCTTCACCCATGTCGAATTCCTGCCCGTGATGGAACATCCGTTCTTCGGGTCCTGGGGCTACCAGACAACCGGGTACTTCGCACCTTCAAGTCGCTTCGGCGAACCACAGGACTTCATGCACCTGGTCGACAAACTGCATCAGAACGGCATCGGCGTAATCCTCGACTGGGTACCATCTCACTTCCCGACGGACGAACACGGACTTGGGATGTTCGATGGCACGCATCTCTACGAACACGCCGACCCGCGACAGGGCTTTCACCCGGACTGGAAGAGCTACATCTTCAACTACGGAAGAGACGAGATCCGGGGATTTCTCACGAGCAGCGCGCTCTTCTGGTTGGACAAGTACCACGTAGACGGGCTGCGAGTGGACGCCGTCGCATCGATGCTCTATCTGGACTACTCCCGCAAGAAGGGAGAGTGGATTCCAAACCGGCTGGGCGGCAGGGAGAATCTGGAGGCCATCGAGTTCCTGCGCAAGCTCAATGAAGAAGTCTATCGCTGCTACCCGGACGTGCAGATGATTGCCGAGGAATCGACAGCCTGGCCCATGGTGTCGCGACCCACGTACACCGGCGGCTTGGGATTCGGCGCCAAATGGGACATGGGTTGGATGCATGACACCCTTGCCTACATGAGGCACGAGCCGGTCCATCGCAAGTTTCACCATCGGCTGCTCACGTTTCGCATGCTATACGGCTTCAGCGAGAACTTCGTGTTGCCCCTCTCGCACGACGAGGTAGTACACGGCAAGAGCTCTCTGTTGGGCAAGATGTCCGGCGATGACTGGCAGAAGTTCGCGAACCTTCGGGCGCTGTACGGATACATGTACGGAATGTCCGGCAAGAAGTTGCTGTTCATGGGCGCTGAACTCGGCCAGTGGGCAGAGTGGAATCACGATGGAAGTCTCGACTGGCACTTGCTCCAATATAACCGCCATGCCGGCATCAAGACGTGGGTGTCCCGGCTGAACGAGGTGTACCGGACCGTGGCAGCACTACACGAGACGGACTTTGAGCAGGAAGGATTCGAGTGGATCAGCGCAGATGACGTTGAACAGAGTACGCTTGCCTTCATGAGACGCGACTCCCAGGACAATGACACCGTGCTGGTCGTCTGCAACTTCACACCCATCGTACGGCACGACTACTGCCTCGGGGTCCCGGACAAAGGCCCCTGGCAGGTCCTGGTCAATAGCGATGACGCAGAGTATGGAGGCAGCGGCGTGGGCATCTTTGCAGGAAGCGAGCTTGTCTCGTCTGCCCAGGCAATGCATGGCAGGGACCACTCCATCAGCATCACTCTCCCCCCCCTCTCAACCATAATGCTCAGGTCACACCGATACGAGACCGCAGGCAAGCACAAGGAGACGAATGGATAGCAGACGCAGTATCTGCATCCACGGGCATTTCTACCAGCCGCCACGCGAGAACGCGTGGCTCGAGCAAGTGGAGATACAGGATTCCGCCTACCCATACCATGATTGGAACCAGCGTATCGCCGCCGAGTGCTACCGTCCTAACGCGCAGTCGCGCATCCTGGACAACGAAGGCTACATCTCCCGGATCGTCAACAACTACTCGCGCATGAGCTTCAATTTTGGTCCAACGCTGCTGTCCTGGATGGAGAAGAACGACACTGCGACGTACGAAGCGATACTTGAGGCCGACCGACTCAGCATCGAGAGGTTCTCCGGCCACGGTTCCGCCATCGCACAGGCCTACAACCACATGATACTGCCCCTGGCAAACGACAGGGACCTGGTCACACAGGTGCGATGGGGCATCTCGGACTTCCGGCACAGGTTTCAACGTGAACCCGAAGGAATGTGGCTGCCGGAGACGGCAGTAGACAACAGAACGCTGGAGGTTCTAGCCGACAACGGGATTGCCTTCACGATACTGGCACCCCGACAAGCAGCGCGTTCCAGCACGTTGGACTCAGGTCAATGGAAGGACGTGAAAGGAGAGACGATAGACCCGACCACGCCCTACATGGTCCGGCTTCCGTCAGGCAGGAGCATCACCGTCTTCTTCTACGACGGGCCGGTTGCCAAGGCAGTGGCATTCGAGCGAATCCTCTCCAATGGCGAGGCTTTCGCTCGCAGGCTCATCGCATCGTTTCGCAGTGATCGTGACGGACAACAGATAGTGAGCGTTGCGGTCGACGGAGAGACATTCGGCCATCATCATCGCTTCGGAGATATGGCCGTCGCCTATGCGCTGGACCACATCCAACGCGAGGGACTAGCCCGCATCACGAACTACGCGGAGTTCCTGGCATCCAACCCTCCCAGGCACGAAGTCGAGATAGTCCAGGGAAGTTCGTGGAGTTGCGTCCATGGCATCGAGCGCTGGCGCAGCGACTGCGGATGCAGCACCGAAATCCACCCTCAATGGAACCAGAAGTGGAGAGGGCCGTTGCGAGAGGCCTTCGACTGGTTGAGTAACACTACCGCGCCTCGCTTCGAGACGGACGCCCGGCGCTACGTCCATGACCCATGGCAGGCACGCGACGACTATATCGATGTGGTGCTGGACCGTAGCATAGACCGCGTTGCGAGCTATCTACAGTCGCACGCAAACCATTATCTCGATGAGGGAGAGAGAGTCGCATTCCTCAAGCTCATGGAGATGCAGCGCCATGCCATGCTCATGTACACAAGCTGCGGCTGGTTCTTTGAAGATGTCTCCGGTATTGAGACTCTGCAGGTGATCCAGTACGCGGGTAGAGTAGCGCAACTCGCACAAGAGATGTTCGGCGACCACACGGAATCGGAATTGATTGCACGACTGGCTCACGCCAGGAGCAACGTGGCCGAGAGAGGAGACGGGGGTGTCCTATACGGAAGGTATGTTGCCCCGGCGAAGGTGGGTCTGAGAGACGTTGCCGCCCACATCGCAGTCAGCTCTGTATTTGAGGAGTACGAGCGGGACATGAACATGTTCTGCCATACCGTACACCTGGAAGACTATCGTACATCCAGCATGGGCAAGGCCAGACTGGCGCTGGGTCGAGCGCGGCTGACGTCGGACGTCACGACGGAGACGGCAATCTACAGTTTCGGGGTACAGTATTCCGGCGAGCACACTCTCAACGCCGGTGTACGGGACTACCAGGGCCCCGTCGCCTATAACGCGGTCATGCAGGACATCGCGAAGGCGTTTCAGGCTGCGGACTTCGCGGAAGTAGTACGCAGACTGGACCGTCACTTCGAATCATCGGACTACACGATCGGCTCGCTTTTCAAGGACGAGCAGCGCAAGGTGATGGAGTACATACTGCAGTCGGCACTGAATGAGATGGAGCAATCGTTCAGGCAGTTGTACGAACACCACTATCCCCGTATGCGCTTCCTATCCGAGATGGGTAATCCGCTCCCGAAGGCCTTCAAGGATGCGGCAGAGTTCCTCATCAACACTGACCTGCGGAACGTTCTCACCGCAGATGACTTCCACCCATCCAGGGTGGTCGACCTCGTTGAGGACGCACAGACGTGGCGGGCAGAACTGGACATCGAAGGCCACGGATACCTCTTGCAGGCAGCGCTGGTAGCGTGCGCGCACAAGCTGGCTGCGGACCCTGGCAATGCATCTACACTGGACGGTCTGATGCAGGCCGTTGAGATGCTTGAAACACTTCCGTTCCAGGTGGACCTTGGCGAAGTGAAGAATATCTACTACCGTCTGACGAACTCCTCTGATGGTAACGCCCTGCTGAAATCCGGAGCCTCTCCCACGACCGTCCACGCACTCGGAGAGCGCCTCAAGGTGCGAACTCCTGTCTCCTAGCCCTACATCTAGAACAGCGTCTCGCTATTCGATCCCCATACGATGTCGAAGTGATGCCGCTCGATACTGCAAGGCCCTCTGCTCATCCTCACCTATCCTGTCCACATTGCGGGCAGCGAGCGCCATTCGTGGATTCTGCCGGAACAGCCGATAGTGGCGCGACATGAAGGCCCAGTAGAGCGTATTGAAGGGGCACGAGTCCTCACCCGTCCTCCTCTTCACATCGTACAAACAGTGATGACAGTAGTTGCTCATGCGGTTGATGTAGTTGCCACTGGCCGCATATGGCTTGCTGGCCATGACACCACCGTCCGCATACAGAGCCATCCCCAGCACGTTCGGAAGCGTAGCCCATTCGACCCCATCCGCGTACATGCCAAGATACCATTCGGCAACTTCCGCAGGTCTGATGCCCGCGATGAGAGCAAAGTTGCCCGTGACCATCAATCGGGCGATGTGATGTCCGTATGAGCGTTCTAGAACGCTACGCAGCGCCTCTCGCATGCACTCCATGTCCGTCTGCCCATCCCAGTAGAACCGGGGCAGGCGCCCCCCGGCTTCGAGTGCGTTGCGATTCGCATAATCTCGTCCGGCGTTCCAGTAGATACCCCTCACGTACTCACGCCAGCCAACAACCTGCCTGACGAAGCCCTCAACGGCATTCAGCGGTGCTGTGCCGGATTCGTAGGCACGAATCGCCGCCTCGACAACTTCGTTGGGACGTAGCAGCTTCAGATTCAGCGACGACGAAAGAACAGAATGGTAAAGGGTGTCCTCGCCAGTCCACATTGCATCCTGGTAGTCGCCAAAAAGCGAAAGCCTGTTAGCCACGAAATCCCTGAGGGCAAGAAGTGCCTCATCCCTGGTCACAGCCCAGTTGAAGGAGTCCAACCCACCTGGCAGTTGCGGCAGGGACCTTCTGACGACTTCCATCACCTGCCGCGTGGTGTTGTCGGGCGCGAAACGAGGCAGGGAGGGAGCGGCCGGCCTGTCCTTAAAAACCCGGCGGTTCTCCGAATCGAGGTTCCACTTCCCACCCACGGGCCTCCCATCAGTATCCAGAAGCAGAATGAGCCTCCCTCGCTGCTCCCGATAGAAGTGCTCCATTCTCGACTGGCGGCGGGTCGAGGCCCAGTCATCGAACCATTCCAGGCTAGTCAGGAACTGGGAATCCGTCTCAACCCGGAATGGCACCCCGATGCGTCGTGAGGCCGCAGTTGCACCGTCCAGGATTCGCCACTCACCGGGATGGATAAAGACCAGTTCCGCTGCGCGCAACTCGATGGTGACAAGTTCGATCTCAGCTTCAATACTCCCTCTATTGGAAGGGTCATCAAGAGGGACATAGTGAACTTGCCAACCAGACGCCCTGAGATTGGACGCGAAATGGCGCATGGCTGATAGGAACAGGACCGTCCGTTGGATATGACTGAGGACGTGCGTTGACTCCTGGACCACCTCAAACAGAGCGACCGCATCCTGCTCACGATCCAGACCGGCATCGGACAGGTAGTCCTCATTAAGCTGGTCGCCGAACAGCACGAGCAAACGTCGCACGGAAGACGGTGACTCCATTGTCTAACACCGTAGTCGCCGATACTGCAAAAGAAAAGGGGCACAGTTTCCTGTGCCCCTTGAAGGTGCGAAATTTGTTGGTAGCGGGGGTTGGATTCGAACCAACGGCCTCCGGGTTATGAGCCCGACGAGCTTCCACTGCTCTACCCCGCGCCGAACGCATTCCAGCGCTTAGAGAAATATACGTTTTGTGTCCGACTTGACATAGGTCAAGGCCTCGGTCATTAGTACGGCTTAGCTGAACACATTACTGTGCTTACACATGCCGCCTATCAAGCAGGTAGTCTTCCTGCGACCTTACCTGGTTAACCCAGTGGGAGATCTCATCTTGAGGTGGGCTTCGCACTTAGATGCTTTCAGCGCTTATCCCATCCAGACATAGCTACCCAGCACTGCTCCTGGCGGAACAACTGGCACACCAGAGGTCTGTCCCTCCCGGTCCTCTCGTACTAGGGAGAGCTCCTCTCAAATCTCCGACGCCCACGGCGGATAGAGACCGACCTGTCTCACGACGGTCTGAACCCAGCTCGCGTGCCGCTTTAACCGGCGAACAGCCGGACCCTTGGGACCTCATCCAGCCCCAGGATGCGACGAGCCGACATCGAGGTGCCAAACCTTGCCGTCGATGTGAACTCTTGGGCAAGATAAGCCTGTTATCCCTGGCGTAGCTTTTATCCGTTAAGCTACGGCCTTTCCACTCAGAACCGTAGGATCACTTTGTCCGACTTTCGTCCCTGCTCGACTTGTAGGTCTCACAGTCAAGCCCCCTTATACCAATACGCTCTACGCACGATTTCCATCCGTGCTGAGGGGACCTTTGAACGCCTCCGTTACCTTTTAGGAGGCAACCGCCCCAGTCAAACTACCCACCAGACATTGTCCCCGCATCCGCGGGTTAGAACAATAACTGAACAAGAGTGGTATTTCACCGTTGACTCCACCGAGGCTGACGCCCCAGCTTCACAGTCTCCCACCTATCCTACACATGACCAGTCACAGCTCAGTGCCAAGCTATAGTAAAGCTGCCAGGGTCTTTTTGTCCGGCCGCGGGTAGAGGGCATCTTCACCCCCAATTCAATTTCACCGAGTCCCCCGTTGAGACAGCGCCCAAGTCGTGACACCTTTCGTGCGGGTCGGAACTTACCCGACAAGGGACTTCGCTACCTTAGGACCGTTATAGTTACGGCCGCCGTTCACTAGGGCTTCAGTTCAAAGCTTCAGGCTTGCGCCCTGACCTCTCCCTTTAACCTTCTAGCACCGGGCAGGTATCAGCCCGTATACATCAGCTTTTTCGCTTTAGCACGGACCTATGTTTTTGTTAAACAGTCGCTTGGGCCAATTTTGTGTCCCCATCTCAAAGAGATGGGCCCCCTTCTCCCGAAGTTACGGGGTTAGATTGCCGAGTTCCTTAACGAGGGTTCTCTCGAACGCCTAGGGACCTTTATCCCCGCCTACCAGTGGCGGATTGCGGTACGGGCGCCAGGAGTTCTAGTAACGAGGTTTTTCTTGCCAGTGTGAAATCAACTGAGTTTTCTCCGGTTGCCCATCGAATTCCCTCTCTCCTCAGCTTAACGCCGGAGTGGATTTGCCTGCTCCGACACGCCTAGAAGCAAGAACACACCATGTCCAATAGGCATGCTCAGTCTATCCTACTGTGTCCCCCCTTTACCTTAAAACGAAAACCTAGCGGTGTAGGAATATTAACCTACTGTCCATCGCCTACCCCATTAGGGTTGGGCTTAGGGCCGACTAACCCTATGCCGATTGACGTTGCATAGGAAACCTTAGGCTTACGGCGGGCGTGGTTTTCACACGCCTTCACGCTACTCATGCCAGCATTCTCACTTGTCAACGCTCCACCACAGCTCACGCCATAGCTTCACTGCGAAGACAACGCTCCCCTACCACTTGCATTGCTGCAAGTCCATAGCTTCGGTGACAGACTTAAGCCCCGTTACATTATCGGTGCGGTGTCACTCGACCAGTGGGCTGTTACGCACTCTTTAAAGGATGGCTGCTTCTAAGCCAACCTTCTGGTTGTTTGTGCAACGCCACCGCCTTTGCCACTTAGTCTGTCTTAGGGACCTTAGCTGATGGTCTGGGCTGTTTCCCTTTCGACTACGGGGCTTATCCCTCGCAGTCTCACTCCCAGGATTCCACCTACGGTATTTGCAGTTTGGTTGAGTTTGGCAACCTCACGGCCCCTAGCTCATCCAGAGCTCTACCCCCGTAGGCTACAACCTGAGGCTGCACCTAAATGCATTTCGGGGAGAACCAGCTATTTCCGAGTTCGTTTGGCATTTCACCTGCACTAACCACAGCTCATCCGAGAATTTTGCCTAATTCACCAGTTCGAGCCTCCACTCGTTTTTACTCGAGCTTCACTCTGGCCATGGTTAGATCACCCGGTTTCGGGTCTACTCCATGCGACTCAACGCCCTATTCGGACTCGCTTTCGCTTCGGCTCCGCAACGTAATTGCTTAACCTTGCCACATAAAGTAACTCGCTGGCTCATTCTTCAATAGGCACGCCATCAGACCGCCGAAGCGATCCTCTGACTGCTTGTAAGCACAGGGTTTCAGGTTCTATTTCACTCCCCTCCCGGGGTACTTTTCACCTTTCCCTCACGGTACTAGTTCACTATCGGTCATCAGCAATATTTAGCCTTGGAGGGTGGTCCCCCCAGATTCCCACAGGATTTCACGTGTCCCGTGGTACTCAAGAACACGAGCGGAGGTTTCTATCCTTTCGTCTACAGGACTGTCACCCTCTTTGGTGGCCCTTTCCAGAGACCTTCGACTAGGATGAAACTTTGTAACTCCGTGGCGGATATCGGATCCACCGTCTCGCGTCTTACAACCCCGGTGAAGCTTTTGACTACACCGGTTTGGGCTCTTCCCCGTTCGTTCGCCACTACTAGGGGAATCTCTGTTGATTTCTATTCCTCGGGCTACTAAGATGTTTCAGTTCGCCCGGTTCGCCCCTGCATTCGCAGGTGCTTGGGTATGACCCCAAGCGGGT
>Ga0272441_10006638_pt1 | contig 19244 bp, 13 predicted proteins | sample SSMProp6N_FD_193582 | JGI IMG/M metagenome (GOLD analysis project Ga0272441, IMG submission 193582) | Marine sediment archaeal communities from Little Sippewissett salt marsh, Falmouth, MA, United States - SSM-Prop-6N | ecosystem: Environmental > Aquatic > Marine > Wetlands > Sediment ... | reverse complement strand
TATCGGTATAGCTCTCAAAATCTTCGACCAAAAGATAATCACCGACGGTGAAGCTCCAGACAGGCCCTCTCATCGGATTTCCATTATAAACCTCGTCGATGCGCCAATAGTACGTGGCGCCCAAATCAAGCAATCCGGGATCATAGCTTTCATCCCCCAGCGTTTTGGGGCCTTTGTACTCGGGCGAACTGGTATCGGCGCTGCGCACCGTGTTCTTGTCCAGCCCGAAATATACCTCATGGGATGCCGCGTTGTCGGCCGCCGTCCAGCTCAAGACGGCGGTCATCGCCACATTGGTCGCCCCGTTGGCCGGCTGCGGATTTCCGACCGCACCCGGCGTCGTAAAGGCCCAGACGTCACCTTTATAGGTGTCAAAGCCGTCAAACTCATCAACCCGCCAGTGATAGACCTTCTCTTGTTCAAGCTCGGCGGGTTTGTAGGACGGCGTTCCAGTAGGAATGCCCACAGTGGCATTATTCACCTGGTCAAAATCATCGCCGAGATAAACCGTATGCAATTTTGCACCAAAACCCGGCGTCCACTTCAGGGTCACCGTTGTATTTGCAAGTCCGGTCCCATCAGCCGGAATCGGATCGTACGCTGTCTTGGATGGAATCGAAAAGCTCCAGACGTCGCCCTTCCAGGGGCTTTCCGGATTGGCGTCATTGACTTCATCGATTCGCCAATAGTACGTCGTGCCGGGTACAAGGCCCTCCGGGTAAGCAAAACCGGGGAAGCCGGCGATGTAGAACGTTGTGTTCTGGTTGCCGCGGAAAACGTCCGAATCCGGCGCGGCTTGTTCAACATCGCGGAAATTGTCGCCAATATACACATCATGCGAGACGGCAAAACTGCCCGGCTTCCAGGAAAGAGTCACCCACGTATCCTCGTGCAGGGCGCCATCCGCCGGATGTGGCCTCGCGGCCACGGGAATACCGCCTATGATTCCCGCAAGGCCATTGTTCATGATCTCTTCAATCTCCTCCGGTGCAAGAACGGTATTAAAATAGCCCACATCGTCAAGGCTTCCATCAAAGTGGTCCGATGGACCGCTAGCGCGAGATTGTGCACCAATGATAAACGGCAAATTCTCATCCAGCATAATACCCGTCGTTGATGAGGTTCCGGCTGACTGGCCGTCATGGTAAAGTTCCATCGTAGCACCGTCATGGGTGGCAACGACGTGATGCCATTCATCGGTCGTCGTATTGGCGCTGAGACTCGGCTTCACGGTGTCATTGTACGCTTCATAAAGGATGGTCTCTTGGTCGGCGTACATCATCACGCCCCAATTGACTGCGCCAGGATTACCACCGCCATGATGCTCACCCCTTGAAATCATATGGTTCCATCCTTGAGTGTTTGGGATATAGCACCAAAATGATACGGAAAAAATCTCGACATTCAGCGCTTCAGCATTGCCGCAATCAACGCAACTCGATGACCCAGAGAAATCCAAGGCATTGCTGAAACGGCCCGCAATCCACTTAGGCGCGCCTATAAGCGTGCCATCATGGCCATTCCCAGAGGCATCCTCAGTTAGATCACCGGTTCCCTCGTCAAGGAGCCATACTCCAAGAACGGTTTCGGAATCAACTTCGGCGTAGCTTTGTCCCGCGAACGTTAAACTAACAATAATACAACTGATGCAAATTAAGTTTAAGCGTGTCATTTTTGTCCTCCTAATTTTAATTGAAACTCATCGGAAACTTCGCTTCGGCCACACGCCGAAATAAACGATAAAGGTATTTACCGTGCCGCAAATTGGCACAGGCCTTGAAAGACTCCTGAATCCGTTTGAAAATTACATCGGACATTTACAACTGAACTTATGGCAGATACAAACGAATATCATCGATATACAGTGTCCCCGATCCGCCGGGCGCCGCCAGGCCGGACTGACTGCCCAAGCCGACGGCCATCTTATCTACGTTCGTCAGGGTAACGCCCTGATCGGCAAAAGCCTGCAACGGAACCCGCCATTCGGTCCATCGGATCAGTGTTGCAGCGGCCGGGTTGGTATGAGCCGCGACGGCGGGCGCGCCGCCGGCGTTAGAGACCGCCACATACAACGGCTCGGCAGCGTTCGCGGCCAGCCCGCGGAACCAGAGTGACAATTCCGCAACGCCCGCCTGCGTCCAGTCGCGCGGCGCCATCAACGTCATCGTCCCTTCCGAATTCGTGACGCCGGCTTCGTTGGCGTATAAAAGGGGCATCGATTGAGCGCCGCCATGGACAATCGACTGCTCGGCATACGGCGGGAGCAAATAGCCGACCTGCGCACCGTTCGTGGGAACGCCGAAACCGTCGATCCACGTCTGCCAAATGGCTTCACCATCCGCGTCATTGTCCGTATAGCTCTCGAAATCATCGACCAGCAGAAAATCACCGACGGTGAAGGTCCAGATAGGACCTTTCACGGGATTTCCATTATAAACCTCGTCGATGCGCCAATAGTACGTGGCGCCCAAATCAAGCAATCCGGGATCATAGTTTTCATCCCCCAGCGTCTTGGAACCTTTGTACTCGGGTGAGCTGGTATCGGCGCTGCGCACCGCCTCCTTGTCCAATCCGAAATATACTTGATGGGATGCGGCGTTATCCGCCGCTGTCCAGCTTAAGATGGTGGCCATTGCCACATCGGTCGCCCCATTGGCCGGTTGCGGATTGCCAACAGCCCCCGGCGTCGTAAAGGTCCAAACGCTCCCTTTAAATGTGTCGATGCCGTCAAATTCATCGACCCGCCAGTAATAGACCTTTTCTTGTTCAAGCGGACCGGGATTGTAAGATGCTGCTCCGGTCGGGACGCCCACAGTGGCGTTTTTCACCTCGTTAAAATCATCGCCAAAATAGACCGTATGTAATTTCGCGCCGAAGCCCGGTGTCCATCTCAGGGTCACTGTCGTATCGGCAAGTCCGGTTCCATCGGCCGGATCAGGATTATACGCCACCTTGGGTGGAATCGAGAAGCTCCAGACGTCGCCCTTCCAAGGGCTTTCCGGATTGGTGTCATTGACTTCATCGATTCGCCAGTAATAGGTCGTGCCGGGAACGAGGCCTTCCGGGTAAGCAAATCCGGGGAAGCCGGCCACGTAAAACGTTGGCCCCTGGTTGCCTCGGAATACATCCGAATCTCGCATGGCATCATTGACAACATCGTAATCATCGCCCAAATACACATCGTGCGAAACGGCAAAATCGCCCGGTTTCCACGAAAGGGTAACCCAGGTATCCGCGTGAATAGCGCCATCGGCCGGTTCCGGGTTACACGCCTCGCCAGCGCCGCCGACGATTGTCGCCAGACCGGCGGACATGATCGTTTCAATCTCTTCAGGCGTCAGAACAGCATTAAAATAGCCGACCTCATCAATGCTTCCCTCGAAGGAAGCTCCGGGCCCCGTATCGCGCGATTGAGCGCCGATAAACAACGGTTTATCCTCCTGAAGCAAAATCCCTCCCGATCCGGTTGCCGCCAATTCGCCATCATGATAGAGTTGCAGTGCACTGCCGTCATAGGTAGCAACGACGCAATGCCATTCACCGAGCGTGGTATCGGAATCGATCGTCGCCCAACCCGTGTCATTGAACACTTCATATCGGATGGTCTCTGCGCCGTCCACCATCATAATCCCCCAGTTGTTTGCGCCGGGAATACCACCGCCGAAATGTTGACCCCTCGATACCATGTGGATCCAGCCCTGCGTGTTTGCAATGTTGCACCAAAACGATACCGAGAAAAGGTCAACGTTCAGCGCCGGATCGTTGCCGCAATCCACGTAGCTGCCTGACACGAAGGATAGGGCATTGCCGAATTGACCCACTACCCAGTCGGGTTCGTTCATGAGCTTGCCGTTATGACCGTTGCCGGAGGCATCCTCAGCAATATCCCCACTCCCCTCGTCAAGCAGCCATACCCCAAGAATGGCGTCGGCACCCACCTGGGCCTGGCTCTGTCCTGCAAACATCAAACAAACGAGAATAAAACTAAAACAAATTAAGGTTGAGCGTGTCATTTTTTCCTCCTAACGTTTATTGAAAACGGATAAGACGTTTCGCTCCAGCCACACACTGAAGCAAACGGTAGTGATCTCCATCTCACCAAAATATTTAAATATTCCGTCGAGACGTTAGAAATGCACAATAGCCTGCCAGTGCGTCCTCGCTCGGAACGGGCCTTGTGCGAAAACGAATTCCACCTGTTTATTTTATAACGGATAAGCCGCCTGTCAGTCAAGGGAAATCTTCAGATCATGGATCGGTACCGACCTTGAGATTCTCATCGCATCATTGCGAATTGCCTGATATAATTTATAATCGAGCGCTTTTTTGCAGGCTGGTTCTCCAGACAACAACCGACGAAGAGATGGGCATGAATATTTTAGGTATCTCGGCTTTCTACCATGATAGTGCCGCGGCGCTCGTTCGTGACGGCGACGTTGTCGCCGCCGCCCAGGAGGAACGGTTCACCCGGATCAAGCATGATAGCCGGTTCCCGTCACACGCCGTTATCTATTGCCTTCAGGAGGGTAGGCTGTCACCTGAACAGCTCGACTACGTCGTCTTCTATGAGAAACCGCTATTGAAATTTGAAAGGCTGCTCGAAACCTACATGGGTTATGCGCCGCGCGGTTTTAGGCCATTCGTGATGGGTATGCCCGTCTGGCTTCGTCAAAAGCTCCACCTGCCGCGTGAAATCGATAAGGCTTTGCACAAGAAGTATAAGGGGAATTACGTTTTTGTTGAACATCACGAGTCCCATGCATCGAGCGCGTTCTTCCCTTCCCCTTTTGAGGAAGCGGCGATTCTTACGCTGGACGGCGTGGGCGAATGGGCAACCGGCAGTCTGGGCGTGGGCCGGGATAATAAAATTGAACTGATGCAAGTGATGCATTTCCCACATTCATTGGGCCTGCTCTATTCGGCTTTTACGTATTTTACAGGCTTTCGCGTGAATTCGGGCGAATACAAAATGATGGGTCTGGCGCCCTATGGTGAGCCAAAATACTATGGTCTCATCATGGACAAGCTCCTGGATCTGAAAGAAGATGGTTCGTTTCGATTGGATCTGTCTTATTTTCCCTGGTGTCATAAGACGGTGATGGTCAGTGCGAAATTCGAAAGACTCTTCGGCGGTCCCCCGCGCAAACCGGAGTCGCCATTGACCCAGCGCGAAATGGACATGGCCGCCTCAATCCAGGCGGTCACGGAGGAGATTATGCTTCGCGCCGCCAAGCACGCGCATCGACTGACGGGCAAGAAGAATTTGACCCTGGCCGGCGGGGTGGCATTGAACTGTGTGGGCAACGGACGGATTCTCCGAGAAGGACCTTTCGAAAATATTTGGATACAGCCCGCAGCGGGCGATGCTGGCGGGGCGCTCGGGGCCGCTCTTTTTGTCTGGCACCAATTGCTGGACAACGAGCGGAAAGCAGACGGCAAGGATAGGCAACGAGCGTCGCTTTTGGGACCGGCATACAGCGATCAGCACATCCGCATGTTCATGGACTCGGTCAACGCCAAATATCACATGTTCGAGGATGAGCAGCAACTCCTTAAGAAAGTAGCCGATTGCATCAGCGAGGGAAACGTGGTCGGCTGGTTTCACGGCCGGATGGAGTTCGGCCCCCGGGCGCTGGGCAGCCGGAGCATCATCGGCGATGCTCGCAGCGAAACGATGCAATCGATCATGAACCGCAAAATCAAGTTTCGCGAGTCTTTCCGCCCCTTCGCGCCCTGTGTGCTGGGCGAGGATGTTCATGAATATTTCGATATGTCCGTTGAGCAGGAAAGCCCCTATATGCTGTTAGTCGCCTATCTCCAAAAAGACAAACGTCTGCAACAATCTGCGTCGGACAAGGGATTGGATAAGCTGAAAGTCAAACGCAGCGTCGTGCCGGCTGTCACTCACGTGGATTACTCGGCACGCATCCAGACGGTCGATTGTGAGCGGCACCCGAGACTTCATCGTCTCATGAGCCGGTTTAAGGACAAGACCGGATGTCCGGTGATCATCAACACCAGCTTTAACGTTCGCGGCGAACCGATTGTCTGCTCTCCGGAACACGCTTACAGGTGTTTTATGGCCACGAATATGGACATTCTGGTGATGGAAAACCAGTTGCTTTACAAAACGGAACAACCCGATGCCAAGAAACATGAGATTGACGAATACAGGGCCCAATTCGAATTGGATTGAGTTGCCGTACAGGAGAATAAAAATAGATGTCACTGGCTGAAATAAACTGGCATCCGAGCCGGAAAGAACTTCGCACGTTTGCGATAATCGCGCTCATCGCAGCGGCCCTTCTTGCTTTGCTGCTTTGGAGATTCAAAGGTCTTGGGATTCAATGGAGCGCGGTAATCATTTCGCTCGGGGCTTTTATACTCCTAAGCAGCTTTATTTCTCTGAGACTCACCCGAATGATATACCTTGGCTTCATCTTAGTGACACTTCCGATCGGCTTGCTGATGAGCTTTCTGTTGCTTGCAATTTTTTACTTCGGAATTCTGACACCTCTGGCTCTCCTATTCCGCCTGATTGGCCGGGATACGCTGCACCGAAAGTTCGATCCCGATGCCGAAAGTTATTGGATAACTCACCGGCAACCTGATAACCTTGACCGGTATTACAACCAGTTCTGACGAAATCGGAGAATGTGTATGTCCGGGACTTCGCGGAAGAAAAAATCAACAGAATTTGAAAAACTCAGTCCGAACAGGCGTCACACATTGCTGGGAGAATTCTGGTTTTTCTTGAAACACAACAAGAAATGGTGGTTATTGCCCATCATTCTTGTTCTCTTGTTTCTCAGTTTGATCATATTGCTTGGCGGAACAGCCGTAGCGCCGTTTATTTATCCACTGTTCTAAGTGCTTGCCTCACCCTCCTGAGGTTCTCGCGGGCGTCGGCATCGTTGGGATTGAAGCGCAGAGCGGCTTCAAACTGCGCCGCCGCCTCGTGTAGGCGCCCCAGCCCGGCATACGCAGCGCCCAAGTTATTTCGCGCTTCCGCATGGTTCGGATCGAGACGGACCGCCCGCTCCAAATGGGCCTGGGCCTCGGCGAACTTTTGCTGTCTGCCAAGCGCCATCCCCAGCATGTTAAGCGCGCCGACGTGGTTGGGATCGATCTGAATTGTCTTTTTAAGCTCAGCCACGGCGTCTGTTACGCGCCCTTTCTTCATCAGGATCCGCGCCAGGTTAAAATGCGCGTGCGTGAAATCGGGCCTTAAATGAATGGCCTTCTCGAATTGGGCCTGAGCCTCTTCACGACCCAGTCGCTCGTAGGCGATACCCAGGTTGTCGTGTGCCCCGGCGTGGGTCGGATCCGCTTCAATCGCTTTCTTGAACTGGGCTACGGCCTCGTCCAGCTTGCCCGCCTTCAGCAACTCGGTGCCCATACGGTTGTGAACGCGTGCATAATTGGGCTTGGCCTGGCCCAGTGCCTTAGCGGCAGCGAGGGCCTCCGCGTCGCTTTGAGCGGAACGCGGCATCTCGCGCGCCGACGACAGTCGGCCAGCATCGAGATCATCCCGAATCCGCTTGAGCGCCTCAGCAGCGACGCGGCTGCCCTCGGCAGAGGGATGGAGCTCGTCGCCGGCACTGTAATGCAGCCGCGGATTGACCTTGTCATCCAATTCCGCCCGGTGTTGTCGGAAGAATTTCGAGAGCCGGACCGACGGGATGTCGTGCATTGACGCCAGATGCTCGACGATGAGTTGCTCGCCGGCCTGGGGCATAAAGCCAACGTCCGCAATGCGGTCATCCAGAAACCGTGGCCAGACGGCAACCAGCGGCTGAAATCCATGACGGTCGGCTAGCTCTCTGAACCGCCGCAATCCCTCGGCCACATTGTTGTCTCCGATGGCCTCCCGGTTCCAGCGTACGGGGTCCGCCTCTGCTCCGAAGTGAAACAGGTTCAGCCGGATACTGGTCAGACGAAAGAAATGGGACTTTTGAAACAACGCCTTGACGACTTCGGGACGTTCAATCGTCCCCCCAAGAGGAAACGCCTCGCGGTTGAAATTATCGAAATCGTTCTCCACGAACACCAGAATGACGACGTCGGGATTAAATCGCAGTCCCTTCACCTCGAGCAGCTCGATTTCGGCGCGTGTGCAATAGGCGCTGACGCCGAAGTTGAGGACCTCAGTCGATCCGTCGGGATAGAGAGCTTCGAGCTGTTGGGAAATGGTTTCGGATTCGCGCAGCCCATAGCCCTCGACGACGGAATCTCCAAGCAGCAAGACTCGCCTGACGCCCTCGGGCTTCTGGAGCGTGCGCTCCCTGTCGCGCTGCCCGTGGGAATTGGTCCGTTCGTAGGTCTGGATGAAATCGGGGTCGTCACTGTGGCAGTTGGCTTTTAGCTCAAAGCCGAGGATCGGGTTCGTCGAGCGCTTGTAGATGCAGTCATAAGTGCTGAGTTGAATCGGCTTGATGTCGGGCGCTAACCTGAAAATTCGAACGATGGCTTCGGCCGCAAGCAGCGCAAGAAGCGCAGCGCAAATCGCCAAGGCCGGTTTAGCCAGCCGACGAAGAAAAACTCGCAACCGTCGTTCTGATGACATGCTGGGGCACACCTGTTATTTGCGTTATCACATCGTCGGTTGAGCCGACATTAAATTCAATGTCCGCCGATGAAAGTATTCTACCTCCAGGGGGATATGTATGCAAGAATCTCCGAAACGGGTCATCGCGTCGATTTCCGGATTGAATCGTGACTCATCCGATGCTAAAATCCGGCATTATGGTTTCGAGGACTTGTGAATAAAGCATCAATCATGAAAAAACTGGAGGATTATAAACAATGTTCGCGTTATATCGTTTTTTAATCGTTTCTGTCTTGTTGTCTTTGTCACTTTGTGGTTTGTCACCGGCAGCAACTCAAACCATCCTGGTTGAAGCCGAAAGCTTTGACAAATGCGGCGGTTGGGTGGTGGACCAGCAATTCATGGACGAGATGGGCTCGCCGTTTCTGCTTGCGCATGGATTGGGTATTCCGGTCGAGGACGCCCAAACGACCGTTCGTCTGCCGGAAACGGGCGACTACCGCATCTGGATAAGAACGCGCGACTGGGTCGGACCCTGGAAAACGGCATCCACCGCGCCGCCGAAACGAGCCTCGGGAACGCCGGGGAAGTTCCAGGTCCTCATCAACGGCGCACCATTGAAACCAACCTTCGGCGTCAAAGACGCTCGCTGGAAATGGCAGGACAGTGGCGTCGTGGCCATTAAGCGAAAGCGCCTCACCCTTGCGCTGCACGATCTGACCGGTTTTGAAGGCCGTTGCGACGCTATCCTGTTTTCCAAAGATCGCGATTTCAACCCACCGAATCGTGATCCTGAGATGGCGGCCTTCCGACGAAAACTCCTGGGCCATCCCGATAAAGCCCCCAACGCAGGCGAATACGATCTGGTCGTTGTCGGAGGCGGCATCGCCGGAACCTGTACGGCCATCTCCGCGGCGCGCAACGGGCTTGAGGTCGCCCTCATCCAGGACCGTCCCGTGATTGGCGGCAACAACAGCTCAGAGATTCGAGTGTGGCTACAAGGGAAGATACACGGTGAGCGCTACCCCCGGCTCGGCGACGTTGTGCAAGAATTGGAGCAGAAAAAATCCGCCCATTACGGCCCTGAAAACACGGCGGACCTGTATGAAGACGACAAAAAAATCGCTTTAGTTAAAGCGGAAAAGAACATCGCGTTCTTCCCCTGCTATCGCGCCAATAAGGTGGAGACGAAAAACGGGAGCGTCATCGCGGTCATCGCTCAAAACATACGAACCGGCGAACGGCTGTGTTTTCCGGGACGCTGGTTTGCCGATTGCACCGGCGATGGCGGCATCGGATTTCTCGCCGGCGCCGATTACGATATGACGCTGGATGGCCACATGGGACGCTGCAATCTTTGGAACGTGAAGGACACGGGCAAGCCCGTATCGTTTCCGCGCTGCCCGTGGGCGCTCGATTTGAGCGACAAACCCTTTCCCGGCCGCGGCGGCGAAGGCGGCATCCAAAAACTCGGCGGCTGGTACTGGGAAAGCGGTTACTACCATGATCCGTTCGAGAAGGGCGAATATATTCGAGACTGGAACTTCCGGGCCATGTACGGCGCCTGGGACTGCCTGAAGAACGTCGATAAAATCTACCCCAACCACACGTTGAACTGGTGCGCTTACATCTCCGGCAAGCGTGAATCCCGCCGCCTTTTGGGCGATGTTATCCTGACAAAGGAGGATTTGCTCAGCAGCAAAGACTTCGAGGACGGCTGCGTCGTCACCGGCTGGAAGATCGACCTGCATTTGCCCAATAAGAAATATGAAAAAGGCTTCGAAGCGGATGCATTCCTCGCAACCGCGCACTATACGGATTACAAAAGACCATATTTGATTCCCTATCGTTGTTTTTATTCTCGAAATATCTCGAACCTGTACATGGCGGGACGAGATATCAGTGTCACGCACGAAGCCTTAGGGACCGTTCGCGTCATGCGCACCGACGGCCTGATGGGCGAAGTGGTGGGATTGGCGGCTTGCCTTTGCAAAAAGTATAACGTCAACCCACGCGATGTGTATACTTGTCACTTAAAGGAATTCAAACAACTCTTACAAAGGGGTGTCAATCCATAAAAAAAAACAACGGCTTAATGCTTTGAAAAAGGTGAATGGCCAGGTCCATTGCTATCGATAAAGAAAGGGCTTATCCTTCCAGACGAACATTCGCTCCACTACCAACTTACGGCCTGACGGCGGTGCCGTCGCTTCGGCGCACGGGGCTCCAGTAGCCGGGATGCTCGGGTAACGGGAATTTTGCCGCGAGTTCCTCGTTTATATCGACGCCGAAACCGGGCGCTTCGTTGACAAACATGTAGCCGTCCTTGACCGTCGGAGCTCCGGGAAAGACTTCTTTCGTCTTTTCGCTAAAGTGGACGCTCTCCTGGATGCCAAAGTTCCAGATGGCCAGATCGAGGTGCGCATTGGCGGCGTGGCCGACCGGGGAGACGTCACCGGGGCCGTGCCAGGCGCTGCGGACGTTGAACCACTCTCCCAGGGCGGCGATTTTGCGCGCCACCGTGAGTCCTCCCACCTGAGAGATATGCACTCGGATGAAGTCAATGAGTCTTTCCGACATCAGACCGACCCACTCATGCGGATTGTTGAAAAGCTCGCCCATCGCTATCGGCACACAGGTTTGTTGCCGGAGCAGTTTGAAATAACCGTTGTCCTCGGGAGAAAAAGGATCTTCGATAAAGAACGGGCGGTACGACTCCAACCGCTTGACCAAATTGATGGCTTCGATCGGTGGAATCCGCTCGTGAATGTCGTGCAGCAATTCGACGTCACTGCCGAACGTGCTGCGAACATGATCGAACATCTCAACGGTCCCTTCGACGTAGGGCCTGACTTGCATTGTGGAATCTGACTGTTGGGCAAATCCGGCTTCTTTGAAGTGAGATTTTTTCGATAGAAACGGCGAGCCGTACCCCCCTCGCTGGATTCGGATATGTCGGAATCCCCGTTCTATCCCTTGGCGAACGCTGGCCTCGATCTGCTTAAGGTCCCGGCCGCTGCAATGCGTATAGCAGTCCACGGCGAAACGACATTTACCGCCCAGGAGCTGGTAAACCGGCATATTCGCACGCTTTCCTTTGATATCCCACAGGGCCTGGTCCAGACCGCTCAGGGCGTTATTGAGAACGGGCCCGTTTCGCCAATAGGAACTCGTATAAGCGTTTTGCCACATGTCTTCTATATTGTCGGCGTCTCTGCCTTTTGCAAACGGATTGAGATACTTATCCACGGCCACGGCAACGGGCAAAGGCCGCTGGTTGAATGTCGCGCATCCGAGGCCGTACAAGCCCGGCTCACTTGTCTCAACCTTGACCACGCAAAGGCGTATGCGCTGGGGTGCGGTTAAAATGGCCTTGACGTTGGTGATTTTCAAACGAGGCAATCCCTTAGTCGCTTCTGCATAGGCATTGGCGAGCGCCTCGTCGCCTTTTGTGACAATACCTAAGGTTCCCGCTGTTATTCCAAGCCCTACTCCCTTAATAAGGTTGCGCCTATTCATCGTTATCTCCTTTATCAATTATTGAAGCACGCCGCCGTTCTTGCTCACCAATTTACGATGTTATATCATCGGTATGTTCAACGCCTGGACAATGCCTTTTATATAGCCGATTGCGAACACTTTCCCCTGCATGGCATAACCCGGACGCCTGTTGCTCTCATCTGCCAAAGTGGGGGCGTGGTCCGGACGGATGGGTCCGCGGAAGCCAACTTTGTGATAGAGCTTAAGCATCTCGGCCATGTCTGTGGGGCCATTGTCATGAAACGTCTCGCGGAAGCGCTCCCGCGTCCCCAGGACATCGCGAAGGTGAACGAAAAAGATCTTGCCCTGTCCACCGAATTCTCTGACCAGCTCTCGGATGTCATCGCCCATGAGCTTGAAGTTAGCCTGGCAGAAGGCAATACCATTGACCGGGCTTGGGACGATCCGAAGAACCCTGCGAAACGCATCGCCACTTGTCAGGATACGTCCGATCCCACGAAGCGGTGAGAGGGGCGGATCATCCGGATGCAAGGCCATTTTCACGCCCGCCTTTTCCGCGACAGGAATGATCCGTTTGAGGAAGTAGGTAAGATTGTCCCAAATCTTCTCCTCGCTGATCATGCCCCACCTAGTTAGTCCCTGTTTCTCCGCAACCCGATAATCGAATTCACTGGTCAGAGCGCCTCCACGTTCGGGAATATCGACCCTGGTGCGATACCAGCCGATTCCGGCCATAAAGTTATAGCAGCACATGGGAATCCCGACTTTGCCCAGGGCCTCGATCACGGCGCAGTAGTTGGCGATTTCCTCATCGCGGCCCGGCAGTCCCAACTTGATTTTTTCCGCAGGGACCGGATGACTTTCCACGCCGGCTATAGAAAGTCCCGCCGTCTCATAAGTCGCTTTCATCTTCGCCAGCGTATCAAGGTACTTATCCCGCGTGACTTTGCTCAGCACGCGACTCAAAGAGACGATCGCATGGGTGACGCCGATCTGACGTGCCAGTATCCATCTGTCCCGGTCGTCTGGTCGGAGCATGAGGGCCAGCTTCATACACGGGCCCTCTGAATCCGACGGAGGCTGATCTCTGTTGGCCCGAGCAACAGACGACAGTGCGGCGGTTCCGCCCAGAATGCCCGCCAGAACGACCTTACCAAAGGCACGGCGGTCAGGCTGATATGATCCTCTTTTATGCTCTCCTGTATTCCTTCTATGGCCCATAAGTTTACTCCTTCTCCGGATTCACTCTTACAATATCTCTTGTTTTCCGCTTGTCGCATTTACTTGTTTCATTATGGGTTGTTTACGGTTTTGCGTCTGATTGCTGAGCTTGATGGCGGCCCACCGGTTTGCGATGCCACCACGTGGCGAGAACCGAGCCGGAGACATTCATCCAGGGGCCGAAGATGGCCGGCGCCAGGGCCGCCGGCGCGCTTTTGAGCACGTTCATCGCCAGACCCGAGGCCATCCCGCCATTCTGTAAACCGACCTCGATGGCGACCGTCCGACACGTGTTCTCATCCAAACGAAGCGCCCGAGAGCCCCAATAACCCAGTATGTAACCGATAAAATTGTGGGCAATTGCAGCACCGATCAAATACGGTCCGACGGTCATCAGCTTATCCGCCGAGCGAGCCGTGATGATGGCGATAATATAGCAAATCCCCGCCATCGATACGATGGGCAGCGCCTTGTTCATCCAGTTCTCCGGTCCCTTCAACCACACACTGATGACAAGCTTGGCTACCGCCACGATGCCAATGAGAAAAAGCCCAACGACAAATCCATCTTTTTGTAAAGAGGCATCGCCGTAGGTGAAAACCGCCGCCGGCGCCCAGAGGATCATGGCAATCGCCAGCACTATCCCGGCCGCTCCGATGAGTGCCATTACTCCAGCGTTACTAAAAACCTTGTGCCGGCTGTACAGGATGCGGTTCGCAATGAGTCCGGCGACAATCGGCACAATAATCATATTGATAATTCCAAACATCATGACCAGGAATTTGATCTCAATGAACTGACCGGCCAGCTTATCCATCAGAAAGGGCGTCATGACCGGCGAGACCAGCGTCGAACAGGACGTCATGGTTACCGACAAAGCCACGTTCCCGCCGGCTAAATAGGTCATCAGGTTCGAGGCGACGCCTCCGGGACAGGAACCAATCAAAACCACCCCGGCAGCAATTTCAGGCTCGAAACCAAACGCCTTGGCCAGGGCCAGGCCGGTCAGCGGCATGACGGAGAACTGTAAAACAAAGCCGACAAAGACCGGCCACGGCATTTTGAAAACCCTCCCGAAGTCGGCCACACTCAGAGTCGTTCCCATGCCGAACATAATGATTTGAATCAGTGGAACAATCAGGATCCCCAGATCGAATCCGAACCAACTCATGAAGGCACCGGGGTAAACCATCGAAGCCGTCACAAATGCAAAGACCCAAATCGTAAAGGCGAAGCTCTTGAGAACGCGATGACCCATGAAATAAAGGGCCAGCGAGCCAAACATTGTTATCAGAGCCGGACCCAGTGCGGCCCGGCGGCCACTGATGAGCATCACGACCACAGCCAAAAGACAGATCATGAATACATACTTGAAGTAGTCTAAAAATGATTGTTCATTCTTCATAGCTCTTCCCAATCAGAAACTCACGATTTACGATTGATAATTGATGAGTAATGCTCCGCGAAACCGCATTCGTAAATCATAAATATAAAATCATAAATCCTTCAGCTCCACAATCGGTCGTTGGAGCGATCCCGGTTCCATTCTTCGGTCGGGCCGAAAAGCTCCCGGCCGCGGTAGAGGTGCTCCTTAATGACGTCAAGATTCAACTCGATCCCCAGGCCCGGCCCTTCCGGCACATGAGCAAAGCCATCCACATGAAGCGGCTTCTTGATATCTGTCACGAGGTCTTCCCACCAGTCAACATCAACGGAGTGGTGCTCCAGGGCAATGAAATTCTCGGTAGCCGCGGCACAGTGGACGTTGGCCATGAAGGAGACCGGCGTGCCGGCAAAGTGCATGGCCATTGCGATCCCAGCCGGTTCCGCATAATCACCGATCTTCTTGGTCTCCATGATACCGCCTGCCGTCGCCAGATCGGGATGAACCATGTCCACAGCATGCCCATCGATCAGCGGTTTGAAGCCATCGAGCAGATAAATATCTTCGCCGGTCAACAACGGAACATCGATTGCACTTTTAATCTCTTTGAGCATATCGGTATATTCCCACGGCACCATGTCCTCGAGCCAGGCAAGCTGGTAAGGCTGAAGAGCCTTGCCCAGTTTGATACAGCTATTGACGCTGATATGGCCGAAATGATCGGCCGCGATGGGAATCTGCCAACCGACGGCGTCTCTTGCTTTTGCAAAATACTCGGCGAGAAAACCCGCGCCTTTGTCCGATAGTTGAACGCTGGTGAAAGGATGTTTGCCCCACCAGTCCGTGTCTCTCGGAGGGTAACTCAACGCGCCGGGCACGTCGTAAATTTTCGATATGCCGCAATCCATTTTCAGGAAAGTGAATCCCTGTTTCATTCGCTTCTTCAAGCCGGCGATATTGCCATCCGGCGTGTCGGCATACAGCCGGATCCGGTCGCGGTATCGACCACCGAGCATTTGATAGACCGGGACGCCATACGCCTTGCCCGCCAGATCCCACAGGGCCATCTCGACGCCCGAAACGCCGCCGCCCTGCCGCCCGTGATGGCCGAACTGTCTGATCCGTTTGAAGATCCGCTCCACATTGCACGGATTCTTACCCAGTAGCTTGCTCTTGAGCATTAAAGCATAGCGCTCGCTGGCGCCGTCGCGGACCTCGCCATAGCCGCAGATATCCTGATTCGTATCAATGCGAATCAGCGGACAGCGCATCGGGGCTCGTCTGATGACCGCCACGCGCAGATCGGTGATTTTCAACTGCGAAGGGCTCGAACTTCTCCGGACGTTTTGCGTCGCGAATGCAACCTGTTCTTCGATAGGCGCCCCGATCATGCCGCCGAGGCTCAGGCCGGCAACACCTTTGGTGAGACCACCAAGCAGAGAACGCCTGGAGCACGCTGTTAGTTTCATAGTGGCATTGGATTCATACCTCATAGTCTCTCCTTGGCCGAGATTCGCTACGATCCGTTAGACACACGGTGATGGAAATTTCGCTTTTACCAGTTTCGTTTCTTCGGATTTAATATACCCTCTATCACTTCCTTGGGCACGGGCAGTTCTTTCATATTCTTTTTCAACCAACTTCGGAAATCGTTTTGTATCTCGGGCGTCCATCGACTGTCGATCTGTCCCGGCGTATATTTGCCCTCTCGTAAACGCAGGTGCCCGAACATGTCGCGCAGCATGATGGCCTCGGATTCGACGACCACCTTCTCGGCCAGATGGGCAGGGATGAAAACGATGCCCTCGCGCTTGGCAAGCACGAGGTCGCCGGGACAGGCCAGCGCCCTGCCGACGCGGATCGGAACATTGATGGCGGTCAGCATTACATTACGTAAAAAGCTCGGATCCGCGCCCTTGTACCAGGCATTGAATTCTTCGATGGCTTCAATGCCTTCGAGGTCGCGAACGCCGCCATCGAAAATCACGCCGTTGCCGGAATTGGTGTAGATCGCATTGGCCAGATTGTCGCCGATGAGGGTTCCGTCAACGACCTTGCCGAAGCAGTCGGCGACATAGACGTCGCCTTTCTTGAGCATGTCGATCGGCCAGGAATTGGAAGCGCCAATTCGCCCTTCCGCCCGGCCCCGGCGCATGATGCCGCGGTTATAGTCGGGATGCGAGGGCATATATTGAGCGGTCAATACCCGGCCGACAATCGTCTCATCGGGAACCATGACGATCCAGCCGGCGGCGTTCTCATAGCAGTTGGGATAGCCCGCCCCTCGAACAATGCTCCAGGCTTGCGTGATGGCGACATTCTTCATTCTTTTCAGAATGTCATCCGGAACATAGGGCCGGCCGTCTTCCATCCGTTTGCCCGTCCAGCCCGGCGTGCATTGCAATACACGCGTCCGGCAGGAAACCATGGGCGGCTCGACGCCTTCGTCCTCCGCCTGGATGCGAAGATTCCGCCAGCGCACCTGGTACGGTCCGGCTTTTTTCCCCACGCCGTGGACCTGCAGGCCGATGACACCCCGATTCGTCATGCTATCTCTCAGATCAATGCAAGGGACATCGTTGATCCACGTTCTGATCCGGTCGCCCTGACATTCGATGCGGAACGTGTTCCATTGACCGTCTTTGAAAGCCTTACTTGCCGCCGGATCGGATTGGGTGCTGGCGAGCATGAAGGCCCGTCGGGCCTCGTCGTAAATGCTGCCGGACGAACCACCTTTCTCGGTCGCGATTTCCACCTGATAGCCATAGACGCGATCAGGCGGTATCACCCGCCGGCGAGGTTTTCCATCACGCCCCGTGAATATGAAAGCCATTTCTTCTTTGGCAATCTTGCTGCGTATCTGCACACCCGAGTTCAGCCGGGGATCCAGTTTGACCTCGAATTCCAACACAAAGTCCCCATATTCCCGATCGGTGCAGAGAAATGTGTTGGGACTGCCTTTGACCGTCGTGCCGACGATGATCCCATCCTCGACGTGATATTTAGCAAAACCGCTATGGACCGACCAACCGTTTAAGGTCTCCCCGTCGAAGAGAGGCACCCACTCGTCTTTTTGCCGCTCCCTGGCGAGGCTTAGGGACGCGGCGACAAACAGCAAAGTAATAAAACAAAAAATCCTTTTGACGCTCATAAAATGCTCCTTTCATTCATTAATGATCCATAAAGACGCTTTCATTAAAGCAGAACTTCAAGATCTGTCAAGGACAACCAGACGCATCACCCGTCTCGTATCTCGTCGTTCGTCGCTCGGTTTCGTATCTCGTGAATCGTTGTTCGTATCTCGCCGAACATGCACCAAGATACGAGATACAGCTAAGAAGCATGTTTGATACATCGTAGAGTGAATGCCTCAAAGAAAATTTTTTGTGGTAAAAAGGATTTCAGTGTTTGAATTCGAGCTTTTCACAGGTGAACGGGTCCAAAATAAGTAAGAGTTGATAATTCTCTTAAATTTTTAGCTTTGGGGACTTATATCGTGTAGACGCCCGCGAAGCACTGTCAATCTTCTACCTTGTGTGCGGAATTGCCACTTTAATCTGAACCACCCACGGCAGGACGAGGGCCGGATTCCCAGAGGATGACATTGCCGTCCGCGCTACTGGAAGCAATGGTCTTACCGTCCGGGCTGAACGCAACACCATAACTCCCATTTGACGGAAGGGTCATCAATTCAGCGCCAGTGGTAGTGTCCCAGACCTTAGCTACGGTAAAACTGCCGGATACAATACGTTTGCCATCTGGACTGATCGCAAGCGCTTCAACATTAGTCTTATGCCCATGAAGTATCATTAGTTCATCACCCGTTGCAACATCCCAGACCCTGATCATGTGGCCACCGTAACCTGCCGAGACGATCCGCTTGCCATCCGGAGTGAACAAAACAGAAGAGACATTCTGATGCTTAGAGAGGGTCTTTAGCTCCTCACCCGTTGCCATATCCCAGATTTTGATCGTCGCGTCGTTGCCTCCTGAGACGATTAGCTTGCCATCCGGGCTGAATGCTATCGCCGAGCCCCCCTTGGGTAAAGTCATCACTTCTTCCCCTGTTTTGGTATCCCACACCCTGACGTCGCCGTCGGCCGAGGCGATCCTCTTGCCGTCCGGGCTAAACGCCACCTCCAGCACGTTACCATTCTGACCAAGAGTCATTAGTTCATCACCCGTTGCTGCGTCCCAAATCCTGACTGTCTTGTCGCTGCTGCCTGAGGCAATGCGCTTGCCGTCATGGCTGATCGCTATGCCCCAGATTGGGCCTTCGTGTCCGCGGAGGGTACGAGTTTCATTTACCTCAGATACATCCCACAACTTAATGGTCTTATCATAACTGGCCGATACGAGCTGTTTACCGTCTGGACTGAAAACTATGTCGCGGACCGGAGCTTTGTGACCCTTAAGAACAGTGCCTTCTTTATCCGTATCTGTATCTGCATTCCATATTTTGATCTCTCCGTTATTACTAGCCCCAGAACAAGCGTAGGTTGAACGTCACCAGTGACCTTGGTTTTTGAAAAGGACTCGAAATGACCCTTCTGTTGCATTAAAATACGCTTTTAATCAAACCCAATAATG
>Ga0272441_10006636_pt1 | contig 19249 bp, 18 predicted proteins | sample SSMProp6N_FD_193582 | JGI IMG/M metagenome (GOLD analysis project Ga0272441, IMG submission 193582) | Marine sediment archaeal communities from Little Sippewissett salt marsh, Falmouth, MA, United States - SSM-Prop-6N | ecosystem: Environmental > Aquatic > Marine > Wetlands > Sediment ... | reverse complement strand
GACCGTTGCTCGATCTGGTCGTCGAAGGCCGGCAGATCGGCGACACGATCCAGCTCCCGCCCGGCGGCGGCACAATCGAGGTCCGCGCCACCGCCGAGAGCGCCTGGCCGCTGGCGCACCTGGAACTCGTGCGCAACGGACATATCGTCGCGAAAAGCACCGGCGGCAGGTCTGCGCGGACACTCGGAATCGCCACGAAAGTCAAAGTCGACGGCACCGGCTGGATCGCAGCACGCTGCTGGGGCGGGCCCGGACCAGCCTCCTACATGGCCGCGCATACCTCGCCCGTCTACCTGAAATGCGGCGACACGCGCGCATTCGACGGGGCCGCCGCGCAGCATATGCTCGCACTCGTCGAGGGCGGCATCGAATACATCAACACGCTCGCCACCGTGTTCGACGAGCCCTCAAGGAAACGGATGGGTAAGCTGTTCAACGAGGCGCGCCGGGAACTGAAGGGGCGGTTGATCGTCGAGGCCGGGCACACGCACCATCATGGCAATGGTGCGTACCACACGCACGGACACCACGACCACGCGGACCACAAACACTGAGCGCCAGCCGCGAATGGCGCTGCATCAACAAGCGGCTCGGCAGGAGCCTCGCCCTCCATTTCACTGGTGCCAAGTGCATGGAGGGCGAGGCTCCTGCCGAGCCGCATACTGGGCAGCCGTAAGCCCGCTTGTCTACGCGCCATTCAGCGCTGGAGCGAAGCCTGCTGCTTCTTGCGCAGACGCCGTTCCTCCTTGTTCATGGCGCACACGAGGCGATCGAGCAGTTCCCGCAGTTGCACGCGCTGCGCGTCCGTCAGGGCCGCGTGCATCGTCTTCTTCAGCCGTTCGTGCAGCTTGCGGCAGTGCGGTTCGAGCGACTTGCCCAACGGCGTGAGCCGGACCCGAACGGCGCGCGCGTCTTCCTTGCAGCGCGCGCGCTTCACGAGCCCATGCGTCTCCATCCGGTTCAGCAGGCCTGTGAGCGTACCGAACGAAAGCTTCGAGCGCTCCGCTATGTCCTTGATGATACAGTTGTCGTTCTCGAACAGCGCGTAGAGCACATGCCCCGTGCCCGGACGCAGGTGCGTGTCCAGACCCATGTCCTGTTGGACGCGGCGCAGCAGATACACGAAACCATAGTGCGCCCGGCTCAAGTAGAAGCTCAGCGCCTCCCGGATCTGCGGGTCAGCCCAGTAGTCTGCCTTCGCGGCGCGCCCCTTGCGAGCGGCCGGCCGCTTGCGTTTCTTGGCGGTCTGGCTCGGCTTCGCTTGCTTCGCGGTCATCGTCCCGTCCCCCGGTTGACAAGTTCATGGTTGCATGCCTATTATTAAGGTACCCCATTATCACATCTTGCAGGATAGGTCAAGGCAGGGCCGCGAAAGGAGACACGACGTGCCGCAGACAGACGATCGCAGGAACATTCTGCTCATCCTGACCGACCAGCACCGGTTCGACACGCTGGGCTGCTACGGGAACCCGACCTGCAAGACCCCGAACCTCGACGGGCTCGCCGCGCGCGGGGTGCGGTTCGACTACGGCTATTGCGGGGTCGTCCCCTGCTCGCCGTCCCGGGCCGCCCTGTTCACGGGGCTCTACGGCCACAAGAACAACGTCCCGACCAACGGCGGCAGGCTCAATCCGAACGTTCCGACGCTCGCGTCGGAACTGTCGGCCGCGGGTTACAGCCTGGGCTACGCGGGCAAATGGCACGTGGACAACCCGAAGAACCCGACCGACCACGGGTTTCTGGGCAAGGACTTCCCCGGCTACGGGTTCCCGATCACGGGTGCCGTCGTGAAGAACTGGCCCGGCGGGAAGAAAGTCAGCACGGTCTCAAAGCTGTATGCAGCGTATCTGGAAGAGCACGGCTACCCGCAACCCGAGGCGCTCGAGAACCATTTCGGCAGCACGATGGGCCGCCTGCAGCGCCAGATCTACGGGCTCCAGTCCGGCACGATGGAACACCACTTCGAACATATCGTCACCGAGGAGACGGTGAACCTGCTGCGAACGATGAAGGAGAAGCGCAACGCGGACGGGAGCCCGTTCTTCATGTGGGCCAACTTCTGGGGTCCGCATTCGCCCTGTTTCGTGCCGGAGCCCTACTACTCGATGTACGATCCGGAATCGATCCCCGAAGACCCCGCCTGGCGCGAGACGTGGGAACGCAAGCCCTACGTGCAGCAACTCACGGAGCGCTACTGGGGCCTGTCCTCGAACGGCTGGGAAGGTATGCGCGAAGTCGTGGCGCGATACTGGGGCTATGTGACGATGATCGACGATATGATCGGGATCATGCTCAAGGAGCTCGAGAAACTCGGCCTGGCCGACGACACCGTCGTCGCGTTCTCCGCCGATCACGGCGATGCGATGGGCGCACACAAGCTCTTCGAGAAGGGGCCGTTCCCCTACGAGGAATCGCATCGGCTCCCGTTCATCGTCGCACATCCCGACTGCACGGCGCCCGGCAGCGCGACCGACGCGGGCGTGCTGCTCCAGGACCTGTTCCCGACTTTCCTGGAACTGGCCGGCCGCACGCCGCCCGAGGTGCCGGACAGCCGCAGTATCCTGCAACTCGCGCTCGGGAACAGCGCGGCGAAGGGCCGCGACGAGCTCTATTCGCAGTTCACGTCGCACACGTTTCCGCACGAACATCGCGTGCTGCGCACGCGAACCCACAAGTTCGTGTTCAACGTCGCGGATATCGGCGAGCTCTACGACCTCGAACAGGACCCGCACGAGCTGACAAACCTGTTCGGGCTGCCGGAAACGCGCGAACTGCAGCAGTCCCTGCTCAAACGGATGATGGCGGTCGCCCGCGAACTGGACGACCCGATCCTGAAGCTGCTCGAGCGGGCGCAGTACATCTACTGACCCCCACAGCACAATCCCCTTGACATACAGCCTCGAATCCCGTACTGTCAACAATGTCGTCATTTTGCGTAGCTATATGACATGAACATGACCAAGAACTACGTAGAAAGGGTGATTCGGAAGCCGAGAAACAGCTTCTTCTTGCTTGGACCGCGAGGGACAGGCAAGAGCACATGGTTGCGCGCGCAGTTCCCGGAGGCGCACACGCTCAATCTCCTGAGTGAGGAGCTGTATCAGCGGCTTCTGGCGAATCCGGGCCTGTTTGCGGCCGAGCTGGCGGCGGTGCCAAGTGACCGATGGGTGGTGGTGGACGAGGTGCAGCGCCTGCCGAACCTGTTAAACGAGGCGCACAGGCTGATCGAGGAGCAGGGGCGCCGCTTCGTTCTGTGCGGCTCGAGCGCCCGGAAGCTGAAGCGTGCAGGCGTGAATCTTCTGGCGGGTCGCGCGCTGCGCCGGATTATGCACCCTTTCGTGCCGGCGGAGCTGGGACAGCGCTTCGACCTCGAGGCGGCCCTGCAGTGGGGCTTGCTGCCGCTCGTGTGGGGATCTGCAGATCGCACGGAGACTCTAGCCACGTACGGGCAGCTGTACCTGAAGGAGGAGATACAGGCTGAGGCCTTGGTCAGGAACCTCCCCGGTTTCGCGCGATTCCTTCCGATCGCAGCGCTGTTCCACGGCCAGACCCTCAACGTCAGCAACATCGCACGCGAGGCGGGTGTGGCGCGCACGACAGTCACGGGCTATCTCGGAATTCTGGAAGAGACCCTTCTGTGTTTCCGTCTGCCGGGCTACGAAGCCAAGTTGCGGCTCAGGGAACGCAGACACCCGAAATGGTACTGGTGCGATCCGGGCATCGTGCGCGCGATGCGACGGACGAACGGCGCCCTGTCCCCTGAAGAAAGAGGCGCTCTGTTCGAAGGGCTGATTGCGCAGCTGTTGCGTGCCTACCGGGACTATGACGGTCTCTTCGACGAAGACTTCTACTGGGCGCCCGAGCAAGCGCGCAGAACGGAAGTGGATTTCTTGCTGGCCCGAGGCCAGGAATTCGTCGCGATCGAAGTCAAGTCGGGTGCCGTATTCTCGGAGCAGTGGTGCCGAGGGCTGCGTGCGATAGTGGCACTGAAGGGATTACGTCGTCGTCTGGTCGTATACCCCCGGGGGCCCGCACTGAGGACCCGGGACGGAATTGACGTGCTCCCCTTCTCTGATTTCGCAGACGTGCTTGCTTCGGGTTCTCTCTGGCCCTAGGCGCCACTCACAGCCAGCCCGTGACTTCGGCCAACAGCCGGACGTACTCGAGGTAGTTCCCCCAGGAGACGTCGGGCGGTATGCCGTGGTCGCAGGACGGAATGTAGCCGCCGTCCCGGACGACCGGCGCGATGCGGTCGAGCTCGCGGCGCAACACGTCGCCGCCTTTCGCGATCGCACGCTTGTCCACGCCGCCGACGTACGCCATGGCGCGGCCGAACCGCCCGCGCATCGCCGGCAGATCGTTGCCGGCTGCCACCTCGATCGGGTTGCACGCGTTGATCCCGGCCTCGATCCAGATCGGGATCAGCTCGCCGATGAACCCGTCCGAATCCATCGCATACACCGGCACACCAGCCTCTCGAATCAGCGCGCCCCAGCGCTCGTAGCTCGGCAGCAGAAATTCGCGTGCCATCGCCGGCGATACCATCGAAAAACTCTTGTAGGCCATGTCTTCGCTGAGGTGCACCTCGTCCGGCACGATAAACGTGAACACTTTCTCGAGCAGCCTGGCCATGTATTCCGTCCAGAACCCGATCATCTCCCGCAGAAAAGCCGGGTCGTCGTAAAACAGATAGCAGAGTCGCTCGAAGCCCGTCCACTCGCGCACCTGCCAGAACGGGCCGGGGAAGCTGAACCTGACCACCCAGTCCCGCTCGGCCAGCGATTGGCCCAGCGCTGCCGGATCGTCCGGGAATCTGGCCGGATCGTCGGGATCGTAGCGCCGCTTCATGTCCGCCCAGTCGGCCCGCGATTCGACCGGGCACTTGACCCAGCGGCGCGTCACGAAATCGATCGCGTTGCGCAGATACTCCGTCGTGTACGCGCTGCTGATCTCGCAGATGTTGCCCTTCCAATCCTGCACAATCTGCGTCTGCCCGCGCCGCTCGATGACCTTCTCCTCGAACTCCGGGATCATCCGGTGCCGCACGCGAAAGCCCCTGCCGCCACAAGGCCATTGCTCTTTCCCGCCCACAACCCGATAAGCGTGCTCCGGGATGTTCGTCACGTCGCGCGGCAACCCCTCGTCATGCCAACGCGCGCGCGTCGACTGACGGCCGCCGCCAGGCGAAAGCGGAACCCGATCCGGCGCCCCGAACCGAATCGTTTCCAGATACCGCTGCCGGCCGCTCATCTCAATATGTGTTTTTCGCCCTTGTTCCAGGGTGACGGATTCTGTAGAATCATCTGTGATTGTTGCTCTCATGACGGTCATAGTATTCATGGACCAAGCCAACCCAAAATGGATATTTCGACCTCAAGTATATCCACATCGAGCATTGCTGCGCTGCCGACGTACCGCGAAGAGCGGTTCCGGACGCCGTCAAGGCTCGAGAGCCGTGTGGGGCTCTGGGTGGACCGGATCGGAGCAGCGTCGCGCTGTCACGAGCCGATTCGTCGGCTGCGCCTGCTGGGCCAGTACGCGATGGTCGCGATTGAGAAGGGAGCAGGCCGTTTCGTTTCGAGTGTCGCAGGTTCGCGCGTGTTTCGAGCGGGCGACGTGGCGATTTTGTTTCCGGACATGGCCTGTGCCTACACGCCGGACGTGCAATGGGAGTCACGGTGGATCGTATGGAACGGACCGGAAGCACTGGCGCTGGTGCAGCTCGGTTTTCTCCGGCCACGCCGGCCGCTCGCATCGGGCGCCGCGTCCTTGGTGAGCGCGGCGTTCGATCGTCTCACGCCCCTGATGCAGGAGGAAGGCAAGGCATCGGTTCTGGAGCGCAAGACGGTTGTGCTGGAGCTCATCCGTCTGCTCTACGAGCACGGTGCGGCGGCGCAGGCGTCGGGTCCTGAGCGCGCGATCCGAACGGCTGTGACGTTTGTGCACGAGAATCCGGCTGCCGGTCTTTCCGTGCCGATGCTGGCTCGGCAGGCACATCTCAGCGAGACCCATTTCCGTCGGCTGTTCAAGCGCTACACGGGCCAACGGCCGAGGGAGTTCATCACGGGCGTACGCATCTCCCGCGCCAAAGCGCTGCTCGCGCGCGGCGTCTCGATCAAGCAGGCCGCGCGTCGTTGCGGTTACGAGGATGTTTTCTACTTCATGCGCGCATTCAAGAAGCGCGTCGGCGAACCGCCCGGTCGGTTCGCGGCCCGGCACTGCACACGGTCTCTCCGAGCTCGTTCAGGATGAACGAGTCCCCCACCCCTACCCGCTCGCCGTCGTGGTGCCAGATCACGTTCGCGCGCACCACCCAGCATCCGTTCTCGACCGCGCGCGCCACATGATGGTTGCGGACCCTGCGCACATGATGGTCGACCTTGTCCGGCGCCATCCGGTTGAAATGCGGCGAGAAAATGATCTGGGCGCCGCGCATCGCCGCGATGCGGGCCGGCTCCATATGCGAGGAGTCCTTGCAGATGATGATCCCGAACTTGACCCCGTCCCGTTCGAACACCGGGAACTCGCACCACGCCATCAACCCTGTTAACGCGGTAGCCGAACAGCAGCGCTTGTTGTGTCGGCCACCAGCCCGTCGTCGTCTTCCTTCGTCGATCCACGTGCGTTGCATCCTGCACTGCCGCGCAAACCAATCAGGTTCCGCAGCGAGACGCCGCGCGCGGCGATTCGCACCGTACAAGGGCAGCCAATACCCAACGATCTCCCAGGTTTTACGAAAGATGTTCCATTCCCTGGGCACGCCCGCCGCGTCATGCTATCGTCGGCATCGTGGGCGGCTGTATCGTCATCGCCGAAGAGCATATGCCCGCGAATCACGCCTACCCGCCTGCCCCCCGCCGGGAGGGGCGGCAGGTCACGCGAATACAGCCAATCGATTCAATCCTGGTCGCGGCCATGGAGCCGGGCCGGTGCCGGCGCGGGTTGGGCCGATGACGGGGCTGTGAGCCTGAGAGTTGGACGATAAGGAGGCGCCCGAATGAACAGACCCGACCGTATGCGCACCCCACGTTGCTGCGCCAGCCTGCTGCTCGCGGCCGCTTGGACCGCGACCACCTGCGCGCAAACGCTGCCCTACGCCGAAGGCGGGCCGGCCACCGCGGACCCCGGGCGCGGTCTGCCGCCCGCGCTCGTGCGCTACGTGGACTGGGAGGACGGCGATGACGGCGACGACGGCACGAGCCCGTCCTCGGCCTGGAAAAGCCAGAAACGGGTCGCCAAGGAGAAGGCGAACTTCAAGCCCGGCACGCACATCCTGTTCAAGCGCGGCCAACGCTGGCGCGGCGCTCTGGACATGAGAGGCGTGCACGGGCAGCCGGGCAAGCGCATCGTGCTGGGCGCCTACGGCAGGCCGCTGTCGGCCAAGCCGAAGATCAACGGGACGCTCACCGTCAGCACAAGCTCACACGTGATGGTTCGCGAGTTCGATTGTATCAAGCTCGACGCATCGGGCGGCGCGCATCATGTGCTGATCTTCGACAACATCGTGCACGGCAATCCGGAACTGAACGAATGGCCGAGCAACGGCATCCGCGTCTTCGGCCGCTCGCACCACATCGCGATCGTGCAGAATCTGGTCTATGATCTGAAGGCAAACGACTGCATCGTCGTGCACCCGACGGGCAGTGCAGAGAGTGCGCGCGATTCGCACTGGATCCTCGACAACGTCTGCATCGGCAACAGCAGGATGGAGGACGGCGTCGACCTGGCAATGTCGGAGCCGGACAAGGGCGACGACAAGCATATCTGCCGCGACATAAAGGTCGTCTGCAACCGGATCCAGATGAAGGCGCTGCCCGGCCTGTCCGCCCGGACCGGGCGAGGCGGCAAATGCATCAGCGCAGGGCACGACGGCACACACATCTGGATTGTCGGCAACGTGATGGGCGGGTCCAGTCACATCGGGCTCAAGCTCGGAGTCGAGAAGCGGCATTGCCGGGTCAACGGCAACGTGATCTTCAACAGTGCGATGGGCGGCAGGAAGGTCACCGCGGAATTGTGGCCGCAGAACCTGCGGACCGAGCATAACACGTTCATCCACACACGCGCGGAACGCAGCCCGCTGAAGATCGCGGGGACCGACCACCGCTTCCTGCACAACTTGATCGTGCGCATGGTGTCCGAGCGCCAATGGGCGGAGCTGCCGACGGAAAACTACATGAAACAGCGCACGCTGATCGTGGCCATGGACTACAACTGGTACGCCTGTGCGACAACCGACCGCGGCACGCAAGCCATCGAGCAGTGGCGCAGGATGACAGGCAAGGATGCCCACTCGCAGGCCGGGCCCGTGCCGGGCGTCACGGCGCCCGACGAGCACGCGTTCGCCGACCCGCGCAAGTGGCGGGAGTCCGAGTTTCTCGCGCATTTCGTGCCGGATCCCGCTTGGGCCGGCTGCCGCGGCCCCGACACGCCCGGCGCGTTCGACTGCGGCGGCAAGCAGCTCGGGCTCGTGATCAAGCCCCTGCCCGGCTTGCCCAACCACGGCTATGGGTGGCAGGGACCCGCTCTGGTCCAAGAGCGGCTCAAGCAACTGGGCGTCACGTTCGGACAATAAATGCCGCTTTTCGCAATTTTGCGGGCCTGCAACGGGTACCTGCGAAGCTGGCGTACACCCTCTGCTCCTTGACCTGCGATCCGTATCCGCATTACCATAGCGCCGCTGGAAAGAAAAACGCCGGACAGAAAGGATACTGTGATGGCAAGGCTATGGATTGTTTTGGTCGTGATCTGCTCTTTTGTTACCGGCTGCGGTCATGACGGACAAAAGAACGAAAGACCTCAAACAGAGAAAACGTTCCACTCTGAACAGGAACCCACGCGGCAGACGCCGAACGCCGCCATTACCTGGAAGAGTACGTGGCATGACGCCGCACAGACAGCAAAACTGGAAGGCCGCGATATCCTCCTGCTCTTCACAAACCCGGACCGTTGTCCGCCATGCCAAATGATGGAAGAACAGACGTGGCCGAATCCGGAAGTGGCGGCGTACGCACAACAACATTTCGTTCCCCTCAAGATACACACCGGCCGCTCCACGGAGCGCACACTCGGAAACGAATTCGAGGTAATGGGCATACCGACAACGGTTGTCTGTGACGCCGAGAAGCATGAACTGGCGCGGAAGACGGGGTTCGTTCCGCCGGCCGAGTTCCTGGAGTTCTGCAAAAGCGCCGCCTCCTTGCGGCGCTTGCAGAAGGCGGTGGAAACCAAGCCGGACAATCTTGACGCGATCCTTGAATTGGCCAAAGCGTATCAAGCGCTGGATCGTATCCGCGATGCCGTGCCGCTCCTCGAGAAAATTTGCAGCGTGGATCAGGACAACGCCGACGGAAAGAAGGTATCCGCCTTGCATCTCCTGGGTACTGCCGCATTAGCCAAGAAAAACGTTGCGGAGGCAAAGGACCGGTTCACGCAAGCGGCGAAGCTGGACCCGAACAGGCAAAACGAGTACGCGGACGATAACGCGCTGCATTTGGCGCTTCTGCCGGCACACGACAACGACCTGGCATCCGCGGCGTCAGCCCTGGACAAATTCATCAGCGAGTTTCCCGACAGCTCGCTGCGGCCGCAGGCGTTCCTGTACCAAAGCCAATGCTACGCCGGGTCCGATGACAAAGACGCGGCCCGGAAGACGCTTGAGAAGCTGCTGGCGGAATATCCCGACACGCCGGAAGCCGGCTATGCCCAACAAATGATCCCGAAGTTACGATGAAATACGTTGTGCAACCATGAAATTTGCGGTGCCAACAAAGTGCTGTGCGGATGTCATTCTCGAACAGGACCTGAGCGTCGAGGCGAAGGGCTCGGACCTGGAGCTCGGGGCCCTGAGCGAACGCGTAACTTCGGCCCACGCGCCGTGGCAGGACGACGCGACCAGGATCAGGCTGAATCTCTCGTCCGTGCGCGAGGAGACGCGGCAGCACGCGCTGCAGACGATGGAACGCTGGATCGAGCAGGCGCACGCGGCATTTCCGAACCTGCAGGTGATCGTCACGCACGCCGCCCCGCACTACTTTCCGGACCCGCCCATCCGGCCGGGCAAGACCGACACGCTGCCGGAGCTGAAGCCGGAGCTGTCCGACTGGGGCCGGCTCGTCGAGTCCATGCAGACGCTGGCGCGCAAATGCGCCGGGCTCGGGCTGGTGCTCGCGGTCGAGAACAACTGGGCGTACTGGGACGGGATCCCGGAGGACGCCGACATTACGAAGCTGGGGCCCGGCGATTTCGTCGAGTACTGGTGCTCCTCGCCGGCGGAATGGCGACAACTGGCAAAGGACGTGAACGAGCCGGGGCTCGGCATGTGCCTGGATCCCAGCCACGCCGTGCCCTATTGCCAGAGGCAAGTCGACGTCGAGGCGCGGATCGAGACGCTCTTCGAGTACGTTGCGGAACCGGACCTGATCGCGCACCTGCACTGGAACGGCTCGGACATCCGCACCAACCGCGGCCGGCACGACATGCATCTGTGCGTGGGTACCGGCACGCTGGGCGACGAATTCCACGCGCGGCTCAAGGCACGGGCCGCGCAACTGCCGCAGCCCGTGACCCTCGAACACTGGCACGGGCCGGACGCGCTGGCGGCGGAACTGCGCTACATCGAAGCGTTGCCAACACCCGAATGACAACCGCCGCGCATGAGGCGCCGCCGCCTCATGCGCGGCGCCCCGGCATTACCATTTCCCGTACATCGGCCGCGCGCCGTGCCCGGCGTCCTGCGGGCCCGGTTGCTCTCCGGCCTTGATCTTCGCGTACGCCTGCCGATGCCGGTCGTGGTACTGGAAGGTCGTCTCGAAACCGAATTCCTTCTGCAGCGCTGCCACCGTCACCGCGGGGTCCATCGATTCGACGACGAAATGCCCGTCCTTTCGATAGGACGTGATTCGGACTTTGTCCCCGTACGCATCTCTGATCAGGTCGGGGATCGAATAGTTGAAGTCGTAGTGGCACACCGCGAAATCGAGGCTGATCTCGCGCACCGCGAAGTTGACGGTGCTGTCGGTGTACGCCGTGACACGCCCGCATGGGTCGATGAAACGGGATTCCTGGCTACGCACGCACGTGATCACGTGGTAGTGATGGATGTAGGCATAGGCCTGGAGCGGGAACCCGCCGTGGTAGGCCGAGGACCAGAACACGGCCTGCGCGCCCTTGTCCGCCAGGATCTGCCAGCTCTCCGGGAAACCCGCGTCGAAACAGATCTGGATCCCGATCCGACCGAAATCCAGGTCGAACACCGGCGGCTCGCCGCCCGGCGTCACGCCGCTCTCGAACACCGTGTAGTCCGGTGAACTGGTCACCGGCTGCGCCTTGTCGTACATGCCCAGAATGTCGCCCGCGCGGTCGATCACGATCGCCGTGTTCCATTCTCTGCCGTCACGTTTCGTGCGGATCGGACAAATCACGTAACTGCCCGCCTCCTTCGCGCGCTTGCCGAAGGCGTCCGTGGTCGGGCCCGGGACGGACTCGGCCACGCCGCCGGGCGGCGGCTCCTTGACGCCAACCTTCAGAAACGCCTCCGGAAAACAGACCAGGTCCGGCTTCTGCAGCAGGGCCCGGTCCAACAAATCGAGCATGGCTGCCCGCGTGTCCTCGACACGCGGCCCGCCCCGCCCACATTGACATGTCGTTACGATTCGCGCTCTTCCTGACATGGGTCTCTCCGAATACCAGCCTTGTCGCAAAACTCGTCGTAAAACTCGCCTGCCCGCGTTGCGCTCATCCCAGATGCCGCGTGCAGCCCGAAAGCACAACAATGCAGTGCCCCGGCTTCTTCCAGGTCTTGAAAACCGCAACCGCCGTATGCCCGTGGTCAAGGGTCGGACTCGCGAACGGGTCCGCGCCGGCCAGGATCGGGATCAGCGTGGCCGTCACGCAGTAATGGCTGACCACAAGGATATGCCGGCCGAGCCCGTGCCGATGAAAGACGCGCCGGGCAAACGTCTCGAGCGCCGCGCGCTCGCGCTTGACCCGCGCGCGCCGCTCCTTTGTCCGAGGCTTTTGCGTAGCACTGTGATGATCGGACAGGACCTCACGGATATCCGCCGTCACCGTATAGGGCGTGCTCGGATGGAACCTGACGATCGCATCCGCGGTCTCCCGCGCGCGCCGCAAGTCGCTGGCGTAGATGTGATCGAAACGCGTCTTTGCAAGCCGGCGCCCGACTCTTGCGGCCTGGCGCCGGCCCAGCGCGGTCAACCGCGGCCCCAGTGCGTGGGGCGGAATGTACGGCCCCGGCTCCCCGTGCCGCACAAACGTAATCGTCAGCGGCGGTTTCGCCTTCTTCGTCATCTGCTTTCCCGACATCGCCTGCCTGCTCTTCTGCCTGCACGCTCTCGCCCAAGTACGCTAGCGCCGGCGAAGGCACAGTTCAAGGCCCGATCGGTCGCTAACGTCAGGTTGTGTCTGTCGCCTACCACCTACCCACCTGTCATCAACCATTGCGGCAGGCTGCCCACTCTGCTATAAAGGATGCACACAACCGCGAGATGCAAAGGGGAACAGATGTCTGATTCTGACACCGAGAAGATCGTCGTGCTGGACAATGAAATCCAGGCCCAACTGCTCGGCGCTCTGCTGACCGATCAGGATATCCCGCATGTGATGCGGCCCTATCGTGACGCCGCCTTGGACGGGCTGTTTCAGGGCCCGAAAGGATGGGGGCACGTCGAGGCGCCTCCGGAATACAAGCACAGAATCCTCGAGCTGCTGAAGGGGCTGAAGGACGCGGCCTCCGAGACGGCCGCGGATACGCAGGATGCCGGCAACGGCGACTCCTGAAGAAAGGACCCGATCATGGCGAAGGCCTCAGCACGTCACATCCTCGTGAAGACGCAAGAGGAATGCGAGAAACTCAAGCAGCAGATCGCGGACGGCGCGGATTTCGCCGCGCTCGCGAAAGAGCATTCGGACTGCCCGTCCGGCCAGCGCGGCGGGGAGCTCGGCACCTTTGGCCCGGGCCAGATGGTCAAGGAATTCGACGAGGTCGTGTTCTCCGCGCCGATCGGCGAGGTGCAGGGCCCGGTCCAGACCCAGTTCGGGTTCCACCTGGTCGAGGTCACCGCGCGCACCGCGTAGGGCGGCTACGCTTCCCTTTTGGCTGCGTGTGCGCCGCGTTGGGCCTCTTTTCGGATACAGCCCTGTTTGCTGCGCTCTAGCCTTCGCGACAGGGCTGTACTTCCACCGTCATGTGCGCAATCCCCAGCGCGTCCGGCACGGCCGCCTTGTAGTGCTCCGGCCCGTGCGGCTGGTCCGTCACGACCGACAGGTTCGCCGCGTACAGGCCCGGGCCGATCGTCCAAATGTGCAGGTCGGCAATGCGGTCGGTGCCCGTCTCCAGCGCTTCGCGGACCGCGGTCTGAACCGAGGCCGGCGCTTGCTCGTCGAGCAGGATGCCCGTCGTCTGGCGCAGCAGCTTCCATGCCCAGCGCGCCACCATGGCGGCACCCACAATGCCCATCGCAGGGTCCATCCAGATCAGGCCCCAGAACTTGCCGGCCAGCAATGCGATGATCGCGAAAAGCGAGGTCAGCGCATCGGCGCCAACATGCAGCAGCGCCGCACGCAGGTTGTGGTCGTGGTGATGCGCATGTCCATGCTCGCGCCCGTGCGCCGCATGCGGCCGGCTCAGGATCACCATGCACACCGCGTTGACCAACAGGCCAACGGCTGCAACCCCGATCGCCTGGTTGAACAGGATCTGGACCGGCGAAAACAATCGCTCGACACTTTCCCAGACCATCAAAATCGCGAAAACCGCCAGTAGCAACGCACTCGAAAACGCACCGAGCACGTTGACCTTGCCCGTGCCAAAACTGTACCGCTCATCGGTCGCATGCCGCCGGGTATACGCATAGGCCGCCGCCGCAATGCCCAGCGCCAGCGCGTGCGTGCCCATGTGCAACCCGTCCGCCAACAAGGCCATCGAACCGAACAAAATGCCCGTCACAATCTCGACCACCATCGTCAGACACGTGATCGCAATGACGATCAGGGTCGGCTTCTCGCCCTTCTTCTCCTGCTCCTGCCCGAAACTGTGCGCGTGTTGCCAAATGTCCATTGTCTCCGTGTGCATGACCACCCCTTACAAGTACTTCGAGATCTCCTTCATCTCCCGCAGCGCGTCCCGCGCCGCTTTCGCGTCGGTCGTCGCACCGTCGTCTATGCAGTGCTCGATGTGCTCCTGGATGAACGCTCGCTTCGCCCCGCTCAACGCGCTGCAAACCGCCTGAAGCTGCTGCGCAACCGCCGGACACGGCCGCTCCTCCTCGATCATCCGGATCACCTTCGCCAGGTGCCCGTGCACCCGGTTCAGTCGCTTCGTCATCGCACCGTGCGCCTCGTGCTTGCCCATCGCCACCTCCCCCTCCCGTGCCATTCGTTCTCTTGCCAACCGGAGAAAGCTTAACCTATGGGGGAGGTTAGGTCAAGAAGAATGTGTATGGCGTGCCGAACGCACGGGAGATCGCCGAATGCGGCAAACGCGAAGTCCGGTATTGCATTTTTCGCGAACATGGCGTAGGCTGACTTGAAATGTTCGGCCTGATTGTTTATTCCGACACCCTGCGGCTCATGGAGTCTTGTGGCGGCCCCGAAGTCCTCTAACGACCCCTCACAACACGTCTGATCGGAAGGCTCTGTGTCTCTTCGGCGAGTCCGTTCAGAACAACACGCGAGCGTAACGCTCGAACCCACTGAAGAGACGAACAGGAGAGAAACCATGCCGGAAGGAAGAGTCAAGTGGTTCAGCGCGGAGAAGGGCTACGGCTTCATCGAGCAGGAGGGCGGCAACGACGTCTTTGTGCATAAGAACGATGTCCTCGCGGCCGGCCTCCAGGAAGGCGACCGCGTCGAGTTCGAGATCGGTGAAGGCCGCAAGGGGCCTTGCGCGAAGGACGTGAAAACCATCTAACGGATCCCGGGGGTCAGTCCGGCCGCTTCGGCGCCGGTCTGGCCCCGATCCCACCCACCTCTGCAGTTGTGCGCGCCCACGTTCGCCGTGCGCGCGCGCAGAACGGCACGTAGACACACGATACGCGCTTTGCCGGGGCTTCGACTCATTCGATTGAGTCGATTCTGTCGATCCCGCAGGTCGAGACGCCTGCAAACCACGCAGAGCGCCCCCGGAGCGGCCGGCCCGGTCGAACACCATTTCTCCTTGCCTTGCCCGGGCGCATGCCGGAAAATCGCGGCCACTATGAGCGACATACCCAACATCCTGGCACAGCGTTACGCAACAGAGCCCATGCGCGATATCTGGTCGGCCGAAGGCAAGATCGTGCTGGAACGCGAGTTTTGGATCGCGGTCATGAAGGCGCAGCGCGAGCTCGGGCTCGACGTGCCCGAGGAAGCGATCGCGGCCTACGAGCGGGTCAAGGACCAGGTCGACCTGGATTCGATCCTCAAACGCGAGGCGGTCACGCGCCACGACGTGAAGGCGCGGATCGAAGAATTCTGCGCGCTGGCCGGCCACGAACACATCCACAAGGGCATGACCAGCCGGGACCTGACCGAGAACGTCGAGCAGCTCCAGGTCCTGCGCGCCTTGCAGTACGTGTTGCCCCGGAGTGTGGCCGTGCTGCAGGCCTTTGCCGATGCCGCGCGCCGGAACCGCGACCTGGTGATCACGGCGCGCACGCACAACGTGGCGGCCCAGCCGACGACGTTCGGCAAGCGCTTGGCCATGTTCGGCGAGGAGTTGATGCTGGCCTGCCGTCGCCTGGAGACGCTCGTGGCGCAGTATCCGGTCCGTGGCCTGCGCGGGGCGGTCGGGACACAGCTCGACCAGATGACGCTTTTCGATGGCGACGCCGCGAAGGCGGCGGAACTCGACAACAAGATCGTCGCACATCTCGGGTTCGCCAACCGGCTCGCGGCCGTGGGCCAGATCTATCCGCGCAGCCTGGACTTCGACGTGCTCAGCGCGCTGTTCCAGTTGAGCTGCGGACCGTCGAGCTTCGCCAAGACCCTGCGGCTGATGGCCGGTCACGAGCTGGCAAGCGAAGGGTTCGCCAAGGGCCAGGTCGGCTCATCGGCGATGCCGCACAAGATGAACAGCCGCAGCTGCGAACGGATCAACGGGTTCAACACGATGCTGCGCGGATACGTGACCATGGCGGCCGGTTTGGCCGGCGACCAGTGGAACGAAGGCGACGTGTCCTGCTCGGTCGTGCGCCGCGTCGTGTTGCCCGACAGTTTCTTTGCGCTCGACGGCGCACTGGAGACCACGCTCACCGTGCTCGGCCAGATGGAGGCGTATCCGGAGGTTGCCGCGCGCGAGAACCGCCGCTACCTGCCGTTCCTGTCCACCACGACGATGCTGATGAAGGCGGTCCAAGCCGGCGCGGGCCGCGAACAGGCGCACGAGGTCATCAAGGAGCACGCGGTCGCGACGGTCAAGGACCTGCGCTCGGGCAAGACCGACCGGAACGATCTGGTCGATCGGCTTGCCGACGACGATCGTGTCCCGTTGACGGCAGCGGAGCTCCAGGCGATCGTCGATGATGCGACCGCCCTGACGGGCGCCGCCACGGCCCAGGTCGACGGGTTCTGCGCCGCGGTCGAGCACTGGGGCAAGCGCTACCCCGAAGCCGCCAAGATCAAGCCCGGCAAGATCCTCTGAACCCGGGTCGACCAACTGCCGACAGCCTATTGCCCAGGCTAGGTGCCCCCGGAATCGGCGGGCCGGATGCTGGCCTCCAGCGCGATCAGCCCGTCGCGCGTGCGCTTGACCGGGATGTCGCCGATCACCGCGTGCGCCATCAGGTAGCCGATCCGGTCCATGTCCGCGTCGCATTCCCGGATCCCCATGTGATAGTGCGGCGCCTTCGAGCCGAGCTGCGCGATCATCACGTCTTCCGGCACGCGCAGCCCGCGCTCGCGCACCGCCGTATAGGCGCCCGCCGCGTCGTCCGATGTCAAGCAGACCCAGAGCGTTCGGTCCGAATGCCGCGCGTGCAGGGCCGCCACGCCGGGCAGTTCGAACACTTCGTCGAATCCATCCAAAAAGAGCCTGTCGATCGAACGCGTGGACCGAAGCCGGCGGCCTGCCTTGACCTGGTCCAGCAGACCCGTGCGCGCGTTCCGACGAAGACGGACGGTGCCCGCCTTGGGAAGATGCTTGTGCGGCTCGATAATCGCGAGCGCGGGGGCCATGTCCGGATCGGCCCGGTTCAGTTCGTCCACAACACGCCGGCAGCGCCACAGCAGACCGCCCGACCCCGCCGGCCAACGACGCAACAGGAAGACCGGCTTCCGCGCGCGTTCCTGAACCAGGAAACGCACGAACGCACGCGTCCTGACCTGATACAGGTATCCCCGCGACAGCAGGTACGCGCCGCGTGGATACGTCGGAACCGGCCCGTTGCCGTGCCAGTGCGCAAGCATTCGCACCCCTCGGCCCGCGGGGCGGCGAAGGAACCGCTCCAGAAAAGGAAGCAACGCCGCTGTCGCGTCCGGTTCCCACCGGTGAAACACCAGCGCATGCGGGCCCCGGCCCGCGCGCGACCAGCTGCGGAGCCGCTCACGCAGGTGCACCGTGTTCTCGAAACGCAGCGCAAAACCGTGGTCCTGCAACACCGTGTCGAAACGCCGGTATGCGCGGTCGAACAAGTCGCCGTGAAAAACCCGGTCGTATTCGTACGTCTCGTGCGCGAATAAGAATACCTCCCGGCTCGTCCGTTGCCGCATCAGACGCTCGAAACCGCCAATCCAGTACGTCTTGCCGACCCGCACGGCATACCCACGCCGTGCAAGCTCACGGTACGCCTTGCTCACCGTCGCCGGCGCAACGCGAAAGCGCAAAACCAGTGTCTTGATCGGAGGCAGCGCATCCCCTTCCCGAATCGCGCCCGTGTGGATCAGCTCCCCAATGTGCGCAACAATGCTGCCCGCGGAGTCCTCCGGCTCGGAGACCGTAACCGGCTCGTCCTCTTCCGGGCCGCCAACGAACACGCCCTTGCCGTGGATGCAACGAATGCTGCCCTCTCGCTCAAAACGACCCAGCACGCTTAACACCGTCGTCTTCGAAATGCCGAACGGCTCCGCCATCGCACGCGCCGACGGTAAGCGGGCGCCGGGCTCCCGCGATGCCAGCTCCGCCTCCAGCCACGCCGCGAACCTGTCCGACGGTTTTGCCTTCATGCGACCACCTGACCTCTCGGTGCTCTATGTACCATATCCAAACATTCACAGTCAAGCGGGGAGGGAGTATCCTTTTCTTGAGGGTGGAAAGGAGTCAAATGAAGGATCCCGCGACAACCCGTCTCCTTGCCGTGCTGCTGCTCTCGTGCGTTGTGTGTGCGCGCGCGGACATCCGGACGGGCCCCTGGCTGCAGGCGGTGACCGAGACGAGCATCTACGTGCTGCTCGAATGCGACACGACCGACCCGGCGACGGTCCACTACGGCACATCCGGCTCTTACGGCGTGACAGCATCGACCGAGAGCATCAAGACGACCGGCTACTACACGTACAAGCCTGTCCACAGGGTCAAGCTGACGGGTCTTCAGCCGGACACCCTCTACCACTACCGCGCGAGCCATGGCGGCAGCGTCTCGGCAGATTTCACGTTTCGTACCGCGGTGCAAGCGGGCACCGCTTTCCGTTTTGCGGTCATGGGCGACCCTCGCACGGACACGAACACGCATGCCCGCATCGCGGAGTCGATACGGGATGCCGACCCACTTTTCTCGATCTACCTCGGCGACCTGTGTTCGGGGCGGGGGTACGATCTGTGGAAGACGGAGTTCTTCATTCCGAAGGAACTGGAACTGGTTGCCCGCGTGCCGTGGTTCAACACCGACGGCGACCACGAGGGCGGCGGCACCAACACGCGGGCCTTCACCCAGGCGCCGGCTTCTGCTTCGGGCCGGCAACGTTACTACTCGTTCGATATCGGCGACCTGCATGTACTGGTCCTGAGTCACGGCGAGGACGCGAGGCGGGGCAGCGACCAGTACAACTTCGCAAAGGCCGACATCGAAGGATGCACCAAGAGATGGAAGGTCGTCACCTATCACGAGCCCACCTACGTGGCCGGCGGACACGAGGAAGATCTCGACATGATCGATCTGGTCTGGGACGTGTTCGAGCCAAACGGCGTGGACGTCGTCTTCGGCGGCGATTCCCATTTCTACCAGCACAACATCGTAAACGGCATCCACCACATCGTTTCCGGGGGCGGCGGTGCGCGGCTCTATCCACCGGGGACCGCCTCGTACACGGTCAATTC
>Ga0272441_10006635_pt1 | contig 19250 bp, 10 predicted proteins | sample SSMProp6N_FD_193582 | JGI IMG/M metagenome (GOLD analysis project Ga0272441, IMG submission 193582) | Marine sediment archaeal communities from Little Sippewissett salt marsh, Falmouth, MA, United States - SSM-Prop-6N | ecosystem: Environmental > Aquatic > Marine > Wetlands > Sediment ... | reverse complement strand
GGGCCCGTCACGCTGCACTGGAGTCACGGCGGGCCGAAGGCGCTCGACACGAAGGGCCTCAACCTCAAGGGCGCCAACAACGTCCTGGTCGGCACCAAGGGGACGCTGATCTGCGGCTTCGGCAGCCGGCGGCTGCACCCGGAGGAGAAGTTCAAGGACGTCGAGCCGCCCGAGAAGACCATCCCCGACTCGCCGGGCTTCCACAAGGAATGGATCCAGGCGTGCAAGGGCGGCGAGCCGGCCACGTGCAACTTCGATTACACCGGACCGCTCGCCGAGGCCGTCCTCCTGGGCAACGTCGCGTACCGGGCGGGCGGCGGGTTCGACTGGGACACGAAAACCCTGAAGGCGAGCGGCAACCCGAAGGCACAGGCCCTTGTGCGCGAAGCCTATCGCAAGGGGTGGCGGCTCCAGGACCAGAACATCGCGGAAGTGTAAGAGAGAGACACAAGGGGGCATCGCACACGAGGCGGCGACCGATCCGGGTCCGCCGCCCTACAAAGCGACAAGGAGAGAACTTATGGCAGGTACACTGAAACGCCGCGACATGCTCAAGGCCGGCGCCGTCGGCGCAGGGCTGCTCGTCCTGCGGTCCGGCATCGCGAGCGGCGCCGACGCGCCCAGCAACAAACTCAACGTCGCCGGCATCGGCGTGGGCGGGCGCGGCTGGGGCGACTTGAACGCCTGCAGGAGCGAGAATATCGTCGCCCTCTGCGACGTGAACAGCAAAAACCTCGCCAAGGCCGCTGACAAGTTCCCCAAGGCCAAGACCTACGTCGACTGGCGCAAGTGCCTGGAGCAAAAGGACATCGACGCCGTCGTCTGCGGCACCACCGACCATACGCATGCGTTCATCTGCACGTGGGCGATCAACCGCGACATGCACGTCTACTGCGAGAAACCGATCGCCACCTGCGTCGAGGAAGCCCGCATGGTGCGGCAGAAGTACCTGGCGAAGAAGGACAAACTCGCCACCCAGATGGGCACGCAGATTCACGCCTCGGACAACTACCGGCGGATGGTCGAACTGATCCGCGGCGGGGCCATCGGCACGCCCCAGGAAGCCCGCGTCTGGTGCAGCCGCACGCCCGCCGGCGGCGACTACCTGCCCGCCAAGGGCACCCCGCCCGACCACCTCAACTGGGACCTCTGGATCGGCCCCGCCCCCATGCACCCGTACAATCCCGGATACGTGGGCGGATGCCTCAAGTGGAACCGCTTCTGGGACTTCGGCGCCGGCCAGATCGGCGACATGGGCTCCCACATGATGGACATGGCCTACTGGGGCTTCGACCTGTCGCTCCCCACCACCTGCAAGGCCGACGGCTCCAAGCCCAAGAGCGACGCCACCTGCCCCACCTGGCTGACCGCCGAGTGGGACCATCCCAAGAACGACTGGCGGCCGGCCGTCAAGGTCTACTGGTACGACGGCGATAAGAAGCCCGGCATGCCGTCCAAAGTGTTCAGCCGCGACGATATGTTCAAGGGCGTCATCTTCAAGGGCGACAAGGGGTTCCTGATCGCCGACTACGGCTACCGCATCCTCATGCCCACGAGCGGCGACATGACGCACTACACCTCGCCCAAGGGGAAGGACGCCCTCATTCCGCCCTCGCCCGGCCATCACAACGAGTGGATCATCGGGGCCAAGACCGGAAAGGCCCCGCTCTGCAACTTCGATTACTCGGGGGCCCTCGTCGAGGCCAACATGCTCGCCCTGGCCGCCTACCGCGCGGGCAACGCGCCCGGCGGCAAACCGCTCCAGTACGACCCCGACACCGGCAAAGTGACCAACTGCCCCGCCGTCGCCCAATACCTTAAGAAGGAATATCGCGACGGATGGGTGCTGGACGGATAAGATTTCGGATTGCGGATTGCGGAATTCGGATTGACAGACAGCGAGCCGGGCGCCACTGGTCCCGGCGCGCCGGGATCCGCCAGTGCGTCCCGAAGGCCTGTAGCCTATGGAATCGCATACCGCGCGGCGGGTTTCCCGGCCCGCCGCGCTCTTTCTTGCGCCGATCTGGCCCATGGCGGGCTACGTCGCCACGCCGGCCCGGGGCTCCCCTGGCGCGACACTCTCGTGTAGATTTATGTCCCGCAGCATGCGCCGGCGGGTAAAATTTGAGAATCATATCGGTGTTTTTGATATAACCGGTCGGCAGATTTGGCGCAGGCGTCAAATCGTGGTATACTTCCCCGTCCATCCGGGGGATACCGCGCCTACGACCGCACGGCACGCGACGGCCCAGGAAACCGCCCGGCGCTCTGACAACCCCCGCTTCGGAACCGCGCCAAGGGGGATGCTATGCTCGCCGCCGGCCGTTCCGCCTGCCGTCGCACCCGCGCCGTCGTTCCTTCTCCCGCCCGCTGCACGCGACCCGTACTCGCCGCGTGCCTGGCCACCGCTATCCTCCTTGCGGCTGCGGCCCCGCCGCTACTTGCCGTGGACTACACGTACTGGGACCGGCCGGCTGGCGACCCCGGCGACTGGCACGTCGGCGACAACTGGGACACCGGACTCCCGCCATCGAGCAGCAGGATTGCCGTCGTCGACAACGGCGGCACGGCGTATATCCTCTCCGGTACGGCCATCCCCAGTTCACTTCAGATCGGCAAGAACCTGAGCGGCCACGTCGAACAGCAGGGCGGGCTGCTCTCAATGAATTACGGGGTGACACTCGGACTATACACGGGATCGGAGGGGACTTACGTCCTTGAAGACGGCGAGATCGCTTGCCAGGACCTCTATGTCGGCAAAGAGGGCGAGGGGACATTCAGCCAGTCTGCCGGGACGGTTACCCTGACGGACGGGCTCTACGTGGGGCCGAGCGGCCTGTACGAGTTGAGCGGTTCGGGAATTCTGAATACCGCTTCCGGCTACAAGGCCGTGCGATGCCAGGGGACGTTCCGCCAGACGGGCGGAACGCACACGTCTACGGACGAGTTGGCCATCTATAATTGGTCCGGTGGGCTCGGCACCTACGAACTCGCCGGCGACGGCCTCCTTACCGCGGAGTATACGCATGTGGGCCAATCCACGTACGACCCCGGCGAATTCAGACAGTCGGGCGGCACACACACGGTTGACCGTCTGTTGATTGCGGCCGTGGGGCAGTACGTGTTCACGGGTGGGACCCTGGAGGTGACGGGTCGGCTGCAGTTGGAGGGCAAGATGGACCTGCCCTCCCGCGCCGGCCAACTGACCTTTGCCCCTGAAGCCTTTGGCGATCTACGGACGGCCGACACGGGTATCCTCCATCCCGAACGGCTGAGCGTTTTGGCCGGCCTCAACAGCCTGCTTATGTTCCCGGCGGGGTTCGACCCCGCGACGGCGTTCGCCGATTTCAGCAGCGCCGGCGAGGTCCATCATCCCGGCGAGACGCTCCACGTTCCGACGGGATGTACCGCATACCTGGATGCGGACTTCGAGGACCATATTCGATGCGAGGGTACCCTCGTCACCGGGAAGAACATGTATGGAGGCATCGAGGTCGACGGTGGCACGGTCCATGATTCCTACTACCTGCCCAGGGCCGAGATCTACGTCAACGACGATACCTCCGGCATGACCGCTGGCCGGATGGAAATCCGGTTCCTCCGCGTTGGCCACGAGGGCACGGGCCAGTATACCCAAACCGGCGGTGAACTCTTCCTGCAACGTGGGAGCATCGTTGTCGGGTCAGGCACGGGCAGCGAGGGGTCTTTTGTGATCAGCAATGGCAGCGTAGAGGCCTACGGCAGCGTCTATATCGGGGCCCAGGGCGGTCACGGCACCTACTTGCAGAGCGGCGGAGAGGTCCAGATTGGGAGTTTGCTGGTCGCGGACCACGAGGAGTCTTCCGGCACGGTCGAGTTGCTCGGAGGACAACTCGACGCCGAAGATATCACACTGGGCGACGAAGGGCCGGCCACCTGCCTCCACTCCGGCGGATGTCTCCGGGCCAGCGACCGGTTCACCATGGGCGCGCCGGGGTGCGAGACGACCTACGACATGAGCGGCACGGCCGTCCTCGACATCGGGAACGGCGTGATCGGTTACGGCGGCACGGTCCGATTCACCCAGGACGGGGGCACCCATGCCGCCTCGACGTTGGAACTAGGCTCCGACAACCCGGGTACAACACTGTATGAGATGAAGGCTGGCAACTTGACCGCGGGCGCCTTGCACATCGGGGCGGACAACGAGGCCGCCCTCGTCCAGACCGGCGGCACGGTTACGACGGGCTATCTGACCGTCGGGCCGGACGGCCGCTACGAGTACGGCGGCGACGACCTGGACGTCCGGAAGCGCATGAAATTGGATGGCGGCACACTCGACTTCGACTGGACCCTCCGGACGCTTCACTTCCGCTCGGGAGCCACGGCAGACTTCAGCAACGGGCAGATCATCAAAGAGGCGAACGCGGTCGTCCAGGCCGACGCCAACACGCTGCTGATCTTCCCTTCCGGGTATGACCCCGCCATCGGATTCCGGGAGTTCACGAGCGCGGGCGTCGTCCACATCGCCGGCAGCGGCCCGCTCGTCGTTCCCGCCGGGCGCGGCTTCACCGGGTGGGGGGAAATGAACATGCACATTCAGTGCTACGGCACGATTGCATCGGGAGGCGAGGAGGCGCCCGACGCCTTGACATTGACCGGGGGCATCGAGGTCTTCGAGGGGGGAAGCGCCGACATTAGCGATTACGTGAACATCCGGGACGATTCCTCCGGCCTGGACGGCGGGCTTCTGACGTTCGGTCGCCGCATGAAAGTCGCCGGCGAAGCCGCACCCGCTCGTTTTGTCCAGACGGGGGGTACGCTGCACGGGCAGCACGACGAGTCCGATTGGCAGATCGGAAGTCTGGACGTGGGGTCCAAAGCCCAGAACGGCGGCGATCTGGAGGGCCTCTATGAATTGCACGGCGGCGAATTGGACGTGGCAACACTAGGTGTCGCAGAACAGGGGCCTGGGACGTTCACGCAGACCGGCGGAACCGTCAACGTGCGGGGTTCCTTCTGGATGGGAATGTACTCCGATTCAGGGCTCTACGACCTTCAGGACGGGTCGCTGACATTCCGCGTGGGTTATCTGCACAACACGGTCGTTTTCAACCAAGCCGGGGGCACCGTTGACGCGCTCGAAACCCTGCTCCTCGACGAGGGGATGCGGTACCAATTACAGGACGGTGACCTCGCCGCGCCGGAACAGGCCCTGGACGGTGACCCCCTGCACGGGTTCAGCGTTCTGGCCCAGAGCGGCGGCACCAACACCGCGGACGACTTGTACGTCTCGCCTTACGGGCGCTACGAACTCACCGGAGGTTCGCTGCAAGTGAACGACACCGCCGTGGTCGAAGGCGAGTTTCACTTCGGGCTTGGCAATGGCACGCTGGACGTGGCTTCAGACGCCTACGTCGACCTGTCCGGTGCCGACGTGACGGGCGGCAGCGGAACGACGGTGAGCGCGGCCAGCGGGTCGGTCGTCCTGTTCCCTGCCGGTTTTGACCCTGATACGGACCTCGCAGGCTACACGGGCGACGGCATCGTGCATGGCGGGGGCACTCCACTGGTCATCCCCGCAGGATGGGACGTCGCTGCACTCGGTACGATTAAGGATCATGTGCACTGTGAAGGAACGCTGCGCACACGCTCCGGAGAAACCCTGAACCTTATGAACGGCGTATCCGTTACTGGCTCCGGCCTGGTCGATCCCTATGCGGCCACCGTCAACGACGAGGTCTCTTACATCGACAGCGGCCGGTTGGACGCCTATCTGAAAGTCGGGTACGAGGGGACCGGCACCTTCACGCAAAGCGGCGGGATCGTGGACGGTGACGTGACCTTGGGCTACCACGCCGAGGACGCCGACGGGACCTACGTGATGTCCGGCGGTGAAATCCGTGGAGGCATCTCGCTCGGCTACTGGGGAACCGGCCACTTCATTCAGACCGGTGGGACGTGTGATGTATCCGACCTGCGGGTGGGCTATTACGATCAGGGAACCGGGATCTATGAAATCAGCGGAACCGGTCGCATCAACGCCACTCGCATCACTGTCGCCGACAAGGCCAGCGGACAGTTCATCCAAAGCGGCGACTCGGAGGTTGTGGTTCAGGACAGGCTCATGGTCGGTAAGTACGGAGGGACATTCGCGTCGTATGAGATAACCGGGGGCGTCCTGACTGCTGAAGAACTCATCATCGGCTCTGACATGGATGCTACTTTCATCCAGAATGGGGGAACGGTTCACATCGAAGAGGACTTGGCGTTGAACGCTGGATTCAGCGGTGACGTCAGGTCTTACGAACTGCACTCGGGGCAACTCACGACTCGCAACACCCGGGTGGGAGGGAGTGGACCGGGCTTCTTCGAACACACGGGAGGCCAACATCAGGTCAAGGATACACTTTATCTCGGCACGGACGCGGGGACGGGCGTGACCTACGCGCTTAGCGGCACGGGCATCTTGACGGCAGGGTCCGTCTACATCGGCTATTCAGGGACCGGGGACTTCGTCCAAGGTGGCGGCTCAATGACGGCGGACTACATCAGCGTTGCTGCTGGCTGCCGCTATGAGTTCACGGGCGGGGCACTCGGATTTGGTGGCCTGTACCTATTGGGCACACTGGACTTCGCCGACGCTGACTTGGACGTGGCGTGGGACGACTGCTACGTTCACCTGGATGGAGGCGGTTTTGACCATGCCGAGAACGTCTCGTTGGCGCTCGGGCCCAACACCCTCCTGGTCCACCCGCCCGAGGTCGTGCCGGCGGATGCATTTGAGGCCTTCGCTAGCGAAGGCTTCGTCCACGCGGAGGGTACGACGCTCGTCGTGCCGGCTGGCCGCGGCTTCGTGGGGATGGGAAGCCTGTACGAGCATGTGGATTGTGCCGGAACCGTCCAGGCATCGGAAGACGGTTGGCTGCATATGCATGAGGGCATCTCCTTGTCCGAAGGGGGTGACGTGGATCTGGGCACGGGCACACTTGTGACGCCGGCCACAGGGTCCGAGATGACCGGCGGCACGTTTTCCGCTGCCCACGAGGAGGTGTCCTGGGGTACGTCCACCCAAACGGGCGGCACCAAGACACTGAACGGCCACCTCTTCATTGCATCCGAAGACGGCAGCCAAGGCACCTACGAACTAGACGGCGCGGCGAGCCTTAACTGCGACCATATGCAAGTCGGTTCCGGCTCAGACTCCGAAGGAACTTTCACACAAACCGGCGGCACCGTTATCGTTCGCGACCGTTTCGACCTGGGTTATGCGGACGGCAAGTCCCCCGATTTCGGTACGTACGAGATTTCCGCCGGCCAGTTCAGTGCGGACCGGACCTACATGGGCAACTGCCTCTTCCGGCAGACCGGTGGCACCGTCGGCGTTAACGCCTTCCGGCTTTCGTGGGGCGGTACGGCCACTTACGAACTGCAAGCGGGGGACCTCCTGGCAGACTGGGCGTTCGTCGGCCACGCCAATGGCGAGGCCCACTTCGTCCAGACGGGTGGGACCTTCACCGTGGCGACCGAACTCAGTCTGGCCGGCGATGCCTTGAACCGCGCGACGCTGTACGAACTCTTCGACGGCAACGTGGTTTGCGACAAGTTGCGCATCGGTTACCGCAAGCCCGCCACGCTCAATCAGTCCGGCGGGACCATCACGGCGCACACCGTCCGCGCCGGTGTCACGGGGGACGCCGAAGCAACCTACAACCTGAGCGGCACGGGCGTGATGGAGGCGGATGCGGAGTGGATCGGCGTCGAGAAGCCCGCAACGGCCACCCACTCTGGCGGCACGAACCGGACGGGCTATCTCGCCGTCGGGCCCGACGGCCAGTACGTCTGGACGGGCGGCGTCCTCGAAGTCACCGCCGGCATGAAGGTCGAGGGCACGTTCGACGCCGACGGGCAGGCGTGGGCAGTCGGCGGCGAATCGTTTATCATGAACTTCGCGGGAGGCTCGTTCGTCAGCGCGGGCGGCGTCTCAATGGACCTCGGCACGAACAGCCTCGCCATCGTCCCGGCCGGCTTCGACCCCGCCTCGGCCGTCGGCAGTTACGCGAGTGCCGGGATGACACACACCGCCGGCACGACGCTCGTCGTCGGCCCGGGCGAAGGGTTCGGCGGCTCCGGCGAGATCGACGATCACCTCGACTGTGCCGGCACCGTTGTCGCCGGCCCGGGCAACTTCATTGACCTCCATGCCGGCGTCACCGTCCGCGACGGCGGCATCGTGGACCTGGGCTGGGGCACGATGAATGCGAGCGGCGGTACGACCTCCCTGGCCGCGGGCACGCTTGCCGCAGGCACCCTCGCGGTCGGAGCGGACGGGCCGGGCACCTTCGCCGTCACCAGCGCGGCCGCCCAGGTGACCGTGAGCGAGCGGCTGCGTCTGGGCTCGCAGGCGTCTCTCACCGCCGAACCGGGGACCACGGTGCACATGACCGGGTCGGCGTTCGAAAACGAGAGCACGGACCCCTCGGCGATGGCGGGCCTTGCGAACATCGAGTTGGCCTTCGAAGGCGGTGACGGGGTGGCGGACCCGTTTGAGGTGGCCGGCCAGGACGTGGGCCCCTTCATGAGCGGCTTCGACGCCAACTTCGCCCTCGGCGCGCTGACCATCGGCGGCAGCGCCCCCGGGCACGTGCAACTGGTCGATGCATTCGACAATCAGTGGGACGGCGACGGCAACGAGGCGCTTTACGTCGTGACGATTACCCTGCGGCCAGGGTCCTCGCTGAATCTAAACGGCCTGAACCTCTATTACCGGTACTTCACGGACGAGGGCGGGTCCGTCGACCTGGGCGGCGGGAGCATGATGCCGGCACCGGAACCGGCGACGCTGGCACTTCTGGCAGCCGGGCTGGCAGCAATGGGGCTTCGGCGCCGGCGAGCGTAATCACAAGGCGGGACGCTTCGCCCGCCGCCTCCGCCGCTCACGAACGGCCGGCATGTTTCAGGATGAACGCCACGATCGGGGCTGGGTCCTTCAGGCTGTGCGGGTGATGACCGCAGTCGGGCTTCAGGATGACCTGGATGTCTCCGCCCAGGGCCTTGTACCGCTTCCGGACGATGGCGGTGTTCTCGGCCACCGGCACGACCTTATCGGCGGCGCCGCACACGTGCAATAGCGGAATGCCGGCCTTGGCGAGCGGCGCGAGGCGGTCAATCGGGTTCCCGCGATACGCCAGCGCCTCTTCATCCGAGGCGAAACCGTAGGCCTTCTTGCAGGCCGCCCATGCGGCGTCGGAGCGTGGGCTCGCCCCCCGTCCGGCCGGCCAGGATTTGAAATCGCACACCGGCGCGTCGGCATAGAGACACGCCACCTTGTCCGGGTTGGCGGCCGCCCAGTTGAAGATGATGAGCCCGCCGCGGCTCATGCCCTCCAGGACCGCCTTCGGCGCGAAGCCGTGCTCGCCCGTCAGAAAGGCGTAGAACGCGTCCCAATGGGCCACGGCCTTCGGGCTGCCGAACAGGTTGGCCACGTCCATGTACACGACGTGGAACCCGCGGGCCAAGAGCGCGAGGTCCGTCTGCGGCTCGTGCCCCCAGAACCGCGCCCGCCAGACCCACGGCGTGCCGGCGGCCGGCTGCTTCGGCGCCACCACGATACACGCCCGGCCGTCGTGGGCGAAGTCGTACCGATCGTACCCATGCCAGGCGCTCTTCTTGCCGGGGAAAGGTGCGGCCACCGTGGCCGGGGCCTCTTCCGCCCCGACCGCTGGGGATGCGCCGGCCGATGCGATCACAGCGGCCCACACAGCCAGACAGAGGATCGCCGTCCACGCGCTGCGCACGATACACACCTCCCCGCCGGCCGCCCCCGCGTAAGCGCCCGGCCGAAACCTTGCAGGCTGCGAAAGGGCTTATCCGGCCACGGCCTCGGCCACCAGGTCGCCGACCTCGGTGGTGGTGTAGCCCATGCGGCCGGCCGACTGGCTTTTCATCTTCGGCGTGACGGCCATGATGGCGTTCTCGACGCGGTCGCCGGCGGTCACGAGCGTCTCGTCGCCCGCGTTCGTGCCGGTCTCCCTCAGAAGCATGGCCAGCGCGGCGATGGCGGCAATCGGGTTGATGACGTTCTGGCCCGTGTACTTGGGGGCCGACCCGCCGATCGGCTCGAACATCGAGACGCCCTGCGGGTTGATGTTGCCCCCGGCGGCCACGCCCATCCCGCCCTGGATCATCGCGCCGAGGTCCGTGACGATGTCGCCGAACATATTGCACACGACGATCGTGTCGTAGAACTCGGGGTTCTTGACGAACCACATGCAGCAGGCGTCGACGTGGTTGTAGTCGCGCTCGATGTCGGGGTAATCGGCCTCGCCCACCTCGTTGAACGTCCGCCACCACAGGTCGTGGGCGTAGGTCAGGACGTTCGTCTTGGCCACCAGGGTCAGGTGTTTGCGGTCATTGCGTCGGCGACACAGGTCGAAAGCGTACCGGACGGCCCGCTCCACGCCGTGGCGGGTGTTGCACATGATCTGGGTGGCCACCTCGTGGGGCGTGCCCTGGTACTGCGTGCCGCCCATGCCGGTGTACAGGCCTTCGGTATTCTCGCGGACGACGACGAAGTCGATGTCGTCGGGTCCCTTGCCCGCCAGCGGGCACGGCACGCCGGGGTACAGTTTGACGGGCCGGAGGTTGATGTACTGGTCCAGTTCGAACCGGAGGCGCAGCAGCAGGCCCTTCTCCAGGATGCCAGGGGCCACCTTCGGATGGCCGACGGCCCCCAGGTAAATCGCATCGAAGGACCGAAGTTCGGCGATCTCGTCGTCGCGGATGACGGGCATCGACGGTTTCTCGGGGTTCCCGCCGGCCGCCAGGTACCGGTCGCCGCTGACGTCGAACTCCTGCGTCTCGTACGCGAAGCCGCATGCCTGGGAGGCGGCCTCCAGAACCTTCAGCCCTTCCGCGACGACCTCGGGTCCCGTGCCGTCGCCGCCGACGACGGCGATGCGATGCGTCTTGGCCATCTTCTCATCTCCTCTTGCGATTCGAGCCGCACCTTGTACCGCGCCGGGCCGCCGTTGGCAAGGAGATAGCGGGACGGCCGTGCCGGTTGCTCGTGCGCAGGTTGGGACTTTTTCTTGCGGCGTCCCGGCGGAGGTGCCGTATAATCCCACTCATCACATCGCACATGCATGGGGGGCCGGTCGATGAACATCCTCATCCGAGGCGGCACCGTTCTGACACCGACCGAGGCCATCGATGACGGGTGGGTCCTGGTCCAGGGCGACCGCATCGCCGAAACGGGATGCGGCGCGGGTCCCCCGGCGGACCGCACCATCGACGCCGACGGCCGGTTCATCGCCCCGGGCTTCATCGACCTCCACGTGCAGGGCATCCACGGCTACGACCTGTGGGAGACCTCCGACGACCAGTACGAGCGGGCGATGCGGCACCTGGCGGCGACGGGCGTCGTGGGGTGCCAGGCGTCGGTCGAGGCCAGCCCGGAGGTGTGCGACGTCATGCGCCCCCGCCTCGGGCGGTCCCGGACGGGGGTCCGGCTGCTGGGCCTGTACTTCGAGGCCCCGTTCTGCGCCGAGGAAAAGTGCGGCGCCATCCCGCCCGAGGAAATCCGGGACACCACGCCGGAAGCCGTCGAGGAACTCCTTGAGTTCAGCCGCGGCCTCGTCTCCATGGTGACGGTCGCACCGGAACGGCCGGGGGCCCTGGACCTCGTGCACCGGCTGCGGAAGGAACCGGGGCCGAGCGGGAGCCCGATCGTCTGCGCCCTCGGCCACACCGCCGCCCGCTACGACGACGCCGTCGCCGGCGTCCGGGCCGGCATCACGCACTCCACACACCTCTTTAACGCGATGACGTGGATGCACCACCGCGAGCCGGGGCCCATCGGGGCCGTCCTCATCCGCCCCCACGTGACCGCCGAGATCATCTGCGACGGCGTCCACCTGCACCCGGCCACCGTCCGGCTGGCGATCCTGGCGAAGGGAACCTCCCGGACGTGCCTCATCACGGACATGGTCAGCGGCCGGGACCACCCGGTGGTCGACGGCGCGCCCCGGCTGCCGGACGGCACCCTGGCGGGCAGCGTCCTGACGATGGACCGGGCGGTGGCCAACGCCATCCGGTTCGCCGACCTGACGATACCGCAGGCCGTTGAAATGGCCACCGCCGTGCCCGCCCGGGTCCTCGGCCTCGAGGACACGCGCGGCAGCCTGGCGTCCGGCCGGGCGGCCGACGTCGTCCTCTTCGACGACGAGATCACCGTGAGCCTGACGATGATCGACGGGCGGGTGGTCTGGGAGACCGAGGAGTAACGGCGTCGGCGCTGCGAAGCCGAGAGCTCAGCCGCACCGAAAAAACGGGGGCCGGGAGCGTCAGCCACGCTCCCGGCCCCCTCCGAGGAGACGGGGAACCACCTCGTTTACCCAGCGGCAAGCGCAACGCTCACCGCGTGGGACTACAACGCACCAAGCACATTCCGTGCGGCGGGTCGGCAAACCCGCAGCACGGGATGCTGCGTTGCAGTGCTAGTGGGCGGCACGGATCGTCTCCAGTAGAGGTCCCAACTGGTCGGCAAAGGTGCGCGGCTGCACGGGCCGGACCATCGAGTGGTCGATGTCAAGCAGTTCCACCTTCTCGAGCACCCGCTCGGGTCCGACCACCACGATGCGGAGCGGGCGCCGCTGTTCCAGCCGGAGGCCGCCCACCAGCCGGAACGCCGCCGACAACGCGAGCGTCTTGTCGAACTCCAGGAGCACGAGGTCGGTCTTGTCCGGGTCGAAGCGGAACCGGGCCTCTTCCGGACTGGCGGCCTCGGTGAAGGTGAAGCGGCCAAGGCCGCTTCGGTTCAAGGCGGACTTCAGGGCCTCCCGGCCGATGGGCGAGGCGGCCATGATCAGGGCGTGCAGATCCATCGTATCCCCCCAATCGGACGGCGGCGTCTGTGCACGTACGGGCCGCCGTTCGCCTCTTATATCGCCTCGCGCGGCCCACGGACTTGATAAAATCCTAATAGAACTAGATACACCATAATATAGGCGCCGCGCCGCCCCCGGCATCGCCCTCACCGCGTTTTTCGGGGCCAGGAAGCCCTCCTGGCCCCCGTCCAGCCCCCTCCCGGCCGACGGCCGGCGAGAACCGAAAGGCGCTGCCTCTCAGAAAAGGCGTGATCCCCTTTTTCGGGCCCTGAAAGAACCTCGCAAACGCGAAAAGGGGATGATTTCCCCGGCCGGGGACCCTAGAATCGGGAGACATGCTCGAACTCGAGGAACACCGCCGGCGCATGATTGCCGAGGTTTCGGCCTTCATCGAATGGGGGCTGAAACACCCGGACAAGGTCCGCCGCATCCCCGCCAAACGCATCGGGACCGGCGGCTTCAGCCGGAGTATGCAGCGGGTCTTCTGGACTCGCGTCTTCGCAGCCACCGGCACCGTGAACGTGGACACCTTCCGCCGCTTCGTCCGCTGGCTACGGGGGCGGTGAGAGGCGCGTTGCGAGCGTCCGACAGGCGTTCCCGGCGTTTCGCTGCGCGAAACGCCGGGCGTTCAGCCGCCTACTCCAGCACTTCCAGGTCGTCCACGGTCACGGAGTAGATGCGCCAATCCTTCACGTACTCCCGCGTGCCTCGCACGCCGATGACCTTGCCCACGTAGTCGGCGAGGTCGTACTGCGTGCTCTTGAGGACGACGAGGGGCCGGTTGTTCTGATCGACGAGTTTATACTTAATGGGGTAATCGACGCCTTCAAGGATTTCGAGCCGGCGGACCATGCCCTGGGCCACGAAGTCGGCCCGTCCCATGGTGGCTTCGGCGTCGCGCCGGGTTTCCTTCTCGGCGCGGCGTGTCTGGATTTCCGCGAGGCGTTCGTCGAGGCGCTGGCCGAGGCCCTGGACCTCCAGGTACGCCTCCTGCTGCTCGCGGAGGCCCTCGATCAACGCCAGCCGATCCTTGCAGGCTTTCTGAATGTAGTCCTTTTCAGCCTTTTCGAGGATGGCCTGGTACTCGGCCGCCGTCGCCTCGAAGTCGCGCTGGCCGATCTCTTTGCGCATCTCCGTCTTCAGGTTCCGGTCGGCGGTCTGGAAGGCGTCAATGAGGGGGTTGCCGTCCGGCGCCTCCACGGTACCTTCGGGCACGGCGGTTTCGGGGCCACCGGTTTCCGGGAGGTCGGCCCCTGCGTTGCTCGCGGTCACGTACTCATTGACGATGTAGACTCGGACGTCCTTGGGGGGCGCCACGCGGACGAAGTCGCCCTCGTCCGGCCCCAGGATGGCCACGCGGTCGTCCTGCTCCAGGATGCTGGCCACGCACCAGCGCCGCTTGGCCGTCGGACTGGAGGCGTAGACGCGGGCCTTCGGGCTCGTGACGACCGCCGACGTGCCGCCGGCCGCGATGTCCAGGTCGCTCTTGCGCATCAGGCCGAAAACGCTCTCCGGCGGGCGCAGCGCCAGCCACTGGTCTCGTTCCGACGCCACCACGACCTCGTCGCCCTTACTCAGCGTCGTGAGCGGATAATAGTACAGGCCCGGGCCGCACCGGACGTTCACCAGGTCCGCCATCACCTTGCCGGTGTACGGGTAGGTGGGCTCGGCCTCTCCCGTGGGGAGGGTGGCCGGGCCGGGAGCGGCCTCGGCCGCCGGGGCCGTGGATTCGGCCGCGGCACCGGTCACGGCGCTTTCGCCGGAGGCCGGCGGCGCCGCAGTCGTACCCACAGCCGGGGCCGACGACGCGTCGTCCGACAGGCCGGCCGTGGCAGCCACGGCAGACACCGTCGGCGCGAAGACGAGCAGACATGCGGCCAGAAGGCGTATTCCGCGCATCACCCACACTCCTTCCTGAGCGTCCGGGGAAGGGTTGCCACACGTGTTGGACGGGGCATCCAACCCTTGACGCTATCGCACCGGAAGGGCGTTGTCAACGAAAATGGCAATACCAGGCGGCCCGCGGCCCGGCACACCCACGGGGCACGAAGCAGGCGGCACGCTTGACTTCTCCCCAAAATCGGGGTACAGTGCCCACGGTACGTCACGTAAACATGTAACGCTTCGACAGACCAGGATGCGCTGGGGCATATAGGGACTCCGACAAGGCCCACCCCATGGCACGCTTTCGCCTTATCGTCCTTGCGGGACTCGCCGCGTTGGCGGCCGCCTCGTCCCTCGACGCCGCCGTCACCGTCCAGTTCGATTACCGGTACGACGACGGGTTTTTCACGGACCATCCCGAGCGTCAGGCCGTCCTCGGATTGGCCGCCCAGTACGTGGCCCGGGTCTCGGACGATCTGGACGCCATCGTCTGCGGGGCGTGCAATCGCTGGGACGCGACGTTCTGGCGCCCGGACACCGGCGAGTACGTGGAGATTCACAACCTCGACGTGCCCGCCGACACGCTCATCGTGTTCGTGGCGGCCCGGGAGTTGTATTCCGGCGAACTCGGCGAGGCGGGGCCGGGCGGTTATGACCGGGTGGCCGGCTTCGAGGACTTCATCGAGAGCGTCCGGACGCGCGGCGAGCCGGGCGCCGGGACCACCGACTTCGGCCCCTGGGGCGGGTCCATCGCCTTCGACAACGCCCAGATCCCCTGGTACTTCGGCCTCGACGCCGACCGCATCGGCCCCGACGAGTACGATTTCCTCTCCGTCGCCATTCACGAACTCGGCCACGTCTTCGGCGTCGGCACCTCCAACTCGTGGGACGAGCAGACCGACTGGTTCGACGCCCTTTTCTACGGCGACGCCGCCATGGCCGAGTACGGGGAGGCCGTGCCCGTGTACGACTGGGACTTCGCCCACTGGGCCCCCGACACGATGAGCGAGGTGGACGGGGTACCCCAGGAGGCCTCCATGACGCCGTTTGTCAGCGCTGCCGAACGCAAGCTGTTTACGGGCCTCGATTTCGCCGGCCTCGCCGACATCGGCTGGGAGGTCGCGCCCCGCGAAGCCGTCTGGGAAGGCCCCGGCTTCAACTGGGAGGACGCGGTCAACTGGTCCACGGACGTCGCCCCCGGCGTCAGCCACACCGCCGTCCTCGACGCGATTCCCTTCCGCCAGCCCCACATCAACCTGGACATGGCCGTCGGACGCCTCGACCTGCAGCAGGCCCCCTGGAGCATCACCGGTTCGGGCAGCCTGACCGTGTACGGTGACGGCATCCAGAGCGCGGGCAACGCCACCAACTCCATCGGCGTCCCCGTCATCATGGGCAACGGCTTCGCCTGCACCGTGGCCGACGGCAACACGCTGTCGCTCGCCGGCGGACTCGACGCGGCCGGCTGCACGCTGACCAAAGACGGCCCGGGGACGCTGAGCCTCGCCTCGGCCACCGGCCTCGGCGGCCTCGACGTCCTTGCCGGCACCGTCCGGATGACCGGTGCCAACCATGTGCTGGTCACCCCGGCCCTGACCCTCGACCCCGACGACGGCGCCGCCCTCGACCTCACCCAGAATCACCTCGTCGTGGACTACAACCCCAAGCCAAATCGATACAACGAGGTCCTCGCCGCCATCAAGAGCGGCTACAGCGGCGGCGCCTGGGACAGCGCCGGCATCATCTGCGACGGTGACACCGGCACCTGGGCCCTCGGCGTCGCCGACAACGCCGACGACGACTTCGCCACGATCACCAACCTCAAGGGCGTCCCCGTCGACGAGACCAGCGTCCTGGTCCGCTACACCTTCTACGGCAACGCCAACCTGGACGACCGTGTGGACGCGGCGGACCTCAGTAAACTGCTCGGCAACTTCGGCGAGGTCAAGGCCGACCCCGAGGACGTCATGGCGTGGTTCCTCGGCAACTTCAACTACGACGACCGGGTGGACGCGGCCGACCTCAGCAAACTGCTCGGCAACTTCGGTCGGATCGAGACGGGCGGCACGGGCGAGGCCCCCGTCGGCCTTGGCGGCGGCATGGCCCTCGCGCCCGAACCGGCGACGCTGGCCCTCGCGGCCCTCGGCGTCGCTGCCATGCTGGCACGGCGGCAGCAGAAAAGGCAGCCCCAGGCCAAAAAACGCCGTTCGACTTGACGAACGGCCATTTTTGAGGTATATTAAAGGCAGCATCCGGGGCCGAAACCGTACGCTAGCGTACGGGGCGGCCCCATTTTAGTACACTGAGAGGGCAAGGCCCACCCCCGTGGGTGGGGCGGAGCCGGCCGCTTCCTCCGGCGGGGGGACGGACTCCACCGCACAACGATAGCGGTAGCCCAGCGCTGTCGCCGCATCCTATCTCATCAGCATCCCGACCCACGGTCCACCGGGGGCGGGGGGACCCTTCGCACAAGGGAGAGAACCATGAACCTGCGCGCACAAACCGTTACGCTGGCCGTTGCGTTGGCTGCCCTTCTGACGGCCGCCCCGGTGAAGGCCGAGACGAAAACGTGGATCGGCGGCGACTCGGGCCAGTGGGAAGAGGGCGCCAACTGGTCCCCGGTCGGCGAGCCCACGGACACCTCCGAGGTCACCATCAACGCCGGCGCGGGGGAGGTCTGCGTCGGGTTGTTGCGTCCGTACAGCCCGGGCTCTTACCACGAGGCGAACACACTCTACACCGTTTCCACTCCCGAGGGCGAGGTGTGCCTCGAACGCTGGACGGGGGATTGGTTTTACATGCACGTCCATGACGGCGTGCTCAACCAGGGCCGCCTTTGCCTGGAGGGCTTCGAACTCGAGACGACGACCATCACCAATCAGGGCTACCTGGACCTCGACACGATGGAAGTCATTGCAGACATCGAGAACTACGGCGCGATGGTTACCTGGGGGGCCGACATCGAAGGCGACGTGACGTGCCACGCGGATTCCGTCTACCAGGTGGAAGGCTACGCCGAGATCGCCTCACAGGACGACGACACCGGGGGCAACTTCGATAATCACGGTGAAGTCTGGCTCGGCGGCCATGCCAGCATGGAGGTGGACGGCACCCTGCACAATCACGCCGCCGGCCACATCACCGGAGGCAGCGGGGCCATCCGTGCCTGGGGCGGTCTCGTCAACGACGGCCTCCTCAACAGTTGGGGAATGGACCTCGGCATCCACTGCCCCGAAAGCACCTTTACCAACACGGGCCATGTCTATAATACCAGCGGCTCCACGGTGTCGGTCATCGCCGACAGTGTCACCCAGCAGGGCGTCGTCACGGTCTTTCCGGACGGCGCGGTCAACTTTGCCTGTGACCTCCTCAACGAGGCGGGCGCCACGATCCACCTGCTCGGCGGCACGCTCTCCGCCCACGACATCGTCCACGAAGCCGGGGCCACGCTCGATGGCTTCGGTCACGTCGCCTGCCACGACCAGGCCGGCGAGTTCCGCACCCTCACCAACCTGGGCGACATGGAATTCGTCGCCGACACCCGCGTCGTCGGCCATCTCGACAACCAGGCCGGCGCCGTCATCACCGGCCGCAACGGCGACTTCACGGTCCTCGGCGACCTCACCAACGACGGCACCATCACCTGGGAAAATGGCGGCATCTACTGTGAGGGCACGTGGTCCGGCGCCGGTGTCCTCACCCTCGCGGGCGAGGAGGTCAAAGCCGTCAACGGGGCGTTGGCCATCGACCCGGGCGGGGCCCTGAACGTTACCGGCACCGGGCCCACCCACCTGTATGCCGACATCAACTGCCGCGGCATCATGACCGTGGGCGAAGACGCCACGGCGGTCTGTCTGGGCGGGCTCTCCGGCGGGGTGGAATCTCTTACCGTCGCCGGAGGCTCCACGCCCACCGGCACACTCGACCTGACCGTCAACAATTTCGTGCAGGATTACGATCCCAGCCCGAACCAGTACGAGGAGATCGTCGATGCCGTCAAGAGCGGCTGGAACAGCGGCGCCTGGGACGGCACCGGCATCATCTGCGACGGCGACACCGGCACCTGGGCCCTTGGCGTCGCCGACAACGCCGACCCCGACTTCCCGACCCGCGCCGATCTGGAGGGCGTCCCCGTCGACGTGACGAGCGTTCTGGTCCGCTACACCTTCTACGGCAACGCGAACCTGGACGACCGCGTGGACGCGGCGGACCTCAGCAAACTGCTCGGCAACTTCGGCAACATCGAGGCCAACCCCGCCGACGTCATGGCGTGGTTCCTCGGCAACTTCAACTACGACGACCGGGTGGACGCGGCGGACCTCAGCAAACTGCTCGGCAACTTCGGCAACATCGAGACAGGCGGCACGGGGGAGGCGCCGGCCGGCCTTGGCGGCATGGCCCTCGCGCCCGAACCGGCCACGCTGGCCCTCGTGGCCCTCGGGGTGGGGGCGGTGCTGGTCCGCCGGCGTCGCACGGAGCGTTAGCGCATCTGCACTCGCG
>Ga0272441_10006634_pt1 | contig 19254 bp, 13 predicted proteins | sample SSMProp6N_FD_193582 | JGI IMG/M metagenome (GOLD analysis project Ga0272441, IMG submission 193582) | Marine sediment archaeal communities from Little Sippewissett salt marsh, Falmouth, MA, United States - SSM-Prop-6N | ecosystem: Environmental > Aquatic > Marine > Wetlands > Sediment ... | reverse complement strand
GGCAAACATGTCGGCCAGCTCCTTGACCAGCCGATCCTGGTCAACAGCGATCCGGTAGAGGGTAATACGCTGTATGATGGCCTCCAGGGCGGCGTGCAACAACACCGCCGCCGCTTGTGTATCCCGTATGCGCAGGTGAGTGGATGCGCTCCGCAGGGCCTCCTCGATGCGTCTGACCGACTCCTGCTGCCAACGATCGATCAGCACCTGCAAATCCGGATCGTTTCGCAAGACCACGTACAGTTCCCGATGCAACTCAGGCAGGTCATGAGCCCGTACCACGTTCCGTATGTATGCGTGGAGAGTATCTCTGGCCTTCTCCGGCGCCAATCCCTGGATCGGTAAGTCCGGAACGCCGGCGAAGATCTTCTCCGTGTAGCGTTCCAGGATCGCAATAAACAGATCCTTCTTGTCCCTGAAATAGGCGTAGAAGCTACCGATTGCAGCCCCCGCCTCCGCGGCGATCTGTTTCGAGTTTGTGCCGTGGTAGCCGTTGCGGCAGATCAACAGCTGTCCCGCATCGAGCAGTCGACTCTTGGTCGTTCGACTCCGATCCTGCCGGGGTGTTCGCACATCTTTTAAATCGGCACTCATGGTATTTCTCCCGGCAGCAGTCTATCCACTCTTCGAGCCCGGGGTCAACAAATTTTGTGAACTTTTTTTCATATTTTTGTTGACAAAGACGAACTTTAGTTCATATACTAAATACGAATAAAAGTTCATGTTTTCGAAAATAATTTTTGGAGGTTAGAATGAAACGACTGTTTGACGCCTATCTTCTGGCCAAACCCTCTGTGCGGGGGTGGTTCGAATGGGCAGTGCTTGCTGTTTCAGGGATTCTCGGCCTGACCCTCAATTCCGCCCGGCTGCCGTGGTTCCCGTTTAGCAATATCTTGGGCGCGCTTCTATTCGTGGCCGGTCTGTTCTTACACCTGTACGCGGAATGGGACCACCGGGAAGCCCACAAGCGCTCATCCGAGATTTCAGGCATCGTGGATCAGGGAATGTACGCGAAGATACGACACCCCCTGTACCTCAGCCTGATTACCATGGATCTGGGAATTGCCTTGGCCTTCGGCGTACCGTGGACACTGGTCCTGGCCTGTGTCTTTTGCCTTCTGGCCGTACTGACCTCACTGCGGGAAGAGCGCTTCCTGCTCGGTCGCTTTCCCAGGGAGTATTCCAGCTACAAAACACAAGTACCCTGGCGCATGATTCCAGGCCTGTTTTAGTGCGGGGATTCCAAACGGGGACCTGTCTTTGTTCTCTACCCCTGGCCGGGACAAACCGCTATGCTCGCCCGAGGCAGAAAGCCAGACAGAGTGTCAGCTTGGCCGTTGAGCCCGCCCCTCCGGCAGGGTTCAACGGCCAGGAGCGTGCTGTTCGTAGGCGTACAGCAACAGCTGCTCGGTCTTCTCCCAGCTCAGGCAGGGATCGGTAATGGAGACACCGTACTTGAGCCGGCCCGGGTCGCGGGGGATTTTCTGCTGGCCGTGGTGCAGGTTGCTCTCCATCATGAATCCGATCACCTCCCGGCATCCGCTTGCCCTGGTTTCCAGCAGACTCTTCAGGACCTCTCCCTGCCGCTCCGCACGCTTGTCGGAGTTACCGTGAGTGCAGTCGACCATGATAGCGGGCAGGAATCCAGCTTCCTTCAACAGCTCCGCGGCGTACACGATCTCCGGTTTGCGGTAGTTGATGCCGGTGCGGCTTCCCCGCAGGATTACATGGGTGTCCGTGTTACCGTTCGTGCCAAGAACGCTGGTTTTTCCCTCTTGATCGATACCGATGAAGTGATGGGGATGCCGGGCCGAGGCCATGGCGTCGATGGCGATCTGCAGGTTGCCGTCGGTGCCGTTTTTAAAGCCAACGGGCATGGACAGGCCGCTGACCATGTTGCGATGGGTCTGGCTCTCGGTGGTCCTGGCTCCGATGGCGGCCCAGCTGATCAGATCATCGACATACTGAGGTACGATCGGATCGAGCATTTCCGTGGCGGCGGGAACACCCATCCCGGTGATCTCGATCAGCAGACGACGGGCCAGCTCCAGACCCTCGGATATGCGGTAGCTTCCGTCGAGATGCGGATCGATGATCAGTCCCCGCCAGCCGATGGTTGTGCGGGGTTTCTCGAAGTATACCCGCATCAGCAGGTAGATCCGCTGCTCTATCCGTTTCCTCAGCTCCCCCAGCCGTCCCGCATAGTCGATGGCGGCCTTGTAGTCATGAATCGAGCAGGGCCCCACTACAGCCAGCAGTCGGTCATCCTTCCTGGACAGGATTCGCTGGATCACGGCCCTGCTTTCGGTAACCGTATCTGCGGAATCGTCGGGCAGGGGATGACAATCTTTGAGCTCCTGGGGGCTGATCAGAGGGTCGACGAATCGAATTCTCAGATCACTCGTCTTCTTCAAAGGGACACTCCATCTACTTTGCAAGTGCCTAGTATGTCACGTTTGTTCCGGGGTGTACAGACTCAACTGTCCCCGTGATAGCCGCCACCAACCTTGACTTTGGCTGTTGCGCTCCCTATTTTCAAGGTAGCCCACAGCTTAGGAGGAATATTGGTGAATGGTCGATCCTCTCTGAACATGAGCGAAAATGTAGCAGCTCTGATCGCCTACCTTTTCGGCTGGCTCTCCGGGCTCATCATATTCATTGTGGAGAAGGAAAGCCGCTTCGTGCGTTTTCATGCCCTTCAGTCTCTGGTGTTCTTCGGCGGCATGAGCCTGATCCTCGGAGTCCTCGGACGGATTCCCGTAGTTGGCTGGGTATTAGCCATCGTCGGGGGTATTCTGACCTTCGGATTTTGGATCATCGGCATGATCAAAGCCTACCGGGGTGAGTTGTACCGCTTCCCCGTTGTCGGTGATTTTGTAGCCCGGCAGATAAGAGATTAGCTGCCCGGCAGTGCTCTTCTTTTTTACATTTTTTTTGAGATTCTCTCACAATTCAGTTGACAATTCTATTTAACCGTGTTATTTTAACAGTGTTAAGAAGACAATGAGGGAAGAAGCAAAGTATAAATGACGAGACTGGCAAATCCCGAGCTTCCCGAAAGAATCCTTCGGGAAGCCGAGCAGATCGTGATCGACTCGGGTCACGAAGCCCTGAACATGCGGGATTTAGCCCGTCGTGTCGGTGTGAGCGCCACGGCAATCTACCACTACTTCGCGAGCAAGGAAACCCTGCTGCTTCAGGTCAGACTGTCAGCGGCGGAGAAACTCAACAGCCGGATCCGGGCCATCGATCCGCAGCTGGATCCCCACGAGACCCTCCACCAGCTGGGAGCCGAGTACGTCGAGTTTGCCGAAGAGCATCCCAACCTCTACCGCCTGCTGTTCGAAACTCCGATCGGCAGCACGCCCCTGGGGGAAGCGGACCAGCCGGTGCTGTACTACACCTACTATGCGGCCCGCAATGCCCTGGAACGGATGGCCGCCTCGAAAATCCATCTGGTTGACCCCCGTTACGGCGCCATGATGGGCTGGATCATGCTGCACGGCTTCTGCTCCCTGCTGATGTCCGAAACCCTGCAGTTGGCCGAAGGCATGGACCGGGAGGAGCTCAAAGCTCTGTTTCTGCGCTACTATACGGGCGGCGGAATGGCCGGTCACCCGGGGGAGGGAGAGTGACGGGTGTTTTCCAGCAGTTTTTTTTGCAAGTAACTTTAACATTGTTATATTAACAGCGTTATAATACAAACACAGGAGGAACGAGACATGAAGATTGTTGTGTTAAACGGAAGTCCCAAGGGACCGGTAAGCGTAACCATGCAGTACGTCAGCTATATCGCCAAGCGACACCCCGAGCATGAGCTGAAGGTGTTCCACGTAGCCCAGAAGATCCACGGCCTGGAGAAGGATCCCGAACGTTTCGGGGCAATTATCGAAGAGATCCGCAGTGCCGATGGCCTGCTGTGGGCCTTTCCCCTCTACATCCTGCTGGTCAGCTCCCAGTACAAGCGCTTCATCGAGCTGATTCATGAGAGAGACGCCGGCGGGGCATTTTCAGGGCGCTACGCCGCGGCGCTATCCACGTCGATCAACTTCTACGACAATGCCGCGCACGCCTACATCCGCGGGATCAGTGAGGACCTGGGCATGAAGTACCTGGGCTTTTACTCCGCCAACATGCACGACCTGATGAAAACAAGCGAACAGGAACGTCTGCAGCTGTTCGCCCGGAGCTTCTTCCGGGGGATCGCCAACCGGGAGGCACCGCAGCGCCTGTACGCGCCGCTGCAGCATAGGGCTGTTTCTTTGTCCCTGAAACCGCCGGTCCGCCGGATCCCGGCGGCAAACAAGAGGGTCGTTGTTCTGAGCGATGCCCAGCCGCACCACCGGAACCTGCAGACCATGATCGAAAGGTTTTCGCAGAGCATCGAAGATCCGGTTGAGATCCACAACCTCCACGATCTGGACATCAAGGGAGGCTGCATGGGTTGCCTGCGCTGCGGCTTCGAAAACCGCTGCGCCTATGCAGGCAAGGACGGGTTCATCGAGTTCTACAACTCTGTTCTAAAAACCGCCGATGTGATCGTCTATGCCGGGACGATCGTGGACCGGCAGCTGTCCTGGAAGTGGCGTCAGTTCTTCGACAGAAGCTTCTTCAACTGCCACACCCCCTCTCTGGTAGGCAAACAGATCGCCTTTCTGGTCAGCGGTCCGCTGAGTCAGCTGCCCGAGCTGCGTCAGGTCTATGAGGCTTGGATGGAGATCCAGCGATCCAACCTGGTGGGCTTCGTCTCGGATGAACAGATTGGTGCAGACAGTGTCGAAGAGAGGATCGACACCCTGGCCGATCAGCTGACACGGCAGGCCGGAAGCGGCTACATTCGCCCCCGAACCTTTCTGGGTATCGCGGGCATGAAAGTCTTTCGGGACGACATATGGGGGGGCTTGAGAATCGTATTCCGGGCCGACCACAGGGCCTACAAACAGTTGGGAGTATATGATTTTCCACAGAGGAAGATCGGCCGGCAAGTCCTGGTACGCCTGGGCTGGTTGATCACCGGGCTCCCGGGCATCCGGCGGCGCTTTCCCCAGATGATCAAACAGCAGATGATCCGGCCGTATCGAAGAGTTTTGGACAATGCATAGTCCTTCGACTGGAGAATCAGGGTATGCCTCGGCTAATCAAACCCTACCATCGAAACGCTTAGGATAGCTTTTGCCGATCGACCTCTTCGGCGAACCTTCAGCCGGAGGATTGCAGAAACAACAGGACCTGCCGGCGGATATCATCCCGGATCCGCCGCACCTCCCCGAGCTTCTCCTCTCGTGACCCTTCCACCCTGGATGGATCGTCAAAGGGCCAGTGCAGGCGCCTGCCCCCGCCGGGGAATACAGGACAACGCTCCGCGGCATCGTTGCTGCACACGGTGATCACGTAGTCGTAACTTCTGCCTTCTCTGTAGAAGTCATAAACACTGTTGGTTTGCTTGTCAGACAGATCAATGCCCTCTTCTATCATCACCTCCATGACCAGTGGGTTGATCGCACCCGGCTCCAGACCGGCACTCTCCACGATAAAACGCTTTTCTCCGTATTTCCGCAGGTACGCCTCGGCCATTTGGCTCCGTGCGCTGTTATGAACACAAATGAACAACACTTTCTTGATTTTCCCCGACACCTTGCTCTCCTAAGAATTGACCGCGGCTAATCCCATTATAACGACTACTCCGTTACGGAACGATCCGCTACAGCTTCAACGCAGGAGTGTAGCTATCAGCAGAACCGTGCAAGGAGGCAGCGCGGTTTTCCAGCTTGCTCTATGACCGATTGCGGAGTGACGGAATGTAGAGGCTACAAGCCGGCCGGTGTCAACCGCGCCATCTGGCGGGTGTTTCTCAGGCGCAGGGCGCTTATCCCGGAGGAGTAGATCTTGAGGGTGTAGCTTCCTTCCGCCCCTGCTTCGTAGCCGGCGGTGGTGATGATGTACTCCCCTTCAACCGGGGCGAACAACTCGATGCGGGATATGAAGGTCTGTTCGTTGTAGTCGTCGTTTTCGCTGTAGAATCCATCAGGTCCCTCGATCATGAGCAGGGTGTCGAGGGAGTCCGAGGTCATCTCCAGTATGACACGCTGCCCCTCCTCCAGGTACAGGGGATGCATCTCGTAGAAGCCGTACTCCTCCAGCTCCGGATCTTCGAAGTCCAGACGGCCTTCGATCTCCTGAACGTTCATCCGATCCCCCAGCAGGATTCGCAGCGAGTACCCGCCCGTTTCACCTCCTGTATAGGAGGTGGCGAATATCTCGTACTGCCCGCTCGCCTGGGCAATGAAATCGATGCGGCTTTCGGTCTCCACCTCGTAGTCGTCGTTCAGCAGCCGCCTTCCCCTCAGAGGCTTGAGCACAAGAAAGGGATCGAACTGCTCGGAGCGCATCGAAATCACAACCCGCTGGTTCCGTTCCAGGAACACTTTGTAGCTGTCGTAGTACTCCCCCTTTACCGAAACCGGGTCTGCCTCATCCAAGACACCCGTGTAGCTCTCCAGCTCCTGCAGCCGCTCCCGGACCACCTGCAGCAGGTACTCCCCCTGCTCCCCCTCCTCGTAGGAGCTGACCTTTATCTTCCAGATTCCGGGAACATCGGTCAGGGCGTCGATGCGGGCGTCGCTTCCCTCGCTGTAGTCGTCGTTCTCGATCTCCCCGCCCTCCGGAGATTCCAGAATCAGGTAGGCATCGAACTGATCGGAGCTCAGGGTAGCCACGATCCGCTCTCCCGCGGTGAGCTGAAGCGAATAGGTGTCGAAGTATCGGCCCAGCTTGGTGTCCCCCGGTGCGAGCTCCCCCGGGAAACTCATGGCTTGAGAGAAACCCGCGGAGGCGACCAGCAGACCCGCGGTCACCATAATGAGCCGGGAAACGGATCGCACTGAAGTTGTGCCTGAAATCATCGATTACCCCCTCGCTTGCTTAACCGGACAAGTATACGATTCAAGTGCGGCACATAGTTGCACCTACGGTAGAGAGTATAGTCCGCTTGCAACTGATTTTCAGACAATTTAAGCGGTGACCCGTATGCCCGATCCTTCGACAACCCTGCCGATCGGCCAATACTGCAGCTTGTTCGCCTTGAACAGGGAGCGTGCAGCGTCTGCCCGGCCCGGGTCCACGGTTGCCAAAAGCCCTCCCGAGGTCTCCGGGCTAAACATCATCAGGATCCGCTGCTCAGAGATCGAGGCCTCGAAGGCCACCACACACTCGTAGCACTTTCTGTTGCGAAATGTACCGGCCGGAAAGCACTTCGCCTCAGCTGCTTCCATGGTACGTTCCAGAAAGGGTAGTTTTTCCACTTCGATGTGAAGGCCAACCCCGCTGTGCTCGGCGATCTCATAGGCATGCCCCAGTACACTGAATCCGGTTACATCGGTGCAGGCTGTGGCCCCAACCTGGCTGAAGATTCCGGCGGCTCGGCGATTCAAAGCCTTCATGCCGGCCACGCTCGCCTCGATCTGCCTCTCCGACAGAACGCCGTTCTTCAGAGCCGTTGTCGTGACCCCTGTACCCAGGGACTTGGTAAGGATCAGGATATCTCCGGTGTTGGCGCCGCCTTTTTGCAAAATCCGATCCGGATGAATGGTGCCCAATACAGACATTCCGTATTTGAGCTCTTTATCGATCACAGTATGCCCACCCACCAGGACCCCCCCGGCTTCCGCCACCTTGTCGGCACCCCCCTTCAGGATCTTCTGAAGCGTAGCTTGGGGTACATCTTCGGGGAAGCAGCAGACGTTCAGCGCCAGCACGACCTGTCCGCCCATGGCATAGATATCACTCATCGAGTTCGCCGCGGCGATGGCACCGAAATCGTAGGGATCGTCCACAATGGGCGGAAAGAAATCGATGGTCTGAATGATCGCACACTCGTCGTTTATCCGATACACGGCGGCATCGTCGCTGCGATCCAGTCCGACGAGAAGATCGGGATGGTTTTCTTTGGTTACGAGATCTCTCAGCGGGCGCAGAACCTGCGCCAGGGCCTCAGGCCCCATCTTGGCCGCTCATCCGGCGGCGCTGGACAGGGATGTGAGAGAGATCTCCTTCCGCTTGTCCAAAGACGCTCCTCCTGGTCCACGGATATACTCCGGACTATAGTGGAAATGCCCCGATGGGGGAAGCCGGCCTCGTTACCGCGGCAACTCGCTACCGTCGGGAAAACTCCAGGGTAGCCAGGGTGCCCTCCATCTCCAGGACCACCGCGGGCATCTGCCTGTAGCTGTATAGGAGCTTGGCTCCCTCACTGCTTCTCAACCGGTAGCCGTTCATGCGGATACGCACCGGTAGCCCCGGAGAGGTGGTGCGGATCTCCATGCGATTGCCCTCGAGCCAGCGGTACTCCACTCCGATCGCATCGTGCTGCTGAAGGATCCTGTGGGCCTCCCGGATGGTTACGAAACGCAGCCAGGGGTAGTGCCTGTCCACGAAGTCGATCATGCCGGTAAACTCGCGTTTCAGCTCCGGCCAGCTCTTTCCCAGGGAACGATGGGGATCGAACACATCGTCGGCGTGAATGAAGTGGGCCCAGATGCCGGCACCCGAGGCCGCGGCCACGGTGAGCTGCCGTACCGCCGGGGTAAAGGGGTATCCGCTGGAGGTGCGGGGAATCAGGTACACATCCTTGAAGCGCGGATGCAGCCCGAACTCGCTGCGGGTTTCCTCACCCGTTCCGGAGCGCAGAAAGGACATCACTTTAATAGAAGGAAACACGTTATGGACAGCCGCGATGCCCGTCTCCGAGATGATGTTGTTCGGCGCGATGTAGGCATAGGGAAGGGTGTGCTCCCCGAACAGACCGATCCACTCCGTCTTGGCAGCCTGGAGGGACTGCTCCATGGCCTGCTGGGACGGCCAGACCGCCACATTGACCTTGGTCTTGTTCTCGGTCAACGAGATGTGGTTGTATCCGTGGAAACCCAACTCCTGTCCGCTCTCCAGGATCTCCCGGGCGATCTTCACGGTGGCCTGATTCTCGGCCACGAAAAACTCACCGTTGCCGAAGGGGGCTACGGTATTGGCGTTGTAGTTGAACACCACGTAGCTGACGTAGGGAATATTCCGCCGGGCGAAGAACTGCTTCATGTCCGGCCAGTACTGGCGGGTATAGAACTCGGTATCCTTGACCGAAAGCGGATCCTTGACCACGTTGAACATGGGGATCGGCCAGTCATCCACGAACATGATGCCCAGCCCGGCAGTGGCGGCCACCCCCACCGGCCGCACGTATAGAAACGACTCCAGGATGAATCCCTGAAAATCCCCGGTGAGAAAACCGTTCCAGTTCCAGTTGAGCACGCGCCCGTTTCCCCTGGACACTGCCCACAGCAGGGGATGACTCTCCTTGTGGCTGTAGGCCAGGATCTGGGCATCCGAGGCCGGGGATCCGCTGCCGGGCAGCCACTGGAAGGTCGACTCCTCCAGTGAAAGCCCCTCTCCCAGAAGGAAACCTTCCTTGAAACGGTAACCCGTTTTGCCGGTGACCCTGCCCCTGCCGCGGGTCTGACCCAGGACCGAACCGATCTTCCGGTACTCCCCTCCCATCAGAGAGACCACCCCGCCGCCCTGCTCGAGCAAGTCCTCCAGCACCTTGGGATCCAGACCGGCATCGCTTTTGAGGATCAAACCCACCGCCGTAAATGGACGCAGGTCCCCCGGTACCAGCAGAGACAGCTGCTGCTTCTCGATAACCTCGAAGGGCAGCTTGGCCCGCCGCAGCAGCGCCGTGGTGTACTCCAGGGTTTGGGCGGCAGCCGTGTCACTGCTCTCGACAAGCAGGGCGATCCGTTCCCTCTTGGCCCGCGGAAACAGCGCCTCTTTCAGGAACTCCTCCACGTTGAGCAACAGCTTGACCTTGCCCGCTTCCTGGCGATAGATGTAGCGGGACAGGGCAAAACCTCCGTTTCGGTTGGTCAGGATTACCGGACTGGGGTCGTAGCTACGGTCGGTTCTTTTGATCGAAAGATACACGTTGAGATCCCGGTCGTGCTGAAGGAATCTGTAGTAGAAGGCCGAGCTCTGCAGATCCTGAGAGCCCTGGTACTCGACCATGCGGGAGTCCTTGGTGTCGAATTTCAAGATCTCCGCATCCTGAGTCCAGTCGCCGAAGTACATGATACCCAAACGGGAGAGGGTCGGATTGAGCAGGCTGGGCTCCACGTAGCTCTTGCTGTCCCGGTCCTGGTAAGCCCCGAAGTTGTCGAACACCATCACCTTGAGCCCGCGGTCCATGGCATCATCCAGGAACTCCAGATACCGCTCCGGGGCTCTCATGGCCGCACCCCGGTACCAGCTGATCACGGCGCGAACCTGCCCCAGGGTGCGGGAATCCGGGATTCCCCGGTCGATATCCCAGTAGCGCAAGGCAATACCCATCTGCTTGAGCGGCCGGGAGAGGTAGTAGAAAATCTCGTTTTCCTTCTCTGTTTGACCCTCGGAGGATTTGTATAGGGCCAGGATCTCCCGCTGGAAGCTCGATGAGAAGACCATCTGTACAGGCATCAGCAACAGGATGAGCAGGATAACGCCCAACAACCGATATCGAAATCTCATTTGACCGAACCTCTCTATAAATTATCCTTCAAATATAGCCCCGCCTCCTCAAATCAACAACAAGTCACGCAACGTTCCGTGCAGGAGCACGGAGCTGTCCGCCATTTCGCAGTTCAAGCCGAGCCCGCATCTAGGGCGCCAGCAGCCTGGGCAGCTGGGAGGAAAAGCCCAGCCCCAGATAGAAGGACCAGTACTCCCCGCCGGATGTAAACGTTAAACGTTCATCGAGCGAGGCGTTGAGGGCTGACCTGAGGTAGTAGTAGGAATTCCCCTTGCTCAGCCCCAGATTGCCCTCGACCTCGAGCCTGGGTTTCCAACTTGTATCACCCTCTTCCCTGCCCCAACCGGATACGGTCCGCAGCCCCAAATTCAGGCTGCTTGCATCGCCGACCGGAATCCATCCAGAGGCCGACACTCCTACGGTGAAGAGCTTCTCTTCCTGGGGCGCGTAGTAATCGTCACCACTGGCTATTCTCTCAGCATCTTGTTTGATGAAACCGCCCAACAGGTTCACTTCCACATACGGCTCTTCGACACGAACGATACCCAGATTCAGATCCGCAGCTCCGGCCCAGATAAAGTTGTATTTGTCATCAACAGGCACCTCGTCGTCCACCAACTCCGCCTTGCCGTAGAGACGCAGAGAGCTGTAACGAAAGGGGTAGGCCTTGATGAAGCCGAGGCTCGTGCTCAGATTCATCTCTCCCGAGAGGGAGTGGTAATCCGTCGAAGCGGGATTGATTACATCACCTTTCCATCCCCAGGCTCCGCCGCCGTTCAGATACAGGTATTGACCGATAGCCCACCCGAAATCCAGTCCCGCGTTGAAATCAACCCCGGTTGAAGTATCCCCAATGGGATCAAACAGATCGCCGGCGTACACGCCCGCAAATGGTGTCAACAGTAATTTGGCACCATAGAAGTTCAGGGGGATTCCCAGGATCAGGTCGGACAGGTAGTACGTTTCCGATGATGAGGGATCCGGTCGCAGTGCGTCAAAGGTGAACTCAAGTTTCAAGCCGAACACGGTACTGAGCCAGGTGTTGTACGAAATCTCGCTACGTATCGTGGTTTGAGAGCTCTCGGCCAGTAGATAGGTCTGGAAGTCGACGCTGTCCGCGTGCTGGCGGGCCAGCTGGTTGTAGCGGGCCCCTACGTTCTCGTACAGCGGATCGGACCAGTAGACCCTTTGGTAGTTGTTCATGGCCTGTTTCCAGTCCCCGCTCCACTCGTAGATGGTGCCCAGATCGTAGATCGTCTCCGTATCCCAGGGATCGATGGCCAGCACCTGTTTGTACTGCCGGATCGCCGCCGGGAACTCCTGCTCCTTCAGGTAGAAATCTCCCAATTCGTTGCGGATCAGGTAGGTGTTCTCGCCCAGCCGGTACATGCTTCGAACCAGCCGTTTTTCGTACAAGCGCATCAAAATCTCCTGATTAGCCAGAAGATCCTGCACTTCGTCCTGGTTCAGCTTCTCCGCCGCTTCCAGGGCCTCGAGGGCCGCAGCCGCCTCGGCGGCAGGGTCTGCGATCCCCCCGGCCGTCTTGCCCTCGGGAAGCTGCGCGGCACGGCGCAGATCATTCAACTGCTCCCAGTAGGGCAGCAGGGTGAAGGCATCGAATTGGCCGGTTTCCAGCACCTTGAACGCTTCGCTGACCTCGGTCTGCCAGAGAAGAGTACGAAACAGGGCGGTCTGATACTGGCGGGGAAGATTCCCCGCATCCGCCCTGGAGAAAATCCGCCGTTCCGCGCTGTCCAGCTGCCCTTCGGCCAGGTAGATCTTACCCAGCACATAATCGGCCAACACGCTGTCCAGGGATTCCAGCTCTTCCACTAAAGCTCTGCGGTCCCATTCCCAGCGGATCGGTTTGATGATCTTGTCGAAGGTCTCCGCCGCTGATGCCTCTTCCTCCAAGAGCGCCGACAGTGCTGTCCAGTCCCGCTCGCAGGCGCCTGCCATCTGTTCGATCTTGTCCGCCAGACTCTCGGCCTTGTCTATGGCCAGGATCAATGCCTGCTCCGCCGCCCTGAGCACATCCTGAGGATCTTCACCCTCCGGCACCGGCGGCGCCTCGTCCCTGTCCCGGGCCGCCTGAACCTGGGTCTGGAACTTGGCGTAGGCCTTCTCCGCCTCCTGGTAGCTGGAATGAGCCGCATCGATCTCATTCTTTCTGCTCTTGATCAGGCCCGGGACGCGATTGCAGAACTCGAGATACAGATAGCTCCCGTCCAGCAGCTCGAGCAGACGGGTCGAGCTCTGATCCAGCTGGTTGATCTCGATGAAGGCGTGGTTGGCCAGAACGTTCTGAAGCTCCCCGATAGCCCTCTTGCGTTTCCCATTCCAGAAGTAGGTCTGAGCCAGGGTCTCCCGCAGCTCCAGGTTGTCCGGTTGACGTTCCAGCTCCTCCTCGTAACCGGCGATTACCTCCTCCCGCAGACTCTCCTTGGTGTAGAACAGATCCAGATACTGAGACAATTTCGGGGAAGATCGAAAGGAAGCGCCGATCAGCTCCCGAACCTCTTCGGCCCTGGTTGTTTTGTCCATGCGGGTGTAGATATCCACCAGCAGCAGATACAGCTCCAGGCGCTCGGGGTAGCGGCGGATATTGCCCCGCAGCACATTGATGCTGCGCTGCGGCACGCCGTTGATGTTGTAGGACTCTGCAAGATCAACCACGTTCCGAACCTCCGCCGAGGCCAGGCTCAGCGCCTGCTGAAACTGCGCAGCCGCGTTCTGCTGCTCCCCGGCCCACTGGTAGGTCAGCCCCAGGTTGGCGACCAGATCGATGTTATCGGGGTGCTGTTCAAGGGCGTTTCTGTACAGCTGGATCGACTCCTCATAGCGCCCGGTCCAGGCGGCCACCTTGGCCGCTTCCAGCCAAAGATCCAGGCGCGAGGGATCAAGCAGCAGAAGGGATCTGTAGGTCTCCAACCCCTCGGATACATCCCCCTTCCAGATCTGATTCTTGGCTGTGAGCAGCTGGACTTCGATGTTTTCCGGATCGAGCAACCCTGCCCGCTTCAGATATTTGAGGGCATTGAGATAATCCCCCACCAGGGAGTAGATCTGGGCGATCTCCAGATATCCTGCCAGGTTGTCCGGATTATCCCGGATGACAATCTGGTACTCCTCGAAGGGTTTGAACGGCGTATCGATGGAGCGATCGCTCCTATCCCGAGGAAATACGGCGGGAAGGGGTCCCTGATCCAGCTGATCCGCGGCCTGTTTCTTCACCAGGAAGAAACAGTCGAGGTAGAAGTAGAACTTGCCGTCGTAGCCTCTGGTGTAACTGACCTGGAAATTAACGGTGTGCTGACCCGCCTCCAGGGGGATATCGCCGACGTAGTTCCAGTAGTAGGAGGGAGCATACTGTTCCACAACCGCCACACTCTCGCGGTTCACCGACCTAGGTTCGCCCCCGTCCAGGCTGAGGGAAAAGGGAGAGGCGTAGGAGGGAAGAAGCTCATCCGCCGGTCCCGGGGGTGTGCCGCCGTACCACAGCTCGTATTCCCCCGGTTCTTCTACGTACAGAACGAAGGTCGCGTAAAAGGCCCGTCCTCCCTGAAGCCCGGTGCGGCGATTGAGCTGCAGGGTGCGAAACTTCGAGCAGCTGTAGTTGAGGATCGGCTCATTGGTGAAGTTCGTGGATACCGCATCCTCTCCTTCGACAAAGATCAGAGCCTCGTTGAGCTCCGGGAATACAGGCTCGACCTTGGTTTCAGGAGCAACCAGAGCCTCCTCTTCGACCCCCTCTTCCACTTGATCCTCACCACTTGCCTCCTGGGCCGAAAGGGCACTGGAGAGACAAATGAGCACGGCCAGGAAAACACAAAAAGCGAATTTGGTTGATTTCATGGCTCCTCCCTTTGCTTGTGCACACACCTACAGGTATAATACAGTACCTTTAGTGAATATAGTACAGAGTGAATGAGAACTCATAAACCTATTATTCGTATCGGCGAGTTAGTCATTTTTTCCGTTGCAATCGGCGCGGTAAACCTGTTTTTCAGGGATAACCCGGGGTTTTTCCGCGCTTCTTTCAATCCCTACCTGCTGCTGGCCCTGATCGTGGCCGCCTACTACGGGAAATACTACGGGCTTCTGAGCCTGCTGTTCTCCTCCGCGATCATCGCCGGACCCCTGCCATGGGCGCTTAACTTCTTCATACCCGGTTCCTGGGGCCCTCAGTACTGGACGGCACTTCGCAACCTGGCCCCGGCGCCGTTGGCCGCTACCCTGGTATCCGTATACATCCTGGGATTGATCCGAGACGCCCAGAGCGGGCGCCTGGCCAAGGCAAAGGAGAGGGTTCGGCTGTTCTCACGACAGAAGGGAGAGCTGACAAAGCAGAAACGGATTCTGGAAACGATAAACCGGGAACTGGAGCAGCGGGTTTCCCGGCAACAGGACTCGATCACCGCGCTGCACTCCGAGATGCAGCAACTGTACTCGGTGAATCTGGATAAAGCCCTGGAGACAATCTTAACCACGGTGCAGCGTTTCTCCGGCGCGTCGGTTCTCTCGATCTGGGAGGCACACCCGGAATCCAAGGATCTGCGCATGATCGCCAATCGGGGATGGGAGGAAGGTACTTCCCGGCCGACCGTCGTTTCGGTGGAGAACAGCCTGGAGGGGTGGGTCCTGCGCAACAACACGGTGTTTTCGGTGAAAATGCTCGGACAGTACGAAAACCTCCGCAAGATGGATCGGGGCGTGAATATCATGACCTTCCCCGTTCCAGCGGGACGCAAGATCTGGGGCGTCCTGAACATCGCGGATATGCCCTTTTCCAAGTACAATCTCTACACCGAAAAACTGGTCACCATGATCCTGGCACTGGCGGCTCCCGCCCTGGAACGAGCCGTGGAGTACGAGGCGGTGGTCACCCAGGCGGAGGTTCACCCGGTTACCGGCCTGCCGGCATTCGCCCAGTTTTTCTCTCTGTTAAACGAGACCCTGCAGCGAGCCCGGCAAAACCGGGAAACCCTGAGCGTGTTGATTCTGGAGCTTACCAACTTCGACACCCTGTCGGAAAGCTTCGGCCGGGAGAACACCCTACAACTGATCAGCCAGCTGGCCGGTCAAATGGTAATCCTTTCCAGAAACAAGGCCCATATCTTTCATTACAAGAACGAAAACCAGATCGTCCTGCTCTATCCCAATCTCGACTACGACGGAGCTTCCCTGTTCAGCCTGGAAGCTCTGAATGGAATCAATGAAAACGAATGGTCCGCGAACGAACAGAGCGTGAATCTCGAGGTAATGGTGGGCTATTCCTCCTTGAGTGAAGAACAGATGGAGGCTGAGGGGCTGCTCCAGATCGCAGAGAATATCCTGGAGATGCAGAAGGTATAGACAGAGGGATGCTGAAATTCGATTTTTTTCGCAGCGCCACCGACGCCTATCGACCCAGAACCGCAAACTCTGCCCTGAGGGCGGCGGAAGCGCACCTGCTGCCGATCGAAGCGTGCGTGTATTTGGGGACCTCGATCAAACCTCTTGATGAGCAACCCATCGATCTCGATGCCATCGACCAGGTACTGTCCCGCCAGCAGCTCGATCTGGATACGAATCTGCTGCTGATACGTATTCTCACCAAGCTGCTGCGCGACCCCGATGCGGAGGTTGCTCTGTTTGCCGCCGAGAGCATCAACATGATCGAAAACCGCTACACCACGAGGATTGAACGGCTCAAGGCTTCGCTCCAGGAAAAAGCAGAGGCCAAAGCTCTGCGCGCCCTGGCACGTCAGTACTACGAGCTTGCCCAGATTCACCCCGGATCGATCCGCAACTTCTATCTACGGGAGGCCTTCGGGTATGTCAAAACACTCAACAAGCTGAAACAACTGAGCAAGCAGGACGTGGTGTTGACGGTAAGAATCCTCCTTGCCCTCGATCTTACCGATCACGCCCGGCGGATCATCGATCAGCTCTCCGATCGGGATGATTTGACGTACCTGAGGCTGGAAATGGAGGTGGCTTTCAAGAGGAAGGATATCACCGCAGTTCAGAAACTCTGCGATCGGCTCAAACCCGCCTGGGAGCGGCTGGATGAGCCGAGCCGGGCCTTCTTGTCCTACTGGTTCGAGGCAGCCCATTGAAGCGACCCACCGTCTGTTTGATTCTTGAGGGCTCCTACCCCTTTATCACGGGGGGTGTTTCCGCCTGGGTCCACCAGCTGATCCTCTATCTGAAGGACATCGACTTCGTGCTCTACACGATTTCTCCATCCAAGGATCAGACCCAACGCTACGAGCTTCCGGCAAATGTAGTCGATCACAGGGACATGGTGCTCTCCGCTGCTAAGCAGAGCAAACGGCGCCCTTCCCAGGTGAGAGCCTTGATCGACGAGGTCATCGGGATCCACCAGCAGCTGTTAGGGGGCAAGGCTCCAGAGCTGGATGCGGTGATCGGTCAGATTCCCGAAGGGTACTCGGTGTATGCCGAGGCCATCAAGAGTGATGCCGGCTGGCACCTGTTGAGCTCCCGAAACCGGGAGAAGAATCCCGCCTATCCCTTCTCCGATTTCTTTTGGGCCTGGAAATCGGCCCATGACATGATGTTCACGGTCCTTGCCGATAGGGCTCCGGAAGCGGATCTGTACCACCCCGTATCCACCGGATACGCGGGACTGGCCGCGCTGTGCGCGAAGATACGCAGAGACAAACCCCTCATCCTGACCGAACATGGCCTGTACCACAAGGAAAGGGAGATGGAGATTCGCAAAGCCCAATTCATCCGGGGCTACCAGCGGGACATGTGGACCGGGATCTACAACAATCTCAGCCGTCTGTGCTATCGCTACGCAGACCTGATCATCGCTCTGTTCGAGCACAACCGGCGGCTTCAGATCGAGCTGGGCGCGCCGGAGGCAAAGACCCGGGTTATTCCCAATGGGATAGAGGTGCCCTTCTACTCCGCGGTCGCCCGCAAAAAAAAGGAGGGATTCCATGTGGGCCTGGTGGGGCGGGTTGTGCCGATCAAGGACATCAAAACCTTCATCTCCATGGCCAAAATTGTGAGCGAATCGATCCCCGAAGCCGAGTTCCACTGCATCGGACCCACGGACGAGGATCCCGGCTACTTCGAGGACTGCCAGATCCTGGTTCAAAGCCTGAAACTTGCCGATCGCTTTCATTTCACCGGTCGCCAGGATGTGCGGGAGTACTACGCCTTCCTGGATGTGCTGCTGCTGACCAGCGTGCGGGAGGCTCAGCCCCTGGTGATCCTGGAGGCCTACTGCGCCGGAGTACCGGTCGTGGCGACCCGGGTCGGCAATGTGGCGGAGCTCATAGACTACGACGATCGTTTTTTGGCCCCATCCAAAGATCCGGAGAAACTGGCAGCCGGGGTCCGGTACATATACGAACACCCGGAGGAGATGAAGCGGATCGTGGAGAAAAACAAGGACAGGGTCGTTCGTTTCTACGATCGGGACATGGTTTTTCAAACCTACGGCGATCTGTACCGGCAGCACATCGGAGCCTCCGTGGCCGGCGGGCAGAACCAAGCTTCTGAGGCGGGATAGCCATGGCTGGAATCGGTTTCGAGCTGCAACGGGTGCTGCGTAGAGGCGGCATCGGCTCCTTCATAAAGGTGGCCTTGAGCGGAATCATGATCGTGGCCGGGCCCTGGCTGCTGTCCATCATCGGCATCTTCCTGATCGGTCGATTCGCCGGATTCGCCCTGCAGGAGGGACGCAGCCTGTTTACCGGCGTGATCATCTACAGCTATGCCTTCAGCCTGTTTATCTTCGGCGGCAGTCATTACATATTCACCCGCCTGCTCTCCGACTTGATCTACCTGAACAAGAACAAACAGGCCGCCTCGCTTCTGCTGCTGTTCTCCCTGATCGTGATCGTACTGGCCGCGGGCATCTCCGCGGCGGCAATGGCGCCCCTCACACTACCCGGAGTCTCCCGCCCCCTGATGTTCAAGCTCTTCGCCGTTGCCTTCTTCGTGATCATAAACCTGGCCTGGCTGCTGATGATCTTCATCAGCCTCTTGAAAAAGTACGTGGCCATCTTCCTGGTTTTCCTGGGCGGCATGACCCTCTCGGTGATCGGAGTGCTCTTCCTGGGCCAAACCATGGCTCTGGGCGGGGCCATGCTGGGCTTCTTCGCCGGCCAGAGCTTCACCGTTGTTCTGCTGCTCATCTTCTCTTTCCAGGAGTACCGGCCGGGGGAGGTGAAGGAAACTCTCAAGTCCCTGGTAGCCTACTTCCCCAAGTACGGTTTCCTGTTTCTCTCGGGTTTGTTCTACTACTGGGGTATCTGGATCGATAAGATGGTGTTCTGGGCTACCGTTGGTCAGCAAGTGCCGGGAACGTTCTTCAGGCTCTTCGACCTCTACGATATCCCGGTTTATCTGGCCAACCTGACCATGATTCCGGGGCTCGTGTACTTCATCGTGGTGCTGGAGACCGATTTCTACACGCACCTGAAAGGATTTCTGCAGTCCCTGGGTGAGGGTATCCTCACCGAAATACAAAACCGAAAAGATCTGTTGCTGGTGAAGCTCAAGACCGGCCTTCGGGAGCAGAGCCTTTTTCAGGGCGTGATCACCGCGGCCTTTCTGATCCTGGCACCGTCTCTGTCGAGGATCTTCGCCGGACTGAATGTGGCGCTGCTGCGAATCACCATGCTGGCCGTTTTTTTTCAGCTGCTGTATCTCACCGAAATGACCTTTCTGTTCTACTT